>Ga0180429_10003831_pt1 | contig 12143 bp, 10 predicted proteins | sample SS_ome_FD_132428 | JGI IMG/M metagenome (GOLD analysis project Ga0180429, IMG submission 132428) | Hypersaline lake sediment archaeal communities from the Salton Sea, California, USA - SS_1_S_1 metaG | ecosystem: Environmental > Aquatic > Non-marine Saline and Alkaline > Hypersaline > Sediment ... | reverse complement strand
GACGCCTGTGGAGAGGAAGGCGCTGGCTCGGGGGAATCCTCGAGTGGAACCGGCCTCGGTGAAGCAGGAACTGAGCCCTGCATAGATTCATGCAGATTTTAGAGAGCGGCAGGATCTCGATCATCGGGCGATCGTCAGCGGACCAGGCGTCCAGCGGCTCCAGCAGGTCGTCATGCTCCGTGGCCATTCACCCGAGGGCCCAGTTCCCGGCACTGTTCAGCCTGGCGAGGCCGCAGGTCACTCACCCGCCCCAGCGTCGTTGTCGGCTTCCTCATCCGTCGAAGCCGTCACCGGGTCCATCAGCTTCCAGGGCAGGAACTCGTCGGTCATCACATCGCTCGCTGTCAGTTTTCCCGGTTCGAGGATATCCAGCTGCTCGAGCATGGTGATCTGGTCCTGCATCCGTTGGCTGGTGAGCACCAGGTACTCGCCTGGCCCGCCCCGTGCCGGGTCGCCGCGATCCAGCTTCTGTTCGCGGATCATCAGCCGTGACCAGGAGAGGAAGGCCGGTGTCACCTGGTCGTTGACCTCCTGCATCAGCCGGTGGGCCGGCTGGGGGTCACCTTCCATGTACTCCCGGTAGCCGCGGTAATAGGCGCGGAGGAACGCGCGTGTCTGCTGCGGGTGTTCGGTGATGAACGCCCGGTTGGCGATCAGCGTGTTGCAGTTGTCATACCCGGCGTCCCAGACATGGAGCCACCGCAGCCGCGCACCCTGCTTGGAGGCATGGTAGGGTTCGGCGATGAAATACCCCTGCTGGATCATCGTCTTGTCCGCCACCAGCAGCTCGAGGCCGAAGTCATGGGGCACGATGCGGAAGTCGATGCCGTAGGTCCGGCGGAGGAAGGGCAGGAAGGCCCACTCCGGGCGGGCCTTGATCAACTGGCCGTCGAGGTCCGCGAAACCTTCCACCGGGTTCGACTCGTGGAGCATGAGCACCGAGGGGTCATGCTGGAACACCGCGGCGATGTTGATGATCGGCAGCCCCTCCTGGATGGCGACCATCGAGTTGGTGCTGTCCCACTGGCCGAAGTTGGCCCGGTTGGTGGCCACTTTCTCCAGCACGTTGGCGTTGGCCCCGCCCTGGTGCAGGGTGACGTCAAGGCCCTCGGCGGTGAAATAGCCCAGCGCCTCGGCGGTGTAGAAGGCGCCGTGTTCCGGTTCGGCCACCCAGTCCAGCTGGACCACGATGGGGAACAGCGTGCTGCCGTCCACGCCCGGGGCGTCCGGCTTGAGGTCGCTGCCGCACCCGGCTGCGGCCAGCAGGGCGGCGAGGCAGAGCAGGAGCGCGGGGGCCGTTTGCGTTCGGCTGTTCATCGTCAGCACCCTCCTTGTTACTCGTTGCGGTCCACCGACTCGTGCCACTTGCGCAGGAAGAACCGCTTGAGGCGCGACACGGCGCCGACGAAGAGGAACCCCAGGCCGCAGGCCGTGGCCGCGGTGGCGAACAGTTCGGGGATCTTCAGCTGGGCCTTGTAGATGATGACCAGGAATCCCAGCCCGCCCGATCCCTCAGCGCTGCCGGCGAACAGCTCGCCGGTGAGCGCGCCGATCACGGCCAGTGTGGCGGCGATCTTCATCCCGGTGAAAAAGTAGGGCAGGGCGGTCGGTACGCGCAGCAGGAACATCTCCTGCAGCGGGTTGGCGCCGCCCATGCGGAAGAGATCGAGGTGGTTCTCGCGCACCGAGATCAGTCCCTGTGTGGTGTTGGCCACCACGGGGAAGAAGCTGATCATGAAGGTGATCATGATCACGCTGACCAGCCCCGGGCCGAACCAGAGCACGAAAATGGGCACGAGGATGATCACCGGGATCATCTGCAGGAAAACGATCCAGGGGTGCAGTGCCGTGCGCAGCCAGGAGGAGGAGGCGAGCACCATGGCCATGAGGAAACCCACGGTGGCGGCGGCGAGGAATCCGATCACGGCGCCGGTGAGGGTTTCCAGGGCGGCGGCGGCCAGCGTGGCCCGTTCGGCCGCGGCGGCGGCCAGCACCTCGCCCGGGCCGGGCAGGATGTAGGCCGGCAGGTCCCAGAAGGACTTGACCCCCACCCAGGCGGCGAGCAGGACGGCGCCCACGAGAACCGGCAGGAAGTAGCGCAGGCGCTTATCCATGGTACGCCTCATGGCAGCAGGGGGCGTTGCCGCCCAGCGCCGCCGCCCTCGTCGCTTCCTGCAGGGCCTCGGAGACGTGGCCCACCACGGCGAGGAACTCTGGGGCGTCGCGCAGCCCGGCATCGCGGGGGTAGGGGAAGGGCACGGGGATCTCCACGTGCACGCGGCCCGGGCAGCCGCAGAGCACCACCACGCGGGAGGAGAGGTAGACCGCTTCGGATACCGAGTGGGTGACGTAGAGCGCGGTCCACTCCTTCTCCGCGCGGATGGCCAGCAGGTCTTCGTTGAGCCGGTCGCGGGTGATGGCGTCCAGGGCGCCGAAGGGCTCGTCGAGGATGATGATCTTCGGCGATTTGGTCAGGCCGCGGGCCAGGGAGACCCGCATCTTCATTCCCCCGGAAAGCTGCCGCGGGTAGTAGCGTCGGACGTCGGACAGGCCCACCAGCTCGACCATCTGCCCCGCCACCCGGCGCCGCTCTGCCCGCGGCACGCCCTGGAGCTGCAGCGGCAGCTCGATATTGCCCAGCACCGTGCGCCAGGGCAGCAACGCCGGCTCCTGGAAAATGAAGGCCATCTCCCGGCGCATGGCGGCCGGCGGCCGCCCGTCGATGCTGATCTCGCCCGAGCTCGCCGGCCGCAGACCGGCGGCGAGCCGCAGCAGCGTCGACTTGCCGCAGCCGCTGGGACCGATGAAGGTGACGAACTCGCCGGGGACGACATCGAGGTCGATATCGCCGATGACCAGCGGGCCGTCGCCGAAGCTCTTCACCACCCGGCGGAGTTCGATGATCGGTGCGGCGTTGGACATCGCTCTCAACCTCTGCCGACCGGCGCCGTCCCTACGGTTCCACCTCGATGAGGTCGATGACCTTCCAGATGCCCTTGGTCGTTTCGGCGGTTTCCACGGCGATGATCTTGTAGCCCTTGCTGTCCACCGTGCCGCGCAGGCTCACCGCGCCCGCGGTGACCTCGACCTCGATCTTGAAGGCCCGGCTGCCGATGGATTCGAACAACCTCGTCTTGACCCAGGCCTCCAGACCGGCATCGCCCACTTCGTCACCGGTGTTGGTGGCCGCCTTCTTGGCCATGTGGTCATCCTTGCCCGGCGCATCGGGGGAGATCCTGATCATGTTGTGCACGCGGTAGACCCCGTCCACCGACTTGGCCACCTCGGTGGCCAGCTCCTGGGTCGAGCGGTAGAGCACCGCCCCGGAGAGGATCACGCTGCTGCCGTCCACGGTGATCTTGACCGGGAAGGCGTCGTCCTTGAGATGCTCGAGCAGGGCCAGGCGCACGGCCATCTTCAGCTTGGCCTCTTCGACGGTCTCCGGCGGCCCGACCACGATGGGAACGGCCTCCTCGGTCTGGGGCGCCTCCGTCTCCTGGGGCGCCTGGACGGCAAAGCCCGGCAGGGCCGCGATAGCGAAGATGGCCAGGGTCAGTCCGGCGATGGTCAGGCGGTAGCGGTCGTTCATTGGCGGCTCCCTCGGTTGCGGGTTCACCTCACCGGTGCCCGGAACGTCGTCTGTTCAGCTCTGGTGGTTCGGTCCTCTGCTGATTATGCCATGACCCGGGGCCCAGCCAAAGTGACCTGGATGGGGAAACCCATCCAGGTCATCGCGAGGAGCGGGCGTAGCCCGCGACGTGGCGATCTCCCGTCCGGGCCTTTTGCCGCCCGGCCCGGGACGCGGTACAATGGCCCGGCAACCGGACACTCATGCCGCATCATCGAGGAGAGCACCGATGAGTATCATTCGCCGCACGTTTCAGGCCGCCGTTTTCACCGTGGTGGCCCTGCTGGCCCTCGCTCCGCCCACCTTGGCCGACGAGGGGATGTGGACTTTCGACAATCCGCCGGTGGAGGCGATCCGCGAGGCCTACGGGTTCGAGGTCACGCCGCAGTGGCTGAAGCACGTGCGGCTGGCTTCGGTGCGTTTCAACGACGGCGGGTCGGGCTCCTTTGTCAGCCCCCGGGGCCTGGTGGTGACCAATCACCACGTGGCCGTGGGACAGCTGCAGAAGATGTCCGCCGAGGGCACCGACTACGTGGCCGACGGTTTTTACGCCAAGGCGGCCGGCGAAGAGATCCCCTGCGCCGACCTGGAGCTCAACGTGCTGGAGTCGACGGAGAACGTCACCGGCCGGGTGCTCGGCGCGGTGCGCGAAGGGATGAGCGACGCCGAGGCCCTGCGGGCGCGCAAGGGCGCCATGGCCGCGATCAGTGCGGAGAGCCTGGAGCAGACCGGGCTGCGCTCTGACGTGGTCACCCTCTACCAGGGGGGCGAGTACTGGCTCTACCGCTACCGCAAGTACACCGACGTGAGGCTGGTCATGGCCCCGGAAAAACAGGCGGCCTTCTTCGGCGGCGACCATGACAACTTCACCTACCCCCGATACAACCTCGACTTCGCCTTCTTCCGTGTCTACGAGGACGGCAAGCCGTTCGAGCCGAAGCACTGGTTCCGCTGGAGCCCCGACGGCCCGGCGGAGGGCGAGCTGGTCTTTATCTCCGGCAACCCCGGCCGCACGAGCCGGCTGCGCACCGTGCGGGCGCTGGAATACTACCGTGACCGCTACTACCCCCGGCGGCTGCGCCAGATCGACCGCACCCTGCAGCTGCTCGCCGAGTACCGGGCGAAGGGGGTTGAGCAGGCCCGGCGGGGCGGGGTCTATTACTTCAGCTACGCCAATGCCCGGAAGGCCTACGGCGGGATGCTCAAGGCGCTGGAGAACGAGCAGCTGATGGCCTGGAAGGGTGAGGCGGAGTGGAACCTGCGCCGGGCGCTGCAGGACGACCCGGAGATGAACAAGGCCTACGGCGGGGCCTGGGACCGGGTGGCCCGGGTCTACGACGAGCATGGCGACCGTATGCACCGCAAGGCCCTGCGCGGGGCGCTGGCCGGCCGCGGCGCCGGGAAACTGATGGGCAAGGCGCTGGATATCGTGCGCTACGTCCACGAGACCGGGCTGCCCGACGCCGACCGCCTGGACGGCTTTCACGAATCGGAGCTGGAGGAGAAACGCTTCTACCTCTATTCGCCGGCCCCGGTCTACCCCGACTTCGAGGCCCTGATGCTGGCCGATACACTGAAATTCACGCTCGAGGAACTGGGTCCGGACGATCCGATGGCCAAGGTCATCGCCGGGCTGGGCGACCCGGAACGGGCCGCGGCGCGCCTGGTGGGCGGCACCACGCTGGCCAACGTCGAGGCCAGGAAGGCGCTGATCGCGGGCGGATCAACGGCGGTGAACGAGTCGAAGGACCCGCTGATCGTGCTGGCCCGCGAGGTGGCGCCGATCCTCAGGGCGGACGTGGAGTGGGAGCGGGAGAAGGTGGAGAGCGTGCTCACCCCGGCCGGGGAGCAGATCGCCCGGGCGCGGTTCGCCGTGCTGGGCAAGAACGCCTACCCCGACGCCACCTTCACCCTGCGGTTGAGCTACGGTCAGGCGAAGGGCTACCCGATGAACGGCACGCTGGCCCCATTCAAGACCACCCTCTACGGCATGTTCAACCGGGCTCTCGCCTTCGGCAATACGGACGAGTTCAGGCTGCCGCAGCGGTTCTGGGACCGCGAGGCGGATCTCGACCTCTCCACCCCGGTGAATTTCGTGGCCAGCCTCGACACCATCGGCGGCAACTCCGGCTCGCCGGTGATCAACAGCAGGCTCGAGCAGGTGGGGATCAACTTCGACCGCAACATCGAGGGGCTGTCCAATGCCTTCCTCAACGACCCGGTGCACAACCGCAACGTGGCCGTGCACTCGGCCATCGTCCTCGAGGCGCTGCGGAAGCTCTACGACGCCGGGCCACTCGCGGATGAACTCGTACCCCCGGCCTCGATGAAGGAGGGCGAGTGAGCCGATCCGCCAGGCAGGCGTTCTTCTTCCTCGCCCTGGGGCTGCTGGCCGCCAGCCAGTCGGGGAACATCATCCGTCTCGGCGAGGCCCACCCGGCGGCCATCGCCGCCTGGCGGCTGCTGCTGGCCGTGCTCGTGCTCGCCCCGCTGGCCGGCCGGCAGCTGACCCAGCTGGCGGGGCTGACACGGAAGGAGTGGGCCCTGCTGCTCTTCACCGGCGCGGCCCTCTCGGCCCACTTCCTGACCTGGATCGCCGCGGTGCAGATGACCACGGTGGCCAACGCGGCGATCTTCTTCTCCATCAACCCGGTGCTCACCGCCATTGCGGCGCACCTCATCTTCGGCGAGCGCCTGGGCTGGCAGCTCTTCCTCTCCATCGGCCTCGGCCTCGCCGGGGTGGCAGTGATCGGCATCGGCGATTTCACCCTGGCCGGCGGCTCGCCCGGCGGCGATGCCATGGCCCTGCTCTGCGCCGTGCTCTTCACCGCCTACTTCCTCGCCGGCAAACGCCTGCGCCCGAAGCTCGACAACCGGGTTTACGTCACCGTGGTCTACGGCACGGCGGCCCTCGTCTCCTTCGCCTGCTTCCCCTTTTTCGACCTGCCGCTCCTCGACTACAACGCGATCACCTGGTTCTGCTTCGTGCTCATGGCCCTGGTGCCCACGCTCATCGGCCACACCTCGTTCAACAACGCTCTGAAACACTTCGACGCCTCGCGGATCGCCGCCGCCACCCTGGTCGAGCCGCTGCTCGCCGGCCTGGTGGCCTTCTTCGCCTGGGGCGAGCGGGTCACCGCTGCCGGCGCCGCCGGCTACCTGCTGATCTGCCTTTCGGTGCTCGTGCTGGCCTTCGAGGGATGGAAAGCCGAAGCCGTGCCCGACCGGATGACGTAGTGTCTCCTGTCATCGAGAACCCGGGACTGGGGGCGGGCTACTGAGCCACGTTCTGCACCCGCAGCCGGTCGCTGAGGATGCGGGAAAGGTTGTGGAAGAGCTTGGCCGCGATGCGCGGCGAGCGGCGACGCACGCGCTCCAGGGACTGTTCGTCGAGGCGCAGCAGTTCGGAGGGGTCCACGGCCGTCACCGTGGCCGAGCGGGGGCTGCCGCCGAGCAGGGCCATCTCGCCGATCACGTCCCCCGGCCCCAGCTCGTTGAGCTGTCGTGGCCGCCCGCCCACGTCCACCGTCACCTTCACCCGGCCGGAGACGATCATGTACATCGATTCCCCGGCCAGCCCCTCGCGGATCACCGTCTCCCCCGGCGACACCGTGCGCAGCGTTCCCAGCAGCACCACCTTCTTCGCTTCACTGGTGCTCATGCCGCGGAACACCGGGCTGCCCTCGGTGACGCCGGCGTTCAGGCGCAGGCTGACGAAATCCCAGACGGTGATCAGTTGTACGCTGGTCAGCACCACCGGGTTGATCAGCAGGTCGGCCGCCAGTGCGTAGACCATGACCATTGCCGCCAGCAGGCCGAAGTGGGCGATGGGCACGAAGCTGGAAAGGGTCAGCACGCCGAAGCCGAGCACCAGGGCCAGGGTGGTCAGGCCGATCGGTTCGGCCTCCTTGCGCAGGGTGCGGGCCATGGCCTTGCGCTGCTGGTTGGTGCGGCGCAGCTCGCGCTGGTAACGGACCATGAAGTGGATCGTGTCGTCCACGGCGATGCCCAGGGCGATGGCGGCGACCATGCAGGTGCCGGTGTTCAGCGGTATTCCCGCCCAGCCCATCAGGCCGAAGTTGAGCAGGATCGGCACCACGTTGGCCACCATGCCCACCAGCCCGGCCTTCCAGGAGAGGAAGAGGGTGGAGATGATAATGAACACCGCGAGCAGGGCCAGGGCCAGGCTGTTCACCTGGCCCACGGCCATGGCGTCGGCCGAGCCGTTGATCAGCACCCACTGGCCGGTGAAGTGTGCCTCGAGGTCGGCGGGCAGTTCTTCATCGGCGATGACCCGCACCTGTTCCAGGGCGCCGGCCATCTGCCGCGACCCGGTGATGTCGTGCCAGACGGTGATGCCGGCCCGGCGGCGTTCGGCATCGATGAAGCGACGGGTCTCTTCTTCGCCGAGCAGCCCGAGGGAGCGCTCCGCCGCCTCCTTGCTGGCGGGGAGCGTGGTGTGCCCGCCGCTCTGCAGGCGTTGGACTTCGGCGAGCAGGTCGGCCACCGAGAGGGACTTGCGGAAGAGCCCGCTTTCGTCGATGCGCCGCTGGAAGGCGGCGATGCGCTCCAGGATTCCCGGGTCGGTTATCGGTTGCAGACCGGTGGCCTCGAGAAAGACATGCAGGGTCATCGCACCGGAGAGGTCCCGGGCGGCGCGGTGGGTGTTCTCACGTACGGGCGACCCCTTGCGGAAGTAGTGGGTGAAATTCGAGTCCACTTCGAGCCGGAAGCAGCCGGCCACGGCGAGCAGCACCAGCGCCGCGGTGACCATGGCGATCAACGGCTTGCGGTCGGCGGTGAAGCTGGTCAGCCGGTTGACCGGGCCGCTCCAGAAGCCCGGGCCACGGCGTTCCCCGGCCTGCGGGACGCGGGCCGGGGGGCGGGTGAAGCGCAGTGCCGCCGGGACGACGACGATGGTGATGATGAAGTTGAAGAGCAGGCCCACGGCGCAGACGATGCCGAACTGGCGCAGGATGGTGACCTCGTTCACGGCAATGGTGGCGAAGCCAAGAAAGGTGGTCAGCGTGGTCAGCGAGATGGGCACCGCGCTGTTGCGGGCCATGTGCAGGATCGCCTCGGCCCGCTCGCGCCCCTGGCCCAGCTGGCGGTAGTACTTGGCGATCATGTGCACGTCTTCGGTGCAGCCCACGGCGATGAGGATCGAGGGCACGATGGCGGTGACCACGTTGATCGGAATGCCGGCCAGGGCCATGAAGCCCAGGGTGGCCAGCACGCTGAGACCGCCGGTGAGGATGGGCAGGACGGCGGCGGTGAAACTGCGGTAGGCGGCGAAGAGCACGAGCAGCAGGAGCACCACCGACCAGGGTACGAGGCGCCGCTGGTCGCGCTGGATGTAGGTGTTGAAGGCGTTCTTGGCCATCGGCTCGCCGATCTGGTAGGCCTCCAGCGGCCCGGCGTGTTCGGCGAGCAGCCCATCGACGGTGGCGGCGAAGGTGGTGTTGAATCGTTCGGCGCCCGGCGGCGGCTCGGTGAAGATACTGATCGCGGCGCAATCCCCCGATTCGGAGACCACCGTTCCCGAGAGCACCGCGCTCTCCAGCACCCGGTGCCGGAGCTGCACCAGGTCTGCGGGATGCCGGGGAATGCGGTCGAGCAGTCCACGGCGCACCGGCATGCCGAGCAGGAAGCCGACACCGCGCACGGTGGCCAGGCTGCGCACCTCGGTGACCCCGTCGACCCGGCGCAGCTCGTCGGTCAGGTCGCGGACGATGCGCAGCCCCTCGGGGGTGAAAATGTCGCCGCGGGGAGCCTTGAGGATGACCAGGGTCAGGGTCTCGCTGCCGAAGGTCGCGCGGAACCGGTCGAGCACTTCGGACGCCGGGTCGCCGGCCGGGGTCAGGTCGCGTCCCGAGGTGTCGATCTGCAGTTTACCGAGGTTGATGGAGAGCAGGGCGAGCATGACGGCGAGCAGCACCAGTGAAAGGACCGGTCGCCTCGCGATGCCCACCAGCAGTTTTCTCATTTCAGGGCTCCCAGCGGTAGCGGTCGAGGTCGATGGCGTCGTCCTCGCCGAAGGCCACTCCTTCCGACGCGAGCATTGCCCGCTGGAGCCCCGGGGGGATGTCCGGCAGCCGTTCCGTGGAGCAGCGGCCTGCGGCGTTGACCACCCGCTGCCAGGGTACGCCATCGGGACAACGGTGCAGGGCCCAGCCCACGGCCAGCGGTGAGAGCAGGTTGCCCATGAGGTTCGAAAGCTGCCCGTAGGTGGCCACCCGACCGGCCGGAATCCGGCGCACCAGGTCGTAGACCGCGTCGAAGGCCGAAGGGGAGCTGCCCGGGTTGGCGCCGTGGAGGCGCTTGCCCCGTTTCTTTGGCCCGGTTCCGTTCATGGGCGTCATGATAGCAGAATTTACGTGAGCCGGCGTGGCCCGTGGCGGCGGCATGGTCTATAATAGCGCTCGCTCATCCCCCGCCGGCCGGGACTGCTGCCGCCGGCCGCCGGCGGGGCCACGAAGGCAGCGATCTCCGGGGCCGTACCGTGGACGAGACACTGGGAATCGGGATCATCGGGCCGGGCCGCCATGGTGCCCGCTATGCCAGGCACATTCTCGACGATTTCCCCGGGCTGTCGCTGGCGGCGGTGAGCCGCCGGTCACCGGAAGGGGAGGGGCAGGCCCGGGAGTGGGGCGCCGCCTGGCACCGCGATTGGGCCGCCCTGGTGGCCGACCCCGCCGTCGACGCCGTTGTGGCGGCAGCCACACCGGACATCAATCCCGATGTGGCCCGGGCCTGCGCCGAGCTGGGCAAGCCGTTGCTGGCGGAGAAGCCCCTGGCGGTGAACAGTGCCGCCGCTGCCGGCATGGTGCGGGCCTTCGAGGAGAAGGGGCTGCCGCTCACGGTGGGCCAGACGCTGCGCTTCAACAGCACGGTCCGGGCCCTGCGCGCGCTGCTGCACGAGGTGGGGCCGCTGCATTCGTTCAGCGCCGACCAGCGCCTGGAACCGCCGTTCCACCAGTGGCTTGATGAACCCGGTGTCGCCGGCGGCGGGGTGATCCTGCACACCGCGGTTCACGCGCTTGACGCCCTGCGCTTCATCACCGGCCTCGAGGCGGAGCGGGTGCGCGCCGTGGCCTACCGGCGGGGCACCAGCCGCCTCGAGGACCTGTTCACCGCCCAGCTGGAGTTCACCGGCGGGGTGGCGGGCCTGGTGGAGGCGAGCAAGGTGGGGCCGGCCCGCAGCGGCCGTTTCGAATTCGTTGGCGCTGCGGGCACCCTGCGCGGCGACCAGGTGCACGGCACGCTGGAATTCGTCGGTCCCGGCGGTCCGGAAGCCCGGCCGCAGGAACCGCCGGTGCCCACCCTGGTCCCCCTGCTCCGGCAGTGGGAGGCCAGTCTGCGGGGCGCGGGCCCCAACCCGGTGCCGGCGGCTGAAGGGCTTGCCGCGGTGAGGCTCTGTGAGGCCTGCATGCGCTCCGCGGAGAGCGGCCGCTGGGTCGAGCTGGAGGAAATCGAAGCGCATGGAGCATGAAGCGAAACAGGTGCGCGTGCTGGTGGTGGAGGACGACCACCTGGTGAGCGAAATGGTGCGCAGCACCCTGGAAGAGGCGGGCTGCCTGGTGGTGGGCGAGGCCATTGACGGCCGTGAAGCGCTGGATAAAGTCTCCCGGCTCTCGCCCGACGTGGTGGTCATGGACATCAAGATGCCGGACATGGACGGTATCGAGGCCACCCGCCGGATCATGAATACCTGCCCCGTTCCGGTGGTGGCGCTCACGGCTTACGAGGACCGCGAACTGGTGCAGGAGGCGGTGGATGCCGGTCTCGGCGCCTATCTCGTCAAGCCTGCTACGGCACGGGAGATGGAGCGGGCGATCACCGTGGCCATGGCCCGTTTCGACGACATAATGAAACTGCGGCAGCTCAATGCACGGCTGAAGGAATCGCTGGCCCGGGTCAAGGAGCTGTCGGGCCTGCTGCCCATCTGCGCCTCGTGCAACATGATCAGAGACGACGAGGGCCGCTGGCAGAAAATCGAAGTTTACATCAGCGAGCATTCGGAGGCCGAGTTCAGCCACAGCCTCTGCCCCGAGTGCTTCAAGAAGCTCTACCCCGAGTACTACCGGGGGGACGGGAAATAGGGCCTGGCCCCACCCGGGGCTCAGGAGAAGGGGGCGGCTTTGACCAGATTGACGTTTCTCGGTGCCACCGGCACGACCACCGGGTCGAAATTTCTTTTCGAGCATGACGGGTTTCGCCTGCTCGTGGACTGCGGGCTGTTCCAGGGGCTGAAGAAACTGCGGCTGCGCAACCGTGAGCCGCTGCCCATCAACGCCGGCAGCATCGACGCCGTTGTGCTGACCCATGCCCACATCGACCACACCGGGTACCTGCCCCGGCTGGTCAAGGACGGTTTTTCCGGTCCGGTCTACTGCACCCGGGGCACGGCCGGGCTGTGCGGCGTGATGCTCATGGACTCGGCGCACCTCCAGGAGGAGGAGGCCAAGTGGGCCAACAAGAAGGGCTACTCCAAGCACGAGCCGGCCCTGCCGCT
>Ga0180429_10003830_pt1 | contig 12144 bp, 7 predicted proteins | sample SS_ome_FD_132428 | JGI IMG/M metagenome (GOLD analysis project Ga0180429, IMG submission 132428) | Hypersaline lake sediment archaeal communities from the Salton Sea, California, USA - SS_1_S_1 metaG | ecosystem: Environmental > Aquatic > Non-marine Saline and Alkaline > Hypersaline > Sediment ... | reverse complement strand
GACGCGAAAACGGGCGAAACCCTGTGGAAAAGCACGTCCGAGCGCAATTGCGCCGCGCCCCCGGACGTGTTCATCTCGGACGGCCTGGTCTGGACGGGGAAGCTGTTGCTGGCCACCCAGGACGGCATTACGGAGGGGTTGAATCCGAGGACGGGCAAGGTGCAGCGCACGCGCAAGCCTGATAGAGAGACCTACAACGTGGGCATGCCGCATCACCGATGTTACCGGAACAAAGCCGCCGGCGACTGGCTGATTCTCGGCCGCGCGGGGGTGGAATTCCAGAACGTGAAGACGGGTGAGATCTTTCCGAATCACTGGGTTCGCGGCACGTGCCAGTACGGCGTCCTGCCCGCGAACGGTCTTCTTCATGTGCCCCCGCATTCCTGTGCCTGTTATCTGACGGCCAAGATCAACGGGTTCAACGCGCTTCATTCCAGGCTCCCCGAAGAACCGGACAGATCGCCGGCGCTCATTCGCGGTCCCGCCTATGACCAGGTTCAGGATTCGGCGTCCAAGGCCGGGGAGAACAGCGGAGACTGGCCGACCTACCGTCACGATGCCGAGCGCAGCGGCAGGGCATCCACCTCGGTGCCGTTCGACCTGAAGCAGGTCTGGAAAGCCGACGTCGGAGGGAAACTGACGGCCATGACGATCGCCGGCGACCTCTGCTTCGTGGCCGACAGCGAGGCGCATACTGTGCACGCGCTGGATGTGCTGAAGGGAGAGAAGCGATGGTCTTTCACGGCTTCCGGCCGCGTCGATTCGCCTCCCACGATCACCGATGGGCTGGCCGTCTTCGGCTCCCGGGGCGGCCATGTGTACGCGCTTCGGGCAGGAGACGGAGCGCTCGCATGGCGTTTCCGGGCCGCGCCGACGGACCGCCGCATCGTTTCCTACGGGCAGATCGAATCCCCCTGGCCGGTCAACGGAAGCATTCTCGTGCAGGACGGCGTCGCTTCGTTCGCCGCCGGGCGGTCCTCCTTCTTGGACGGCGGCATCCGGCTCTTCCGCCTGGATTTGAAGAGCGGGAAGATCATCGCCGAGACGACCGTCTATACGCCGGACCCCGAGACACATCGGCTCAATGGCATGACGGTGAAGGGATTCGACATGCCCGGAACGCATGCGGAGATTCTTCTCAGTGACGGCGAAAACATCTATCTTCAGCATCTGTGTTTTGACGCCGACCTCAAACCGGCGGAAGCCAGACCGCATCTCTTCAGTCCGACGGGATTGCTGGACGACAATTGGTGGCATCGGGCCTACTGGCTTTACGGAAAGGACTTCGCGTCCGGGTGGACGTATTGGGCGTTGAACGGAAACCTCGCGCCGGCCGGGCGCCTGCTGGCATTTGATGAGACGGATGTTTACGGATTCGGCCGCAGACAGTTTGCCAACTGCGCCCGAGGACAGGGGAAAAGCTGGGCGTTGCAGGAAAAGTACTGTCTTTTCTCCACCCCCAGGAATGCCGGCAAATCCGTCCCCGTGGGCAGGATGGCAAAATATCCGAAGACGGGACCGAGGCAGTTCAACTGGGCGGAAGACACGCCGATTCGTGCAAGAGCCCTGGTCCCGACCGGGGAACATTTGTTTGCGGCCGGACCTCCCAATTTCGGTAACAGCAGTCCGGAAGCGTTTTCCTCCTACAAGGGAAAGAAGGGAGCGAAACTCCTCGCGGTTGCCGTGGAAGACGGAGCAATAAAGAGCGAAATCGATCTGCCGGCGGCGCCCGTCCTCGACGGCATGGCGTCCGCCGGAGGACGTCTCTATTTGTCGCTGAGGGATGGAACGGTCATCTGCCTGGGAAGTGATGCAAAACGCGACTAAGGGACGATAGGAGGTGAAAGATGAGGACATTGATGTGCAGCATTTGCTTCTTTGTTGTCGTCGCGCCTGTGGTCGCGCAGGCGAAAGCGGAAAGGCCCGTCTTGGGCGAAAGGCCCAGTATCCTGTTCTTCTTCGTCGACGACATGGGCTGGCAGAACACGTCCGAACCGTTTTGGACACAACGGACGGCGCTGAATGAGACCTATCACACGCCGAACATGGAGAAGCTTGCCCGGGGGGGCATGAAGTTCACCCAGGCCTATGCCTGTGCGGTCTGTTCCCCTTCGCGGATCAGCCTGATGACGGGAATGAATGCCGCACGGCACAGGTGACCAATTGGACGTTGCACAAGGACTGGTCGCCCGACAAGGAGCATCCCACGCTGCGTTTTCCACAGTGGAACTGCAACGGAATGAGTCGCAAACCGGGCGTCAACCGAACGCTGGTGGCCGAAACCCTGCCGGAGTTGCTGCGCAAAGCGGGATACAAGACGATTCACGTCGGCAAGGCACATTTCGCTGCGAATGACACACCGTCGGAGGACCCGCGCGCACTCGGGTTCGACGTGAACATAGCCGGACACTGCGCCGGCGCGCCCGGCAGTTATCAGGGACTGAAGAATTTCGCCAGAAAGAAGCCCTCCATCGTCGACGTGCCCGGCCTCGATGCGTACCACGGTAAGGACATCCATCTCACCGAAGCGTTGACGATTGAAGCCAAGAAGGCACTCGACGCGGCCGTGGCCGAAAGGAGACCGTTCTATCTCTATATGTCCCACTATGCGGTTCACGGCCCATGGGAACCGGACAACCGATTCATCGAAAAGTATCGGACCGACAAGAGCGATATCAACAGCACAAAAGCGAGGAAGATAAGAGAGCGTCACGAGGATTACGCCTCCATGATCGAAGGGATGGACAAGTCCCTGGGGGACCTTATGGAGCATCTCAAGCAACTCGGCGTTGAGGGAAACACGACCGTCCTGTTCATGTCAGATAACGGTGCGGAGTTGATGACTCCCCTCAACAAACCGTTACGTGGCGCCAAACACCAGCCCTACGAAGGCGGCCCGAGGGTGCCGATGATCGTCAGATGGCCGGGCGTGGTTCAACCCGACTCCGTTTGCACGGACGATTACGTGATTATCGAAGACGTGTTTCCGACCTTTCTGGAGATGGCCGGCGTCGAGAATTACCGCCAGTATGGCGGGAGGGTCGACGGAAGGAGTGTCGTCCCATTGCTGAAGGGAGAAAGCGGCTTGTCGAAAGAAAGGGCCATCTTCTGGCATTCCCCGCATTTCTACAGAGGCCAGGAACCGTTTAGCGCCGTCCGTAAGGGCGACTTCAAGTTGATCTATCACCACGCTGACGAGAGACTGGAGTTGTTCAACGTTGTCGAGGATATCAGCGAGACAAGGAACCTGGCACGAGAGCATCCACAGAAGGTGAAGGAACTAGCGAGAATACTCGGTGATCACCTACGTGAAGCCGGCGGACAGATGCCCATCGTCAAAGAGACGAATAGAGCAGTGCCTTACCCGGACGAAGTGTCGGTCATTACAGACACGTAAAGGAGGAGTGGGAGATGAAACACAACTTGGTTGTACTGTGTGGGTGTGCCGCCATGTTGTTGGCTGCCATGACTGCCGGGACTGCGCGAGGCCGTGAGGTCATGGACCTGAACGGGACATGGACGATTGGCGAGGCGCGGGGGGACGGCATTCCCGATACCTTGGACTTCACGCGTAACGTGCCTGTACCGGGATTGGTTGACCTGGCCACACCCGCATTTACTGCCGTGGGCACCAGGGACAGCAGTGAGCATCGTGACGTCTTCTGGTATCGCCGGACGTTCAAGCTGGACAGCGAGGTTCCCGAGGTGGCTTTCCTGAAACTCCACAAAGTCAGGTACGGATGCCGGGTCCGCCTCAATGGCGTGGAGATCGGCAAAGGGGCGAGGAACTTCACTCCGCATTACTTCGATGTGAAGTCGGCATTGAAAGGAGGAGGCACCGAGAACGAACTGTTGATCGGCGTGGGTGCCGATCGTCGTCCCAGTTCGGCGGCTGGTGTGCCCGACGGATACGACAAGGAGAAATCGCGATATGTACCGGGGATCTTCGATAACGTTGAACTGATCCTGACGGGCATGCCGTACATCGAGACGGTTCAAGTGGCGCCTTGTCCGGCTAGCAGCAGTGTTCTTGTGCAAACGTCCTTGTCCGGTCTGGGTAGAGCGGAAAGCAACGTCTCCTACAGCTTTGAAGTCATCGTAAGGGAAGCTAAATCCGGCGACGTGGTGGCCACTGCGAAGGAAGGCACTGTAAAGCGCCCATACTCGGTCATGTATGCGGGAAAGACACGGTGGCATCGCACCCGTGTCTCCATCCCGAAGGCCAAGCTCTGGACGCCGGAAACGCCGTTCCTTTACATCGTCGAAGTGCGTGTAACGACCCAGGACGGGAAATCGGGTGATTCATTTCGAACGCGTTTTGGAATGCGGGATTTTCGCTTTATGCCCAACGGGACGGCCCTGCTCAACGGCAAGCCTTATCCGTTGTTGGGAACCAACATCTGCATGTACCGGTTCTTTGAGGATCCGCAGCGGGGTGACCGACCGTGGGACGAGAAGTGGGTGCGACGCGTCATTCGCGGATTCAAGGAGATGAACTGGAACAGTTGCCGCTACTGCATTGGCTTTCCACCGGAGATCTGGTATGAGATCGCCGATGAAGAGGGACTTCTGGTGCAGGACGAGTATCCGCTCTGGACAACCAGGGAGTGGCCCGCCTGGCTGGTGGCCGACAAGCTGAGGCCCTGCTTCCTGGCCTGGGTGCGCGAGCATTGGAACCATCCTTGCGTGGTGATCTGGGACGCGCAAAACGAGTCCTGGAGCAGGGGCGTGCTGGATGAAGTTGTTCCGAGTGTCCGCGGCTGGGATTTGTCGGATCGCCCCTGGGATATCGGCTGGCAGCCGACCATGAGGTTGACCGACCCCTGCGAGTGGCACAACTACTATTGGCTGGCCTGGAAGAGTTTCCGGGGAAGGAAGACGAAATGTCTCCAGGGCATGCGGGACTCGTTCTTCAACCCTGGAATTGTTCCGATGGGACAGCCCAACGGCAGTGAAGCCCGAATCATCAACGAATATGGCTGGCTGTGGCTTAATCGCGACGGGACGCCCGCCAGACTGTCCAAGCTCGTATATGATTACGTCCTGCCGGACGCAACCGTAGAACAGCGCCGCGAGCTGTACGCCAGATATCTGGCGATGATGACGGAACTCTATCGTCGTCAGACAAGGATCAACATCGCCGGAATCATGCACTTCTGCGCCCTGACGTCTTCCGATCCGCAGACCGCGTTTACGGGCGACAATTACGTCGATCTCGACGGCCCCACGTTTGATCCGTTCTTTGTGAAATACGTACGCGACGCCTTTGCGCCCGTGGGACTCATGATCGACCTCTGGGGCCAGAACAGCAGGCAGGTTTGGGGACCGCAGTACGACGCGGGAAAGGAAATCGAAGTCCCGATCCTGGTGAAGAACGATTCCGCCGAAGCGTGGTCGGGTTCCATCGTCTTGAAGCTCGTCAAGGATGGAGAAATCGTCAAGGAAACCAATCGGGAGTTGGCCGTTGCGGCAACGGAGCGGGGCGCCGTCACCTTCACGATCACCTGCCCCGAAGTCGCCGGTTCCTACGAACTGATCGCGGAGTTGAAAGACAACGGTGTTCCGGTGCGCAGCTATCGGCGCATTGAAATAGAGACACCAGGCCCGTGACTTCATTGGGGAGAGATGAACATGAATGCGCGACTGCTCGTCCTGGCGGTTGCCAGCGTGAGTTTCTTGTTGTCTTCCACGGAAGCCGGGGGCCGAAGGCCGCCGCCTCCCACCCCGCTTCCGGAACTGTCGGATGAGTCTTCGGGACAACCTCAAGCCCCGGCCAAGCCGCTGATGCTATGGTATGACCGTCCGGGATCCAACTATCACACGGATTTGCCGTTCGGCAACGGCCGGATCGGCGGCATGGTCAACGGCGGTGTTTCTATTGAACGGATCTGGTTGAACGAGGATTCTGTCTGGGCCGGCGGACCGGGTGAGTTAAAGGAGGTCGATGACGAGATAACCGAGGAAGTAGCCAAAGGTATTGCTGAAGCACGGAAGCTGATGTTTCAGGACAAGGTGGCCGATGGCCAGAACAAGCTCTTTTCTTCCCTGCGCGGCGGGGGTGGGGGCGGAGTCGGCTGTTCGCAGGTGCTGGGCATGCTGGATCTTCATTTTGCAGAGAAGTCTCTGGTCAACAACTACAGGCGCGACCTTGACTTGGATGAAGCGATTGTGCGCGTTCAATACCTGAAGGACGGGATCCTCTTCAAACGCGAAGTGTTTGCCAGTCGACCCGATCAGGTCATCGTTTCACGCCTTGAAGCCGATAAGCCTGGAAACACCTCCTTTACCGCAAAATTGGGCAGAGGCCAGGGCGCGGAAACCAAAGCTGAGGAAGAGGATTCGCTGGTCATGCTGGGCAGTATCGGCATGAAGTTTATCGCACGCGTCAAGGTGATTCCCGATGGAGGTGAGGTCTCTGCGAAGGGCAACGACCTGGTTGTGCACGGGGCCGATGCTGCGACAATCCTGATCAGCCTTGCGACGGATTATCTTCCCAAGCCGCCGACATTTCGCGGGAATGCCTACGAGGATATTTCGGCCAGGCAGATTGAGGCGGCTTCAGAGAAGACGTATTCGCGCCTGAAGACTGTCCACATCGAGGCGCATCGGAAGCAGTTTCGCAGGATGACGATAGACCTTGGCAGAAGCACTGCTACCAAGAGGTCACAAGCGACGGATGTGCGTGTGGCGAACTTCTCCAGGGACGAAGATCCCGAGTTGCAGGCGCTGTTGTTTCAGTACGGCCGCTACCTCTTGATATCGTGTTCTCAGCCAGGATCTCAACCAGCCAACCTCCAGGGGCTGTGGATAGGTAACTTCAAGCCGATGTGGAATGGCGACTATCACCTGGATGTGAATATACAAATGGCTTACTGGCTCGCGGGCCCATGCACTATCGCCGAATGCATGCTCCCTGTCGCCGATCTTGTTGAGTGGACCATTCCTTGTGCACCTATGCACAGGAGTTCCACTTGCGGGCGTATCATGATTTGTTCTGGCCGGAAGGCGAGGGTTTCAGACGCAACGAACAGCGCCGGAGGTCGACCGCCTGGGCCGAAGCCCGGAAAAAACATGGTGCGAATGCAACCATTGAAGATGCGAAGCAGGCTTACCGGGAGATGTACAGGCAGGAATCGCGCGGCAATGCTGATAAGTAGACTTGTTTGTTTCACCTGATTCTATGCGGCGTAATGTCGTCGCTTGCCCAACTGGACTATTTCAGAATCTTCCGAGTACGAAAGCGGTAACGACGCCATGAGAACTTTGAGCATCGTTTTGATATCGTGTTGCTGCGTTGCCGATGCGGCTCCCGCGCGGTCGATGGACGACATGCTCAAAGCATCCGGCTGCGCCGGTGGACTGGTCGTCCATCTCGGTTCCGGCGATGGTCGGACAACCGCGGCGTTGGCGGCCGACGACCGGTACGTGGTCCAGGGCTTGGACCCGGATGCAAGCAACGTGGCCGCTGCCCGCCAGGCCCTTCTTGACCAAGGCGGGTATGGGCGTGTTTCTTTCAGGCGCCTGGCGGAAGACCGCCTGCCTTACGTGGACGATCTGGTCAACTTGCTGATCGTCGACGATCCCTGCCGGGTCTCGCGGGAAGAAATGATGCGGGTTCTGGCCCCGCTGGGCGTGTTGATGGAGAAGGAAGGCGGGACATGGTCGAAGACCGTCAAGCCCTGGCCGGACGATATCGACGAATGGACGCATTTCCTGCGCGACCCGCAGAACTCGTCCGTTTCCAGGGACCGGCGGATCGGCCAGCCGCGCAGTCTGCGATGGGCGGCGCCGCCGCGTTTTGCCCGAAGCCACGACGAGATGGCCAGCATGGTGGCCATGGTGACGGCCCGCGGCCGCATTTTCTACATCATGGACGTTGCGCCCCCGATGACGCTGCGTTTCCCCGCGCAATGGAAGCTGATCGCACGCGATGCGTTCAACGGCTCGAAACTGTGGGAACGCCCGCTGTCGTCCTGGATCGACAAGGACCGGGCGTTCCGGTCCGGGCCCGCCCATCTCCCCCGCCGCCTGGTCGCGGTGGGCGACCGGGTGTTTGTTACGCTCGGTCTGGATGCGCCCTTGGTGATGCTCGACGCCGCCACCGGCGACCTCTTGAAGACCTACAAGGATACGCAGTGGACGGAGGAAATCCTGGTCGACGGCAACCGGCTCTACCTGATGGTCGGATCTTCCGAGGCGAACCGTTCCGGCGAAGGTTTGCGACGTAACGGCGAGCCGGAGATGCCCCAGGGTAGGTTCATTAGGGCGATGGACCGGGAAAGCGGCGACGTTCTCTGGTCCCGCAAGGCGTCAGGGGAAGACTATGTGTTGCCGCTGAGCCTGGTGGCTTCCGGTGACCGAGTCTTCTTTCACACCGTGAAGGGAATCCATTGCGTGGCGGCCGGCACGGGGAAGGAAACGTGGATGTCCGGGCGTCCTTCCGTGCGCAAACGGTATGGCTGGGAGACGTCGACGATCGTCGCGGCCGGCGATGTCCTCCTCTGCGCCGACCGGCTTGTGACGGAGGTGAAAGGCAAACAAGAAGAACCCGCCCAGCGTGACATCGAGTGGAATATTACCACGAAAGGGGTGGCCGGTTACGGCAGGATCAGACAAACGGTGCCCTACGTACTGACGGCCTACTGCGTGAAGGACGGTCAGGAACTCTGGTCGGTCCAGACCGGGCAGGGCGTTTACAACTCACCGAGCGACGTATTCGTCATCGACGACGAGGTCTGGGTCAGTCCGGAATTCAGAACCGCTTATGACTTGCGTACCGGCGACGTCGTGAGGACTCTGAAGGAACCGCGGGACCCGGTCGGGATGCTGCACGACCGCTGCTATCGCAACAAGGCGACCTGCAACTTCATCCTGACGGGCCGTGACGGGGTGGAGTTGATTCATAAGCGGGAAGGCTGGCAGGGGAACAACAGTTGGCTGCGCGGAACCTGCCAGTACGGCATCTTGCCCGCCAACGGCATGATCTACGTTTCGCCGGACGCTTGTGCCTGTCATCTGAAGAACAAGCTTCAGGGATTCAATGCCGTTTCCTCGCAAAGGGATCTATCGGTGCTTGGGAAGCCGGTCCGGGCCGACGGGCGGCTGGTCCCGGGGCCGGCCTACGGCCGAGTTCGGGCGGGCACGGCAAGCGGGCAGGACTGGCCGATGTACCGGTCCGACCCGGAACGAAGCGGCTACGTGAAGACCCGGGTTGCCGAACACCCGCGGGAAACCTGGACGGTCGAGATCGGGGGCCGGCTGACCCAGCCGGTGTTGGCCTGGGGCCGCGTGTTTGTGGCGTCGGTGGACCAACACACGGTGTACGGGCTCGATGCCGATGACGGGAAGCTGTTATGGCGTTCTTCCGCGGGCGGCCGGATCGACAGCGCGCCGACCCTGTTTAAGGGGCTGGTGATCTTTGGTTCGGCCGATGGCCGCGTGTATGCGCTGGACCAAGAGACCGGCCGGTTGGCCTGGCGGTTTCAGGCGGCCCCGGCACACCGGTTCATCATGGTCAACGGCCAGCCGGAGTCGTCGTGGCCGGTCCACGGCTCGGTGCTCCTGCACAACGACGAACTGGTGTTTACGGCCGGCCGCTCCACGTACCTCGACGGCGGCCTCTACTTCTACAGGCTGAACCCGCTGACCGGGGAAATGCTGGCGGCCTCCATCGTGTCCTCCATCGACCCGGTGACCAACAAGCAGACCGAGTGGGAACAGAGTTTTGATTCCGGGGGAACGCTATCGGACATCCTGTCGAGCGACGGCACCAACGTCTACATTAAGCACATGGCCTTGGATGAGCATGGCAACCGTCAGGAGGCCCCGGGACCCCACGTATGGTCGTCAACCGGCTTTCTTGGTGAACAGTGGTTTGTCCGGGCCTATTGGCTGTATGGAACCCGCAGGGGTGCCGGTTGGATGTCGTGGATGCGTGCGCAGGGCGTGGGTGACAGCCTTGCCCCCACGGGCCGGATCATGAGTTTCGACGGCGAGCGGGCGTATGGATACGGCCGGGTTACACACGCCTTGCGCGACACGCACGCGAATGACCGGTACCACCTTTACGCGTCCGTCAAGCAATACCCGCCGCGCCCACCCAGGATCAAGGGGCAGAGAACGCCGAGACAGCGTAAATCATTCCTGTGGGACAGAGACCCCGCAGTCATCGTGCGTGCCATGGCGCTGACGGACGGGAAGCTGGTCATCGCCGGCATGCCGGACATGCTGAAAAAGCAGGGCGGCCTATCCTTGGAGAATCCGGAAGAAAGCCTGGCCGCGTACCGGGGAGACAAAGGGGCCCTGTTGCAAGTGGTTGCGACCCGGGACGGACGCGAACTGGGGGTTTTGGAACTGGATGCGGCGCCGGTCTTCGACGGCCTGTCCTCCGCCAACGGCCGCCTGTTCGTTGCGATGATTAACGGGGAATTAAGATGCTTCCAATAAGCAACCCGGTAAGAAGGAGCCAACAAGCATGAAACAGATCTTCGGCGTGGCCATGATCATGAGCGGGAGTTTTGCGGGCGATGTATATGCCGTGAGCAGCTTCGAATACAAGAAGGTCGACGGCATCAGCCTGTCGATGTCCGCCCGGTTTCCGGAGGGGCACCAGAAGACCGATCTTTCGCCGTGCCACCAGGTTCGCGAAGGTCTGCCGCCGACCATCCTCTTCCACGGCACCCGGGACACGACGGTCCCGCCCGAAAACGCCGAACGCTTCGAGAGGCTGATGAAGGAGGCAGGCAATCATTGTGTTCGCGTACCCTTTGAAGGTAGACGGCACAGCTTCTTTAACGGTTCTGGATTCCGCAGGAACAACACCGATGCAGACTTCAACACAACAATGGAGAAAAGCGTGGAGTTCCTCAAATCGATCGGGTTCGTACCGGAAACGGGATAGATAACATGAACGTGAAATGCCTGCCGATCGTCGCAGGTCTTCTTGTCGTTTCCGGCCTTGTCGTCCGTGCGGAAGAGGAGGAACGTCCGTCCTATTTGGACCCCGGCCTTCCCGTCAAACAGCGCGTCGACGATCTGATCGGGCGGATGACGCTGCGGGAGAAGATCGGGCAGATGTGCCAGTACACGGCGGTTTGGAAAAAAGGGCAACCGAGCGGGCTCGACGACCTCACCTTTGACTTGCGGCATGTCGAGGCAAAGGAATACGCCCAAAGTCTCGGCAGAAGGGCTGCTCTCATTCGTAAGGGCGAGATCGGCTCTTTTCTCAGAGTCCCCGGCGGCCAGGCCGTCAACGTCCTCCAGGAGATCGCCCGAAGTTCGCGGCTGAAGATACCCCTGTTGATCGCGACGGATGCCGCCCACGGACACGGCCAGTGTACGATCCCCGCCACGATCTTCCCCACGCAAATCACGGTTCCCTTATTGGCACTCTGGCGTCTCCGTTTAGACTCCGACTCTTATGGTATACCCGACAGCGGTCTGCTGTTCCCCTAAACATCACGGGGTAGTTGGCTGGCCCGTGAATCCGGCACGAAGTGCCGTGTGCCGCTCGCAGCCAGGCAGTGTCTGCGGCCGTTTAGGACATCCCCTATCCCGGGCATCCAATTCCGGGCGGCTCTGGTGTTGGCAGGGATGTGGCAGGAATTTAGCCGAAGGTATTAGTCGGTTCCTTTCGTAGTCTTGCGAAAACTATGGCTAGCGGGACTACCAAGGCTACAGAGCATTGCCAGTGTCCCACATTGTCAGGGTAGCTGTCTCGCCGATGACTCACACGCTTCATCAACTAAACCCCTAACCACAATGGCCGACCAAACGGCCACGGTCTCACGACATTGTCAATAAGGTCTCCTGGGCTTCCTTCCTTACGAAGTCTGCCCAGATACTTCAGGCACACCCTGGCTATCCCTTGCCGGTTTGCTCCCCAGCATTGCCCGACTCTGTTTCACCAAGCGGATTCATTGTACCAAAGACAACGAAGAGGTCACCAAGAAGACTCACGCAAAATCGACCAAAAGATTCCACTTGATCTCCGTACCAAGACACCCTGTGTAGAATGCTGGATGGGCGTACCGTTTCATTCTCCGCAGTTCTCGCTCCTAAACGCTCGATTACTGCCGTATCCAAAAAAAACCATTTCCTTAACTACTTGCAGTAGACCACCTTCTGTCGATATCACCAAGAAGT
>Ga0180429_10003827_pt1 | contig 12149 bp, 18 predicted proteins | sample SS_ome_FD_132428 | JGI IMG/M metagenome (GOLD analysis project Ga0180429, IMG submission 132428) | Hypersaline lake sediment archaeal communities from the Salton Sea, California, USA - SS_1_S_1 metaG | ecosystem: Environmental > Aquatic > Non-marine Saline and Alkaline > Hypersaline > Sediment ... | reverse complement strand
GCAGATGGCGAACGCCGGATGTGCAGGCAAGTTTACCGGACGAACCTCAGTCTCCCGCAAGAGATTGAACCGTTCCGCCTGCCGTCGAAGCGGGCCAAGTACGCCCCAGACTGGAACCACCACAACGTGCGCCGGACGCGGGAGCGGTTTATTTCGGCGGTAGTGCCGGAGGGCGAAGGCGAGGCTGTGTGCATCGCTGTGGAGCACCCTTCTAAGCTGTTCATTACCCAGGACTTTCTCGTTACGCACAACACCGCATTGCTGGCGTGGGTCATTCTCTGGTTCGCTCTCAGCCGCTACCCCTACAAAATTCCGTGTACGGCGCCGTCGGCCTCGCAGTTGACTTCGGCCCTGTGGCCTGAGATCGGCAAATGGTACCGGAAATTGCACCCTGCTTTGCGGCGGATGCTGCGGCTCACGTCTGACCGCCTGGAACTCGTTTCCGGGGAAGGGACTTCGTTTGCTGAGGCTCGGACGAGTCGGCAGGACCAACCCGAAGCCTTGCAGGGCTTCCACGAAGACAACCTGCTGTTCGTCGTAGATGAGGCGTCCGGTGTGCCGGACATCGTGTTTGAGGTCGGCGCGGGCTCGCTCTCGACCCCTGGGGCCAAGATTATCCTGACGGGGAACCCGACGCGGACTTCAGGGTATTTTTTCGATGTGTTCCACCCAAAGCCGGGGCAGCGCAAGTGGTGGACGATGCGGGTTTCGTGCCACGAGTCTACGCGGGTTGACCGGCAGTGGATCGAGGAAATGGAGGCGCAGTACGGCCCGGACTCCGTGCAGTATGCAGTGCGCGTTCTGGGGGAATTTCCCGCGACGGATGAGGTTTCTTACTTCCCCCGGCACTTGGTCGAGGCGGCGGTGGACCGCCGGAAGATCATCGAGTTGATCCCCGGAACCGTGGTCTGGGGGGTTGACGTGGGCTGGCAGGGCGACCGCAGTGCGGTCGCGAAGCGTTCGGGCTCCCACTTGTTGGAACCTATCACTTGGTGGTCCGGCAAAGACCCCATGCAGTCCGTGGGCAAGGTCATGCAGATGTACGAGCAGACGCCGCGGCACCTGCAACCTAAAGAAATTCTGATCGACGTGATCGGTATGGGCTCGGGCGTTTTCACGCGGCTGCGTGAGCAGGGCCTTCCGGCCGTAGCCGTCAACGTGTCAAACACCGCCATGGATACCAGCCAGTACGCCAAGGTGCGGGAAGAGTTGTACGGCAAGGCCCTCGACTGGTTCCGTCTTCCTGACGTGACCATCCCGGACGACGAGGAGTTTATAAAGGAACTCAACCACTTGCAGGGTAAGCTCCAGTCCAACGGCCGTGTCTACGCCGAGAGCAAGAAGGACATGAAAGCGCGCGGGCTGCGGTCGCCGGACATCCTGGAGAGTTTCATATTAACCTTCGCGGCCAGCAGCCGCTGGGAGCGTAACCTCTCGCCTTTCGTAGCGCAGATGGGCGTGATGATGCCCCCGGCGGCTAACCGCGAGTACGACCCGAGGAGGTGGTGATGCCGCTGTTTCGGAAGGGGAATGACCTGGTTGAGGCCTACCGGCTTCCGCAGGCGGGCAAAGAGCCGACCGACGGGCTGATGTTCTTCCTGACGGCCAACGGACACCCGGAGCATCTTATCCCGCCCCTGTGTGCGAAGTACGCAGGCTGTTGGATGGTCCTTACGTCCAAGGGCCACCTCGCGCCCTACGGGCACGAGAAATTCCTGGAAGACTTTGAACGGGTGTAATCATGCAAGCAGGTGAACCCATCGAACGCGCATACTGGGTCTACGACGGCATGAGCCGCGAGGCCGCCGCCGCGGTCATCGAGCGCTCGCTTCGCGAAGCCTTCGAGGCCGAAAGGTGGGCACACTCCCCGGTGCGGTATGAGGACTTGCCGGCCGGCAGTCCACGCCTGCCGGAGCCTCCGGTCTTCACTCACCAACTGAACCCTTACTGCCTAGTCGGCTGGGCCGAGGCCGTGGCGCCGCTGCCCGTGGCCTCGGCGACTGGCGACCTCGCCCGTGGTGATCTCGAACGCCTGCGCACCATCGTGCGGGACAAGTGGGCCGCCGCCAACAACGGCGAGCGTCTGGGGGACGAGGCCGCGGACGCGGTCATAGATCAGCTTACGCCGGCAACGGTGCGGGGGCTGGTCAGCCCATGAGAAAAGCCGTCGTCGTCTTTACCCACCAGGGCCGTTCCATGTTCGACTGGGCTCTGCATCCGCAGTTCCGGCATTGCTTCGTCGTCGTGCAGGACGACAAGGGGCCGTGGATACTCATCGACCCCCAGGGCGGCGTGCCCACCCTGAGCCTCATTGGCCTGGGTGATTTTGACGTTGTGGGCTTCTACCAGAAGATGGGCTTGACCGCGGTGGAGGTCCAGCGCCCCTGCGAGCCGCCGCGTTGGCCGTTGACATTGACCAACTGCGTAGGCATGGTTAAAGCCGTGCTAGGGTTGCGCGCTCCGTTGGTGTTGACGCCCTATGCCCTCTATCGGAGATTGACGCAATGAAGATTCGGATTGAGAAGGCTGCGACTTCGGGGTGGGTCGTGTATGCTCTTCCCGACGAGCGCCACCTCACCCCCGTGCTTGATCGGGCCTTCGCAACTGCGGAAGAATTGCTGGCGTGGCTTTCCGGTGAGATGCACAAGGCCGAGGGACCGTTGGCTTTTGTGGAGTCTGTCTGATGGGTAGTATGTTTTCCGCCACGCCGCAGGCGCCGCCGGCCCCCGTAGACCGTGCGGCTATTGCAGAGGAGGCTGCGCGTCAGCGTGCCAAGGAACTGCGCGCCCGCCGGGGGCGTTCTTCAACGATCCTGACGGACCTTGGTAGCGACCAGCCTTCGGGCGAACTACAGCGTCCGACCCTCTTGGGGCAGTAAATGAACTCCGTCACGGACCTTCTCGCACGCCACCGCAAGCTCAAGGGTACCCGGCGTACCTGGGAACAGACCTGGCAGGAACTCGCCGAGGTTCTGCTGCCGCGGCGTGCCGACTTTACGGTCCAGACGACGGTGGACGGTGAGCGCCGGATGGACAACGTCTACGACAGCGTGCCGATGCAGGCGCGGCGTAGTCTGACCACGGCGATTGATAGCCTTATTAAGCCCCGCAATGTTCAGTGGTTCCACGTCCGGCCGCGCAATGAGGACCTGACCCAGGATGAAGAGGTGATGCGCTGGGCGGAGATCGCCAGCAAGCGCATGTTCAACGCCATTTACTCCCGCGAGGCGCGGTTCATTCAACGCTCCGGTGAGGTCGATAATGACCTCGTGACGTTCGGCACGGGCGTGATGTTTACGGGCGAGGCCTCCCGTCCGGGCAATCTGACTTTCCGGTCCTTCCACCTGCGCGATACGTTGATCTGCGAGAACGCTGACGGCGTCGTGGATACGGTGATGATTACCCTGCACCTGACGGCCCGGCAGGCCGTGCAGCGCTACGGGGCCGACAATCTTAGCCGCGAGATCAATGACGCTCTGTCCATGGGCAAGCCCGAGGATACGTTCGAGTTCCTGTGGGTCGTAATGCCTCGCGAGGACGCAGACCGGACGAAGCTCGGCGCCAAGAACATGCCCTGGGCCTCGGTCGTAATTGAGTGCAAGGCTGAGAAGATTGTCCGTGAGAGCGGGTTCGAGGAGTTTCCGTTTGCCATTCCGCGGTGGGACACGGCCTCGGGTGAGGTCTACGGGCGCAGCCCCGGTATGCTTGCGCTGCCCGACAGTGAGACGCTTCAAGCCATGGGCAAGACTCTGCTGGTGGCCGGCCAGCGGGCGACAGACCCGCCCATGTGGGCGTTGGGCGATGGGCTCATGTCGGCGGCGCGAACCTTTCCCGGCGGGATTACCTACATCGACGGCGCGGTGGCGCGCCAGTTCGGCCGCGTGCCTATCGGTGAACTCCAGACGGCGGCGCAGATTCCCGTCGGTCGCGAGATGCAGAACGACCTGCGTGAGCAAATTTGGGGTGCCTTCTTCCGGAACGTGCTCCAGTTGCCGGTCAACGCGCCGCGCATGACAGCGACGGAGATCATCGAGCGCAAGGAAGAAATGCTCCGGGCGGTTGGGCCGGTGTTCGGCCAGCTTGAAACGGACTACCTCGCCGTGATCGTCGAGCGGGTATTTGGTATCATGTTCCGCGCGGGGGCCTTCCCGCCGGTCCCCGAGGCTCTGCTTGGGCAGGAAATCGACTTCCGGTTCGAGAGCCCTATCCTCCGCGCTCAGGCGCAAATCGAGATGGTCGGCCTGTCCCGTTCGCTGGAGATGCTGGCTCCGGTGCTCCAAGCACGGCCTGAGTTGCTCGACAACTTCGATTGGGACGCCATCACGCGCGACACGCCGAAGGCCGGCGGGTTCACTTACAAGTGGCTCTTGCCGGAAGACGTGCGCGATCAGCAGCGGCAGGCGCGGGCGCAACAGCAGCAAATGGCGGAGATGGCCGAGATGGCGAATAGCGCCGCTGGGGCTGTCGGTAAGCTGGCGCCGCTGATGCCGCAGGAGCAACAGTGACCACCCGGAAAGAAGCCGAAGAGCGGGGCTACATTGCTGAGAGGCAGCGGGCGCAAGAGGAGAAAATCCTCTCGTCGGCGTACCGCAAGCTCGGACGCATAACGCCTCTGGACCCGGACAGCCTGCCCCGCCGTACCGACAACGAGTATGATCCGAGGAAGCGATGAGCGACGACGCGCAGGCCCTGATCTTCTCGCTGGCTCCGGCGCGCGTAGGCTACGGTGGCTACACCAAGGCTGATCGCTACCGCGACTTCCGGGCGGTTTTCTTTGGCGAAGCGTCCGCGATCCAGAAGGAGCGGGTGCTGTATCAGATACTCGCGGAATCCGACATCATGGGCGATCCCATAGGCCCGGACACGCATGACACTTACCGGCGGCTGGGGCGGCGGGAGGTCGGGGTTAATCTCCTGGCGATCCTGACGAACGAGCCGCAGCCTGACAACCTCGTGCCCACAACTGAAGCGGAGAACACGACAAATGGCTGACGAACAGAATACCGAGACCGCGGCTCCCGAAGCCGAGGCTGCGCCCGCACCGGAGGCCGAAGCGCCGCAGGGTGGGACCACGCTGACCGGAGATCAGCAGGCAGAGCCTACGCCGCAAGAAGCTGCTGATTGGCGGGCTTCGCTCGACGACGACCTCAAGGCCTGGGCGAACAAGTTTGATTCCCCGGCGGCCGCACTCAAGTCGCACCGCGAGCTTGAAAAGCGCCTCGGCAAGTCTGTGGTCATGCCGGGCGAGGACGCCAAGCCCGAAGAAATCGCGGCATTCCGGAAGAAGGTGCTGGGCACTCCTGACAGCCCCGAGGGCTATAAGATCACCCTGCCGGAGCACGTTCCGCAGGAAGTGCGCGACAATCCGCTGAGTGATCCGATGGTCAAAGAGTTCGTGGAGCAGTCGCACGCCCTCGGCAAGTCACCCGACCAGGTGCAGGCGGACCTTGACCTGTTCTACAAGGCGATGAGTTCGATTCAGGAGCAGGCCGAGCAGCAGGCGGCGCAGCGTTCGCAGGAACAGCTTGACGCTCTCAAGCAGGAGTGGCGGGGCGACTTTGAGCCCAACACGGTCTACGCCCAGCGGGCGGTTAAGCAGTTCGATACTGACGGACAGTTTAAAGAGTTCCTGGAGACGGAGACCATCGGCGGCATCCCGGTTGGGAACCATCCGGCATTCGCGCGGTTCTTCGCCAAGGTCGGGCGCGCCCTCTCTGAGGACAGCGTGCAGTTGGAGCCGACCGAGACCGAGATCGCCTCGTACAACGAGCAGGCCAACGCGATCCGCGCCAAGCGGAACGAGGCTCTGGCTCGGGGCGATAACGCTGCGGCGCAGCGGTTCGATGCTCAGGAGCGCGAGATTTATGCTCGCATGGGCAATCAGCCCATCGTGGGTACGGCTGGGCGTTCTGCATAAACCCTCTTGTCAAGGGGGATAAATTCCCGTATTTGTCCCCCTATACGTTCGGCTGGCCCCGTTAGGTCTGGTCGAGTAGGCCCGCAAGGACAACCCGCTCACCGCCCGCTGTAGGGATAACCTGGGAAACGTAGTCCATCATCAACCTTGAGGATGTGCTATGTCTACTAGCATTGATACTGCTTTCGTGAAGCAGTTCGAGCGGGAAGTGCATGAGGCGTTTCAGCGCCAGGGCACCAAGCTCCTTTCCACCGTCCGCCTGAAAACGGGCGTCGTCGGTTCTTCCACCACGTTCCAGGTCATTGGTAAGGGCGTCGCGACGACCAAGGCTCGCCACGGCACCATCACGCCGATGAACCAGCAGCACACGGCGGTCGAATGCACGCTGTCCGACTTCTACGCCGGCGATTGGGTCGATAAGCTCGATGAGCTGAAGATCAACATCGACGAGCGCATGGCGGTCGCTAACGGCGGTGCTTATGCTCTCGGCCGCAAGATCGACGACCAGCTGCTGACAGCCATGGACGGCACCACGCAGACGGTCGTGTCCTGGGTTGTGACCTCGGAGGCGGCGGTTCGTAACTCGCTCATCAATATGGTGAACGCGGCGAACTCCAATGACGTGCCGGATGACGGCCAGCGCTACTGCGTCATGTCGCCGAAAGCGTGGGCGTTCGCTTCGACGGTCGAGGAGTGGTCGAGCGCCGATTACGTCAATCCGCAGGACCGCCCGTTTGCAAACATGTTCCAGATGAAGGACTGGATGGGCGTCAAGTGGATGTCCCACACCGGCGTCCCTGGCGTCGGCGGCGCCACGTCCAAGATGTTCCTCTACCACCGTTCCGCGGTCGGCTACGGCCAGGGCGCGGCGATTACGTCGGACATCACCTGGCACGGCGACCGCGCCGCGCACTTCATCAACAACATGATGAGCGGCGGCGCCTGCCTCATCGAGGATGAAGGTGTGATCGAGGGCAACGTCGATGACACTGCCGCACTGCCGACTTCGTAAGGAGCACTGACACATGGCTTACACTGCTGGCAATCTGGTGCTCATGGCCACGGGCAATGGTTTCAACCATTACCGCTATGACACCACGGACGCCGCTACCACGGTCGATGGTGACGGCTACTTCAACAACTCAGACGACGACCTGAACCTCGCCGTCGGTGACATCATCGACGTTGTGGTCTGGGGCACGGCGGTCCGTACCGGCACCATTTCTGACGTGTCCAAGCACGTCGTCACGGTGGTCGATGCGGACGGCACCGTCGATCTCTCCGATGACCTCCTCGGCGCTACGGTCACATCAGGAGATTGACACTCTTGCGCTGAGAAAGTCGTTGACTTCGGTCGCGGTTTATTGGATACTCCTCGGGCTAACCCCCGAGGAGTATTTTTATGTCCTGGAAAGATGACTTTACCCCCGAGCAGCTTGAGGCTCGGAAGAAGAAGCAGCGCGAATACCGAAAGGCCAAACGCGAGGCGGATCGCGAAGCTCATCGCGCCGAGGCCGCAGCCTGGCGCGCTGCAAACAAAGACAAAATCGCTCAATACAACAGGAAGCAGCGGGACCGCACCAAAGCGGACCCCAACCTATTGGAGCGGGAGCGCGCTCGCGGCCGTGTGGAAAATATGACCCCGGAGCGCGTAGAAGCGAAACGGGCGGCCGGGCGTCTTTACTCCAAGAGCCTCACCGAGGCTGCGCGCGCGATGGGATTTACTCGCTACGAGCTTGAAACGGATGACGCCACTCGCGCCCGAGATACCGAGAAAATGCGGAGGTGGCGGGAAGAAAATTATGAGGCCTATATAGAGAGGACCCGCGCGTACAATCGGCGCCGCAGGGCGGAGCGCGGGCGGAGAGAGGCGGTAGATAACTACGCATATAAAGCGTTGCGCGGTGCCTTGGTGGCCGCGGATGCCAAGTCCCGTTATTTTCCAGGGTTCACGGGTCGCCAACTCAAAGCCCACTTGATGTCGCTAATGCCTAATGGGTGGACGTTTGCTGACTACGGGGATAAGTGGGAGATAGACCACATTGTGCCCGTGTCCGCGTTCGAGTATGAGTCTCCCGACGATCCCGAGTACAAGGAGTGCTGGGCATTGTCTAACTTGCGCCCTCTGTGCAAGTTTGAAAATCGGGCGAAAGGGAACCGGTGAACAGCACGCCCCCCTATTTGTATGAGCACTCTGGCCCTGTCCTCGTTTGCGGCAGCGCGTGGTGTCTGGCTGATGATTTCGAGCGGGCGCGTTCACTATTCCCTCACGCGGATGTGATCGCCGTTAACGGCGCAGCCGAGCATGTGCCAGCCAACCATCTTTACTCGCAGCATCCTCTAAAGCTGCCGCGCTGGCGGACAGCGCAATACCGGCGTTTTGGGCTTAAGCCCCCGACACACGGTGCGGGGTCGTCTCACCTCAAGACCAAGTTAGGCTGGCGTCCGCCGCTCGACGAGGTCGATTACTGGTGGGAAGGCGTGGCCTCAAAGGGCTCGTCCGGGTGGGGCGCCCGGCGGCTCGCCGCCGCTTTGGGGTATTCGCCCGTTATTCTGTGCGGGATGCCCATGGACCCTGGTCCTTACCAAGGGGGCATGGTATCGAAGTTGAACCAACAGCAGGATGTTATGGATCACTACCGCCAGCACATCATGGATGACACGGCTATGCACGATGGGGTATGGTCGATGAGCGGCTGGACCAGAGACTTGCTGGGAGCACCTGATGAAAGTACGCCGCCGGCGTGAACACCGGAAGTACACCCTAGAGCGTTTGGTCAAAGAAAACGACTGGACCTATGGCGCCGAGCTTGGCGTCTTGAAGGGCGACACCTTCCTCCATCTGTTGCGGACCTGTCCGCACCTCCGCCTGATTGGTGTTGACACCTGGGCTCCAGACTACAGCCAGGAAGACCGACGCGCTGAAGGCGGCCGGACTTATGCCGACCACCCCCTCGAAGGTTATTACAAGGCCATCCGGGCGGCATTAGCTGCCGAGGGGTTGGCTGACCGCGCGATGCTCAAGCGGACCACGACACAGTCTGCGGCTCGCTCCATCAAGAACAGTTCCCTCGATTTCGTATTTATCGACGCGGATCACACCTACGAGGGCGTGGCCGCTGACATCGACGGCTGGCAACGTAAGGTTCGGCCGGGGGGTATGATCCTGGGTCACGACTATAACCCCAGGGACTTCCCCGGCGTTGTTCAGGCAGTGAATGAGCGCTTCGCTTCTGTCCTGTTGTTCCCCGATCACGTGTGGGCCGTCGAGTGCTGATCTCTGACGGGTGGCGTGAGCAGAACGCCGAACTCCACCGTACCAACGAAGGGTTTGGTTCCAAGCCCTCGCGCGCCCGCGCGGAGAGGCTTAAGCCCTGGCTTAAAAAGGCCGACGCGAAGACCGTGCTGGACTACGGATGTGGTAAAGCATGGTTGGCTACGTACTTGCGCAAGACCCATGATGTCCGGTGCTACGACCCCGCTATCCCAGAGTTTGCGCACTTGCCCTCTCCGGCGGACTTCCTTGTATGCTGGGACGTTCTGGAGCACATAGAGCCACAGGCTCTCGACGATGTGCTTACGCACATTGCTTCTCTTGCACCGGCTGCGCACTTCACTATCGGCCTCCAGCCCGACCGCACCAAGCTGATGCCAGATGGCCGCAACCCCCACTTGATCCTGGAGCCCCCCGAATGGTGGTTGGCGAAGCTGCGCCCTCACTGGCCGCGTATGAACGGTACTATTAGTTTCCGAATCCTGGAGGTTTTTGCCCGGCGCGATGCTAACAGTCTGCACGTTTAAGTGGTCCGATCCAGGCTATCGCTGGAACCACCTGTTCACTTACGGCCCGGAGCACGTCAATCGGCTTTACCGCGGCGTGCAGCGGCATCTCTCCCCCCCGCACCGCTTCGTGTGCATCACTGATGATCCCGAGGGCATTGACCCCGAGGTTGAAGTTGTGCCCCTCTGGGATGATCTTCGCTGGATGGGCGGCTGCTATACGCGCCTGCGGGCCTTTGCTCCGGACATGGCTGAGGTGCTTGGCCCTCGATTCGTCTGGGTGGACCTAGACTGCGTTGTGGTGGGAAACCTGGACCACATCATGGCGAGGCCCGAGCCCTTCGTTATTTGGCGTAATGGTGTCTCCTCTGCTCCCTATTGCGGCTCCATGGTGATGATGGACGCAGGCGCTCGGGCACAAGTTTGGGAAACCTTTGATCCGGAAACCTCGCCGGAAGCGGCCTCGCGGTTTGTCGGGACTGACCAAGCCTGGATCGCGCATTGCCTCGGGCCAGACGAGGCGGTATGGACAAATCGCGAAGGTGTCTACTCTCGCGCAGACACGCCGAAGGCCTCGGCAATGCCGGGGTTGACCCGGCGCCGGTATGGTTGTGACCCCGGCACTTTACCTAAAGACGCGCGTATAGTATTCTGGCATGGACCATTCGACCCATCTATGCCAGAGGTGCAGGACGAATACCCCTGGGTACGTGACCATTGGCAATGAAAGGGCGACGCAATGCCGGCGCAGACTTTTGCAAAAACTCATATGACTATCGGCGAGCCCGTCACCTTCGGGCAGCGCCATACCTATGCCATCGACCACGACTTGGCAGTGATGACCGCCGCGGGATACTTCAACCCCGCGCGTTCGCGCTTGCGAGCCGGGGACACGATCCGAGTAATTCAGTTAGAATACAACGAACAGCAGCGTCCGGACAACCGCGTGGTGGCATGGACCGATCTGCTGGTGCAGTCGGTGAGCGACGACGGTGTCGAGGTTGTGGACGAGCGCCCCGCTGTCACTGTACCGGAACCCAAGGCGAAGCCGAAGACCCGGAACCGCCGGGCGCAGGAGCGTTATGTCGAAGGCAGTGACGCCAAGGTTGTCGAAGAAGATGACGGTACGTTCGCTGTTGAAACGTCCGACGGGCGCTTCGATGGCCTCAAGTCTCTTATTGAGGCGCAGGATATTGCCGCGGGTGCCGCCCCGCTCCCGCAATGAGTAAGGTTGCGGTCATCAACGTCGCCCTCCGGCGGCTGGGGCAGGAGACGATCACGTCTCTAACCGAGGGGTCACGGGCGGCGAATCTTGCCAGTCCGCACTACGACGAATTGCTGGAATTGTTGACCCGGAGCAACCAGTGGAACTGGGCTGAGAAGCGTGTGCAATTGGCCCGGTCGGCCAACACGCCGGTTTCGACGTTCGACTACCAATACTTTATGCCGACTGACTGCGCGCGCGTGGTGGTTGTTTCTGCGGACGACTCCGGCCGGACGAACGTTGATTATGAACTGACGCACGACGATACGGACGGTAACGTCCTTCTGGCCGACGCTACCCAAATCTATTTGACCTATGTGAGTTACGTCACAGATACGGCGAAGATGCCCCCGGATTTCCGGTATGCCCTCTCCATGGCGATTGCGCGTGATCTGGCGATTCCCCTGACTAATAGTCGGGGGTTGGCGGATGATATGCGCGCCGCGGCTCAGGAGGCCTGGATGCGCGCTGTGAGTACGGACGGTATTGAAGACATGCCCGACCGCCGCCCCGAGGGTTCTTGGGTAACTGCGCGCCGCGGCGGCTACGATAGTTATGGGAGCAGTTGGTAGTGAGCCGCGCCAACCCGTACCTTTCGGCATTCAACGCTGGCGAGTTCAGCCCGCGCATGGTGGCGCGGGTTACGTTTGAGCAGTACGACAACGCTGCTGCCCAGATGGAGAACTTGCTGTTGATGCCCCAGGGCGGGTTTCAGCGGCGGCCGGGCACCCGGTATATCGCGCCTGTGAAGGATCACGCGGCGGAAACGGCGCTGATACCTTTTCAGTTCTCGACCGAGCAGTCTTACGCTCTGGAGTTCGGCGACCAATATATTCGGTTCTTCCGGAACCAAGGGCAGTTGGTGACGGCCAACGTCGGCGCCACAATCACGAATGGCGATTTTACCTCCGGCATCACGGGGTGGACGGATCAGTCCAACGGTACGGGGGCTATCTCGCACAACGCTACTACGGGTCGCCTGAGCCTGGATGGCAACGGTGCGGGCAACGAGGCCATCGCAGAACAGGCAGTAACCACGACTACAGTAGGCGTAGCCCATACGTTGCGGTTCTCTTGCCATGGCGCTCCCGGTGAGTTGATGCGGGTGAGAGTAGGGTCTAGCTCGGGGGCGGCGGATTACTACGCCGTCACGCCGTTATCGGATGGCTACCACACCATAACCTTTACT
>Ga0180429_10003825_pt1 | contig 12153 bp, 10 predicted proteins | sample SS_ome_FD_132428 | JGI IMG/M metagenome (GOLD analysis project Ga0180429, IMG submission 132428) | Hypersaline lake sediment archaeal communities from the Salton Sea, California, USA - SS_1_S_1 metaG | ecosystem: Environmental > Aquatic > Non-marine Saline and Alkaline > Hypersaline > Sediment ... | reverse complement strand
GCACGAAGCGGACATCGACCAGATACCAGCGAGGGTGCGCTGGGTCACTCTTGGGGTCGAAGTATTTGCAGTCTGGATCGAACGCGGTTGGGTCTGGATAGCCAGTGCTCGCCACCTCAATGATGCCGACGATCCCTGGTTCCTTGACGTTGGAGTGGTAAAAGAAACCGAGATCGCCGGCCTGCATCTGATCGCGCATCATGTTGCGCGCCTGGTAGTTGCGCACCCCATCCCAAGGCTCGGTTTGGTCGCGACGGGCCTTAAGATCCTCGATGCCAAAGGCGTCGGGCTCGGATTTCAGCAGCCAATAGGCCATTTGCATTTCCTCTCGTTCTCGTTGTGAGTAACGCCTTACAGGCGATTGACAGAAGTCGCCTCAGTCAGGATTGCGGACGATGGCCTTTGCCAACTGGTGAAAGGCGAGCAACCGATCAGGCGCAATCGCGCCCGCGGCGTGCGCGGCTAGGATGGCGCATTCAGGCTCGTGTTGGTGCTGACAGTTGCTGAAGCGACAGCGGCCGATGAACGGGCGAAATTCCGGGAATCCCTGCTCAAGCTCGGCACGCTCGATCGCACCGAGTCGAAAGCTGCGCACGCCTGGGGAGTCGATGAGACGCCCGCCGCTGTCGAGAGGGTAGCTGGTCGCGGCTGAGGTCGTATGGCGACCGAGGCCGGTGGCGGTTGAGAGTGCCCCGATCTGGACTTCCCGGTCGGGCAGCAAGGCCTTGATCAAGGATGACTTGCCGACGCCGGATTGTCCGACCAAGATACCGGAGCGGCCGGCGAAGTGCTCGCGCAGCGGTCCGAGGCTAGGGTCCTGCTTGAGGCTCAGCGGCAGCAACGGATAGCCGATCTTGGCATAGTGCTTGAGCCCGCCGAGGAAGGCTGCGTGCCCGGTTTCATCAAGCAGGTCCATCTTGTTGCAGAGGATCAGTGCCGGTACGCCGATGCGCTCCGCGGCAACCAGATACTGATCGATGAGAAAGCCGGTTGGCGCCGGCTCCGGTGCGATGACGATGGTCAGTAGGCTGATGTTGGCTGCCAACGGCTTATCTTGACCCTTGGTGCCAGGCCGACTGAGCAGGGTCTCGCGTGGCTGCAGTGCGGTGATCACCCCCGCGTTTGGACCACAGGGCTGCCAGATGACCAGATCACCGCAGACAGGTTGACCGATATGTTGTCGCGTGACGCAATGATGGCAGGCGCCTTCGCTGTCCTCGACGATCAGATTGGCGCCATGGCGAACGACGACGAGACCATTGCGCGCGGCCTCGTCGTCAAGTTGGGCCAGGGCAAGCTCGGCACGCGCCTCAACCTTGCTGCGGCGACGCTCTTGAATGCGCTGGATACGCGCGATCTGTCGCTCCGAGAGCCTCCGCCGAGGCATGCTAGCCGGGCCGGTCCGCGATTAAGGCTTGAATTTGTAGTATTCGCGATTGAGGAGTGCGGTAACGCCCTCGACCTGATCGTCGAACCAGGTCAGGCCAAGGTTTTGCTCGCACATGCGGACTTGGCCGTGCAAGGCGTCAAGCGAGTTGACGCGTCGATCCTCACGCGTGTAGACCTCGGAGCCATGGCAACTGGTGCAGTTCTGCTCGAGCAGGACGGGGGCATCGACGGCCTCATTGGCCTGGGTCGTGACGGCAGTCGTGATCAAGGACGCGGCGGCAAGGCTGAATAGAGCGCGTTGAATCATGAGATCCTCCAGTAAAACGGATGAGCGGGTGGATGAAGCAGTAGATGATGTGAAAAGGTGTGTGCAAAAGGGCGCAGCAAAACCTGAGCAGTCGCGCTACGCTGTTGGTTGTTGTGGATGGGATTGCTTTATCGAACCGAGCGGGGGTGCCTGTGGTAAACGAAGATAACCTGATCTGGATTGATCTTGAGATGACCGGGCTTGATCCGTTTCGCGACCAGATCATCGAGATTGCAACCTTGGTGACGGATTCTGACCTGAACATACTGGCTGAAGGCCCGGTGATTGCCGTCCACCAGCCGGAGCACGTCCTTGCCGCCATGGATGACTGGAACCGCAGCCACCATGGCGCCTCTGGCCTCATCGAGCGAGTCCGTATCAGCCAGGAGGACGAGCGCTCGGCTGAGCTTAAGACATTGGCGTTCCTTGAGGCCTGGTGCAAGGCCGGGGCATCGCCGCTGTGCGGAAACAGTATCTGTCAGGATCGACGCTTCCTGGCGCGCTGGATGCCGCGCCTCGAATCCTTCTTTCACTATCGCAACCTGGACGTGAGCACGGTCAAGATTCTAGCGCAACGCTGGGCGCCGGAGGTGGCCGAGGCGTTCAAGAAAGAGGGTGCCCATCTGGCACTGTCCGACATTAAGGAGTCGATCGGCGAGCTTGTCCACTACCGCGCTGAGCTACTTCGAGTCTGAGCGATGACCAGAGTCTTACCCGAAACCCGGCAGCTACCACGCGCATTGTATCGTGCCGAGCAGGTTCGAGCCTTGGATCGGATCGCGATCGAGCAGCAGGGGATTCCCGCGGAGGAGCTGATGGAGCGCGCCGGCGCGGCGGCCTTCTCGCTGCTGCGCGCACGCTGGCCGCAAGCGCAATCGCTGCTGGTGCTGGCCGGCGCCGGCAACAATGGTGGCGATGGCTATGTGCTGGCGCGGCTGGCGCATCGTTATCGGCTCGGTGTGCGCGTACTGACGCTTGGCGATCATCGCCGGCTGCAGGGTGCGGCCTTGGCCGCTGCCGAGGCCTATCGGGCAGTCGGCGGCAGCAGCGAACCCTTTGAGCGGCTACCACCGGATGCCGAGCTGATCGTCGATGCGCTGCTGGGGACCGGCCTCGAGCGGCCGCTGACCGGTCTCTGGGCGGATGCGGTTGCGCAGAGCAATGCCTCCCGCGCGCCGACGCTGGCGTTGGATCTCCCCTCAGGACTGCATGCCGATACTGGCCGGGTTCTGGGTGTGGCGATCGAGGCTGCGGCTAGCATCAGTTTCATCGGTCTCAAGTCTGGCCTGTTCACCGGGCAGGGTCCAGATTATAGCGGTGAGGTCTTCTTCGATGGCCTGCGGGTGCCGGCGCTGATCTATGCGAGCGAGATCCCGACCGCGCGCCGTATCGATTGGCATCAGCAATCGCATCTGCTGCCGCGGCGTCGGCGCAGCGCGAACAAGGGGGACTTTGGCTATCTGCTGCTGGTCGGCGGCGATCTAGGCATGAGCGGCGCGGTGCGTCTGGCGGGGGAGGCGGCGCTGCGGGCTGGCATTGGCCGGGTTGCGATCGCGACGCATCCGGCGCATGCAGCCGTGCTGAACCTCACGCGGCCCGAGTTGATGGTCCATGGCGTGCCGACACCGGCAGCGCTCGATGCCTTGTTGCAGCGCGCGACCCTGGTCGCGCTTGGCCCTGGGCTCGGCCAAGACGCCTGGGGACGGGCCTTGTTCCAGCACCTGCTCGACGCCAAGCAGCCATTGGTGGTGGATGCGGATGGTCTCAACCTGCTCGCGCAAGACCCGCGGCGCCGCGATGACTGGGTGCTGACACCGCATCCGGGGGAGGCGGCACGGCTGCTCGGCTGCTCGGTTGCTGAGGTTGAGCAAGATCGCTTTGCCGCACTGCGGCAGCTACAAGACCGTTACGGGGGGGTGGTTGTGCTCAAGGGCGCGGGCAGTCTGATCGGCGGCTCCGGGCTGCGTCCTGTCGCGCTCTGTGTCGATGGCAATCCAGGCATGGCCAGCGCCGGCATGGGCGATGCCCTAACCGGCATCATCGGTGCCCTGATCGGGCAGGGGATGGAACGGGCATTGGCCGCCGAGGTTGGCGTCTGTCTGCACGCTGCCGCCGGCGACCGGGCCGCTGAGCAGGGTCAGCGCGGCCTGATCGTCAGCGATCTGATCGCCGCCTTGCAGCCACTGCTTGGCTTGGCGGATGTTGGCTTGGCGGATGCGGCATCATGAGCGGATCAGGTCATCTCAAACGCGGCGATCATAAGACAGACCAGGCGAGCCTGCCGTCTTCTGCGCAGCCTCAGCCTCTAGATCAGCCTCCGGCCCGGCTGCTAGACGAGATCGAGCTTGAGGTTGCTGGTGAGTCGGCGCAACTGCGGCTCGGCGCGCGTCTGGCCGAGCTGTTGCGTCCCTATCGCGGCACCGTCTATCTGCGCGGTGATCTGGGGGCCGGTAAGACCACGCTGGTCCGGGGTCTGCTGCGTGGTCTGGGCTATCAGGGCGCGGTGCGCAGTCCGACCTACACCCTGATCGAGCCCTATGAGACGGTCGAGCCACCGGTCGTGCACCTGGATCTCTATCGCCTGGCTGATCCGGAGGAGCTGGATTACCTGGGGCTGCGCGATCTGCTCGAAGACCCGGGGCTGATCTTGGTCGAGTGGCCGGAGCGGGGTGCGGGTGCGTTACCGCCAGCCGATCTTGAGCTACAGATCGCGGATGCTGGCGAGCGGCGCCGGATTCGGGTCCGTGCCTGTCCGCGCTGGGCGCCGGTGGTGGCCGCCCTGTCGGCGCCATCGACCGCGCAGACTGTGCTGGATGCATCCTAAGTCGCGGAAATTCAGTCTGATAACCTGTTGCGTTCGCGCTACTTTCATCTCGGTTGATCATCAAGAAGTCGTTTCAAGCCGCCGTTTAGGCTTGGAAATTGTTTCGGATGCGTCTATGCTTTAGAGGTAAAAATACCACCTTCTGCCGAGGTGGTGGCGACGACGGATAGGTGCCCTCACTGATGCTTTTGACGCTGGCTCGACACAGCCTCTGGATCTTTTTCGCGAGCTTTACCTGCCTGACCCTTGCCGGTCAGGTAGGGGTCGAGGGTGCGCGCCTCTGGAGCGGCCCCGAGTACACCCGCGTGGTGGTCGACGTGCAGGCGCCAGTCGAGCATCGGGTCTTTGCGCTAGATGATCCCCACCGACTGGTGATCGATCTGATCGATGCGCGGCTGCAAGGCAAGTTGGCCAAGCCCGAGGCTGGCGATCGGGTTGTTGCTGGACTGCGGAGCGGAATTCGCGAGGGCGATGATCTGCGCATTGTGCTCGATCTGAAGCAGCAGGTGCGGGCCAAGAGCTTCAATCTCGGACCCGAGGGGTCCTATGGCCATCGATTGGTGATTGATCTCTCGCCGAAGGCTGGCTCGGTGGTGGCTTCGACGGCAGCATCAGGCTCTAGCTCTGGCGGTCGTAAGGCTGGCTCTGCCGCTGTCGTCGAGGCGCGCACCGCGCCCGCGCCCATCGATCTAAGTTCAATCAGTCCAGGTGACGGGCATCCCTCGATTCGCGGCACGGCGCCATCGAAGCGCGACCTGATTATTGCCGTTGATGCCGGTCACGGAGGTAAGGACCCAGGAGCAGTGGGTGGGCGCGGTACCCACGAGAAGGACATCACGCTGGCCATCGCGCGTAAGCTGGCGAAGCGGATCGATGCCTATTCCGGGATGCGCGCGGTGCTGGTTCGCGACGGCGACTATTACCTTCGTCTGCGCAAGCGCATCGAGATCGCGCGCCAGCATCGGGCGGATCTCTTCGTCTCGATCCATGCCGACGCCTTTACTGATCCAAAGGTGCGTGGCTCATCGGTGTTCACGCTCTCCTCTGGTGGTGCGACCAGCGAGGCCGCGCGCTGGCTGGCCGAGCGCGAGAACCGCGCCGACTTGATCGGCGGTGTCGATCTCCAGCAGCGCGATGATCTGCTCGCCAGTGTGCTGCTTGAGATGAGCCAGAATGCGACCATCGAGCTTAGTGGCGTTGCCGCCGCCAAGGTGCTGTCGAAACTGCAGCGGCTTGGCGAGGTGCATCAGCAGCGTATTCAGCAGGCCGGCTTTGCCGTGCTGAAATCACCGGATATCCCGTCGATGCTGGTCGAGACCGCATTCATCTCGAATCCGGACGAAGAGAAGCGATTGCTGAACCCGAGCTATCAGGACAAGCTTGCCCAGGGTATCCTGGAGGGCATTGTCGAGTATTTCGCCGAGTATCCGCCGCCGGGCACCCGGTTTGCTAAAACGCCGGCGCAGACCCTAGCCCAGGCCACCACCTCGGGTGCGCGTCAGCATCGCATCGCCCCTGGCGATACCCTATCTGAGATCGCCGACAGCTATAACGTGAAGCTCAGCGTGCTGCGGGATATCAACCAACTGCAAGGCGATCAGATTCGCGCTGGCCAGGTGCTCATCATCCCAGGTAGCTAATCCTGGCGGTTGGGCCACTTGCCGCGAGCGGACGTTTCTGCTTCCATCAGCGGATGCCATCTATCCATTCGCTGTCTCCACTCCTCATCAACCAGATCGCTGCTGGCGAGGTCATCGAGCGCCCGGCGTCGGTGGTGAAGGAATTGATCGAGAACAGCCTCGATGCCGGCGCGCACCAGATCCTGGTTGAGCTGGAGCAGGCTGGCATCAAGCGCATTCGGGTGCGGGATGACGGTTGTGGTATCGGCCGCGACGACCTCGCACTGGCCGTTTCCCGCCACGCGACCAGTAAGATCAGCAGCCTGAACGATCTCGAGGCCGTTGCTAGCCTGGGTTTTCGTGGTGAGGCGTTGCCGAGCATGGCCTCGGTGGCGCGGCTTGAGCTAATCTCGCGCGAGCCGGGCACTGAGCACGGCTGGCGGCTGAGTGCCGACGGCAGCGATGATGTCGGCGAGCCGGAGCCAGCAGCGCACCCGGTTGGTACCTCGGTCGAGGTCTCTGATCTGTTCTACCGAGTGCCAGCGCGGCGCAAGTTTCTGCGCACCGAGCGTACTGAGCTCGGCCACATCGAGCAATTAATCCGGCGGATGGCGCTGGCGCGTGCCGATGTCGGCTTTCGCGCGCAGCACAATGGTCGTGAGCTGTTCGATCTGCGTGCCTGCCTCAACCCGGTGCCGCTCGCTGCTGAAATAGGGTCTGAGGGGCGCACGGATGCTAGTGCTGAAGGGGGCGCGGAAGACCAGGCGCAAGCTTGGGCTAGGGCGTCAGTGGAACGCCTGCAAGCGCTGCTTGGTGAGGCCTTTGTGGAACAGGCACTCGACGTCGATGAACAGGCCGTGGGACTGGCATTGCGTGGTTGGGTAGCGCGGCCTACCTTTTCGCGTAGCCAAACCGATCTGCAGTTCTTCTTCGTCAACGGCCGCATGGTGCGCGATAAGCTGGTGGCGCATGCGATTCGCCAGGCCTTCCAGGATGTGCTGCATCAGGGCCGCCATCCCGCCTATGTGCTCTATCTGCGGCTCGATCCGCGCCAAGTGGATGTCAATGTCCATCCGGCCAAGCAGGAGGTGCGCTTCCGCGAGGGTCGGCAGGTGCACGATTTTCTGTTTCGCAGCCTGCATCGGCGATTGGCGGAAGGGATTGGCGATGCTCGGTTTCCTCAGCATCCTGCGACCGTCCCCTCAGATCAGGCGAGGGACCAAGGGTGGTCAGCATCCCCTCTGAGCCAGGGCGCTGCGTCGGCGCCGACGCAATCGCGTCTGCCGTTGCGGATCAGCGATGGCCGCAGCGCTTATGCAGCAGCCTTGGCGTTGCAGATGCCGGATGCGGCGCCAGCGAGCGCCCTCGATCCTGAGTTGGCTAGTCCCGGTGACGGACCCCTGGGTGCCGGTGGGCTTGCCGCGTCAGCTGTATCGGATCTTCATCAGCATCAGCATCAGGAGCAGGATCAAGCGCTGCCACCACTGGGTTTCGCGATCGGACAGCTGAATGGGGTCTATATCCTGGCGCAGGGGGCAGATGGTCTCATCTTGGTGGATATGCATGCGGCCCATGAACGCATCGGCTATGAGCGGTTGAAGCGGAGCTGGAGCCAGGGCGAGGTACTGCAGCAACCGCTGTTAGTGCCGATCGCGGTTGCCGTCTCCGCACGCGAGGCCGATCTTGCCGAGCAGCAGCAAGGACTTCTGGCAACCCTCGGGGTCAGTGTTGATCGAGTAGGTCCTGAGCGCCTGCTGCTGCGGGCGATCCCGGTGATCCTCAGTAGCGCCGATCCCGAGCAGTTGCTGCGCGATATGCTCGCCGATTTGCTGGCTGAGGGTCGCAGTGATCGCGTCCGCGCTGAGATCAACCTTGTGCTCTCGACCATGGCCTGCCATGGCGCAGTGCGTGCCAATCGTCAGCTGACCTTGCCGGAGATGAATGCACTGTTGCGGGCGATGGAACGCACTGAGCGCGCTGACCAGTGTAATCACGGTCGGCCGACCTGGATCAAGCTCTCCCATCAAGAGCTAGACCGATTATTCTGGCGTGGTCGCTGAGCAGGGCGACCGGGGGCTGCCGCCGGCGATCCTGGTCACTGGGCCCACCGCCTCCGGCAAGACCGATCTAGCGCTCGCGCTAGCGGAGCAGCTGCCTTGCGAGCTGATTAGTGTCGATTCGGCGCTCGTGTATCGCGGCATGGATATCGGTACGGCAAAGCCGGCGCCAAGCCTGCTGGCGCGTTTTCCGCATCGTTTGGTCGACATCCGCGACCCTAGCGAGACCTATTCGGCGGCAGGCTTTCGTGACGATGCCTTGGCCGCGATGGCCGAGATCACGGCGGCTGGCCGCATCCCGCTCTTGGTCGGCGGTACCATGCTCTATTGGCGCGCATTGGTTAGCGGTCTGTCACCGCTGCCGACCGCGCAGCCGCAGATCCGTGCGCAGTTGGCTGCGCGCTATGTCGCGGAGGGCTCGGCAGCCATGCATGCTTGGCTTGCTGAGGTTGATCCGGTGACCGCGGCGCGGGTCCATCAGAATGACCCACAGCGTGTGCAGCGGGCGCTCGAGGTGTTCTTGGTGACCGGTCGGCCGATGAGCGCGCTGTGGCGTCAAAATGCCGGCATGGCCTTACCCTATCGCCTGCTACGGCTGGTGCGTTCCCCACCTGAGCGCTCGACGCTGCATCAGCGCATCGAGGCGCGGCTGCAGGCGATGCTGGCGGCTGGGTTTGAAGAGGAGGTGCGCGTGCTCTATGGGCGCGGCGACCTGAATGCCGATCTACCCTCGATGCGCTCGGTCGGCTATCGACAGCTCTGGGCCTATCTGAGTGGGGCGTTAAGCTGGGCGCAAATGCGTGAGCGAGCCTTGGCCGCGACTCGGCAGCTGGCGAAGCGACAGTACAGCTGGCTGCGCAGCGAGCAGGATGCGGTATGGCTCTGGGATGGGACCGAGGTTGAGCAGGTGGCGCTGCAGCAGGTGGAGACCTTTCTCAGTAACCCTTGACCTCGCGGCGAAAAAACTGAACTATCTAGTCAGAGGTGGCAGAGCTACCCTGAATGCGGATTGGCGCTGGCTGCTGTTTCGATTTCGAGATTTGCGGTTTGCCGCGGCATTTGCTCTAACCTCTGTGCTATCTTGTAACGCTTTCCTGGACGCGTCGCATGCCGCCTTGTGACGAGAACCGGTCCATGATAACAATCGTGATAACAACAAGGAGAAACGCCCATGTCTAAGGGGCAAAGTCTACAAGACCCATTTTTGAACGCCTTGCGCAAAGAACGCGTGCCGGTCTCGATTTTCCTTGTCAACGGCATCAAGCTGCAAGGCCAGATCGAATCCTTCGATCAATTCGTCGTGCTGCTGAAGAACAATGTCAGTCAGATGATCTACAAGCACGCTATCTCGACCGTGGTGCCGACCCGCAACGTTAAGCTACCGCTGCCGCAGGATTTGGCCGAGGAGGACGACGGCTGAGCGTCTTACTCCAACACCCGAGGCGAGTCGAGCGCGGCGAGGGTCTGAGGCCATCCCATGTTTGAGCGCCCCCAAGCTGGCGAGCGCTCGATCCTGGTCCAGATCGCGGTGGGTCAGTCGGTCACCGACGACGCGGCTGAGGAGTTTCGGCTGCTCGCCAAGGCCGCTGGCGCCGAGGTGGTTGGCAGCCTCAGTGGCTCACGGGACACCCCAGATCCTCGTCTCTTCATTGGCTCCGGTAAGGCCGATGAGCTAAAAGCACTGGTCGAGGCCACGAGTGCCGAGCTGGTGATCTTCGACCATGCGTTGAGTCCGGCGCAGGAGCGTAACCTTGAGCGTCTGCTCGCCTGCCGTGTCGTCGATCGCAGTGGCCTGATCCTCGATATTTTTGCTCAGCGGGCCCGCTCGGCCGATGGCAAGCTGCAGGTCGAGCTGGCCCAATTGCGGCATCTGTCGACCCGGCTGGTACGCGGCTGGACCCATCTCGAGCGTCAGAAGGGCGGTATTGGTCTGCGCGGTCCGGGTGAGACGCAGCTTGAGACCGACCGTCGGCTGCTCGGCCGACGCATTGCGCTGCTCAACGACCGGCTAGCTCATGTCGAGACCCAGCGCGGGCAGGGGCGACGGGCGCGGGATCGCGCCGAGATTCCGACCATCTCCTTGGTGGGCTATACCAACGCCGGCAAGTCGACGCTCTTCAATCAACTGACCGAGGCGGGGGTTTATCAGGCTGATCAACTGTTCGCGACGCTTGATCCGACCCTGCGCCGCCTGCGCTTGCCTGATGGTCCGGTCGCGGTGCTGGCCGATACGGTTGGCTTCATCAACGGTCTGCCGCATGAGCTGGTCGCCGCCTTCCGCTCCACGCTGCGGGAGACGCGCGAGGCCTCGCTGCTGCTGCATGTCGTCGATGCGGCTTCGCACGAACGCGACCGCCGTATTCGTGATGTCGAAGCCGTGTTGACCGAGATCGGCGCGCAGGATTGCCCGCGGCTCTTGGTCTACAACAAGATTGATCTGGTTGAGGATCAGCCACCGCGTCTAGACCGCGATGCCGATGGTCGGATCTGGCGCATCTGGATGTCGGCGCAGACCGGTGCCGGCGTCGAGCTGCTGACGCAGGCCTTGAGCGAGCGATTGCGCGGTGAACTGGTGCGCGAGTCGCTGTTGCTCGGCCCCTCCGATGGCGCCTTGCGCGCCTGGCTGTTCGAGCATGCTCGAGTCCTGGATGATGCGGGCACCGATGCGGGTGGCTGGCGCATGGAGGTGGAGCTTGCGCGGCAGCAGGTCGAGCGTTATCTCAATACTGATGCGCGTTGGCAGGGCTGTCGGCTCAAGGGCGCGGAGGCGATGCCGGGCGCCCCTGATGGCTACAAGCAGCCATCAATCACTGATGAGGATCGAGTCAGCGATCGGGTCGGCGTTGTCGAGACCGGCTAACGCCACGTACAATGTGCCGTTTTGACTCAGCGTGCGTCCTTGATAACCAACCTAGGGGCGGCACTTTTCCACCCTAGAAGCTGTCAGCATTGTCGGCCGATCATTGCAAAGGGCCGTCGCGGGGCGGTAACGGTCGGCGGGCTGCAACCCTGCAGCCGAGTTGTCTGATTCGTCAGCAGTCAACGGTCGACGTCACGACACGACATAACAAAGTGTAATCGGAGCAAGTATGGCCTGGAATGAACCGGGAGGTGGCAACCGGGATCCCTGGGATAGCAACCAGGGCGGCCCTGGCAATCAGGGTGGGCCGCCGGATCTCGATGAGATCGTCCGCAAACTTCAGGAACGGGTCAGTGGCCTGTTCGGGAGTCAGGGATCATCATCGAGTGGTGGTGGCGGTGGTCCTAGTGCGGTGGATGTCAGCCTGAAGACAATCGGCGTCATCATCGCCGGTCTCTTTGTGGTTTGGCTCTTCACCGGCATCTACATTGTCGCCCCAGCTGAGCGCGGGGTTGTGCTGCGCTTTGGTGCCTATGTGAAGACCACGGCACCAGGACCCCATTGGCATATTCCCTGGCCAATCGAACGGGTTGAGATCGTCAATGTCGATGAGATCTCTTCGTTCAGTCATAAGGCGGCGATGCTGACGCGCGATGAAAATATCGTCGACGTCGAACTGACGGTACAGTCGCGGATTCAAGACGCGTCTAACTATCTGTTCCAAGACCAAGCGCCGATGAAGACCTTGCGCGATGCGACCGAGACCGTGGTGCGCAAGACGATCGGCGGCGAGAAGCTTGACTTCATCCTGACCGAAGGGCGTAGCGCGGTCGCCGCGATGATCCAGCAAGGTGTTCAATCCTTGATGGACGAGTATAAGACCGGGTTGCTCGTAACCTCGGTCAATATGCAGCCGGCGAAGCCGCCGGAGCAGGTCAAGGACGCCTTTGATGACGCCATCAAGGCGCGCGAGGATAAGGAGCGACTCGAAAACAAGGCCGAGGCCTACTCTAACGAGATCCTGCCGCAGGCGCGTGGTGAGGCGGCGCGAGCCATTGCTGATGCCAAGGCCTACCGAGATCGGGTGATCGCCTCGG
>Ga0180429_10003824_pt1 | contig 12154 bp, 9 predicted proteins | sample SS_ome_FD_132428 | JGI IMG/M metagenome (GOLD analysis project Ga0180429, IMG submission 132428) | Hypersaline lake sediment archaeal communities from the Salton Sea, California, USA - SS_1_S_1 metaG | ecosystem: Environmental > Aquatic > Non-marine Saline and Alkaline > Hypersaline > Sediment ... | reverse complement strand
TGTGCGCGGGGATGGCCTCCCAGCAGGTGCGGGCCACGACGCCGTTAGGTGATTCGGTGAACTAACCACCGCTGATGGAACCGAGAACCTCCCGTCTGCGGTACGTGCAGATCGTCACGAAGTAGTAGCCGGCGCGAGCGTAGTTGTAGTGCGTCAGGCGGACATGCTTGCGTCTAGGCAGCTTGAGGTCCATGGTCTCGTCACCGCACATCATACAGGTGGTTAGATCGAGTACCAAATGGCTGATGCTAACGGCTCGATGATGCGCGCGTTGCGGGCGACGCATGCGTCGCCCCTACGGGAATCGCGTCGCCCCTACGGGAATCGCGTCGCCCCTACAAGCACAGCGTCGCCCCTACGGCAGTAGTGCTGCGGTTACGCTACACCCGGGTCGGAATCCCCAGCTCGTGGGCTTCGCCGTGGCGCTCCAGCAGCCAGCGGTAGAGCCGCTCGTGGCAGCTCATCAGCAGCACCTGGGATGAGTCGGCCAGGCGCGCGATGTAGTTGAAAACCAGCTCGGCGCGCTCGTCGTCCAGCTCCTCCAGCGGCTCGTCGAGCAGCAGCGGCAGGCTGGTGCGGCCCGAGGCGGTGCGCGCCATCGCCAGCCTGAGCGCCAGCGCCACCTGCTTCTGCGCGCCGGTGGACAGATACGTCCACAGCTGGGCCGGCGGGATGCTGGCGGGCGCGCCCTCGATCTTGACCAGCAGCTCCAGTTTGGGCCCCAGCGTGACGTCCCTGACGCCCGCGATCGGCGCGCCGCCGAGCGTCTTCTTCAGTTCGCGCTCAATCTCGGGGGCGGCCTGGGCGCCGGCGCGGTCCACCAGCGAGTCGATGATCCGGCGTGTGACGCTGAGCGACTTCTCCCAGCGCGTCAGCAGCACCTGGCGCCGCTGGGCGTCGGCCTGGCGGTCGTTGACCTGCTGCGCCTCGCGGTCGATCTGGGCGAACTCGGCCAGCTGCTCGCTGAGCTGCTCCAGGCTGCCTTTCAGCTTGTCGCGCTGCGCCGTCGCGTCGTGGATCGCGCCGGTCAGCTCCTGCAGGCGCGTGCAGATCGTGTCGAAGCCCTCGCGGCTGGCGGCCAGCTGGCTGAGGCGGTCCTGCTCGGCCGCGCTCAGCTGGCCCCACAACTCGTCGAAGGTGCGCTGATCGAGAGCCACCGCCCGCGCGGATTCCTCGTAGATGGTCTGCCGCTCCTCGGATTGCTGGTGGCGGCGGACCAGCTGGGCCGCGTGACGGAAACCGTCCAGCGCCTGGCGCAGGCCCTGCTTAAGCTGGGCGGTGAAGCCGACGGGCGTGAGCCGCTCGCTGAGCGCCTGCTCGTACTGCTGGTGCTGAGCCGTGAGCCGCGCCACGTCCTTGCGGCAGTCCTCGATGCGGGCGCTGAGAGTCGCCAGCGCATCCTCGGTGGTGGCGCCGCCGCTGTAGAGTTCCAGCTGCTCGCCCAGCCAGCCCATGTCGACGACGGGTGGCGCCAGCGGGTGAATCTCGCCGATCGCGACCCAGGCGCTGCTGAGGCGGCTTGCCTGCATGTCGAGATCGCGCAGCGAGCTGTTGTACTCGCGCATCCTGAGGTCCAGTTGCTGGAACTCCATGATGTTGTCCACCAGCGCGTCCCAGACCGGGCGCTCGATCCCGTAGTCCTCCAGGAACCGCCGACGCCGGCGATCCTGGGCGGCCAGTTCCTCGATACTGGCGTCGATCTTGGGCTTGACGTTGTCTCTGAGTTCGGCGGCGGCGGGCCCGGTCGCGCGCCTAAGCTTCCAGTACGGGTAGGTCAGCACGGCGGCGATCGCCAGCAGCAGCGCCATGAACAGCCACGGGACCCAGTTGAACAGCCCCAGCCGGCCGCCGACGGGCAGCAGGATCCAGGAGAAGGCGGCGAAGAACAGGCCCAGGTAGAAGTACCAGGGCAGGTTGACCCGCGACATGATCTGCAGGTCGGCGCGGCGCTCGCGCAACTGGGCCATGCGCTTGTCCGTCGTGGCGCGGTCCTTCTGCCAGGCGATGATCGCCGAGAGGTGTTCGTGGTGCTCGCGGTAGAGCTTCTCCAGCTCCTCGTAGCGCTTGCGCACCTCCTCGGGCACCTGGTCGGCCAGCTCCTTGCAGCGCTGGCGCGCTTTGCGCGTCTCCTCGTAGGCGGCCTCGACCGTCGCGGCCGCCGTGCGCAGCTCGCGGGCGCTCATCTGCGAGGCGCCGCCGTCGCCGAGACGTCGCTCCTCCTGGCGGTACTGCTCCTCGAGATGCGCCAGCTCGCTGCGATTGCGCTCCAGTTCCTCCGCGGCCAGCTCCAGCTGGCTGGAGAGCCTGGTGACCTCCTGTTCCAGTTCGACGGTGATCGCCATGTACTCCGGGTGCTCGGTCTGCCAGTCCGTGTCGTCGGCCGGTTGGGCCTCGGCGCGCCCGGCGCCCCGCAGCAGGTAATAGCTGCGCGCCAGGTCCAGCTGGCGGGCCTGACGCTCCAGCCCCTGGACCACGCGCTCCTGCTGCTCGAGCTGGCTGGACAGGGCGTCGCGCTCGCCGAGCAGCTCGCGGAACTCACCGAGGCGCTGCTCGAGACGCGTGCGCTCCAGCCCCAGCAGGTCCAGTTCCTTGGTCACGGCGGTCTGGTGCTCGCGGACGGTCGCCGCCGGTCCCAGGCCGAGCTTGAAAACCGGGTTCTCCAGCGTGGCCAGGATGCGGTCCACGGCGGCCACGTCCGGGTTCTCGACCAGCTTGCCCAGGTCGCTGGTGACCATCTGGCGCAGACTGCCGCCGCGCAGCGGCTCGACCAGCGTTTCCTGCAGTGCCTGCAGCGACAGCCGGAACGAGTCGCGGCTGAGGTTGAGCAGCTGGAGCCCGAGGTCCCACTCGCCGTTCTTGGCGACGGTGACGCGATCGACCAGCGTCTTCTGCGTGCGGTATTCGGAAACCTGCACGAAGTGGTCGGCGAAGCGCGCGCTGATCATCAGCTCGCCGGGCCAACCCGGCAGCTCCGGCTGGACCACGATCCGGCCGGTCGGCTGGCCGCCGGTCCAGGGCGTCCAGCGCTGGACGCCGGCTGCGTCACGCTGGCCGCGCTGGGACTGCGGGCCGTAGAGCATCCACTCGAGGAACGTCAGCAGCGTGGTCTTGCCCGCCTGGTTGCCCGAGATCCAGAGGTTGAGCCCCGGGTTGAACTTGACCGGGCTGTCGATGCTGAGTCCACCAAAACGCGCTGCGTCGATCTGTACGATTCTCATTCGGTGATCTCCGCGGGCAGTCCCTTATTCGTGAACAGCAGCCAGCCCAGGCGGCGGGCCAGGGCCACGACCTCGGGGTCGGTGCCGGGCTGAATCTCGGCGGCGCAGCGCTGCAGGTAGCTGGCCAGCAGCGAATCGTGGGGCAGCTCCGCCGGGTCCTGTCCGCTGAAGTACTCGACTCGCGACGTATCAGTCTCACAGTGGAACGACCGCTCCTGTGCGGCAGTAACCCGCTGTTCAAGCTGCTGGCGGGCGCCTTCGTGCAGCTCACCGCTGATCGCCAGCCGGCAGACGTCGGCGGCGCCCAGCTCACTGTCAATCGAGTCAAGCACCGCCTCCAGCTGGGCGCGATAGCTCTCGGCATAGGGCGGCGGCAGCGCCACCTCCCGCTGCTGAAACCGGTGGCGCGCCAGGGGGTGGAATTCCAGCTCGGCGCCGGCGCGACCAAGGGTGCCGGTCAGAATGCCGCCCGGCCCGCGCGTCTCCCAGTCGAGGCATTGGGGCGGCCCGGCGTAGGCGGCGGCGGCGCGGTCGTTGTCGCGACGCAGCTCGATGCGCGCGTGCAGCCCGCCCAGCGCCGCGTAGTCGTAGCGGCAACCCAGCAGGCGCTTGGGATCGATCGCCGCCAGCGAGGGCTGGCGCCGGCGGCCGTCCTCGGCGCCGGTTAGTGCGCCGCGCAGCAGCAGCACCGACAGCTTGTCGGGATTGGGCCGCGGCAACTCCTCCCAGGCAAGCGGCCGCTGGCCTTCGCCGATGGTATGCGCGCGGGCGGTGATCGTCACCTCCTCGAGGTCGATCGTCGTCCACTCCGGCGAGATGAACAGGTGGGCGTTACTGGGCGGCTTGACATAGATGTATGGGCCGTTTTCCGCCAGCGCGTCACTGTGGCCGGGCAGAACGAAGAAGTGGAGGCCCGGGAAGTCGGCCATGCAGTCGTAAACGAAGCGCAGCTGGCCCTGGGGATCGATGCCCTTGACCACGAACAGGTCGCCGGGAATGAGTATTCCTGCGCAGCCCTGGTCCTGGGCCAGTTTGAACGCGTCCCGCAGGGCCTGGCGCGAGGCGTCGCGCAGGGCGCTGGCGAGGTCGGCGTCGAGCTGTGAGAGCCTGGCGCCCAGACGGACATCACTGAGCTGCGCGAAGCGCCATTGCATTCCCCGATACTCCCAGGCTGGAGGTTAGGCCGGTATGACCTTATAGCCGTACATTAGGATACCAGCCTCCCCGTCCTGCTGGATGCGCCTGAACTCAATCTTAACCGGCATGCCGATCTCGATTTGATCCAGCGGGCAGTCCACCACCTGCGCCGTCAGCCGTGCGCCGTCGTCCATCTCGCAGACGCCCAGCGCGTAGGGCGCCTCGTCGCTGAACTGCGTCGGCGGAATGCGGATGATGGTGTAGGTCAGCAGCTTGCCGGTGGTGGCGATGGTGACCGGTTCCATCTGGCAGCCGCACCACGGGTCGCAGACTCTGCGCGGCGGGAAGAACACCCGGCCCTCGCAGTCGCATTTGTGCTCGCACTTGACGCACTTGTTGCCCTCGTAGCGATAGCGCTGGGGCGTTTCACGCCAGTAGCTTGGGATGAACGCCATCTAAACCACCTCCAGGATGTGGCAGACCGTGCTGCCACCGGAACCACCCATGTTCTGCATCATGCCGCGCCTGGCGTCCTTGACCTGCCGCTTACCCGCGGCGCCGCGCAGCTGGGTCACGGCCTCGTGCAGCTGGCCGATGCCGGTCGCGCCGACCGGATGGCCCTTGGACTTCAGCCCGCCGCTGGTGTTGATCGGCATCTTGCCGCCCAGCGCCGTCTCTCCTGCCGCCGTCGCCTTACCGGCGGTGCCGCGCTCGAAGAAGCCCAGCGCCTCGATCACGCACAGCTCGGCGATCGTGAAGCAGTCGTGGACCTCGCAGAAGTTGATGTCAGCCGGCCCGACGCCCGCCATCTTGTAGGCCGCCTGCGAGGAGTGCACGGTGGCGGCGAACTCGCAGAAGTCGTCGCGGTCGTGCAGCGCGATGCGGTCCGTCGCCGCGCCCACGCCCGCCACCTTGACCGGCGGCTGCTTGCTGAGGTCCTTCGCCATTTCCAGCGGGCAGATGATCGCCGCCGCCGCGCCGTCCGTGATCGGGCTGCAGTCCATCAGCCTGAGCGGGTCGGCGATCAGCGTGGAGTTGATCACGCCCTCCAGCGTCAGCTTCATCGGGTACTGCGCGTGCGGGTTGAGCGAGCCGTTGGCGTGGTTCTTGACCGCGACCTGCGCCAGCTCCTCGCGGGTCAGCCCGTAGCGGTGCATGTAGTCGCGGGCCACCATCGCGTAGAGCCCCGGGAAGGTGGCGCCCTGATAGACCTCGTAGTCGCCGTCGGCGGCCGTCGCCAGCGCGTAGGTCGCGCCGCCGCCGTCGACGTCGGTCATCTTCTCTACGCCGCTGACCAGCACGATGTCGCTCATGCCGCTGGCCACCTCGATGAAGCCGCTGCGCAGGGCCAGGCCGCCGCTGCAGCAGGCGCTCTCGACGCGGGTCGCCGGGATCGGGCAGACCCCCAGGTAGTCCGCCAGCAGGCTGCCCAGATGCTCCTGGCCGACGAACAGACCCGGCGCCATGCAGCCGACGTACATGCTGTCGATGCGGTCCACGCCGGCGTCGCCGATCGCGTTCAGGGCCGCCTCGACCCACAGATCGCGCAGGCTGCGGTCCCAGAGTTCGCCCCACTTCTGGATTCCGATTCCGATTACTGCTACATCTCGCATGTATTGCCCCCTAGTGTGCCCGCTTGATCTTCTCGCGGTACTTCGCGTACTGCCCGTAGGACAGGTAAACCTTGTTTTCGTCTAGCTGCGGGCGCGTCTGCGGCGCCAGGCCCTGCACCTCCGGCAGCCGGTCGGTGCACTGCCAGACGAAGCCGTCGCTGCCCGCGCCGCTGCCGTAGCTGACCATCAGGATCTTGTCGCCGGGCCTGGCGATGTCCAGGATCGCCGTCAGGCCCATTGGCGAGGCGCCGCTGTAGGTGTTGCCCAGCCAGGGGCTCAGCCAGCCAGCTTCGTTCTGCTCCTTGGTAAAGCCCAGCTTCCTGGCCGCGTTGGCCGGGAACTTGCCGTTGGGCTGATGGAACACGCAGAAGTTGAAGTCCTCCGGTGTCATACCGGCGCGCTCCATCAGGCCGCGGGCGCAGCCGAAGGTGTGCTTGAAGTAGGCCGGCTCGCCCGTGAACCGTCCGGCGTGCTGCGGATAGAACTGATACTCCCGGCGCCAGAAGTCCGGCGTGTCCGTGCAGAAGCTGTAGGTGTGCAGGCACTCCGCCACCAGGTCATCCGTGCCCATGATGAAGGCGGCGCTGCCGGCGCTGGCGCTGTACTCCAGCGCGTCGCCCGGCGCCCCCTGACTGGTGTCCGCCCCGACGCCCAGCGCGTACTTCATCTCGCCGGCCTTGACGTGGCTCATTGCCACGAACATGCTCTCGCTGCCGGCCTTGCAGGCGAACTCGAAGTCCGCGACGTGCACCGAGGGGGTCGCCCCCAGCGCCTCGGCCACCAGCGTGCCGGTCGGTTTGACCGCGTAGGGGTGGCTCTCGCTGCCGACGTAGACCGCGCCGATGTCATCGGGATCGATGCCCGCGCGCGTGACCGCGTGCCGCGCCGCCTCGACCGTCATGGTTATGACGTCCTGGTCGGGGGAGGGCACGCTCTTCTCATAGAGCATCAGTCCGCGCTTGTATGCCGCCGCGTCGGCGCCCCAGACCTCGGCGATGGTTTCCAGCTTGATGCGATTGCGTGGGATGTACGCCCCGTAGCCAACTATGCCAACCATGCGCTCTTCCTCGTTCGGTGGAATTATGGCGGTTTGCCTGCCCCGCCGCTGTGCCTTGAATCTTAGCATATAAGGTGGCCCGGATGAGGGGCCGCAGCGGGACTACGCGCGGCTGCTAGAATCCGGCGATGCGCGCATTGATTGTGGTTCTGATCGCAGCCCTGCTGGCCGCCTGTCCGCGCAGCCAGCCACCGGGCACGGGTGGTGAGCAGCCGGGGGCGGCTTCAGCGCCAGCGGTGGGGGAGCAGGCAGCGGCCGGACCGGATAGCCGGCTGGCGGTGGTCCTGAGCGCGACGGAAAGCGATCCCTGGACCAGCGAGATCGTGGCGACGCTCGGCGCCGAACTGGGCTTCGATCCCTGGAGCCAGGCCTCCTCGCCGAAGCTGCTGGACGTGTTCGGGCCGTTTCAGGTGGTGCTGGACGCGCGCCCGATCGAGCTGAGCATCTGCCTGACCGGACTGAGCGCGGTGTCCGACGTACCGGGCCAGGAGGCGCTGGGCGCCGCCGCACTGGAGTGGCTTGAGCAGCTTGAGCCCGATCTGGTCTGGCTGGACGGTGACCCGGCCCAGTTCCAGGTCGGCCGGCATCTGCCGGAGGACTGGCGCGTGGTGTTCAGCGGGGTGGTGATCGACCGCGGGCTGTACTACGGCGGCGAGCGGCTGACCACCGGAGTTTACCGCCGCTACAGCCTGCCGCGGGTGCTGCGTGAAATCTGGACCAGCGCGCCCGAGGCCGAAACCTACGTGCTGCTGAGCGACGACTCGCCGATCAGCCTGGGCCGCGCCCAGCGCTTCGCCCAGCTGGAGGCCGTGCTGCCCGAGGGCCACGCCTTCGTTGGCACCTCCGAGATCACCGGCTGGGATGAGTTGCGCTCGGCGATCGGGGAGCTGGCGGGCGGCTGCGACGCGCTGATCGTCTGCGGGGTGGGGGAGGACGGCTGCAGCGAGGATTTCCTGGCGGGGGACTGCCCGGCCGACCTGCTTGCCGGCGTGGGAAAGCCGGTAGTGGCGCTGGGACCATCGCGAATCGATTACAGCGGGGCACTAAGCCTGCGGATCAAGCCGTCGGTGCACGCCCAGGCCGCGCTCAAGCAGATCGGCCGTATCCTGTCCGGCGTCGATCCGCGCTCGATACCCGTGGAAACGCCCGACGACATGGCGGTCTTCCGCAGCGAAACGGCAACCGAGCCCGACCCGGCCGCAGCGGCCCCTAACTAGAGCAACTCGATCTTTGCCACCGCGTTGGCCACGCCGTAGAGCACGTAGACGTCGTAGCCGCCGTCGGCGCGCGGCGTCGGATTGATCTCCACTTTGGCAGCGCCCGCCATCAGCTCGGGATCGAGACTCAGATCCAACGGTTCCGGATAGGGACCAGGATTAACGTCATCCGTCTGCGCGTCGATGACGTACAGCTCGTCGGTATTGAAGCTGGTCGCCAGCACGTAGCGCATGTCGGGTGTGAGGGCGACGTCCGAGATGTAGGTGAATTCCTCGGTCAGCACGATCGGGTTGCCTTCGCCGCGCAGCACCTCACCGGTGACGGTGTTCACCTTGTACACGTTGCCATTGAGCGAATTGCCGAGAAAGGCGACTCCGGCCGATTCGTCCAGCGTGATCCGGCCTGCGCCGACCGCGCCTAGCTCGATGCTCCCGTACTCCGGATAGGCGGCGACGGCTTGGTCGCTGAACGAGCGCGCTTCGATGTGGCTGCTGGAAGTGGCGTACGGGTGCCATTCCTCATCGAACTGGATTTCGCCGGTGGCAACGATCAGCAGCCAGTCGCGAGTGAAGTCATACACGCCGAACTGGGGATTCACGCCGTACTCCAGGCCATAGCCTCCGGGCATACCCGCCAGGTCCAGGTTCAGCAACTGGATGGAGGGGTTGTCCTCATACACGGTGGGGCCGAAACTGACGATGGAGGCCAGCGGCAGCCAGACGTAGTGGTCGCTGGCCACCGGCTGACCGGGGCCGAGGAACGCCAGTTCTTCGTCGCCGTAGGTGGCGGCGACCGTGGGATCGCTGGCCCAGTGCAGGGTATCCGCCTCGAAGCACTTCAGGCTGTTCTCGCCATTGGCGGACACGTAGAGCCGGTTGCCTTGCAGCACCAGATAGCTGGGGCTGGCGTTCTCCTCGTAGGCGATGGTGCCGAGAACCTCCCCGTCCAGGCCATAGCGCACCATGGTGTTGTCGAAGCTGTTGGCGATGTAGAGCGAGTCATTGCCGAAGACCATGTCGTTGGGGCCGGCGCCGGTGCTGAACAGCGGCTTGGTGATGCGAGAATCGAGCCACACGATTGGCGCTTTGGCTGGCAGGACTTCACCGTCCCTTGTGAGGTTGACGTGCACTTCAGTTGGCATCGGATACGCCCAGCCCTGCTGAGGGGTTGGGATCGTGATTGTGAAGCTGCCCTCGTAGTCGACTTGGCCCTGGCCGGAATACGGGTAGACCATTTGCGCCTGCGTGCCGGGATCGGCGGTGCCAGGCGGCCCATAGCCGCGCAGCTCCGAGGTCGTACGCACGGCGAGGATGCCGCTGGCCTCGGGCTCAGGCTGTGGGGCTTCGCCGCCGCCGCGGCAGCCTGCAAGCAGCAATGCAGCAGCGGCAAAGGCGATCCAGAGGTGTAGCCCGCTCATAGTTCTGTCCTCCAAGTAATGTAGATTCCGCGCCCCGGTTGCGGGTAGTTCCAGGCGTCGCGCGCCTGCTCATCGAAGATGTTGGTGACCGTGAGCCCCAGCTCGCCCGCACCGAACTCACGCGCCAGCTCGATGCCCACCAGCGTCCGCGGCTCGATCATCAGGCTGCCGAACAGGTCGGCGGGGATCTCGTCGGTGTAGTCCACGCTCAGCGCCGCGCGCCAGGGCGAGTCCGCACCACCGGTGTACTCCAGGCGCGAATTGAGGTGCCGCGCGCTGCGGCCGGTCAGCGGGACCCCCGAGTCGAACTGCGCGTGGGGCAGCCACGTAAAGGCCGTGCGCCACCACAGCGGGCCGCTGAGCTGGACGTCCAGCAGGGCCTCGGCGCCGGCGATCTCCGCCGGGCCGGTGTTGATCGACTGCACGCTGTAGGCGCTGACCGGTGCCCAGATGATGCTGTCGCGGTAGTCGCTGAAGAACCCCGCCAGCTCGCAGCGCGCGCGGGCTCCCGTCCAGCCGATGCCAAGCTCGAAGCTGAGCAACCGCTCGGCGTCGAGCTCAGGATTGCCGCGCACCCCGCCGGTGTCGGGGTAGTACAGCTCGTTGAAGCCGGGATGCCGCACGGCGTAGCCGATGGCGGTGTAGGCCTGAGCGTTCTGGTTCAACTCATAGGCTGCGCCGAGATGGCCGACCGGATCGATGGCGACGTCGCTGGACGCGACGAGGCCGGTGTCGATGCCGAAAGTCGCCCGCCCGCAGCGCCGCTCCCAGTAGTAGTGCGCATCCAGGCCGGCGCGGCTCTCGGCGCCGACCTCATCACCATCGATGTAGTCCAGACGCGGCTTCAGCCCCCACTGGCCCTGCTGACCCGCCAGCGAGCCCCAGGCGGCTTCGAGGTGCGCGCGGGTGTCGCGGGTGTCGATCGCGCCCTGCAGCAGCACGGGCTCGGGGTCGCTGAAGTGCGTGTGGACCACGCTGCCATCCACGCGCCAGTCGGCGGCGGCCGTCTGCCACCAGAGGCTGTCGCGTGCCAGGCGCGCGCCGAGGGTGGGGAACTCCACGCTGCCCGGCACGCCGCGGCGCTGGTGGGTCAGTCCGAGACGATGTCTGAATCCGCCGCGCTGCCACGCCGCCCAGAAGCTCTGGGCGCTGGCCTCATTGTTGGCGCGTGTACCAGTCCCGCCGGCGATGCGCTGATAGCTGAAGTCATTGCGCGCCTGCTGATGCGACAAGTAGTACTGCTCGGCGGGCGCGGCGACGCTGAGCTGCGCTTCGGCCGCGCTGAAACCGCCGGCGCTCAGCGTCAGTTCCGTCAGGGTGGTGCCGTCGTCCGCGGCGGGAGTGGCCAGCAGCTGGCCCAGGTGCTCGTTCAGGGGCAGGGGCGTGGCGTCCGCGACGGCGCTCCGGTCCGCGCCTTGAGGCTGCACCGTGACCAGGTTAACTACGCCGCCCAGCGCACCGCTGCCGAAGCGCGCCGCCGCCGGGCCGCGCAGCACCTCCACGCGCGCCAGTGCGCCCAGTGGTATCAGTGACAGGTCCGCGACCTCCGGGGCCAGCGGCGCACCGTCGACCAGCACCAGCACCTGCTCCGAGCGCGCGCCGCGCAGCTGCACCGTGCTGAGTTGGCCCTGCCCGCCCAGGCGGCGGATGTCCACGCCCTCGACGCGCTCGAGTACGTCACTGACACTGACCGCCCCGGCGAACGCCGCGGCATCGATCACGGTCATCGCCCGCGTGTCATCCAGTGCGCTCGCCAGCGTGCGCTGGCCCAGTACTTCAGCGCTGCCCAGGTCGATTTCATCCTCGGCCTCTTCATCCTCGCCGGACTCCGCTGCATCAAGCTCGATCGCGTCATCGTCCAGTTCAATCTCGTCGGCGTCAGTCTGGCCAGGTACACAGAGCGGCGCCAGCCACAGACACGCGCAGAGCAGCGGCACCGGCCAGCGCGTCATACCGCCACCTCCCGGGAGCGCAGCAGCACGGCGATGAAGAACGGCGCGCCCAGCAGGCTGGTGATGATCGTCAGCGGAATCTCGCGCGGCGGATCGACGGTGCGACTGACCAGGTCGACGGCCAGCACCAGCACGCCGCCGCCCAGCGCGCAGAGCGGCAGCAGCCGCGCGTGCAGCGCGCCGGTCAGGGTGCGCACGATATGCGGCACGATCAGGCCGACGAAGGCGATCACGCCGCAGAATGCCACGCTGACGGTGGCCAGCAGGGCGGCGGCCCCCAGGATGCCGCGCCGCGCCGCCAGCAGGTTGACCCCCAGGCTGGCGGCCTTCTCCTCGCCGAGCAGCAGCACGTCGAGGTCCGGTGTGTAGTAGAGCGCCAGCGCCAGGCCGATCAGCGTCGCCGGCAGCAGGAACCAGACCTCGGTGTAGCCGACGGTGGTGACGCGGCCCAGCAGCCAGGTGATCGCCTGGTCGGTGCCGCCGGGCCCCAGGCGGAGCAGCAGGTACCAGACCACGGCGCCGCAGAAAGTGCCCAGCGCCAG
>Ga0180429_10003823_pt1 | contig 12155 bp, 12 predicted proteins | sample SS_ome_FD_132428 | JGI IMG/M metagenome (GOLD analysis project Ga0180429, IMG submission 132428) | Hypersaline lake sediment archaeal communities from the Salton Sea, California, USA - SS_1_S_1 metaG | ecosystem: Environmental > Aquatic > Non-marine Saline and Alkaline > Hypersaline > Sediment ... | reverse complement strand
TATCTCGGCCTGCCCTTCCTGCTGCTCTTCCTCTGCGGCTTCCTCTGCACCGGCCTGGTGTCCGGCATCCAACCCTACCTGTGGGGCCCGGGCCTGCGCCTCCGCCGGGGCCTGGCCGGCCAATAGGAAAGGGCCCCACTGCACCTGCAGTGGAGCCCCGTTCGCGCCGTCTGTGCCTCTTGTGCGGCGGCTCGCTCAGTCGTCGCTGGGCCAGGCGAGGGCCCACTCGTCGCCGGTGAGGTCGCGCCGCCCCATCAGCACGTCCATGGTCGGGTAGAAGCGCCCCTCGACGGCGCTGCGCAGCTTGCGCAGACCGATGGCGGCGTTGTGAGCCCGGTCGCGCAGATCGTCCGCTTCGGCATTGGCCACGCGCTGGGCCTCGTCGAAGGAACGGGCATAGAGGCCGTGCGTGTTGCGCAGGGTGCTCTCGTCAGGCTCCTCGATGACCTGTACCGCCGCGGCGTAGTCCGCCAGCAGCTTGCGCGCGGCAGCCACATCGGCCTCGGTGATGGAGGCCGTGGGGTCGTCGAACCGGACAATGTAGTTCTCGACCTGCTCGTTGTAGTCGGCAAACTGCTGAATGGTCTTGATGTACGTCTTGAGCTCCTCCACCTCCGACCCGTTGCCGCAGCCCCACAGGCCCAGAGCCAGCGCCAGCGCTAACAGCCCCCGTCGCATATCGACCTCCTGGTTGTAGCGGCCCCGGGCAACGTTGTGTTGCTCCGGCGACCGCAGGCGTGGGTTAACTTGCTCGCCCCTGTCGGCGCCGCCCGCCGGGGGCCTTCAGGTGCCGGCCGCGTCCGCGGCCCCCATCTGGCCGGCGAGCCCGATCTCCTCCGCCACCCCCTGCAAGGCCTCGATGACGAAGGCGATGTGCTCGTCCAGATCCACGCCCAACTCGGCGGCGCCGGCGGCGATGTCCTCGCGATTTACGCCGGCGGCAAAGCTGGGCTGCTTCCACTTCTTCTTCACCGACTTGACCTTCACATCCAGGACGCTGCGGCTGGGCCGCACCAGCGCCACGGCGGCGACCAGGCCGGTGAGCTCGTCCACGGCGAACAGGGCGCGAGCCAGCGGCGTGTCCCGCGGCACGCCCGTGTAGGTCGCGTGGCCCAGGATGGCGGTGACGATGTCTTCGGGGTACCCGGCGGCGCGCAGGATCTCGGCCCCGCGGACCGGATGATCGGGGGCGTCGGGCCAGCGCTCGTAGTCGAAATCGTGGAGCAGGCCGGTGATGGCCCACTTGGTCTCGTCCTCGCCCAGGCGGCGGGCGTACGCCGCCATGGCGGCCTCCACGGCCAGAGCGTGGTTGAGCAGATTGGGGCTCTCGGTATACTCGGTGAGCAGAGCCCAGGCGCTTTCCCGATCCACGATCACCTCCCTGGCGCGGCGAGGGACCGCGGCAGGTCCCGGCGCGCCGCGCAGATTTTCGCGGAAACATACGCCGGCCCACCCCGAAATGCAAGCGGCAGAAGGGCCTGCGCCATTTGACCCGGCGCCGATTGACGATGGCCTGCGGGGGGGATACCTTAGCTCTTCCCAACTCTGCGCCGCGCGGCCCCGAGCGGCGCCCGGCCGGCACCTGTGCCACAAGCGAGGAGTCTCGACAATGATCAGCCGCGACAATCTCAAGAGCCAGCTGGACAACTGCCTGCTCGACGCCCAGTACGAACGGTGGAATCAGTACTACCAGCGCGGCAAGGTGCGGGACATGTATCTGCTGCCCGAACGGCGCATCCTCATCACCACCGACCGGCAGAGCGCCTTCGACCACGTGCTGGGCACCATTCCCCTCAAGGGCAGCGTCCTCAACCAGATCGCCCAGTACTGGTTCGACCAGACGGCCGACATCGTGGCCAACCAGGTCGTCGAGGTGCCCGACCCCAATGTCACCGTGGCCCGCGAGCTGAACATGCTCCCGGTGGAGATCGTGGTGCGCGGCTATATCACGGGCAGCACGGACACCTCGGCCTGGACCCATTACAGCAATGGCGTGCGCAACTTCTGCGGCAACGCCCTGCCCGAGGGCATGGTCAAGAACCAGCGCTTTGAGGCGCCCATCATCACCCCCACCACCAAGGCCGACGACCACGACGAGGCCATCTCGCCCGCCGAGATCGTGGAGCAGGGCCTGGTGGACGAGGCGCGGTGGAAGGAAGTGGAGGAAACGACCTTTGCCCTCTTTGCCCGGGGCACGGAAATCGCCGCGCGTCAGGGCCTGATCCTGGTGGACACCAAGTACGAGATGGGGATCGACGGAGACGGCCGACTCACCATCGCCGACGAGATCCACACGCCCGACTCGTCGCGCTACTGGGTGGCCGACTCGTACGAGGAGCGCCACGCCCGCGGCGACGAGCCCGAGAGCCTGGACAAGGAGTTCCTGCGGCTGTGGCTGCGGGAGCGGGGCATCTCCGACGACAACATCCCCGAGCTGGACGACGACATCCGCATCCAGGTGGCCGAGCGCTACATCGACCTGTACGAGCGCGTCACGGGCCAGAGCTTCGAGATCGACCTCGACCCGACGCCGGTCAAGGACCGGATCGAGAAGGCCATTGAGGCCTATTTCTAGAGGGCGCCATCACCGGGTGCCGGCGGGAGCGCGGCCGCGCCGGGTCGCCCCATGCTGAAGACCCTTCTCAGAGCGGCCGTGGTGCTGCGCCTGGAGAGCCGCGAACTCTATCTGGACCCGGGCCTGGCCCTGCTCAACTGGTTGCGGCGCCCGGCCATACACATGCCCCTGGAGGCCATGCGCCGCAGCCGGGCCGCGGCCCGGGAGCGCACGGCCGTCCTGCTGCGGCGCCTCGACGAAGTGTACCCCTTCTAGGGGGACGGGCCCATGCTGCACCGCCAGTTGCGCACCGCCCTTGAGGAGATCTTCGGCGCCGATTACGTCGACGAGGCCCTGAGGCGCTCGGAGTACGCCCAGCTCGTCATCCACGAGATGCCGGAGGACTTCAAGAAGACGGTCCTCGGCTTCCAGCGCCTGAACTACCGCGACGAACAGAGCGCCTACGCACAGACCCTCGACCGCCAGCTCGGCTTCGCCCTCATTTGCTCCCTGCTCGACAACTCGACGCGGGAGATGGTGGCCGACCTGGGGCTGAATTACCTGTAGAAGGAGGCGGCCCCGCCCCGTTAGGTGAGGCCGCACACCGACCAAGGGGAGACAGGACGTGGCAGGCAACGGACACCATCTCATCGCCTTTGACCTGGGGGCCGAGAGCGGCCGCGCCATTCTCGGCCAGCTGGACGGGAAGAAGCTGGAGCTCTCGGAGCTGCACCGCTTCTCCAATGGCCCGGTGCAGGTCTTCGACCGCCTGTACTGGGATCCCCTGCGCCTCTTCGCCGAGCTGAAGTCGGGCCTCCAGGCCTTCAGCGCCCAGTACGGCCGCCGGCTCGACGGGCTGGGCATGGACACCTGGGGGGTGGACTTCGCCCTGCTGGGCCACGACGGCACCGTGCTGGAGAACCCGCGCCACTACCGCGATCCCCGCACCGACGGCATGATGGAGCGCGCCTTCGAGCGCGTGTCGCGCGAGGAGATCTTCGAGCGCACCGGGGCGCAGTTCATGAAGCTGAACTCCCTGTACCAACTGCTGGCCATGAAGGTGCAGCAGTCGCCGGTCCTGGACGTGGCCACCGACCTGCTGATGATGCCGGATCTGTTCAACTACCTGTTCACCGGCGAGAAGGTGTCGGAGTTCACCGACGCCACCACCACCCAGTTCTACGACCCCCGCCAGGGGCGCTGGGCCACGGAGTTGCTCGAGCAGCTCGACCTGCCCACGGCCATCCTGCCGCCCATCATCCAGCCCGGCTCCACGGTCGGCCCCCTGCTGACCTCGGTGGCCGAGGAGTGCGGCGTTGACGCGGCGCCGGTGCTGGCGCCGGCCACGCACGACACCGGCTCGGCCGTGGCCGCCGTGCCGGCCACCACCGGCAACTACGCCTACATCAGCTCCGGCACCTGGTCCCTGATGGGGGCCCTGCTGGACCAGCCCCTGGTCAGTCCCGAGGCCCTGCGGTACAACTTCACCAACGAGGGGGGCCCCGGCCCGACCTATCGCTTCCTCAAGAACATCATGGGCCTGTGGCTGGTGCAGGAGTGCCGGCGGACCTGGCAGCGGCAGGGCAAAGAGCTGTCTTACAACGAGATAGCATCCATGGCGAAAGCGGCCGAGCCCTTTGCCGGCGTGGTGGAGCCGGACTGCGAGGACTTTCTGGCCCCCGGCGACATGGTGACGCGCCTGCGGGACTACCTGGAGCGGACCGGTCAGACCGCCCCGTCCGACGAGGGGGGGCTCATCCGCGTTGTCCTCGAGAGTCTGGCCCTCAAGTACCGGTACACCCTCGACAGCGTCGAGGAAGTCCTGGGCCGCTCCATGGAGTGCATCCACATCGTGGGCGGCGGCATCCAGAACGAGCTGTTGTGCCAGCTGACGGCCGACGCCACGGGCAAGCCCGTCATCGCCGGCCCCCTGGAGGCCACGGCCATCGGCAATCTGATGGTACAGGCCCTGGCCCGCGGCTATGTGAGCTCGGCCGACCAGATCCGCGAGGTGGTGCGCCACTCCTTCGACCCGGTCACGTACGAGCCGCGCCCGGACGAGCGCTGGGCCGCGGCGTACGAGCGCCTCAAGGGCCTGTTGCCCTCTTCCTGATCCGGGCCTGAGACGGCCCCGGTCGGGTTTGCCGGCCCTCTTCAGCCCGCGCTGCCTGCGGCCCCCGGGAACTGCATTCCCGGGGGCCGCATCTGTTTCGTCCCCACATGGTGAGTCAAGTCCTGGGGCCATGCGCCGATGTAGTAATACGGGCCGGACGGGCAGCACACCGCCCCCGGCCGCGGCGCAGGGAGGCGCCGCCGGGGCGCGCGGGCCCCTAGACCTGAGGGGAGTCCCGCGGAGGCGCGGCAGGGAAGCCGCTTTGACCTCCAGGGCCGCACCGTGACCCCTGTCACGGGCGTGGTCTCCGCCCTATAAGCAGAGGGCAGCGCAGTCCGGTAAGGCGCAGGTCCGCCGCGCCGGACGGGCTCTGTTGGAGCTTGCCTTGCGCGGGCCGCGGCACTTCCCGGCCGCGGCCCGCCGCCCTCCCCATCGTCCGGCCGCCGAGCGGCGGGAAGCCCCCACGCGTCTCGACTATCTGCAGGTGTCCATGACCGCGTATCAGACCAGTCCGACCAGCACCGCCATCGAATCCCCCGGCATCCAGCTGCCCGACGTCCAGGAGGGTGCCCCCCGGGGCCCGGGGAGCGCCGGCTCGGGCCGTGCGGCGGCGGGCCGCCGCGAGTCTGGCGGCGCCGGAGCGGCCAAGCCCGGCGACATCATGGCCGCGTACTGGCGAGACATCGAGCGGTACGAGCCCCTGTCGCGCCAGCAGGAGATCGACCTGGTGCAGCGCGCCCGGGGGGGCGACGACGGGGCCGCCGACGCCCTGGTGACCGCCAACCTGCGCTTTGTAGTGACCGTGGCCAAGCGCTACACCCACTACGGCATCCCCTTTGTCGAGCTGATCGCCGAGGGCAATGCCGGGCTCCTGGAGGCGGTGCGCCGCTTTGACGAGTCGCGGGGCTTCAAGTTCATCACCTACGCCGTGTGGTGGATCCGCCAGGCCATCCTCAAGGCCCTGGCCGAGCAGAGCCGCATCGCCCGCCCGCCCATGAGCCAGGTAACGGACCTGCAGAAGGTGGAGCGCACCTCGGCCCAGTTGACCCAGCAGCTGGGGCGGGCCCCCTCGCCCGAGGAGATCGCCCACCACACGAGCATGAGCCTGGAGCGCACCCGCAACGCCCTGACCCTGGACCAGAGCGACCTGTCGCTGGACGCCCCCGTCTTCCCCGACGAGGAGGAGTCGCTCCAGACCTTCCTGGCCGCCGACCAGCCCGGTCTGGACGAGGAGTTGGACGAGCGCGCCCTCACCGAGACCGTGCGCCGCAGTCTCGAGGTCCTCGACGAGCGGGAGCGCCTCATCGTGCGCTCCTACTTCGGCCTCGACGGCCGCCAGCCCCAGACGCTGGAGGAGATCGGTCACATCCTGGAGCTGACGCGGGAGCGCGTCCGGCAACTGCGGGACCGGGCCCTGCAGCGGCTGCGGTCCGAGTACGGCGAGGTGCTCCTAGAGCTGTCGACCAACTGACCGGCGGCACCCCCTGACGGGGCCGCCGGATTTCCCCGCCCCACCGCAATTTCCTATCTTAGCACGTTCGCCTCGCGGCGGGCGACGGGCCGTGCCCCACGGGCCGTTATCCCCCGCCGTTGCGGTTTTCCTCCTTCGGAACCAGCCTGAGAACTCAGAGCCTAGTGCGCTACAACCTGGCGGATCTCCACGTCCACTCCCACTGTTCCGACGGCTTCCAGAGCCCTACGGCAGTGGTAGAGGAGGCCTGCAATGCCGGGCTGGTGGCCGTCAGTCTGACCGATCACGACACCGTGGCCGGAGTGGACGAGGCCGTGGCGGCCGGCGAACGCCTGGGCGTCCGCGTGATCCCCGGCATCGAGTTCAGCGCCCACATGGACGAGCGCGAGGTCCACATTCTCGCCTACTTCCTCGACCGCCGCGACGCGCGTCTGCTGGAGCACACGGAGCGTCTGCGCGAGTATCGCCGCGCCCGCGGCGTGGCCATTGTGGAACGGCTCAACACGTTGGGCGTCCAAGTGACCATCGACGACGTGCTGCGCAAGGCCAATGGCGGCCTGCTGGGCCGACCCCATATCGCCGCCGCCATGGTGGAGCGGGGCGCCGTCGCCAACAAGGAGTTGGCCTTCGACCTGTACATCGGCGATCGCAAACCGGCGGACGTGCCCAAGCCGCGCATACCCTACGACGCCCTGATCAGCATGGTGCACCGCCTCGGCGGGGTCACCGTGCTGGCCCATCCCGGCAAGAGCACCAGCGAGGCGGTGGTGGCGCAGCTGGCCGCGGCGGGCATGGACGGCATCGAGGTATTCCACCCGGCTCACCAACCACCCCAGATAGAGCACTACACCGAAATGGCCGAGCGCTACAATCTGCTCCCTTCAGGGGGCTCCGACAGCCACGGCGAGCCCGAGGGAGCGCGCATCGGCGATTACGGCATCGGCACCGAGGCCGTCGATGCGCTGAGCGCCCGCGCCGCCGCCCATGTCTAGGCGCCCGCACCCCCCCGCCCGCGGCGGGTCCCCCACATGTCTGATCCTGCTCCTGTCGCTGTGTCTGTGCTTTGGCGCGGCGCACGGGCGGCTCAGCTCGCTGCCCCAGCGCGCCCAGACGGACGACCCGGTGCCGCCCCTGTCCGGCCTGGTGGGCACGGGCATCGGCGACGTGGTCTGGAGCGGCCGCTACCTGTGGGTGGCCACCGAGCGCGGCCTGGCCCAGTGGGATCCGCGGCGCGGCCACGGCCTTGACGCCACGCACTGGGTCACCTTCACCGAGGCCAACGGCCTGGGCCACGGCGCGGTCAGCGCCATGGACGCGGTGGGCGACACGGTCTGGGTCGCCACCCTCTACGATACCACCTATGCGGGAGTCACCGGCAGCACGCAGGTGGGCAGCGGCCTGTCCTGGTCCGTCGACGGCGGCGCCACGTGGGAGCACATCGACAACCAGGCCGTCTTTGCGGGCCCGGGATTTGAGGAAGGGCCGACGACGGCGGCCGATAACGCGGCCTTTGGCCTGGCCATCGACGGCGACACGGTGTGGGCCACCTTCTTCGCCGGCTCGTCCGTGCGTTCCCGCGACCACGGCGTCACCTGGGAGCGGGTGCTGCCCGACGGGGCCGACCGCATCGTCTTCTTCGCCTCCGACACGGCGGCCGACAGTCTGCGGCTGGTGGCCGACAGTCTGGGCCGCGCCGGGGCCGACGCCGGCCTGATATCCGCCGCCCAGGCCGCCGCCGACAGTCTGGAGCACCAGGCGCTGCTGCACCGCACCTTCGCAGTCGAGGCGTACAGCGACACCGTATGGGTGGGCACGGCCGGCGGCATATGCCGCAGCTTCGACGGCGGGAACACCTGGCGGACCAACCGGGTGCGCGTCGACGCCGGCGGCCAGCCCCTGGCGGGCAACATCTCCGGCAACTGGGTGCTGTCCATCGAGCGCCACGTCGAGACCGACGGCTCGTCGTCGGTGTGGGCCGGCACCAGCATGTCCACCGGGCCCGGCCAGCTGGACGGCCTGTCCTATACGCGCGACCACGGCCGCACCTGGACCGTGGGCCGCCCGGCCTCGGGCGCGGTCTTCGCCTGGGACTACGCCTTTACCGCCGGCCACGTGTGGGCGGCCACGGGCCGGGGCGTCTTCGCCAGCCCCGACGGAGGCGCCACCTGGGACAGCGTCGCCGTAGCTGACCCCACGACGGGCGAGCGTCTGCGCGGCGCCTTTGTGGGCGCGGAAGTGGCCCTCGCCGACGGGCAGGCCATCCTGTGGATGGGGGCCGACAACGGCCTGGCCCGGTCCCTGGACGAGGGCGAGACGTGGGACATCCTCAGCTTCCCGGTGAAGACCCCCACCCTCGACGGCGATGAGGTGATCGGCGCGGGCGGTCTGGTGGACGCCGACAGCGTGCGCACCTATGCGGCCCCGAGCCCCTTCGCCCCCTCGCGCGACGGGGCCTGCCGCATCGTGTACGCCCTGAGCCGCGACGCCGAGGTCTCCATCGACATCTACGACTTCGCCTCCCGCCGGGTGCGCCGCCTGCTCGAGTCCGAGACGCGCGCCGGCCAGGAGAATCACTGGTACAACTGGGACGGACGGGACGACGACGGCCAGTACGTGGCCAACGGCGTGTACTTCTACCGTCTCGAGCTCGACGGCGGCAGCCAGGCCTTCGGCAAGGTGGTGGTGCTGGAATGACGGCCCGACTCACACACGCTCCCGGCGCCGCGCAGCGGTCCGCCGGACGCCGGCGCCCAACGCTGGGATACCGTTCCCTGTGGTCGCTGGGCGTGGTCTGCCTGCTGGCCACCGCCTCCGGGGCGGCCGACTACGCGGCCGCCTATCTCGAGGCGGGCATCGGGTCGCGCGGCGTGGCCATGGGCGGCGCCTTTGCGGCCCTGGCCGACGGCCCCGCCGCGGCGTACTGGAACCCGGCCGGACTGGCAGCCCGCCAGGGGCGCGCCCTGGCCGCCGGGTACCAGCCGCTGTCCCTGGACCGAACCCTCGCCTCGCTATCCGGCGCGGCCAACCTGCGCGGCGGCCTGGGGTTTGGCCTGCTCTGGCTCCACGCCGGCGTGGACGGTCTGCAGGCGCGCACCAACTCCGGGGAAGTGTACGGCGACATCGAGGACAGCGAGAACGCCATCCTCTTCGGCCTCGGACTCGCGCCGGCACCGGGTCTGCGCCTGGGCGCGACGGTCAAGATCCTGCGCCAGAGCATCGACGTGGCCCAGGTGGGCGAATCCACGGCCAACGGCCGCGGCCTCGACCTGGGCCTCCAGTACGACCTGCGCGAGGGCACCCGCCTGGCCCTGGTGGCCCGCAACGTGCCAAACCCCATCCTCACCCCCGAGCTCGAGTGGACAGTGGCGCGTCCCTCGTCTCAGACGGGCACCAGCCGCGACGACCTGGCGACCGAGCTGGTCGCCGGCATCGGGCACCGGCCCGTCACCGGGCTGTGGCTGGCCGCCGACGGGCACCTGGGCGGCCCGGACCCCTATGCCGCGGTGGGGGCCAGCTGGACGGCCACCGAGCTGCTGAGCGCCCGCGTGGGCCTGAGCCGAATCGGCGCCGACGACGGGATGGGCTCGGTCTCCGCCGGCCTGTCCGTGCGCCCCATGCGCAGCGAGGCCCTGGAACTGCACTACGCGTACGCCCAGGACCCCCTCGACGACGGCGCCCGCCTGTCCATGGGCCTGTCGACGCGTTTCTAGACGATGATGACCCGGCCCCTGACCCTCGGACTGGCTCTGAGCCTCGGTCTGGCCCTGGCCGCGGGCCCCGGCCCGGCTCGGGCCACCACGGCTGGTTTCGGTTTTCTGCGCCTGGGCTCGTCGGCCCGCACCGCCGCTCTCGGGGAGGCGGTCACCGCCCTGGAGAGCGGCGCGGCCGGCTCGTACAACCCCGGCGCCCTGAGCGAGGGCCGCGCCTTCGCGCTGACCCACGCCGAGTGGGTCGAGCAGATCCGCCACGACTATGTCACCGCCAACCGGCCGCTGGGCAACGGCGTGGCCAGCGCCTCGCTGCAGGTGTCCCACGCCGACGGGCTGGAGCGCCGCACCGGCCCATCCGCCACCGCCCTGGGCGAGTTCGGCGTGTACGAGTGGGCCGCCGGTCTGACCTGGGCCCGCCCGGTGGGACCGCGCCTGCGCCTGGGTGGCGCGATTCGCGCCCTGCACCAGTCGATCTACGACGAGGCCGCCTCCGGTGTGGCCGCCGACGCCGGCCTCCTGTACCGCCTCAGCTCGGGGCTGGTGGCCGGCGCCGCGGTGCGCCACCTGGGCGCCATGGGAGATCTGGATCGCGAGGCCACCGATCTGCCAATGCAGGTTCGGGCCGGGGTGGTAGGCCGCCCGGGCGACCGGTGGCTGGTCAGCGGCGACCTCCAGTGGACGCGCGGCGCCGACACCTCCGTGCACGCCGGCCTCGAGGGCCGGGTGAGTCGGCGACTGGTGCTGCGGGCCGGGTACCAGACGGCCGATGGCCGGGGCCTGTCAGCGGGCCTGGGCCTGCGCGGCCGCACCTGGTCCCTGGGGTACGCCTATGTGCCCCTGTCCTCAGGCCTGGGCGATGGACACCGGTTGAGTCTGTCTTTCGCGTCCCCATGAGAGACGACGCGCGGCCCGCCCCCCACACGCTGAGGGTGATTCACCGGGGACAGGAGCCTTGAATCTGTGGCGCCGGACGCTCGACCCGCCCCGGCCCGCTGCTGCGGCCCCCGCGGCCGAGCCGGGACCAGCCCCGCGGCGGTGGCTCCCGCCGCGACGGGAGCGGAGCGCCGCCACGGCGCCGCGGCCGAGTCGCCCCTGGCTCCACCTGCTGCTGTTCGCCCTCACCTTGTTCTCCGCGGCCGCGGCCGGGGCCATGCAACGGGGCGTCAACCCCCTGCAGAGTCCGGGCGCCCTCGTGCACCTGGTGGAGGGCCTGCCCTTTGCCGCGACCCTGCTGGGGATCCTCGCCATACACGAGTTCGGCCACTACTTCGCGGCCCGGCGCTGGGGCGTGCGGGCCACCCTGCCCTATTTCATGCCCCTGCCCTACTCGTTCCTGGGCACGGTGGGCGCCGTGATCCGCATCCAGTCTCCCATCCCCCACAAGCGCGCCCTGCTCGACATCGGCGCCGCCGGCCCACTGGCGGGCCTGGCAGTGGCCATCGCCGCCTGTCTGGTGGGTCTGCCCCGGTCGGAGATCGTCGATCCAGCCTACTTCGACGCCGCCCTGCGGGGCGAGCCCATACAGCTGGGCGCGCCGCTGCTGTTCTGGTGGCTGTCGGGGTGGCTCCTGCCGGCGGCCGGACCCGAGAAAATGGTGCTGCTGGGCCCGGTGGCCTTCGCCGGCTGGGTGGGGCTCTTCATCACCGCCTTCAACCTGCTGCCGGTGGGCCAGCTGGACGGCGGCCACATCGTGTACGCCCTGTTCGGGCGCTGGCACCGGCTCCTGGGGCGCGTGACCTTTGCCGCGTTGCTGGCCCTGGGCGCGTACGGTATTTTCTCGTTGGTGTGGGATCTGCCCCAAGGCTGGCTGGGCTGGCTCGTGCTGGCCTTCCTGCTGACCCTGTTCGGCCGCCGGCATCCGCCTCCCCTGAATCCGTACATGCCCCTGGACCCGTGGCGCCGCGGCATCGGAATCGTTTGTCTCGTAGTGTTTGCCCTGTGCTTTACACCCGCCCCCTTCAGCATACTGGTCTCGTGAGACGGGCCCTGGCTGTGATCCTGGTGGCCCTGGGGGCCCAGACCGGCTGTGGCATGGACGACAGCGCCGAAATGGAGTGCCGCTGCGCGGAGGACACCGACCTGGTCGCCTTCCCCCACTGCCGCGACGCCGATCTGACGACACCGCGCAGCGACGCCGGCGACCCGCTCTCGACGCGCATTCCCGACTGCCCCAGCGGCGCCCTTCTCTTTCTGCGCGAGGCCACCGACCCGGAGGCCGTGCTGCTCAACGTGCGGGACACCTTCGAGGGGTTCAGCCCCGGCCAGTATATGGATCAACTGACCGACGACTTCCTCTTTGCGCCCGAC
>Ga0180429_10003822_pt1 | contig 12156 bp, 14 predicted proteins | sample SS_ome_FD_132428 | JGI IMG/M metagenome (GOLD analysis project Ga0180429, IMG submission 132428) | Hypersaline lake sediment archaeal communities from the Salton Sea, California, USA - SS_1_S_1 metaG | ecosystem: Environmental > Aquatic > Non-marine Saline and Alkaline > Hypersaline > Sediment ... | reverse complement strand
TGAACAGATACGCTCTTGGAGATTTGCCCTGGTGCTGGCGACGATACACAGCGGCTGCGTCAAGGAGGGTGAAGGCAGCAAATGTGGCTATACGCTGAATGACCTTGCCCTGCCCTTGGGGAAGATGGAAGTAGATAACTTCATTCCCCTGAAGCGCATCATAGAAGTCAATGGCAACGCCTCTTCGAGCAAGGGCTGCGCGTTCGGGATCCGGATCGTCTTCTGTAATGTTCAGCTGCGGGACGCGAGCGAGTTCGTCTAGGAGCGTGAAGAGGTCTGATGCCTGTTCACGGTCCTTCAGCGAAACTCTCTTTCTGTCACGTCGGTCGTCAGCGCCCAGAAGCTCCTGAGCTTTCTCGAAAGAGCCGAACGTCGGACCATCGGGTCCCCAATGCTGTTCAACTAGGTGCCCAAAGACTCGTTGGTAGACGAGAGAAAAATGAAGTGTTCCATATCCGTCACCATATTCGAGACCGAGGGCCTTGAGGGTATTGCTAGTGAGTTGGTTTATGGCCATGTCCTTCATGAAGGACTGACGAAGTGGATTGAAAACGTAGCTTGTTGTGTCCGGCTCTACTGAAAACCACTTGAAACGAAGTCCGGCATTCTCCGCTTCTATTTTAGCCCCCCGCCTGAGCGCGGCATCACCCTTCAAGTCAAAGATAAAGACGGCGTGACGTTCCTCCTTGGGAAGTGTGGCGTTTAGGCGAATGAGCTGGGCGATAGCAGGAGACAGGAACCGATGGGTCTTTCCTGTGTCGGTTCCACCAAGAACCCAGCAGTGATCGTGCAAGAGATGGCGGTCGAGCGGCACGACATCGCCATAGGGGTGGCGAGTGCCCGCAAAGAGATGATCACGAAGTTTGATGCCGTCAGCCTCGTAGGCACTAGCCTGGAAATGTTGAATAACGCGTTCCCAGGCTTGATTGCTTCCCTCAGAAGGTGACGTTTCACCCTCAGGATCTGGAGATGGTCGCGGGCGCGTTTGCGCCTTGTCGCGAGCCACGTCTTGGTTTGGGTCTCTTCCAGACGAAACAGCGAAGGCCAGGATCGGGCCAGCCAATAAATGAACCACGAAGTATAGAAACGCGAGTGGTACCAGGATAGACAGGCCTATTGAGGAAAGCAGAGACCATAGGAAAACAGGTTTTCCTGTAGTGACACCCCGGAACGTGAGAAGCAGCCAACTTTCTGGTGTTTTGGCCATGAAATGGCGAGTTGCCCGGCGGCCAGAAAGGTCGGATGTGGTGTTGCCCTGGTTTGCGCGGCGCATATGGGTGAAATAGTCGAGCAGCAGCGCCCTTGCTTCAGGTGAATCTTCAGCATCATAAAGATCTCGTTCCTTTGAAGAGAGATCTTGGGGCCTCAGACGCGCTGACGGCGGCATGGAGGTGGGATCGTCATCCTTGTCACCAAAGAATTCTTGTAGGGCCGGAAAGACACCTTGGTTCTTGGCCTTGACCCAGGCTTCAATTCCTATGCTTTGAGGAACAATCGGGAAGTAGGCCGCAACGGGGAGAATGCAGAGCACAAAGACGATGATGAGAGCGTTTGAAAGCAAAGAACGAACTCTTGCTCCACCCGCGGAGCTCGTTGGCATCCCTACAGTGTGTTTCTCGTACCGGTTGTGCATAAACCACAAGGAGAGAGCATGCCAGGAGAGGGAAACAGGACTCTTGCGAGCAAGGAATAGCGATGTGGCAGAGATTGACAACAGGAGCGCTAGTACCGCCAGCATTCCAGAGAAGAGTTGGCGCTGAACATTGTGAGCTATCAAGTAGACTACGTAGGCGAAAATGAAACCCACCAAGATGAACAGGGCTCTTCTGACGTATTCTCGAAAAGCAGTCGGGGGCTCTACGCGGGCATCTTCCCTCCAAGGGAATCGAGCCTTCCAGTAGGCAGTCAACGCCTCTCGTTGATCATCTGTTCCCGAAATGGACGCTGCATGAATTGAGACGGCATGGCTTGCAATGCGGTCGGTAAGAAATAGAAGGCAGGAGAATCCGAGCGGCAAGGCCACAAAGAAAGCAGAGGAAGCCTGGCCAGCACTGTCGGCAAGCTGAATGAGAAACCATAGCGTTGGGCCGGACAGGAGAATTCCAAGTGCTTGAAGTGTTCTCCAGATGCGGGCAGGAAATGAGAGATAATTCCATAGGGCAATGACGAAAGAGAGAAGCGTAAAGAGGGCGAAGAAGAAGGTTCCATCAAGGATGTATGATGCGAGTCGGAGGCCAAGGGCAACTACAAGCGCAAGAACGAATATTCCGACCAACTGACCGACCGCCAAGAAGAACCCAGAGGGAGAAATTCGAGTGCTTGAAGGAAGGCCAAGGCCGGGATCGCCAGGGAAGCGAGCCGGATCGAAATGATCTCGTGATTGATCGGCATTGGTGCGCATCTTTTACTATCTAGTGCCTTTCCGAGGAATGAGGTTCTTGAGACCAGGGATGACTTCTATCGTGTATGGAACCGACACGCGAATTTCGGAACTATCGAGTGCAGCCAGCAGCCGGTCCCTTTTCTCCTCCCTATAGGTTGCGATGGCGATTAGAAAATGGCCATCATCGATTAGTGTGCGAAAAGACTCGTGCACGTAGCGCTTCTGCGTCGCATCGCGACACTTCCGAAGAATCCGCAGGTAATTCGCTCCATGGTCCACGACAAGAAACCCCAGCTTGGTTGTTTCTCCGTCGCTTTCTAGGAAATAGTCCTGAGCTGGAAGCCCCTTCGGAGCAAACTGCGGCCGATCTCGCATAAGTTCCAACCGTGTTATGTGTCTTCTGTCGAACGGACTTTCGGAAGAGCAGCAGAAGTAGAGGGTGGCATAGGAGTGGGCCAGTGCTTGAGGGCCGATGCTTGAGAACCCCTCACTGAGACCTCGATCACGAACGGCAGCAGGAGAAAGAGTCCAGTATTTGCGCGGAGGATACAGGTCGCGACACTCTAAGTGACCGGCGCGCGTAAGACGCGACAGCACTTTGGTAACCGCGCTTCGGTCGGAGCCTTGGAAGAAGATAGCTCCGAGGACCTCAGGAACTGTGATTCGATAGGCGGAGATATGAGAGAGGATCTCATCGTCACGTTTTTGGGGCGCTTTTGCGGTAGTCGAAACGGCATTACCAGAGTTCATAAGGAAGCTCCCTCGCAGATGCGTAATCGTGAAGACGGCGAAGTCTCTTAGCATCGTAGATGCCGGCGAACTCAATCATTAGGCGATCACCTCCATCCGGATCGCGGAGGACGGCGTCGGGAAGGACTTCAAAAGGCTTCGACTTCAAGGCTAGCTGTGACTCACTGATCCAACCTTGTGCAAGCCATGGATGATCTCGTAAAGCGCGGAGGTAGAGCTCTGCCTGATGGAGATCATGAGTGGCTTCGTTGGGGTGATCCAGACACCCTCCCATGTAACCTCCGAACTGATTCACGGCGGCTCGAGTTGCGAAGTAGACACGAGTCGACCGAAAGGCGTGAGATTTCCAACGGACACGAAGCCGATAGGCCAGGGCCTCAAAATCAGGAATTTCATCTCCAGGGCTCCAGGAGATTTCCGGTGCATCAAGCGGCAGAAAGGGACGAGCCAGCACGAAATCCGATTCGACAAGTCCCATCGAAGAAAGCTGACGCAGCCGTCTATTGGCGGCGAGTTCGGCGCGGGCAGACTCTCTCCACCAGGTTGCAGCAACCTGAAGCAAGGTAAGAATTCGCACCTTGTGGGTCAGAGCGAGGAGAATGGCCTCGTCGCGGTCAGTGAGTATCACTGTATCTCCCATGAAGAAAGGATAACGACCCGAGCAAGAAAAGTACATTGAAGATGGTCTATAAGGTCGTTCGGGCACCCTGCGAGAGTTCGAACTCTACCCCCCACTGTAAAACACTACCCGATAAGCTGTTGATTGTGTGCACATGAAGCATGCTGTGGCTTGCCAGCACAAGTCAATGTGCCACCGGATGTGCCACCAGGAGAACGCTGGCGCCCCGCCAGGGGCGCCGTAGCGAGGGTCCCTAGACCCGAGCGGTGAGGGCCGCTTGCCGGCCCGAACAAGCCGAGCTCCGCGCCCTAGCGCGGACGAGGCAAGAGCGAGCCCCCAGGCGAGCGACGGAGCCGCTACAGGCTCCAGGGGGCCGACCCAGGCCCCCACAAGAGCCTCCGGCCGCCCCAGGCGGTCGAGGCGGGAGAGGCTGGCAGGTGCACCATGGGGAGCCGGAGCGATTCCCGCGAACCGGGATACGCGGAGGCGAGGGGTGGAGATGTCGCGAATGCGAGGTCTCCCGAGCGCGAGAGCGCTGGGGAACCCGCAAGGCGTGATGCGGTGCTCGTGACGATGAGTCTCCCGCTGGAGGCGGGAAGTCGGAGCAGACCACCGCCAGGAGTAAAGCGAGCCGCGTTCGCGGCGAGACCATGTAAGCGGGCGGCGCGACGAAAGTCGCGGGATGGGCGGCGGGTGCTGCTGAGGTGTGGCGGGTGTTGGGTTGTGGGGTGGGCGAATGTCCCGCGGAGGAACCGAAGCGGGAATTCGCCAAGGCGGGATTGGGAGCCGGCTTGCCGGCGACACCGCCTCTAAGGGGTTGGCTGGGGCATCTCCCGCGATGGGGAAGGAGCGGGAATGCTTGGGGGAACCTGGGCGTCGTACCAGGCCGAGAAAGCCGCCTAGAGCGGCTCTATGGAGCTCGTTTGCCGGTGGATTGGCCTTATTGTGCGGAATATGGCATAAGAATGGTCATGTACAGTCCTGCAATCATCCTCGGCATCACAGTAGGGTGCATCGTCTTTCAGTCACCGCAAATCGTAGCCTGGACAATCGGCGGCTACGTGGCGCTGATAATCCTGAGGCACATCTAAGGGCCGCGCGCCGAATCTACCTCACGCGGCCGAAGCCGGGGGTTATTCCCCCGGCTCGAGCGTTTCGATGATAGTCGTGGCCGCGGCCTGGATGTGGTTGAGCGAGTCAGCGAGAGTTTCCTGAGAGCCGTCGTAGAGCTGGATGTAGTCGCTTGCGGCATCGGTGGCCTGAAGGCCCACGGCCTGGGAGACGACAGCGGCGACGGCCTCGGCCTCGGTCTCTCGGACGACCTTGGCAGGCCTGCGGCCGTTGTTGTGATGAAGGAGCTCGTGAGCTACTTCGTGCACGAGAACCTCGAACTCCTGCGGTCGGTCGAGGCTCTCGAGGATGCGGATGCTTCCGCCGGAGGATTTCCCGAGAGCTCCGTCGAGGTCGGGCTCGTAGTGAAGCTCGATGCCCTTGGAGGCGATGAAGGACTTGAGCCGGTCAGTGTAGGGACCGGGGTCGCCGGTGGTTGACGTGAGCTGCGGCAGGTCGTCACCGTCAGTTTGCGAGATGTCGAAGACGTAGACGGCCCGGAAGCCGCAGACGGTTCGGTCTTCGTCGGCATCCTGTTTCTTGCCGATGAGAGGGGCGATGATGGCGATGCCCTTCTCGCCTTTCTTCACGTAGCGACCGAGTTTCTTCCACGTTCTAAAGCCGGCGACGTGCGTGGCTTCTGGATTCTGCGAGACGATGAGCATGACGTTGCCGAAACTGTAGTCGTGGAAGCGTGCGAGCGCCTTGAGGTAGGCGGTTAGGGCTTCGCTCTTTCCGTTCGCCAGCGCCGCGGCGAGTTCCCCGAGGGCCTTGTCTGCGAGTTTCTTGGCTTGGTCTGCTTTCATGACGTTTCTCCTTCCGGTTTGAGTGTTTTGTGTCCCTTCACTCAGAGCTGAGGGACCAAAACGCGAGCCGGAGAGGGGAAAAGCGAAGAGACCTGCGCGAAGGGAGAGAGTCCACGGGCAAGCAGCGTGACAGATAGCGCCTTGGCGAACTGGCGCGCCGGCTTGCGGACGATGACCGAGAGCGTCGGGAGCGAAGCGGAGAAGTGAATGCAGACCGAGAGAAAACGAGCAAAGGCCGAGGAAATGAACGGGCGCCATCGAGAATGAGAGAAGCCCGACTGACGCCGGGCTGAGTTGGACGCGAGCTACCACCAGTAGTCCCAATAGTTCTGCGGCATGTTAGCGAGACGGCAGAAGGCTTCTGTTTCGTCCCAGGTGAGTTGCCGGCAGAAGTAGCGGTCGCCACGGTCCCAGAAGAGGCGCAAGGGCTCCATTCCTTCGGCGAAGCAGAAATTGAAGCCGTCCATGTATTTGGGCGTAAGGACCTCGAGGAAGTACCAGTAGACCTTCTTGCTGACTTCTTCGGTGCGACCTGGGGACGAAATTCGAGAAATCATATGCTCCCATTCTTCCTCTGGCGGCATAGGCCCTACGGGGGCATCTCGAAGTTGCGTGATTAGGTCGTAGATGTCGGAGGGGGGACGAGCCCCCTTTCGGGGGCTCATGACTCCTCCTGAGTATCGCTAACGGCAAGGCTCTGCTTGAGCCACACGTGAACCTCAAGAAGCAGTCGGGCGAGGTACGGAACATCCTCAGGTCGCAAGCTTGTGGTGAGACACGGTTTGCCAGAATCGTCGACCACTGTCCGTTTGACTTCTATCCGATAGAAGCGGTCTTCTTGAGTCGATTCGTCGTAAACACATACCGCAAGGTGCTCATGACGAACTTCCCAGACCTGGGCGGAAAAGTCGACCACCGGAGGCTTTGGAAAGGGGGCCGAAGCCCCCTCTCGAGAGCTCATGCTACCTCCTCGGCTTCGGAGGAAGCCTCTTCGAGCCGCTCGCAAATCCAGGTGTGAGCCTGGTCGAGTGCCTTTGAGGCATTCAGCAGGTCATCGCGACCGAAGCTGCTTGAGTTCTTCGGCTTGTCTCCTTCGTAGTAGGTCCTCTCGACGGTGACGTTGTAGAAGACCTCGCCGGATTGGGAGTTGGTGTTCTCCCAGATAGCAGCGGTGACTCTTCCATAGGTGATTTTCTTTGCAGGTGGTTTGTTAGCCATTTTGATTTCCTCCATTTCCGGCGGGGCCTATTCCCCGTCGATGTGCTAAGCGGAGGACCTCGCAAACGGACTCGCAAGCAAGGTGGAGCCGCCCGGAGCCGCGCAAGCTGCACAAGCCGACAGGCGCGGAAGCGAGCAGCGAGGACGAACGACCTTGCAGCGCTGGACGTGCGAGGTAGCGTGCACACTACCGACGGGCAATGGGACCTGCGATCTGGAGGAATGATGGCGAGAACGACGCGGAAAGAGAGCCATTGGAAGACCACAAGCAGCAGGCGGGAGAGAGCCGTCACGTTGCAGGAGGGCAACGTCACCTAGAGAGGACCTCTGCCGACCGAAATCAAGCCGGAAGGGCTCAAAAACAGCTCCGGCGATGGCCTATTTTGCCGTGGAGGCCGGCCTTTCAGATCGAAATAGGGGGTCGAAAAGGGGGCAATTGAGGCCCGAAAGCTCGTAGGTATGCCTCGCGTGTGGGCCGCTCGGACAGCTGGTCCCAATGGGCTGTCTACTTGTTTCGCGTGGGTACGCGCTGGTCGTGGTCTTCCGAAGCTGTCAGTCAGTTCTTGCCGTGAATTGGGCTTGGGCACGGCGCAGCCCTCCTAGTGTCTTGTGTCGTCCACCCCCGCTGCAATCGCACTCTAGTTCAGTCGTATCGATGTCAATGTCGTTCGTCCTCCGAGTGTGCGGGCGCTCCACTTGTGGACATCGCCACATCCTTTCTCGTCACGGCTGCTTGCGGCCGCGGGGAATAGGCTCCGCAAAACAAACAGGAGGGAAGCCATGAAACCAAGACACGCAATTCACAGCCCGGACATCATGCAACGCAATGCGCACAACCAGCGCGTAATGAGCACGGCCTATGAGGAACTGCTCGTGTACTACTATCAACGCCTTCGTAGGGTGAAGTTCACAGTCGCGTTGCTCCTGGGATTTTGGGCGTGCAGCATATTCATAGAAGTACTTAGGCTCTTTGGGGACCCGTAGCTTCAGGCCCGGCTCCGCCGGGCCTTTGTAGGCTCTTCTCGAACAGGTGCTTTCTCGGCCCAATTCCCTACCAAATTTGACAAGTTTAACCCATTGTGGCATAAGGAATTATCCGCACTTTCTCAATTCTCTCTTCGGTAGAATTCTGTTCTTCGTTCCATGAAACACCAGCCCGTCTTGTTGTTTCGGGGGGCGAAGTGGCGCCCTATGGTTTTGCTCTCCTCCTTCTGTTCCCCGGGCCTTCCTGACTGTCTTTCGAGGCGGTCAGGTTGACCCGGTAACACGAGCCCCGAAGTGGGGGCGCATTACAGAAGGAGGTGTTTTGGTGACATCTAATGAAACGCTCGCCAGGGTGCGTCTTGTGACGACTGAGCTAATTGACTGCGTGGCGGAGGCAGACGCTTTGGTCGAAGGACCAGCGGTTGCCGCCAGAGAAATCTGTCGCCAGATCGGAGTCAAGGATAGAGAGCACTTCGTTGTGCTCTATCTTGATGCTCGGCACCGAATCGTTGCGACGGAGACCGTCTCGGTGGGAACGTTGTCCGCTGCACTTGTTCATCCGCGTGAAGTCTTCAAGGGAGCGATTATCTCAAATGCTGCAGCAATCATCTGCGGCCACAATCACCCCTCGGGAGAGCTCTCTCCATCCTCGGACGACCTTCAAATCTGTGAACGGCTTTCCAGTGCTGGCGAGCTGCTTGGAATCAACGTGCTCGATTTCCTGATCGTCTCCGGCGAAGAGTGGGAATCGTTCAAGGAGTTGGGGGAGTTGTCATGATTCACACAGAAAGGCGATTCTTGGTCGATCGTGTGTCATCCGCTGAGCAGCTCGCTCAGAAGCTTTGCTCGATAACATGGACGCTTTGCACCGGGTTTGAGCTCGATGGTCTGCTATTCCTAAACGACTCGTTTAGCGAAGACAGTGCCCAGGAATACGCTGTCGTGCGCAACGGCAAGCAGATCGAGTCGATTACCTTCTCCTGGTGTTCATTCGAGTCAGCGGTCAAACACATTCGCGTTCTCTTGGCTGGTGGCGGTGGTGACTGCGGATCGGTCAGCCTTCGGCTGGATCGCAGTAGCGAACATCACTGCTCGCTATGCTTCTAGTGCTTCGATTCCTCAGGGGTTGCTCACGGCGCCAATTCGCCCACCCCACATTTTGAACCACCAACAGCTTTGCCCAAAGAGACACACGACTAGTGCTTGCGGTCTCGCGGAGGGCAAGGATCGTTACCATAGGAATCCGAGTCCCTGATACGACCGTCTGGACGATGAATGACCACCTCCACTCGCTTCTGGCGTGCGAGATCCCGTGCGCGATGGTTTGCAGCAGCCTGCGTCGGATGAAGGGATGAGGCACGCGCTGCGCCCTCCCGCTTGACCTGCCAGCCTCCCGCCGAGCGCCTGGTTACATGATAGTCTCGTTTCTTGAGCATTTCTAAGGTTCCTTCCTTGCTCAGGGTGAAACGAAACAGCAAGCAGGAAGGGGGCAGGTTTCTGCCTACCCCCAGGCATCCTAGGTCCTTCGGACGAGCTTCCAGTAGCAGGCCTTCTCGCTTGATCGAATCGGTGGAAAAGTCTCTCCGGAACTCAACGGGATGCGTTTCTCTTCGGCCGTCGGGGCCGGAGAGTAGGTCCCATCAAGGTATCCGTCGAACTCGTATACACCTGATTCTTTACACGTCTCGCCTGTACGGAAGCGCGTGCCAATGCTTACTGTCATCGACATCACCTCCATGTTAGTTTTGGAGCGGCCTATCCGCCCCTGTTTACTACTGCGCGGTTCTTGCGAGAATTCGCCATGTGCGCAGCAAAAAGTTGTGAAAAAGTGCGCAGTAGTGGATAGGAGGTGCATTCCAGTGATCGCAATCACAGTACCGCCGCGCAGGAAGGGGATAGTGGGTATTGGATACGGCTGACAGACGAGTGATCGAGAGAATCGAAGCGCTGCGCCCAGATGAGATGGACGCATTGATCCTCCAGCTTACAGACTATGCGGATGCGCTAATCAGATGGAAGACGAACTGGATTCCCCGGGGTGTTCTGCCTGAGGGCTACGACGCCAGCTCGGTTGCTATGGAGGCAATAACTCGGGTTCTAGATGGGACGAGGAAATGGGATCCAGACAAAGATCCGGACTTGCTTGCGTATCTGAAGAGCGTGGTGAAGAGCATTCTTTCACCGAAGGAGCTTCTGAAGAAGGCAAGCAGGGAGAAGAATATCCTCCACTCGGTTGACGAGAGCGGAGCTGATGTAATTGAAGTGGCGGCCTCCGCGGAGCCAGGACCGGAATCCGATGTCGACGTTGAAGAGCTAAAATCTGCATTGCTAGGGGCGCTGGGAGACGATGACGAACGGCTCGTGCTAATGAGCATGTTCGAAGGGAGTTTGAAGGCGGCGGACATCGCCGCAGACTTGGGAATTGCAGTAGAAGAGGTCTACAACATCAAGCGAAGAATCAACAGGCGTTTGCGTGCTTGGAAAAAAGGAGACGGTAATCATGCCAAGGGATGAGAGGAAAGAGAGTGCAGACGCTCTCTTTGAGCGTCTCTATGATGCCCTTGGTGAAGAGGGTATCGATGATGCGGAACGACTTCGTGAGTCTCTCACGGAGTCGGGCGTAGATGTTGAGGGCACGTTGGAACGAGGACGGGCTCTGTTCTCAAACTTCCTTAAGCGACAGAAGATGGCCCGTGCCAGGGCTCGGTTTGAGCGTGCCAGAGAAGCCGTGGAGAGTTTCAAACAGGAAGCAGCAAGGTCATTGGAGGACGCGAAGGCTGGATTGGCTCAGGCGCTTTCTGGCGAGACGACGGGAGAGCGCTATCTTGCATATCACCGCAAACTGGAAGCGGTAACAGACGACGATCTAGAATCGCTCAACGATGATGCCGCCCTCTTAGAGTTTGTCCAATCCCTAGATAGGGAAGAGGGCGAGGAGTAATGTCGGAGCACCCACGGGCGATCGCGGCGGCGAGGGGACTCATTGCTGAGTACGGGATTACCGAGCCAGAGAGCATTGATCTTGAGGCAATTGCCTTCGATCGCGGTGTTTTTGTGCGAGAGGCGCCACTCACAGGATCTTGGGGCCGCTTGCTGCGGAAAGGAAGCGGAGGTGTAATCCGGATTAGCTCTGCAATCCAGTCGGAAGGTCAGAAGCGATTCTGCATCGCACACGAAATGGGTCACTTCCTGCTCCACGAAAATAGCGACCAGCTGGCCTTCTGCAGTTCCAAGGACATGTTGCCTTGGTACAAAAGCCGCCCAGAGGAGCCAGAAGCAAGTGCATTTGCTGCAGAGGCGATTATGCCCGAGCAGATGTTTCGCGAGCGGTGCCCGAGAAGTGACTCGCTTCGCCTGGGTCATCTTGAGCAGATCGCTGATGATTTCCAAGCAACGATCACGGCGACAGCTTACCGTTTCGTGGAGCTGGGCTCTCATATGTGCGCGCTCGTCATTTCGGAGGGCGGTACAACAAAGTGGTTCCGTGCTGGGCCAGATTTTCCGTTTCGCCTCAAAGGTGCGCGTGTCGATGTAGATATCAATACATGTGCAGGCGATTTCTTCAAGCATGGCGATTCAACGAAGATGGAAGAAGACGTCCCTGCGACAGCCTGGTTAGACGATGAGCGTGTCGAAGAAACATGGATAATTCGGGAGCTTCTTCTTCCGATGCCGTCGTTCAAGAGCGCTCTGACCATCCTGTGGGTGGTTCCCGGATCACCGCTCGACAGTGTCGACCTCTAGAAACTCACCTTGTGGCTGGCGCTTTCCGTCGTCTGGCGGACTCGTTTGTCGTAGATCTGTGTCGTCTGAGGATTCTTGTGGCCGAGGAGTTCTTGGACCTCCTCGAGCGGCACCCCGCTCTTCAGGAGAAGTGTTGCAGTCGTGGCTCGCAACGAGTGCGGCGAGTATATGCAGCACTCACGCTCGGAACCGTCTTCGAGCTCTTCAGCTCTCATGGACCTAGGAAGTCGCCCGAGATAGCTCTGGATTAACTCATACATGGCCGTGAGGCCGATCCGGCGGTTAGAGAGTTTCTTCGAACGAGAGTTCCGGCGTGCGCGAAACAGCGGTCCGGATGTGAGTCCAGCGCTGGCAATGTATTCCCTTATGGCTTCTGCCGCCTCTATATGGACACCAATCGTGCGTTTCGCTTTTCCCCGGCCTTTTTCCTGGATCCGAACCTTTGGATCCTCCTCATCGAAACGGAAGTCCGCAATGTCCAGGAGGCATCCGGTTCGGATACGCGATCCAGTGAATAGATAGAACTTGAGAATCGCGCGGTC
>Ga0180429_10003821_pt1 | contig 12160 bp, 9 predicted proteins | sample SS_ome_FD_132428 | JGI IMG/M metagenome (GOLD analysis project Ga0180429, IMG submission 132428) | Hypersaline lake sediment archaeal communities from the Salton Sea, California, USA - SS_1_S_1 metaG | ecosystem: Environmental > Aquatic > Non-marine Saline and Alkaline > Hypersaline > Sediment ... | reverse complement strand
CGCGCTGTCCATGTTGCTGCGGCTGGACGCGATGCAAGGCCGGGAAGCCCCGGCCGAGCGTCATGTCCGCGCGCTCCTGAGCCTGGACCCGGACAACGCACTGGCCAACCATATCAACGGCACGCTCCAGCTCAAGCAGGGCAATCTCCTCCTGGCGGAAGACTCCTTCCGGCGCGCGCTGCAGAGCGAACGCGCACCGATGGTCTTGAACGATCTCGCATGGTTGTTGCAGATGAAGGGAGAGTACGCGGAAGGCGAGGCGCTCGCGCGTGAAGCGCTCGAAAAAGCGCCGCAAGACGTCGGAGCGTGGGATACGCTCGGGGTCACGCTGACGAAGGCCGGCCGCATCGAGGAGGCGCGGGAAGCCCTCGACCGGGCCCTGGCGTTGTCGCAGGCCAATCCGGAGGTCATGCTGCACATGGCCCAGCTCCACGCGGAAGCCGGCGACCGCTCCGCCCTGGCCGAGCTGGTGGAGATGCTGGAGGGCATGACGGGCAGCCTCACGCCGCAAAGCCTGCATGAATTCGAGGAGCTGAAGGAGATGGTGGAGTAGAACAACGCCGCCGGAACGGACGATATGACATACGAAGAAGCAAGACGGCGACTGCGGGAAGAAGACCAGGAACAACTGCTGCGGTTCTGGGACCGGCTGGACGAGGCGGGCCGCAAGCGGTTGCTCCGGCAGGTGGGGGAGATCGATTTCGAGAGCGTGCGCGGCATGCGCGAAGTTCTTCGCGCGGCGGAGGGAACAGGCGGGCCGGCCCCGTTCGAGCCGGCGGCGGCGATGACGCTCGGTCCGGACGAAGCGGCCGCGGCACACAGGGCGGGCGAAGCCGAGCTGCGCGCCGGGCGCGTGGGCATCCTGCTCGTGGCCGGCGGGCAGGGCACGCGGCTTGGATTCGACGGTCCGAAGGGCGCCTTCCCCATCGGTCCGCTGTCCGGCGATGCGCTGTTCGCGGTTCATGCCAAAAAAATCCTCGCCTTCGAGCGCACCTACGGTGCGCCGATCCCCTGGTACATCATGACCAGCCAGGCCAACGACGGGCCGACCCGCGCGTTCTTCGCCGAGCACGACCACTTCGGGCTCGACCCCGAGCGGGTTCTGTTCTTTACCCAGGGCATGTGGCCCGCCTTGACGCCGGAGGGCCGGATCATCCTGGACGCCCCGGATCACGTGTTCATGGCCCCGGACGGGCATGGCGGGCTGCTCGCCGCCTTGCGGGACCGCGGCGTGCTGGACGACATGGAGCGGCGCGGGTTGCGGACGGTTTTCTACTTCCAGGTCGACAATCCGCTTGTCGAAATCGCGGACCCGGTCTTTCTCGGCATGCACGCCGAGCGCGGTGCGGACCTCTCGGTCAAGGTCTGCGGGAAGCGAGACCCGGAGGAGGGCCTGGGGATTGTCGTGCAACGCGAAGGCAGGCTGGCCATCGTGGAATATTCCGAACTGACCGACGAGCAGATGCATGCGCGCTTGCCGTCGGGGGAGTTGAAGTACAACACCGGCAGCGTCGCCCTCCACGTCTTCTCCTACGCCTTTCTCCGGTCGGAGGCGCATGCCTCGATGCCCCTGCATATCGCCCACAAGAAAGTGCCCTATTGCGACGAGGACGGGAACACCGTCAAACCGGAGATTCCCAACGCCTACAAGTTCGAGAAGTTCATCTTCGACGTGCTCCCGCACGCGGGACGCCCGCTCGTGTTGCGGTTCGAGCGGGAAGACGAATTCTCGCCGGTCAAGAACGCCGAGGGCAACGATTCGCCCGCGACGGCGCGCCGCGACATGATGCGCAAGGCCCGCCGCATGCTGGAAGCGGCCGGCGTCGCCGTGCCGGCGGACGAGGACGGGACTCCGGTCCACACGATCGAGATCGATCCGCTCTTCGCGCGGACCGCGGAGGAGCTGAAGGCGAAGCTGTCCGCGGGGTTCGAGGTGGTCGGCGATACGCTCCTGGCGTGAGGCTCGTCATTCCGCATTCGCTAGCGGGCGGTGACGCGTTCGACGGGGCGGCCGCCTGGGCGGCTGACGACGAGGCGGATCCCGATCGTGTCGTAGCGCGCGTCGGGTCGGTCGAAACCGCGCGCGTCCACGCGCAGACTGGCCTCGCCATCGAAATCCCAGCCGCCGCCCTTGCGCAACCGGTACCGGCGGGCGCCGCTGTACCAGTCGGAGCACCACTCCCACACGTTCCCTGCCAGACCGTAGATGCCCCATTCGTTGGCCCCGCTCTGGTAGACGGGGCACGTCACGGCAAATCCGTCATCGTAGCGCCGGATCCCCCGCCAGTTGGCGAACGAGCGGCGAGCCGTCAGATCGGAGAAATTCCCGTACTTCGGCGGCCAGGTATTGCCCCAGGGGTACGTGCGGTTCTCTCCGCAGCGTGCGGCCGTTACCCATTCGACTTCGGTCGGCAGGCGGAAGATGCAGCCGCGCGGCACGCGGTCGCCGTGCGTCTTGTTCAGCCAGCGGCAGAACTCCAGCGCGTCTTCCCAGCTCACGTACACCACCGGCTGCGAGTTGCCGTTCAGGCTGAACCCGCCGTGGAACATGCTGTTGTGCTTCGGCCGCCAGCGGCGGTATTGTCCGTTGGTAATCTCGTGCGCCCCGACCCAGACGCCGAGTCGTTCCAGCCAGACGAACGACAGCTTCTCGCCGAACCCGAGGGGGACGAGCAGGGAACGGCCAAACGCCGGGCGCGGCAGGTGCGCCATCGGGACGCTCTCTTCCGGCGCGGGGAGCGGGGACTCCGCCCGGTCGGGCGCCGGTTCCGCGTCTTCCTGTTCCGGCGCCGCCTCGGCGGCGGCGGCCGCTTCGGCTTCCATCGCCAGGGTGACCGCCTGGAAGGCCAGCGATTCAGCCGCCACGTGGGCGTCTTCCTGCACGGCCCAGTGCAGGGGTGTGAAGCCGGAGTCGGTCTTCGGCAGCGGATCCGCACCCTGTGCGAGCAGGAGACGAACGGCATTGGTGGCGTTGTTGTTGGCCGCCCAGTGAAGGGGTGTAATCCCAGCCGCCGAGCGCGCTTCCAGGTTGGCGCCGCGCTCGAGCAGCACACGCGCCGCATGCACCGCGTCACGGCTTGCCGCCCAATGCAGCGGGGTGAAACCGCGGGACGTGCGCGCCTCGACGTCGGCGCCGCGGTCGAGGAGCGCGGCGGTCATGCTGTCGAGATCGAGGGCCGCCGCGACGTGCAGGGGCGTCACCCCGGCCGCGACGGTCAGGTGGACGGCCGCCTCGCCCGACTCGTCCAGGACGCTTTGTACCTGCTCGATGCGGTTGGAGCGCACGGCGCTGAACAGATCGAGCGCGGCTCGATCGACCACCAGCCCCCGTGCGGCGCCGCTCGCCAGGCACAGCCCGGCCACGATCAGCACACCGCGGTTGGTCTTCAGAAACATGATGCGCGACTACTCACTCGCTTGGTGCAGCGTACGCGAAAACCGAACGGGATTCAAGATCTGCTGAGAGGTCATCGCCGGGGCCCGCCCCGGCCCCTGCGGGCGTTCGCCCGCAAACCCAGCCGATTCCCGCCGCGCACCGGATCTTGATCCAACCGCGATGCCGTTCGAGAACGGTCGTGCGCATGCCGTCGGGGATACGGAACGTGATCCGCGCGGCGGGGTTCGGCGCGAAGCGCGCCAGGATGCTGCCGGCGGCGGCCATTCGCCGCCGGCCGAGCAGGCGGTCGGCCAGGCCCGGCGCGACGGGCTGCAGCGTGCCGGCCTCGGCGGCGGGCCGGAGGTGCAGCGGAATGGGGTCGTGCCGCAGGGTGACGTATCGTTGCTCCCGCGGATGGAAGTAGGCGTAGCGCACCGCGGGGACCTGCGTGGCGTGCGGACTCAACGGCACCAGCCATTGTTCAAACACCAGCCCGGATGCGCCGCGGGTTTCCTTCCGGCGGGGCGGGTAGACCGTACAGTGCGGAGCAGGGTCGAGAAGCGGCGGATGCGCGGCCCGGAGATACCCGTCGCCCTGAACGCGCATGGTCACGAGAACCGGATCGCCGACCGCGGGCCGGGCCGGCTCGATCTCCACATCCATCGTGAACGTCCCGACCGAGCCGGAGTCGAAGGCAGGGCGGCCTTCCGCGGGCGGCGCCCGCACGTTCAACCGCACCGGCGGGGGCCGGACGGTGACCGTCCGTTCCGCCAAGGCGTCGCCGGCGCCGGGCCGGCGTTCGATCACGCGGACGCGAAGTACCGGTTCAAGGTCCATCGGACCGGCGACCAGTGCCAGGCATTCGGCCGCGAAGGCGTACACCTCCGTTACCGTGCCGTCTTCCACGCGGCGTTCCGGAGGCAGGGGCTGAAAGCGTCCACGCGTCAGCTCTTCCGCCGGCGGGAAGCCCTCAACTTCCAGCGTTTCGCCGAGCGGCATGTCCTGGCTGCGAAACCGCAGGATCAGGCGGAACGGCTCGCGGACATACGGCTGCGTGTTGTCGACCTCGAGCGTGGCGTCCAGGCTGCCGGCGTTCGCGGAACGCCCCCCCAGGCCCAGCCCGGCGGCGAGCAGGAGGGCGGCGAGGGGTAGAGCAGGTGGACGGCGCCCAAACCGGACCGCGCCGCGCCGGAACGCCTGCCTGGCAGCGAACCGCTTCATGGTGTGGCCTCCCTTTCGATCGCGCGGTCGCGGGCTTCCGCGGCGACGGACACCGCGGTGCTGATCCCGAAAGCGAGGAAGAGCAGCAGGGCCGCGATCGCAAGCGCGGAGGTGCAGAACCGCACGCGAAGCCGGCGGCTCAACCAGCCCGCCAGGCACAGCAGGGCGGCGGCCGCGGCGACGGCGGCGCGCGTCTTCATGCCGAACCGGTAGTGCCAGCCGAAGAGCTGCCGCAGCCAGCGGGCGCTGCGTCCGGCGTCCGGGCGTGCCGCCCGTGCCAGGTCGAGGTTCCACCGGATGTCCGCGCGCGCGCCGGCGTACCGTTCGGCGCGCCGCAGCGCGGCGAAGGCTTCATCGACCTTGCCGGCCTGCAACAGGGCGCTGCCCAGGTTGTAGTACACGTCCGCGCTCCGTTTGCCGTTCCGGATCAGGGCGCGATAGGTTGCCGCCGCCTCCCGGTACGCGGCCGGAACGACGGCGGCGGTCATCCGCGCCTGCGCTTCGCGCCACAGAAAGGCGGATTCGAGAGACATCGCCGCCACCGTGCGCTCCGGCGCGACCGCCAGCGGGGCGACGGGGCGCGCCAGCGCGGAGGGGCCGGCGCCGGCGCCGGCGCCGGCCGCCGGAAACGCGACGCGCAGCGGCAGGGGGTCGGTCCGGACTTCGCGGTACGCACGCTGCGCGCTGACGTAGAAGGCCACCGCGATGGACGGAACTTCGAGCGTTCCCGTGCGTAGCGGCCGCAGGGTGTAGCGGAACTGCCGCGTTTCGCCTTCCGCCGCCGGTTCCGGCGGCTCGGCGTAGACCTTGAACAGCCGCGTCAGCGCGTCGTGGTTCGCAAGGTCGGGTGGTGTCAGGTTGTGCGTATCGAGCTCGCCCGAGACCGTCAGCGTCAGTTCCACCGGATCGCCGAGTGCGCAGCGGTGCGTGCTCAGGTCCGCCGCGGCGCGAACCTCACGTCCGGCCGCGCCGACGGCCGGCAGCAGGTCGAGGAGCAGGGCGAGCCCCAGCGCTGTCGCTGCGTGTTTCACCAGTCGCGCTCCTCCCGGCGAGGCCGGCGTTGCGCGGCGCGCGCGCGGCGGCGCGCGGCATGCTCCTGTTCGCGCCGCGCCGCCTGCTGGAGGATGGCTTCGACCTCGGTATCGGTGAGGCGCCCCTCGCGGCGCCGCACGGGTTCGGTCGCGGCGCGCCGCGGTGCGCCGGGTTCCGGTTCGAACTCCGGCGGCGGACGGTCGCGTCCGGGTTCGGGCGGCGGGATTTCGCCGTTCCGCGGTTCCGCGGGCGGCGCCGCCCGCGGCGGGGGGGGCGGCGCCGGCGGCCGGCGCTCCTCGCGCCAGCGCGCGAACGCGACGACCAGGTTCGTGCGCGCCGGGCCGTACGCGGGATCCGCCCGCAACCCGGCGAGGAACGCGCCGGCCGCCTCTTCCAGCAGGCGGACGCGTTCCAGACGTCCGGTGACCGTGCCGGCGGGCACCTGTTCCGCCGCGCGGAACAGCGCGCAACCGCGCGCCGTTTCGACGCGGGCGCGGTCGGCGGCTCCCGCCGTCTCGAGGTCCGTCAGGCGTTCCGCGGCGGCGCGATAGCGGCCCGCGGCAAACCGTTCGCGCGCATCGGCGTAGGCGGCGGACGGATCCGTTTTCGCCGGCGGTCGCGGCTCGCCGGCGTCCGGTCCCCCGCGCGCCGCGCCGGATGCCGTGGGCGCGCTCAGGCAGGCGCCCGCCAGGAGCATGGCGGCCGCGCGCGGGCCGGCTGCGAGCCAGGCCGCCGCCAGTGCGAGGGCGACGCCCGGAAACAGAAACCACTGGAAACGGACGGTGGGTTGCGGCTGATTCTCCAGGGTGAGCGCGGCGCGGTCGATGCCCGACAACAGCCGCAGGACGGACTCGCCGAATGCGTGGGCCGCCGTATCGTCCGGCGCCACCGCCGTGCCCCCGGTCGCCCTGGCCAGCGCGGACAGGGCAGCGGGCCGGACGCGGCTGATGACGCGTCCGCCCTCCCGGATCATGAATCCCCCCGGCGTCGCCGCGTCGGGAATGGGGGCGCCCTCGGCGGCGCCGTATGCCACAGTAAAGACCGGGACCTCCCGCGCGGCCGCTTCCCGTGCGGCCGCGGGCAGCGTATTCGCCAGGTCTTCGCCGTCCGACAGGAGCAGGATGGCGGCCGGCGCCGGCCGGTCGGCGGGCAATGCGTCGAGGGCGCGGACAATGCCCGCGCCGAGCCGCGTTTCGCCCGGCGGCGCCGCATGGGGACCGGCATGCTCGAGCGCCTGGAGGAAGAACCGATGGTCGCGCGTAAGGGGGCAAAGCAGCCGGGCGCCGTTGCGGACACAGACCAGTGCGACGCGTTCGGTGCTCAGCTCGCGGCACAGGTCCACGAGATCCGCCCGCGCCCGCTCCAGGCGCGACGGTTTGAGGTCGCGAGCCAGCATGGAGCGGGAGACATCGAGGACCACGACAACGTCCCGGCTGCGGATCCGCACGGCCCGCGGTGCGCCGCCCCAGCGGGGGCCGGCCGCCGCGACCAGGCCGAGCACGAGCGCGCCGGTCAGCAGCGCCACGCCGGCGATCTGGCCGCGGCCGGCCGGCGGCAGGAGGCGCCGCTGCATGCGCGGCGACGCGAAACGGCGCGTGCGGCGTTGCCGCCAGGCCGCCAGTGCGGCCCAGCCCGCTCCCAGCAGCACGGCCGGCCAGAGCAACAGCAGGATCTCCGGATGGTCCATGGTCACACCGGGCTCCTTCGCAGGTACATGCCCGCGGTGACGGAGAGGGCCGTCAGGGCCAGCGCGGGCAGCAGAAACAACCGGTAGCGCTCCTCACGAACCTCGACGGCGAGCGTTTCGACCTCCGTGGTTTCGAGGGTATCGATGTCCGCAAGCGCCGCTTCCAGGCCGGCAAGATCCGTGACGCCGAAGTACCGGCCGCCCGTGGCGGCGGCAATGCCTTCGAGCAGCGAGCGGTCAAACTCGACGCGCGCATACTCCAGGGTGCGGCGTCCGAACGCGTCGACCGACCAGAACGGCGCCCGGCCGCTGCTGCCGACGCCGATGGTGTAGACACGGACGCCGAGGCGCTTGGCGACGGCCTCCGCGTCCGCGGGGGCGATGGCCCCGGCATTGGACACACCGTCGGTCAGCAGCACGACGATCCGCGTGCGCGGTTCCGCCGCGGCGAGTCGCGCGCAGGCCGCGGCCAGCGCGTCGCCCAGGGCGGTCAGCAGCTCTTCGCGATCGACGAAGACGCCTTCGTCGGGCGCGCTGCGCGGCACGTCGACACCCTGCAGCGCGTGGATCAGCGCGTCGTGGTCCAGCGTCAGCGGACAGTGTGTCGTGACGTAGCCGCCGAAGGTGATCAAGCCGATCAGGTCGTCGGGCCGCCGCGCCGCGAAGGCGGCGAAGGTCTCCTTCACCGCGTCCAGCCGCGTGCGGTAGACCATGCCCGTGGGACTGTCCACCGAGAGATCGAGAGCACTCATGGAGCCGGAAACATCCACCACCATCTCGATGGCCAGCGCGTCGACACGGCGGCGCCGGCGCGTGAAGCCCGACTGCGGGCGCGCCAGGGCGACGATCTGCAGGAGCAGCGCGGCGCCGAAAAGGAGCGGCAGCGCGCCGGCGAGCACGGTACGCCAGGTACGGGAATACACGACCGTGCGGCCGCTCCGCGCAGCGGAACGGGGGACGGGCGACGGCAGCGGAAACGCGCGGGTGCGGCGGCGGGCCAGGAGGCGCCAGACGCACACGGCCGCCGGAATCAGCAGCAGCAGGAAGAGGGGGGTCTGGACGTGATGATTCATGGTTCTTTCAGCAGTCGCCCGCGCTCTCGCAGAACAAAGGAGCGGACGAAATCCAGCGCGCGGCCCGGAGCGCCGGACGGCGGGACGGCCGCCGCGAACTTCACGCGGTCGGCGTCCTCGAGCAGCCGCGCGAAGGCCGCGACGGTGGAGGCCGAAAAGCGCTCATCGCTTGCGATGGCGGCGAGAAACTCGCTGGAGGTCTGTTCCGGCGCCTGGATGCGATGACAATCCCGCACGAAGTCGCGCACGACGGCGATGAGCCGCTGGTAGAACTCCCTGCCGCGCCCGCGGGCGGCCAGGTTCTCGGCCTCCACCGCCCGCAGTGCGCGCAGCGCGCGCCGGGCCGGCCGCAGCGCGCGCCGGTGCGCGGCGACACGGCGCGCGACGCGTGCGCTCAGCAGGACGCCGAGCAGCGCGGCCGCCGCGATCAGCAACGCCGGTGCGCCGCGCTCCAGCACGGTCTGCCGGCCGGCCAGGGGATCGAACGCGACGACGATATCGTCGGGCGCCTTCGTCACCGGCAGCTCCAACGGCAGGGGCGCCGTGTCCGGCGTGTAGGTGCGTCTCTCCGGCGGCGTCCGGCCGCGGTCGGTCACGAGGATTGTCAGCGCAGGCGTCCGGAATTCCTCCGCGAGCCGCGGGCGCAGCAGAAGGTGCCGGCGCCGGACAAGCGCGGCGGCCCGAAGAACCGGCGGATCCTCGTACCACCGGATGACGTCGAAACCGGCGGACCCGGCGTCCATGTCCGACACGGTGACCTCGCGTTCCGGGGAGGCGGTCGTTTCCACCGTCAGGTGCAGATCGTGCTCCAGGCGTACGGCCTCCGCATTCGCGCGGATCCGCAGCCGGGCGCGGCCGAGGCGCTGCTCGTGGACCACGTGTCCGGCCGGAGGCGCGGCGGGGGCGGAGGCGGGGGCGGAGGCCGGGCGCCGGCAACCGGCGGCGACGGCCGTCAGCGCGGCGGCAAGGCAACAACGTATGCGCACCGTCTTCATCCGCGTCATCGCCTGCGTGCGCGCCGGCGTTCGAAAAGGCGGCGGAAATCCTCGACGAACGGGCGGGTTGTGTCCAGGGCCACCGCGTCGACGCCGCAGCGGCGGAGGGTCGCCCACAACGCCTCGCGGCGGCGTTGTGCGTCCCGGGCGTAGCGTCGGCGCAGGCGCCGTGCATCGGTATCCAGGAGAAGCCGCCGGCCGGATTCGGGATCGATGGTGTCGATCAGTCCGGCAGGCGCCAACTCATTTTCGCGCGGATCGGCGACGACGCAGCAGACCAGGTCGTGGTGGTGCGCCGTCAGGCGCAAGTCCGTCTCGTACGCGTCGTCGCGGAAGTCGCTGATCAGAAACACGACCGCCCGCCGGCGTTGTACACGGTTGAGAAATCCCAGGGCTTCGCGGATGGCCGTAGGGCGAAGGGTTTCCCCGGCCGCCAGGACGTCGCGGACGAGGCGCATCACGGCCGTGCGGCCCTTGCGGGCGGGCAGGTAGTGCTCGATGCGGTCGCTGAACAGCACCAGGCCGACGCGGTCCTGGTTGCGGACGGCAGAGAGCGAGAGCAGGGCCGTGACTTCGGCGCACAGTTCGGACTTGGTTTTTTCCGCCGAACCGAAACGCTGGGAACCCGAGATGTCCACGGCAAACAACACCGTCAACTCGCGCTCTTCCACGTAGCGTTTCACGTAGGGATGCCCCATGCGGGCGGTCACGTTCCAATCGATCCCGCGTACGTCGTCGCCGGGCACGTAGGGGCGCACAGCGTCGAACTCGATGCCGCGGCCGCGGAAGACCGAGTGGTATGCGCCGCAGAACCGTTCGTCGACCTTCCGGCCCGTGGCGATGCGAATGCGCCGCACCCGGTGCATCAGTTCTGTCATCTCCGTCGGCATGTGCGGTTGCGATCGTACAGCGGTTTCGGTTTCGAGCGCGTCCAGGGGTGAATACGCCCGCGCCGCACCTCTTTCTTAGGTCATCGCGGCGGTGGAGACAAGGTTATTGGTCATTCGGCATTGGTCATCGGGCGCGGGGCTGGGGTATGATGGGCGGCGATGAAGAAACGGACGCAACCGCATCTTTCGCTGCGGCTGGCGGCGGGGGCGATGGTGTTGCTGATTGCCGCGCTGGCCGGCGGGAGTCTGTGGGCGCTGCGGCGTCTGCATAAGGAGCTGGCGCACGTCAGCGCGACGCGCAGCGTGATCGAACGCGGGCGCTCCATCGCCGGCCAGCTTGCCTACCAGCCCGTGCTCTCCGCCGACGGCGGCGAAGAAGCCGACTGGCAGCGCTTTGCGGAGCTGGTCAACACGCTGTACACGCTGGAGCCCGCGCTGCAGTTCATTGCCGTCTCCCGCGACGGCGTCGTGGTTTTCCAGCAGCAGCGCGAAGCGCTGGCGGCCGGCGTCGCGGAGGCGTCGGACCCCGGTGCGGCAACGGCCGACGTGGTGCTCAGCCAGCGGCTGCTGAGTGTCGCCGGCGGCACGCTTCCGGTCGTGGTCTTCACGCTGCCGGTCGACGCTGCCGGCGGCGAGAGCGGTGTCATTGAAGTCGCGATGCGGCGCGAGGCCGTCGCGCTCGAGGAACGGGCGGCGACGGATGCCATCGGATCGATGTTCCGCGTGTCGCTGGTCACCGTGGTGATCGCGTTCGCGGCCTGCGGGGCGATGGTGGTCTGGCTGATGCGGCGCGAGGAACGGCGCGAGCAGGTACGGCGCGAACAGGAGCATCTCGCCTTTGCCGGCGTCATGGCCAGCGGCATTGCCCACGATTTCCGAAACCCGATGTCGTCGCTCAAGCTGGACGTCCAGATGATCGGCCGCGAAGCGGCCCGCGGGGCGGACCTCCGCCGGGAACGGGTCACGCAGCTCGCCCGGCGCGTCGCGGGCACGGTCGAGCGAATGGACAAGGTGTTCCAGGAGTTCTTCTATCTGGGCAAGCCGGTGGACGAGACCCGCCTCACGCGTGTGGACCTGCGCCGCTGTCTCGACGATTGCCTGACCATCCTGGAACCGCGTTTCGAGAAGGCCGGCGTCGGTGTCGATCGGGCGCTGGGGGACGAAGAGCTGGTGGTGATGGCCGACGAGCCGTCGCTGACGCGCGCCCTGATGAACGTCATCACCAACGCCAAGCAGTTCTCCCCCGCAGGCGCCCACGTGCGCATCACGGCCGGAGCGGCCGGCCGCCACGTCGATCTCCACGTGATGGACCGCGGACCCGGCGTGCCCGACAAGGAGCGCAAGCGGATCTTCGAGATGTTCGTCTCCAGCCGGCCCGGCGGCACCGGACTCGGCCTCTTCCTCGCGCGCACTGCCCTGGAACGCAGCGGCGGCCACATCTCCGTTTCCGACCGCCCCGACGGCGGCGCCGACTTCCATATCCGCCTCAATAAAGCCGAATAGCGACATGATGTCTCGTTTGCGCTCCGCTCACCACCGCCCGGAAAGAGTCACAATGACGCTGTCTTCGCTGAAACGTTTCGACGCAAGTTGTTTGCTGTCGGTCTTATACGTCCTATACTTCCTATAAGTCCCATGGAATAGGACCTATGGGACGTATAGGACGTATCGGGGGTGCTGGTTGGCATGCATCTTGCGGTGATGGGGGTCAGACTTTGCTTTGGAGGTGCAGACAACATGGATATCAACAAGTTGACACAGAAAGCGCGGGAGGCGGTGCAGCTTGCGCAGGTCGTTGCGGTCCGGCGCGGGCATCAGAGCATCGACGGCGAGCATGTGTTGTTGGCGCTGTTGCAGCAGGAGGGTGGTCTGGTGGCGCGTCTGCT
>Ga0180429_10003819_pt1 | contig 12165 bp, 9 predicted proteins | sample SS_ome_FD_132428 | JGI IMG/M metagenome (GOLD analysis project Ga0180429, IMG submission 132428) | Hypersaline lake sediment archaeal communities from the Salton Sea, California, USA - SS_1_S_1 metaG | ecosystem: Environmental > Aquatic > Non-marine Saline and Alkaline > Hypersaline > Sediment ... | reverse complement strand
GTGGAGTTCGCCGGTCTCGGTCGAGCATCTGACCACGTTCCTCACCGCCCGACTCGCGGACGGCCTGATCACCGCCGAGACGCCGATCCGCATCCGGCCCAAGGCCGCGGTCCCGTGGGGAGATGCGGTGCAGGCCTTCAATGCCGCACTCGCCGGTGGTTTCAAGACCGTCGGCTTCGAGGAGCCCGCCCCGTGATCGGTTCGCCGCCGCGTGTTCGAATCGCCGTCGCCACGATGATCGTCCTCACGACGTCCGCGGCCGCGGTCGCTGCGACCCCCGCCGCTCCCTCGGCGTCGATCGAACCGTGGCCGACGTCCCGGCAGTCCACCGATGACGGCCCCGATGCCGCCCGCCGCGCCGACGAGGACGCCCGCATCGAGGCCGCCGAGGATGCCATCGCCCGCTGCGAGGCGCGGCTCGACGCCGCCGCGGCGGCCCTGCGTCTCGACCTCCCGCCCCGCATCCGCACGCGGATCTGGTGGACGCCGGTGGACGCCGACCTCGCCGCCCGCGCCGCCGAAGTCGCGGCCCGCGCCCGGGACCTCGCGAATCGAAGCTTCACCGAGCTGCTCACCACGAACCATCCCGCGGTCGAACGACTTCAGGCCCGGGCGACGGTCCTGCGGGCGGTCGCCAACGCCCTCGCCTCGCGGGTCGCCGACGACCAGTCGACGCCGTGGATCGAACGGCTGGCCCGATTCCGGGCCGAGGCGTCCGACGGGCCCGACCGGACCAGCGCCCTCGACGGTCCGACCCTGCTGTTCCTCGCCGCGGCATCGCTCGCATCGCCGGACGAAGGCGTCGATCAGGCCCGGGCGTTTCTCGAACGGGCGGGCACCGTGCCCGACGGGATCGACGCCCTGGAGTACGCGTTGATCGAGTCGCTGCTCGACGCGGGCGGACTGGATGCGAACCGCAGACGGAACACCATCGCCGAACTTCTGAAGACGCCGCAGCCGGCCCCGGACCGGCTGCTCCTCGGGGCGATCCACCTCGACGCGATGCTGGAAGCCGGTCGCCCGGGGCCGGCCTCGATCGAGGAGACGCTTCGGGTCATGCTGCCCTCCCGGGGCGTCGATGCGGACGATCGCGTCCGCGTGGTGCGGGCGTTCGCGCAGATCGCGGACGCCTCGAGCCCCGCGGATGCCGCGGTCGCGGACCTGCCGCCGCTCGTCGCCCTCGCCCGGCTCGGCGCGATCGTCGCCGCCGCGGATCCCACCGCCCTCGCCACCGGGCCGGCCCGGAGCCTGATCGAACGGGCGATCACCGCGTCGTCTCCGGATGTCCGCGCCGAAGCGTGGCTCGACGCCGCGACCATCCGGATGCGGGGCGGCGACGCGACCGGCGCCCTCGATGCGATCATCACCGCGATCGAGGCCTCGCCCCGGCACCCCAAGGCCGAGGCCGCCGCGGGACTGGCGATGCGACTCGCCGACCGCCTCGACGACCCGGCGACCTTCGACGCCGCGGTCGCCCGACTGCTCGCCGCCCAACCCGATCACCCGAAGCGTCACGCGTGGAGTCTGAGCCGCGGCGACCGCGCCCTCGATGCGGGCGACCGCGCCGCCGCCCGGGCCGCGTGGTCGGCGATTCCCGCGACCGCCGACGTCGATGCCGCCCTTCGGGTGCTCGAGCTCGACGCCGGCACGCTCGACGACGCCGCCGCCACCCGGATGCTCGGAACCCTCGACGGTCTGGACTCCCGCCTTCCGGAGACGATCTCCGACCTCCTGCGGGTGCAGGCCGATCTGCTTCGGATTCGGGCGTTGATCGCGCTCGAGCGGACCACCAGCGCCGCCGACGTCGCCTCGCGGATGGTCGACGTTGCCGCCCTGCCCGCGGCGAGTCGCGTCGACGTGGCCGAGATCGCCCTGCCCGCCCTCGAAGCCGCCGGTCGCGGAGACGAGGCCGATCGGATGCGGGCGGGTCTGGCCGCCATCGATCCGACGCTCGCGCAACGGGCGACCGGCGATCGGTTGCGACGCGAGTCCGACGCGGTCCTCGATCTGATCGACCGCGATGATCGGGCGGAGGCCCGGTCCCTGGCGGAGACGACGTTGAACGGTCTGCCGGTCGATCCCGAGGCCGCGATCGCTCAGGCCCCGACCCGACCGGATGCCGCGATTCAGACCGGCTGGCTGCTCGCGGCCGCCGGACGCACGGACGAAGCCCGCCGACTCGCCGACGCCGTGGTGGCGGCCCATCCCGCGGGACTCGAGGGCCTGTTCCTGCAGGCCGTGCTGCAGGGCGGACGGCTGGAATCGACCGGACGCACCCGGTCCACTCCCTCGGAAGCCGACGCCGCGGCCGCGGTCCGCACGCTTTCGCGGATCAACGCGGGCAGCGGTCGCGGATCGCGGTGGTGGTGGCGAAGCGAACTCGAGAAGCTCGAGATCCTGGCCGCCCTGGGTCGCGATCTCGCGAAGATCGACGCCCGCCTCGAACGGCTGGAGACCGAGTTCCGGGATCTCGGTGGTCCGGCGTTCGAGCGACGGGCGCGGGCCCTGCGAGCGTCGATCCAGAGTCGCCGCATCCGCGAGTAGATCCCGTCGCGGGGGCGGCGATGACGCTCAGGGAAGCTGCCGGAGTTCGTCCCGGAGGATGGCGGCGAGTTCGTAGTTCTCGGCTTCGATCGCGGCGCGGATGCGTCGTTCGAGTTCGTGCCGCTGGCTGACGGGAAGCTGCGGCTGAAGCACGTCGCGCATCCCTTCGAGCATCGCGCATTCCTGCGGATCGGGCGTCCCTTCGGGAAGCGACGCCCGGATCTCGTCGACCGCCTCCTCGAGAAGACGTCTCGCTTCGGGCACCCGCTCGCCCCGCAGGGCGAGCAGGGCCGCGGCCCGGGCGCGGGTGGCGATGACCTGGGGGCGGAACTGCTCCAGCACGGTCCGATCACTCTCCTCGATCGCGAGGCGACGGCAGAGATCGAACATCCGAAGATTGCGTACGGTGTCGCGGACCACGTCCTCGTAGCGTTCGAGGGCCAGCATCGCGACGTACCGCTGGTGCACCTGCAACGCCTCCTGTCGAAGGACCGCGGCGAGGTCCGCGTCGATCTTGACCTCGGCACCGACCGCGATCGACCCTTCGATCCGGGCCAGCACGTCCTCGCCGCCGTCGGGGCGGCCGTCGATCTCCATCTGCAGGATGCCGAGTTCGACGCGGACCTGCAGCACGGTCCGGCCCTCCTCCACTTCCAGCACACGGACGTTGAGCCGCTCCGGATCGTGGGGCCAGTCCTGAAGCAGCGGTCGCAGATCTCGGTCCATCGGACGTCTCCCGGGGATCGCCCGCAAGGTTTGCGGACGCGTCGATCGTAGCGGTCAGGCCCCCGGTGCCGACTCTGATGCCTGAGGCATCCACCCGCTCGGGCTCCATTCACCAATTCTTCTTGACGCGGTGCAGACCCGTGCCATGGCGGCCCGAAGTGGCTGTCAGGGAGTGAGAAACGGCGATTCCGGCCGTCGTCGGACCCGCCAGGAGGAGGTGACCACGCCATTCCGGCTCGTCTTCTGCGAACTTTGATCTTGCAGTGGTCGGTGCGGCTCCCATACAGTCGCGGAGTCCTGGGAGGGACGACGACCACTGGTCGGGTCTGGGAGGGCCCGTCCATCCAAGGTCGATGAGTTCTCGAGGGTGCTCCCCCTCGGGTTCGTCTAGGAGGCAGCCGGGCATGGAGTGTGTCCGGTGAAGAGGTTAAAGGGACCATGGCCAGAACCGCTGTGCAGACCGAGCTGCAGTTGTACCTGCGCGAAATCAACCAGATCTCGCTCCTCACCCCCGAGGAGGAACGGATCCACGGTTGGCGGATCGTGAACGACAACTGCCCGGAATCGAAGGATCTCATGATCCGTTCGAACCTCCGACTCGTCATCGCCATCGCCAAGAACTACTCGAACCGCGGGCTCCCGCTGCTTGACCTCATCGAAGAGGGCAACATCGGGCTCATTCGCGCCGTCGAAGGCTTCGACCCCGCGCAGGGTGCCCGTTTCAGCACCTACGCGTCGTGGTGGATCAAGCAGTCGATCAAGCGGATGCTGGTCAACGCCGCCCAGCCGATCCACATTCCGGCCTACATGGTCGACCTGATCGGCAAGTGGCGTCAGTCGGCCGCCCGGCTCGAAGAGGAGCTCGGACGCACGCCCACCAACGCGGAGATCGCCGAGTCGATCGGCGTCCCCGAACGCAAGATCGATGCGATCCGCCGGGCCATGAAAGCGGTCTCGTCGAGCAATCAGGCCCCGACCGGCGCCGACGGCGAAGCCGCGGACTTCGCGGAACTCTGCAGCGATTCGCGGAACGGCCAGCCCGAAGTGTCGGTCGAACGCCGCGAGGAGTTCCAGATGATCCTGCAGCTCCTCGACTCGATCGACGAGCGCGACGCCCGGGTCATCAAGCTCCGCTTCGGACTCGAAGGGCAGCCGCCCCTCACCCTCAAGGAGATCGGCCGCGAGGTCGGCCTGACCCGCGAGCGGGTCCGGCAGATCGAGATGGAAGCCCTCCGTCGGCTGCAGGCCCAGATGATGGACGATCGGCCGGGTCGCTTCGTCCGCCCCACCGCCGACTCGGCGTCGGCGTCGGCGTCGCCGGTGCGGATGCAACGCGGCCACGGCTCGAGCAGCATGGCGGGCTGAACCGCAGGTCCACCAGAAGAACCCATGAACGACCGAGCCCGGCTTCGCAGGAAGCCGGGCTCGGTTCTCATCCGGGCTCGCCGTCGCGGCACTCGCCGTCGCGGGAAAGCATCTCCGCGGTTGCGGTCTACTTCTTCAGGAACGGCAGATCGACGACCGTCGCGGGCGTGCCGCCACCGAGATCGATCTCGAGCGTGGTGCCGGTCTCGGCGAGGGCCGCGGGCACGTACGCCATCGCGATCGGATGACCGAGGCTCGGGCTCGGACAGCCGCTGGTGACGACCCCGACGTCCTCGCCGCCGTGTCGCACCACCATGCCCTGCCGCGGGCTGCGACGACCTTCGAGCGTGAGCCCGACCAGTCGTCGAACCGGGCCGTCGGCGGCGATCTTCTGCATGGCATTCTGTCCGATGAAGCGGCCTTCCTGCGGGTCGGACTCGCCCTTGTCCACTTTGACCGCGAACCCGAGTCCGGCCGACATCGGATCGGTCGCCTCGTCGAGTTCGTGTCCGTAAAGCGGCATGCCCGCCTCCATCCGAAGACTGTCGCGGGCGCCGAGACCGGCGGGTCGGACCACCGCGTGCTCGCCGCCGACGTCCTTGAGCAGCATGCCGAGGGCCTGACGGGCGAAGTTCGCGCCGAGGATCACCTCGACCCCGTCCTCGCCGGTGTAGCCGGTGCGGCTCACGATGATCTTCATCACCAGCACGTTCTTGACCGTGAAGCGGTACCGCTTGAGGGTGGGCACCTCGCGCGACACGCCGCCGATCAGGTCCATGACCTTGGGCCCCTGGATCGCCACCATGCAGGTCGAGACGGTCTGATCGTCGAGCTTGAAGGTCAGGTCCTCCTCGGCCTTCACCTTCTGGAAGTGCTCGACGATCTTCGCCCGGTTGGCCCCGTTGCAGACCACCAGATAGTCGTCGTCGGCGAAGCAGTAGACGAGGACGTCGTCGAGGCAGCCGCCCTGCTCGTTGCAGACCAGCGAGTAGCGGCACTGCCCCGCGGACATGCCGCGGATCAGTCGGGTGCAGACGCGGTCGAGGAACCGCCGGGCGTGCCGTCCGGAGATCCGGAGCCGGCCCATGTGCGAGACGTCGAAGAGGCTCCCGCTGGACCGCGTCCAGAGGTGCTCGTCGCCGATCGAGCCGTAGTGAAGCGGCAGTTCCCAGCCCGCGTAGGGAACGAGTTTCGCCCCCTGCTCGGCGTGGAAGGCGCGAAGCGGGGACTGCTGAAGGGTGGCGGTGTCGGTCATGAGGGGCACGGTACGTCCCGCCCGGACGCGCCGCCAGCACCGCCGAGGGTTCGGGTCGTGCGTCCTGCGCCGATTCCGCGGGCGAGGGTCGGCCTCGACCCTCGAAGACCGCTTGCCTCGGTCCACATCGGATTCGACCTTCGACGCTCGCGACCGCGCGGTCGCATCCAGGGAGTGGAGAGGGAGGCTCAGATGTCCAGCACGAAACGACGCGCCGCCGCCGCGGCCACCGACGACCGTTCGACCCTGTTCCGTCTGGCGATGATCGCCACCGCGATCGGGTTGCTGATGGCCGTGGCGGTCTGACCCCGACCGCGGGGTCGACGAACACGATCGGAGATGAACCGTCCGCCGCCGTCCCTGCCGGGGCGGCGGCGGTCGCATCGCGGGCTCGGGTATCCTCCGCCGCTCATGCGATCCCGCGTTCCGAGATCCGCCGGCGCTCGACCGGAGCCCCGGCTGCCGACGTCGGTGCTGGTCCTTCTGCTCGTGTTCGCCGTGACGCCGACGTCGACCGACGCGGCCCCGCGACCGCAGGACATCGAGGACGCGACCTTCGCGGACCGCCCGATCTCCGAGGTCGAGATCCGGGGGCTCGGGCGGGTCTCCGAGCGGATGGTGCGGAACAATCTCCGAACCGCCAGCGGCCAGCCCTTCGAAGCCGGCACGATCCGCGAGGATGTCTCGACCCTCTACCGGCTCGGCCAGTTCGAGACCGTGACCGCCGATGCGGTCCTCGGCCCCGACGGCTCGGTCAAGGTGATCTTCCGGGTCACCGAGCAGGCGATCATCCGCGAGGTCCAGACCGTCGGCAACACGCTGGTGTCGGACCAGGAGCTCCGCTCGGAGATCCCGCTCTACTCGGGCGGCCCCCGCGACGACTTCCTGGTCGAACAGGCCCTGCTGCGGATCAAGGATCTCTATCGGGGCAAGGGGCACTATCTGGCCGAGGTGCGGGTCGACGAGTCGCGGCTCGAGGACGCGGGCATCCTGATCTTCGTGATCGTCGAAGGCCCGCGGGTCCGGATCAAGGAGATCGAGTTCGTCGGCAACCGGAGCTTCGCCGACAACGAGCTCGGTTCGAAGATCCAGACCAAGCCCGCGATCCCGTTCTTCCGCAAGGGGGAACTCGACCCGAACCGGCTGATCGACGACGTCGCCACCATCGACTCGTACTACAAGGACCGCGGCTGGGTGGACGTCCGCGTCGATCACCGCGTGATGCTGAGCCCGGATTCGAAGGACGCGAAGGTCGTCTTCGTGATCGACGAGGGCCGCCGGTACCGGCTGCGGCAGATCGAGATCCTCGGGACGGGCCGAGGCGGGTCGCCGCTCGACGTCTTCACCGCGGAGCAGCTGCTCGCCCTCGCCCGGATCCGACCCGGCGCGCCGTACGAGAAGCCGCGGGTCGACGCGACCGTCGACGAGATCCGCGACGCCTATCGACGCATGGGCTACCTCGACGCCCAGGTGAACATCCGCAGCGTGCGGGTCGGCGAGGAGCCCGAACTCGACCTGCTGGTGGCGGTGCAGGAGGGGCGATCGTCGATCGCGGGCCTGCTCATGGTGCAGGGGAACTTCCTGACCAAGGACAAGGTGATCCGGCGGCTGGTCAGGATCCGGCCCGGCCGGCCGCTGGACGGGACCGAGGTCGACCGCGCGACCGACGCGCTGCGGGCGACGCGACTCTTCAACGACGTCCGGGTCGCGGTGCAGCAGCCGGCCCCCGAGACGCCGGAGATTCGCGACGTGATCGTCGAGGTGAAGGAGCGGAACACCGGGTCGTTCAACTTCGGGGCCGGCCTCGCCTCGGACTCGGGCATCTTCGGCGAGTTCGCGTTCCGCCAGCAGAACTTCGACATCGCCGACGTGCCGATGACCGTCGAGGAACTCATCTCCGGCCGGGCGTTCCGCGGTGCGGGCCAGTCGTTCGACATCACGCTGGCTCCGGGCAACGAGGTGAGCCTCTACAGCCTGTCGGTCACCGAGCCGCACCTCTTCGAGAGCGACGTCTCGGCGCAGTTCTCGGGCTTCTACCGCACCCGCATCTACAACCAGTTCGACGAGGAGCGGCTCAACGCGGGCGTCACCCTCGGGCAGCGACTCGGGGACGTCTGGGTCGGCAACGCGAGCCTCGGCCTCGAGCGGGTCGAACTGACCAACTTCGACGCCTCGACCCCCATCGAGGTCTACGACGACCGCGGCCCGGATCTCTTCGCGATGATCGGGGCGTCGCTCCGCCGGACCACGTTCGACGACTTCATGCGACCGTCGAAGGGATCCGCGATCCGGGTCGGCGTCTCGAAGGCGGTCCCGTTGGTCGGCGACGTCGACTTCTGGCAGATCAACACCGAACTCACGAGCTTCCTGACGATCTCCGAGGACTTCCTCGGTCGCAAGCAGGTGCTCAAGCTCCGCAACGACATGGGCTGGATCTTCGCGGGCGAGGCTCCGACGTACGAGAAGTACTACCTCGGAGGCCGGAATTTCCGCGGCTTCGCGTTCCGCACCGTGAGTCCGAAGACCGACCAGACGCTCGGCGGCGTGGACACCAATGAACCGATCGGCGGCGACTGGCTGTTCTTCGCCGGTGCCCAGTACGAGGTGCCGCTCGTGGGCGAAGGACTTTCCGGCGTGCTGTTCGTCGACTCCGGCACCGTGACCGACACGCCCGGCCTCGACGAGTACCGCGTGTCGGTCGGCTTCGGCGTGCGTCTCTACATCGACGCCCTCGGTCCGGCGCCGCTGGCGTTCGATTTCGGCTTCCCGCTCATGAAGCAGGCCGAGGACGAAGTGCAGGTCTTCAGTTTCAGCGCCGAGCTCCCGTTCTAGGCCGCGGGTCCCGCCCCCCCGACGCCCTCGATCTCCGCCCGTACAATCCCCGATCCTTCGCAGGTCTCCCGGAGCCCTCTGTCGCATGACCGCCCCCACCACCGATCGAGCCCCCCGCCGCTTCCTCTCGACCATCGCCATCGTGCTGGTCGCCGCCCTCTGCCTGCACACCCTCTCGGTCGAAGGCTCCCGCCCGCTGCGGGTCGCCGCGGACCCCACCCCGGTCGCGGTGGTGGACGTCTCGCGGGTGCTCGAGCAGATCGACGAGCGAGCCGACTGGGACATCCGCATCGAGGCCCTTCGCGGATCGATCCAGCGCGAGGCCGCCAAGCGGCGGGAGGCGATGGACAAGCGACTGCAGGAGAGCGAGCAGTCCGCGACCCCCGAGGATCGCCAGCGGATCCGTGACGAGGTGGCCCTCATGCAGCTTCGATTGGAGCAATGGGGCGCCCTCAAGACCGCCGAGCTCGACCGCGAGGAGTCGCTCAAGTGGCGAAGCATCTATCGCAACCTTCGCCGCGAGTCCCAGCGGGTCGCCGAGGCCGAGGGCTACGAGATGGTCATGGTGGACGACTCGGTGGGCGACGTGCAGACCATGACGCAGTCCAAGGTGCCGCTCCAGCAGCAGGTGCTCGAACAGATCACCAACCGCCGCATCCTCTTCGCCGCGAACACCATCGACATCACGGATCAGGTGATCGTCCGCATGAACAACGCCGCCAACGCGGCCCCGTGATCGCGACGCTCCTTCTTCGCCGCCCCGCCGCCCCTCCGCCCACCCTCCGCCCCGCAGTCCCCGCCCACCCTCCGGAGCAGCTCCATGCCCCGCCGAACCCTCTCCCTCGCCGTCGTCGGACTCGCCTCGCTCGCGATCCTCGCCGGTGCCGCCCGCACCATCCTCGAGCTTCCGACCCGTCCGCCGATCGTGGCGACCGTCGATCTCGAACGACTCTTCAACAACCTCGACCTCCGACAGTCGGGCGAGGACCGCGTCGCCGAGATCGGCGCAAAGTTCGACGAGCAGCTCGAGGAGCTCCGCGGCCGCATCGAGAGCCTGCAGGCCGACCTCGAGAACTTCGAGCAGGGTGGCGATGACTGGCTGCGGATCAACGACACCGTGCAGTCCACGATCAGCGAGTACCGCGCGATCGAGCAGTACGCGCAGCTCAAGATCGAGGCCGAGCGGTCGAAGACGATGAAGAGCGTCTACGAGACGATCAAGACCGAGATCGCGAGCTTCGCCGCCGCCCAGACCCCGCCGATCGACTTCGTGCTGATCGACGACACCGTGCCCGAGCTCGAGCCCTCGACCGCGGACGCGATGCTCAAGCAGATCTCGGCCCGCCGCATGGTCTATGCCACCCGGCAGTTCGACATCACCGAGGCGGTGCTCGCCCGCATGAACGGACGCGGCGGGTGAATCTCGACGGCCTGCTCGAAGGCCTCGGCCACGCGACCGCCGCGGCGCTGGCGACGCTCGTCGACGGCGATCTCGATGGTGACGGCGACGCCGCCATCACCGGGATCGAGGCGTTGCAGTGGGCGAAGGGCGGGGACCTGACCTTCATCGGCGACGCCCGCCACGCCCGACTCTGGGCGGAGAGCGCCGCGTCGGTGGCGCTGGTGGATCGCGAACTCGACCTCGGTGACTGGGCGCGACCCGGCCGCGCGGTGGTGCGGGTGGACGATGCCGACCAGGCGATGATCACGGTGCTGGAATCGCTCGACGAGGTCGCTCGGGCAGGTCGCGACGCTCCGGCGGTCGGAGTGCACCCGACCGCGAGCATCGACCCGACCGCGACCGTCGGCGACGACGTCGCGATCGGGGCCGGGACGATCGTCGGCCCCCGCACCGTGATCGGTGATGGCGTCTCGATCGAAGCGGGCGTCCGGATCCACGCCGACTGCACGATCGGACGCGGCGTGGTGATCCACGCATCGGTGGTGATCCGCGAGCGGACGATGGTCGGCGACGGCTCGATCCTGCACGCGGGGGTGGTGCTCGGCAGCGACGGCTTCGGCTACCGGCCGTCGCCCGACGGTCGCGGGATCCGCAAGATCCCGCACCTCGGGCACGTCGAGATCGGACGCGACGTCGAGATCGGCGCCAACAGCTGCATCGACCGAGGCAAGTTCGGGGCGACGTCGATCGGGGACGGGTCGAAGATCGACAACCTCTGCCAGATCGGGCACAACTGCCGCATCGGCCGCTGCGTGGTGATCAGCGGACTGACCGGGATCGCGGGCAGTTGCACGGTCGGTGACGGGGCCATGATCGGCGGCGGCTGCGGCATCGCGGACCACCTCCGCGTCGGGGCCGGGGCCCGGCTCGGGGCCCGCAGCGGTCTCATGCACGACGTCCCCGACGGCGAGACCTGGGCGGGATTCCCGGCGCACGACATCCGGCAGGCGATGAAGGAGTTCGCGGTCATCCGTAAACTGCCCGACTGGTCGAAGAAGCTCAAGGAGCTTCTCGAACCGTCCTGAGCCCCGCCGCGTCCTCGCATGACCTCCACCCCGATCCAGCCCGAGACCGAGATCCGCCCCGCGGTCTCCACCCGTCAGCACACGCTGGCGGGCGTCGCCCGGTTCGAGGGGCTCGGCCTGCTGCTGGGCGACCCGGTCTCGCTCGAGGTCGAGCCCGCGGAACCCGAGCACGGCATCGTGTTCGAGCGGACCGACCTCGACCCGCCGGTGCGGATCCCCGCGATCGTGGACAACGTCGTGCCCCGCGGTCGGCGGACCACGCTCAAGATGGGCGAGGCGACGGTCGAGACGGTCGAGCACTTCATGTCGGCGCTGTCCGGACTCGGCATCGACAACGCGTTGGTGCGGATCCACGGCCCCGAGCTGCCGGGCTTCGACGGCTCGGCCCGCGTGTTCGTCGAGGAACTCCGCAAGGTGGGCGTGATCGAGCAGGACGCGGAGCGTCGGGTGTTCGACCTGCGGGAGGCGATCGTCATCGACGAGGGCGACGCGATGATCGCGGCGATTCCGCACGACGCCCCCGGCATGCGGGTGGTCTTCGACCTCGACTACAACACCTTCAACGACCGCATCCGACGCCAGGTGTTCACCTGGGACACCGCCGAGGGCGACTACGAGACCGACCTCGGCCCCTGCCGCACGTTCAGTCTCGAGCACGAGGCGCGGGCGATGTGGGAGCGCGGCATCGGTCGCCATCTGACCGCGAAGGACGTGCTGGTGATCGGCGAGGACGGCCCGATCGACAACGCGTACCGCTTCGACGACGAGCCCGTGCGGCACAAGGTGCTCGACGTCCTCGGCGACCTCTACCTGATCGGCTGCCCGGTGCGGTGTCGCGTGGTGGCGCACCGATCGGGACACGGACTCAATCGGCGGCTCGGACTCGCGATCCGCGAGCAGATGGCGGCGGTCGATCGACGCTCGACGCTGCTGCACGGTCGGGTGATGGACGTCCG
>Ga0180429_10003818_pt1 | contig 12167 bp, 13 predicted proteins | sample SS_ome_FD_132428 | JGI IMG/M metagenome (GOLD analysis project Ga0180429, IMG submission 132428) | Hypersaline lake sediment archaeal communities from the Salton Sea, California, USA - SS_1_S_1 metaG | ecosystem: Environmental > Aquatic > Non-marine Saline and Alkaline > Hypersaline > Sediment ... | reverse complement strand
GGTCGAAAAAGAAACTGAAGGAATGGACCGAGGATTCGCTTGCAAGGTCCAACAAGCCGCGATATAGTACCGCGACAAAATCGATAACGCAGAGTATTAACAATAAGTTCTTGAACTTCCAGATATGGAGGTCGCAAAGGTGGCAGATGATACTGAAGCCAAGGTAATCGAGATAGTTTCAGAGCAGATGGGCAAAGATGCCAGCGAGATCACTCGCGAGACATCATTTGTCAACGATCTGAATGCCGACAGCCTCGACACCGTCGAATTGGTCATGGAATTTGAAGACCAGTTCGAACTGAGTATTCCCGACGAAGACGCCGAGAAGATTCAGACGGTCGGACAGGCCATCGATTACATCACCGAACACAGCACCTAAGCCTGACCCCTTCCAGGAAGGAGCTTTCCGGATGGCCAGACGCCGTGTTGTAATAACGGGTATGGGTACGGTTAATCCGCTGGCGCGCTGTGCGACAGGCTTTTGGGACGCACTAATGGCCTGCAAGAGCGGGATCAGTCGGATCGAACGCTTTGATCCAACTCCATTCACCTCCCAAATCGGCGGTGAAGTCAAGGATTGGACTCGCGTCGAAGCCGAGTCATTCTTGCCAAGAGAGTCCAAGCGGCTTGACCGGTTCGCGCAGTTCGCCGTGCAGGCTGCTATCGAAGCGGTCGCCGACAGCGGACTGGACTTTGAAAATGAAGACCCTCGCAGAAGCGCCGTTGTCGTCGGAAGCGGGATCGGCGGACTGCAGGAACTCGAGACCCAGACCGAGCGAATGCTCAACGGGGGCCCGAGTCGCGTAAGTCCGTTCACCGTACCGAAACTGATGGCCAACGCCGCCAGCGGCACGATCTCGATTATCTGGGGCCTGCAGGGTCCCAACTTCTCGGTGGTGACCGCATGTGCGTCAGCGGCCAACTCAATCGGCGAAGCCTGCAAGCTCGTGATGCGGGGCGAATCCGACATCGCGATCACCGGCGGAGCGGAAGCCGCACTGACGCGAGTGGGCCTGGCGAGTTTCTGTTCGCTGCGGGGACTTTCGACCCGCAACGACGATCCCGAGCGGGCGTCCAGGCCGTTCGACACCGATCGCGACGGATTCCTGCTGGCCGAAGGAGCCGGCGTGATCGTTCTGGAGGAACTCGAACACGCAAAGGCCCGCCGAGCGGATATCTACGCCGAACTGATCGGATACGCCTCCACCGGCGACGCGCACCACATAACCGCGCCCGACCCCGCCGGCGGCGGAGCCTCCCTGGCGATGAAGTGCTGCCTCGAAGACGCACAGGTCAATGTCGACGAAGTGGACTACATAAACGCCCACGGAACCAGCACGCAGCTTGGCGACCTGGCCGAGACCGGAGCGATCAAGCAGGTCTTCGGTTCCTACGCGAAAGACGGACTGGTGGTCTCGTCGACCAAGAGCGCCACCGGCCACCTGCTCGGGGCTTCAGGCGGAGTCGAAATCATCGCCGCGGCGATGGCGATCAAGAACCGGGCCGTTCCGCCGACGCTAAATCTCGAAGATCCAGACGAAGGATGCGACTTGGACTACTGCGCCCTGACGCCTCGCGAGATGGACGTCAACGTGGCTCTGTCCAACAGCTTCGGGTTCGGCGGACACAACGCATGCCTGCTGGTGCGGAAACTGACAGACTGATTCACGCGGCTTGAAATGATATTGAACCCGGGCTTCCTTCGCGGGCGCCCGGGTTTTCTATTGGTCTTCGGCGATCAGCTTCTCGGCCGCCCGGCGTGCCTGATCGGGAGTGTCGAACTCCTCGTTCAGTTGGGCCTCGTAGATCGCCGATGCGATCCGTCCAAGCGCGGGGCCTTCGCGCAGGCCCATCGCGATCAGATCGTCTCCGGTGACCAGCGGCTTGGGCGAGACCCGATCGGACGGTATGGATTCGGCGCGGGCGGCGATGCGCCGGCAAAGCTCGTCGCTCGAATTGGCCAGTCGCTCCTCGAATCGCCACAATTCCAGCAGATGATCGAAACGCCCGCCGGACATCAGCCGCTTGAAGTCGCACAGCGGCGCCTCGCCGGCGTCTTGCCATCGCCCCAGGTTCCTCGACGCCCGGCACAAGGCGTTCTTCAGTTCGTTCGACGATCCCCACCGGCGGACGATCTTCGAGATCGCCCGCGGAGAAAGCTCGCACAGCAGCGCCGACAGCGAAAGGGTCGTTTCGCGGCCGGCGCTCACCGCGCCCACCCGCTGAACGGCCCGTTCCCATCGGCCGGGCTCCTCGAACAGTTCGCCGATCACGCGCCGAGCCAGGCCGACTCGATGCAGCGTTTCCAGCGCCGCGGCCGCCGAGTCCTGCGACAGCATCTTCGACAACTCATCGCAGATCCGCTCGCCGCTTATCGTGGTGATCCTCTCGGCGTGCTTCTCGATCGCCAGCGCCGTAGCGTCGTCTATTTCGAAATCAAGCCTTACCGCGAACCGGACTGCGCGCATCATCCGCAGGTAATCTTCGGAGAATCGGAGATCGGGCGATCCGATTGTGCGGATGACCTTCTGCTTGATGTCCTCCCGGCCGCCAACGTAGTCTATGACCTCCTCGGCGATCGGATCGTAGAACATGCCGTTTATGGTGAAGTCTCGTCTTTCGGCGTCTTCGCGGGCGGTGGTGAAGCTGACCGAGTCGGGCCGGCGCCCGTCGCTGTAGCTGGTGTCGCTTCGGAACGTGGCGACCTCGATCTGCCGGTTGTCGTGCAGGACCATCGCCACGCCGAACTTCGCGCCGATCATCAGGACACGGCCAAACAGCGCGGCGACCTCGTCTGGCGCCGCGGAAGTGGCCACGTCGTAGTCCGAGCATTGCCGCCCCAGGAGCATGTCGCGCACGCATCCGCCGGCCAGCAGGGCCAGGTGGCCGCCCTGGCGAAGACGCTCGATCACCCACAACGCAGTCGATCTTTCATTCTTGTCAGCCATCGGCAAGATTCTAACAACCCCGGCGCCAAGTTACACGCATTCGCCCCGCAAGCCCCGCGGCAAACGCCCGGCGGGGCGACGGCGGCCCCGGGCGCCGTTGCGAAAAGGTCTTTGCGGCCGCATGAGTCTAGACTTGTCAGGGAGGCGTCTTAGTTGATTCCTCACGAACTATCTGTGTTTCTTGTTGACAGGCGCCCGCGCGTGAACGTATATTATGAGCTTGTGGATGGGGGGATGGAGTTCGATCGATCGAGGAGTTGGGAGTTCGATGTTTTCTGGAGCAGATTCCAACAGTGTGAGGCAGTGCGTTCTGGCGGTTTTTGCGGTTATCGCCGCCGTCTCCGGGACCGCTGTCGCCGATGTCGATCTGAGCGTTGACAACGGGGCGCGCACCGGTACGCAGGCGCTTGAAATGCTCCCTCTCGCCGGGCGCCAGTCCCCACCGTCGCCTCTAAACGTTACCCGCCGTGTAAACTCCGTCCGGACATCCCCGCCGCCGGTCAATTTCACAGATATCCTGTCAACCGCCGGCCTGGATTACCCGACCGACACTGACCGCTATCCGCCCGTCGACACGCGGGCGCCGGCGGCAAAGACGGTGCATCAACTGCCCGCCGGACCGGGCGCCGCGACGCTGTGTCTTATGGGCATGGGGTGCCTCGGCGCGGTCAAGTTCGGCAGATCAGCACGAAACCTGAGCCTGCAGTCCCTGCCCGACTGGTATCACACCGGCGGGCCGATGCGGATCGGCGGCGCGGACGCCTTTGATTTCGATTACCACACGGTCGTTTTCCGCACTCTGGACGAACCGCCCGTAAAGCGGCAGTTCAACCGTCATCCCCGGCGCGACATCCCGTCTCGCCGCGAAGATCAATTCTTCCTGGCCGTAGAGGCCCCGCGCGGACCTCCCGCATCTCATTCCTGATCCACCTCCCCCGCCCGTCGGCGTCGCCACGCGCATAGCCATTGCAGGCGGATCCGTCCCTTTTCACAACGCGGACTCTTGCGCCGCACTACATGAATTCTCACGCATATAATCAAGGAACAAACAATGAAACGTACAATACTCGTTAGCGCCATCGCAGGCATCATGCTTCTCAACACCGCTGTATCCTACGGCGACGTAGCCGTAACCGTTGTGCCTTCCTCAGCCCCGAACTATTACGGTTCCGCCAGTTGGTCTCCGTATGTCACGAACGCCCTCAACTCGCTTGAGAATGGACTTGGCAACATCGGGGATCGCAACACCGACCCGAGCGCTTATGAGATCTCCGGGGCTACAATCCTGCCTGGGGATATCATGGTCACGAGCTTCCCGTCTTGGCGTGGTATTGCGGATCCCAGCGCCCCGTTCGACGGCGAACTTGGCAACCGAATGCACTTCGGACTCCACATTGTCGGCGATGGCGCCACCCAGTTCGCGCTGAATGACCTGACTTTTGATATGCATAGTTCAGATGGAACTGATTCCCTTATGTTTGTTGGCGACTTCATCGGCTACGACTACAGTTCAACACGATTCGGCGTCCACTGGGGTGCCGACAGAGTAAAAGGCGGCGGCGACGACACCGTCTACACCTCCGGCAACGGCACGACACTCGTGGACGAACTCGCCTACGTCGGTATAGGCAACGCGTGGTGGCCGGGATACGGTGAGACCCCGTCTACTAACGCCGAAAAGCAGGCCGAAATTGACGATACAGTGGCTTGGATCAGTAGTATCGAGCCCATCGATTTCACGACTTCCTACAGCATCTTGGGTGACGACAACATCACCTACACTGGCAGCGCCAGCGTGGAAGTAGTCCCCGTTCCCGGCGCCGTTTTGCTTGGCGCGATGGGCCTTGGAATGGTCGGTTGGATGAAGCGGCGAAAGACCGAAGCCTGATCGCTATAGTGAGATCGGCGGTTGTGTTTGTTGCAGATGTCGTTCGTATGGATGTGATGTAATCCGCGGGCGGGGCCGTCACCGGCGGTCCCGCCCGCGGTGTAATTTGGAGTCCGGGGACATCTTTAATCCTGTCCGGCACTCGCCGCATCCATGGCGAGCGCATGAATCGCCCCTTTCGGAGGCTCTTTCCCCCAGTGGGCCATTTTCCACGGGTTCGCGCCCGTGGCTGACATGAATGCGGCATGGAATCCGGCTTCCAGCCCCGGCCCCGAGCCCTCGGTTCATTCGTGACAGCAATACGAGTGCCGGACAGGATTGCAGGCGTCCCCGGAATTCCCGCAGAAGGCCTCTGATGATGCTCTGCACGTCGCCGTGTCGGCCTATCACGGAGTTGACTATCTCCTCACTTGGAATTGCCGCCATATTGACAACGCCGAAATGAAACCCCGGATGCGCAGCATTTGTGCTGTGCATGGATACGCATGCCCAGAGATATCTACGCCTCTGGAGTTGATGGGAGATGATGATGAAGGATAAGATTATTCAGGAACTCTGGAAAGCCAAGGATGCAATCTCCGCAAAATATCAGCACGATCTGAAACGTCTGGTTGATGATCTTCGCGCCGCGGAGAAAGCCTCGGGATATCGTGTCGTCGATCTTCGCGCCAGAGCTGAATCCAACAGCCGAACAGAATAAACCAGCGAACGCAACCCAAAGCCCGCCGAATTCTGCGGAAGATCCGAAAGTAGAAAGTTGAGCAAGCAAATCTCGCGGCTAATCGGATAACGAGTTATGAATCGCCGCATCGGGATAACAGCAGTCGTGTACATCCTTCACAGCCCCCAGACGTGTGAAGCATCAATCCGCCCGCCCGGCACAGGCCGGCGCGACGTGTCCGCTGGCCCATGCACCAGCCTTAATATCGCTAACATACGGCAAGGCGATAAGTTGCGACCGATGTGTGTCGTCTTTGGCGCCTGGCCGGGAAGGGGGGCGCCAGATATCGATATCAGCCTTCACAGCCGCGAAACTGTGAAGATGGTGTGAAGGCCGGCGGTCGACGCCGACGCCGCGCACGCGCACAGGCCGATCTTCTTTCTGGCGGTTGTGAAGCTGCCGATCGGTCCCTCAGACCTGCTGGGCAAGCGGCGCCGCGGGGCTGGTCTCGCGGCGGTTGGCGACCAGTGCTTCGGCGATCAGGAGCAGGATGACCACTATGCAGACAACGTCCCACCATTCGGTCGGTTGAGCGTCCGCCGACGCGGAGGCCGTCACTTCCTTCAGCGACGAACCGACGTAGAACCTTTTGAATTTCGCTTTCTTCAGCACGCCGCGCAATCCCTCGGTCGTGTAGCTTTTCAGATCCGATTCGGCTCCGCTTACGTTCACCGCGAAGGATCCGCTGGCCCCCGGTTTGTCGGCCTCGGGTCCGATCATCCGCCAATGATACACCCCGAGATGCCGGGTGTCGGTGAATGTCGCCATCCCGCGGCTGTTGAGCAGCAGGGCGGCGGTCTTGTTTTTAGAACCCTCCTTGATCGGAAGAGTAATCCTGACCGATCCGTGTTTGACGCCCTTGGGGGCGATCGTAGCCTGTGCGCCCCAGAGGTAGCTGTCTATTTCGCCGGGGTCCCGCGGCGCCAGGAGGCACGCTCGTATGACCATCGAGACTATCACGTTGGCTCCGGAGCCCAGGAAGTTGGACCACTGGCCCGACGCGGCGGTGGCGCATACGGTGAATCGTCCGCCTCCGACTCGCTTTGTCAGCATGAGCGGGTCGCGGTTCTCCAGTCCCATGAGAACCGTTGATCCGCGTCCGGTCCGGTCCATGCGGAAATAGCGCCTGACTATCGGGCTGAGGTAGTCGCTGCGATCCTTGAACAGCCCCTTGAGATACGGATCGGCCGTGTCGGCGGTCGCAGTGGCCACCGCTTCGGCGTCCGGGCCGATCTGTCCGACGGCCGGTCCGAGCTTGCCCGGCAGCGAGGCGCCGAACGCCTTGTTGTACGCTTCGGCGTCGACGTCCGGCCCGAGGAACAGCATCACCGTCCCGCCGTCGGATACGAACTGCCGTATCGCCGAGGCCTGCGCCGGCGTAAACGCCGGCACGTTCGTGGCCAGCAGCGCGTCGATCCCGGCCAGATCGGCGGCCTGGAAGTCCGTTGCGTACATGAGCTTCGGCGTGATCGACCAGGGCGCGTCGTCGCGCCCGCTCCACGGATCGGTGGCGATTGTCAGCATGGTCGATGCGTCCGAGGCTATGTTGGCGTCGTCGGCGACTTGTCCCCGCAGGATCAGGGCCCTGGCCCGCGGGCCGATACGCACGCAGAATCTTCGCTCGTTGTCGGCGTCCAGGTCGTCGCTCAGCGGCTTGTCCTCTTCGTTCAGGAGGAAGACCTCGCCGACTCTGCCGCCGGCGGTCGGGCCGGCGGAAGTCAGGAATCGCACCGTTGCGGCGCTGCGGTCCCTGCCGGCGGCGGCCAGCGTGACCCGCCTGGGCGGTCCGACCACCCGCCCGTCGATCTTCAGACCCACCTTGACTTCGCGATCTCCGGGCGCCGAGTTGACCACCGTGGCGGTTGTCTCAATAACTGAGTTGACGATTCGCCTGCCGCCGATCTCGACATTGCTTATCCCGATATTGCCCGCCGGCTGGGGCGCGGTGTTGACTATCATCACGTGGATCTTCTTGTCGCCTGTGAGCTTCTCGGCTCCGGCGATCTCCTCGAAACTCGCCCGCTGCAGATCCGAGAACACGTAGATCGACTTGTGCGAAACGGTGTCGTGTTCGTCCAGCAGTCCGGCGGCCTGTCGTATCTTCGCCAGCAGCGGCGCCCGTCGGCCGCTCAGGGAGACTTTCTTGACCGCCTGTCCCAATGCGCCCCAGTTGCTCGTCATTTCGCCGGCGGGGGAGACCCCGTTAGTCGTCAGCACCGCTCCGTCGGTGGGGGGATTCTCGCCGGTCAGCAGATCATGGGCCGCTGTCTTGGCCCGCGCCAGGCGGGTTTCGCCGCCGGCGCGTGCGCCCATCGAGCAACTGTTGTCCAGTATCACCGCGACGGCCTGCTTGTTCTTGCCCATCCACCCGCCGAGGGCCTCGGTGATCGGCTCGGCGACCGCGATCGCCACCAGCCCCAGCAGCGCAGCGCGGATCAGCAGAAGCAGCCAGTGCCGGACCCGCCGCCTGCGCGCGGTTTTCTCCATGCTCATTTTCAGGAACCGCAGCGTGGGGAACTGCATGTCCCTGGCCCGCACGCTGGACAGCAGGTGCAGGATAAACGGAATCGCCATCGCAACGCCGCCCAGCAGCAGCCAGGGTGTCAGGAATCCGAAGCCCAGAGTCATCGCAGCGACTTCCTCCGGGCAAGGTAGTTAAGGAGCATTCGCTCGTACGGGGTCGACGTCGGCGACAGGACGTATTCGATCCTCCGCCCCGAGCATTCGCGGCGGTATCGCTCGATGAACGCGTTGACCTCATCTATGTAGGCCTGTTTGACGTATCGCGGATCGACCTGCAGCTTCTGTTTGGTCTCCATGTCCACGAACGATGAGACCTTGGTGAACGGGAACTCGAGTTCGGCCTGGTCCAGCACGTGAAACACGATTATCTGGTGCTTCTTGAACACGAAATGCTGCAGCGCCTTGAGTATCTCGGACTGGTCGTCGTAGAGGTCCGATATCACGACGACCAGACCGCGCTTGGCGATCCTGTCGGCCAGGTTGTGGAACGTGCCGGCCAGCGCCGTCGTCCCGCTGGGCCTGAGCGCTTCGAGCTGCGTGAATATCCGGTCAACGTGCGCCGGCGAGCTGGCGGGTGGGATGTGGAACCGCACGTCGCGATCGAAGGCGATCATGCCTACCGAGTCCTGCTGGCGGCACATGAGGTAGCTCAGGCAGGCCGCCAGGAAGCAGCCGTAGGTGAACTTGGTCAGCTTCGAATCGTGCTTGTAGTTCATCGAGGCGCTGACGTCCAGCAGGATGTGCGCGCGGAGATTGGTCTCCTGCTCGTACTGCTTCACGTAGTAGCGGTCGGACCTGGCCCACGCGACCCAGTCCAGGTGGCGCAGGTCGTCGCCGGGCGCGTATTCGCGGTGTTCTGCGAACTCGACCGAGAAGCCCTTGTGCGGGCTTCGGTGCAGACCGGATATGAAGCCCTCGACGGCCTGTCGGACCGTCAGGTTGAGGTTTGTCAGGCTCGCTATTTTGTCAGGCTCGAAATAGTGATACCGAGCCTTCTTGTCCGCGTCCATGAATCCGCTCTCTATTCGTCCGGTTCGCCCGGCTTGCCCAGCAGCGTCACGACCATGCTTCCGTATGTTTTCGTGCGGAACTCGGTCAGTCCGGCCAGGGTTTGGGGCACAATCACGCCCTTGGGCGTTCGCAGCACTACAAGTCCGTCGTCGGCGAGTTTGCCCGCCAGCGGAGCGAATATGCTCGCTTCGGCTTTTTGCCAGTCCCATCGCCTTGCGTCAACGTACGGCGGGTCGACAAAGACCAGGTCGAGCATCTCGTCCAGCCCCGCCAGGCGCGGGCGCAGCGTCACCTGAATGTCGCCGCACCAGACCGTCGCGTGCTCGCCGACGCCGCAGTCGCGGATATTCGTCTTGAGTCGCGAGATCACCCTGCGGTCCTTTTCGGCGAATATGCAGTGGGCCGCTCCGCGCGACAGTGCTTCGAAGCCCATTGTGCCGGTCCCGCTGTACATGTCCAGCACCACCGCCTCGTCGAGCCAGGGCGCCAGCGTGTCGAACAGCGACTTCCTGGCCCGCCCGGTGATGGGACGAGTCTGCGCATCCCGCGGCGGAGGCAGCAGAACTCGCCCTTTGAATTTGCCGGCCTGTATCCGCATGACGGCATTCTAACGCATTTGGACCGTCTCTCGCCATTGCCTGGATGAACTTAAACCGAAGGCAATCCGGAGACGGCGGGGCGACCCCAGGTTACGGTTCCTTGCTGATGGACGGCGGCAGGTCTCGGCAAAGGTCTTTTTTCACGCCCTGGAACTGGTATAATCGGATTGTGGAAAAAGAACGTGTTTGTATTGAGACGTCATTTGTCAGCGTGCTGACCGCCAAACCGAGCAGCGATATTATTCAAGCGGCTCGACAGTTAGCCAGCCGAAGTTGGTGGGATTGCGACCGTCATAGTTTCGAGGCGTATGGTTCTCAAGCTGTAGTTCGGGAAGTCTCACGTGGAGACGCCCTTGCCGCAGAACGCCGGTTGAAGGTACTGTCGGCGTTGACTATGCTTGAGATCACCGTCGAAGCGGAAGAACTGGCGATATCCCTCCTTCGGGATACTCTTGTTCCTGAGAAGGCGGAAGAAGATGCTCTTCATATCGCCATTTGCGTCAGTCACGGCATGGATTACCTGCTGACCTGGAACTGTAGGCATATCGCAAATGCCGTGGTTGCCCGACGCATCTATCGATACCTTGAATCTAAAGGATTTCAACCGCCCATGCTCTGTACGCCGTTCGAACTGCAGGAGAGAGAACATGAATCGTCCTGATCCGATAATCGAGGAAATTCACCGGGAACGAGAAGAACACGCCGCCCGGTTTGACTACGATATGCATCGAATTGTTGCGGACATCAAGGAACAGGCCTCGCAAATCCTGCCTGATGCGAAACTTGTTTCTCTCCCTCCCAAGCGCATGGATATCGATAAGCCAGTTCATCACAACTAATATTCGTGCTTCTCTTACGGCACTGGATTCCGGCGGCGGGCGCCTGCCGTGCTCATTGGTTCTGATACTCAGCCTTTATTTCGGACGTTAAACAGGATCCAGGATCGGAAAGATGATCAGTGCGGACACCCTGGATTACTGAATCCTATTCAGGGGCCTGAGATCAGGGCGTTCATCGTGAATGTCCTTGAGATGCGAGTTAGGTCCGCCCTTGCCGCCGGCGTTCGAGAGGCTACAATTAGACTGAACCACTAACCCAAGCGACTACCTGAAAGGCTGCTATGGCGATTTCACGAATGATACCTGTTGCGTTGCTGCTGGCCGCCTGCGGATGCGGGCGGGCTTTGCACACCAGTCCGATAGTTCCGGCGCGTGAGTTGACCGCCGATGAGCGTAATTTTCAGGCCGTCTGGGATTCGGCGACTGAGGTGCTGATCAAGTACCGCTTCGAAATTGACCAGGTCGATCGCCGGGGAGGTGCAATAACGACCCATCGGCAGGGCGGGCGGCACTTTTTCGAGTGGTGGCGCCGCGACAAGGCCACCGCCGTCGGAGCATTGGAGAACACCGTCCAGCCGCTGTACCGCACGGCGAATGTTCGCATCGTCAAGAAGTCGGGCGGCGAGTATCATCCGATCGTCAGGATAGAGGTGTCGCGGCTGGTGTCGCCGCCGGGGCAGATCAAGCATCCTTACCCCGCCGATCTCGACGACACCGGGCGGCGGCTGGAGGAGAAGAAACGCCAGTATCAGACAATTGCCGTGGGGATCTCCGAAGATTCTCCCGACGACCCGGCCGACGATTCGGTCAAGCGATCGCCCAATGACGATATGCTCGCCAAGAGAATCGCCGACGAAATCCGCCTGGGCGCCTATCAGCAGGGCGTGCGATAAGCGTCCGCCCGTCTGCGCCGAGTCGCCGCCTGCCGGCAGGTCGTTGGTAGACGCGGCATCTTGCCGCGTCGCCTGCCCACGGCATGCGGTATCAACGCCGCAGGACGCCGCGTCTACGAACGGCTCGACGAGTTCTCGCCCTAGAGCATTTTCTCCACGGCCGCGAGGAATTCGCCGTCGTCGACAGGCGGACCGTCGCCGTAGTTCGAGTGCGTGTCGTCCAACGACCAGGAGCATAGAACGGTGCGTTCGGCTCCGTTCTCGTCGATTCCCTTTTCGAGCGTGAAATACGCGAACTCCGCGTTGTCCGGCGGCGTCGCGGCGTCGCGCGGGACTTTCAGCACTATGGCGATCAGGTGCGCTTCGGCGATGTTGGCCGGGGGCGGCATGCGTATGAGGATTGTGGGGTAGTCCGCCAGCCGCATCGTGGATATCCGCACGTCGCCGATGTCGAACGCCGGTTTGCCGGTCGGGGCGCAGTGCTTGCAGACCGAGTCCCAGACTTCCCTGCAGAACATATCGCGGTCTTCGGAGGCCATCGCGCCGAAGAAGCCCAGCGGGTTTGCCTTGCAGATCTGCCGCAGGGCGATGTGGCCCAGGGCGTAGTGGTGGCGCGAGCCGTGGTGTTCCGGCTCGGCGATCGAATCGCCGTTGTCGTCTGCGACCATGGGAGTTTCCTTTATTCGTATATTTCGCCGGCTCGGAACCTGGCCCATGCCGGCTCGAACGCCGTGTCGTTTTTCGG
>Ga0180429_10003814_pt1 | contig 12175 bp, 7 predicted proteins | sample SS_ome_FD_132428 | JGI IMG/M metagenome (GOLD analysis project Ga0180429, IMG submission 132428) | Hypersaline lake sediment archaeal communities from the Salton Sea, California, USA - SS_1_S_1 metaG | ecosystem: Environmental > Aquatic > Non-marine Saline and Alkaline > Hypersaline > Sediment ... | reverse complement strand
CGGTCTCCTCTTCGATCTCCTCGAGCGTCCTGTTCGTCGTGCCGTAGCTCAGGAGAAGCTCGCAGTAGTGCGAAATCCAGGCGCCGAGATACTCCTCCTCGTAGATGCTGCCGGCCTTGACGTAGAGCCTGAGGTTGACGACCGGGGCGGTGTGGTTCTCCTGGAGGATGACCGTCAGGCCGTTCTCCGGGAGCACGCGCTTGATCGTCTCGGCTCCGCCGGCGACGGCGGCCGCCACGAGCACGGCGACGAGCGCCAGGGTGGCGACGCGATTCGTGACACTCATGTCCTCTCCTTGTGGCCACTGGCCACGCTTGCTCCGTGACATCGGAGGAGCGGCCGGCCCGCGCGAAGCGCCTTCTCGCGGGGGGACGACCGCTCAGCACTCGTGGAACTCTCACTTCCTTGGACTCCACTATAGCCCTGGGGTTGAGCCTGGTCAAGCCGCCGGCCGGGCCGGTCGCGCCCGCCGACCGAGCTCGACCGCCGCGTGTGGCGTGCGGGTTTAGCCGTTGAACGGCCGTCGCCGACGGGCTACGATATCAGACCCGGCCACGGTGACGGACCCTCACTTCCGTCGGATCGGCCAGGCGCCGCCCGCCGGGTGCGGCTCATCATCGGGGAGCGCGTGAGAGACGAGACGCGGACGGCCGTGCGCGCCGCGGAGACCGCCGGCGGGATTCTGATGGAGATGTTCCGCCGACCCGTGGGTGTCGCGAAGAAGAACGAGCGCGAGCTGGTGACCGACGCCGATCGCGCCTCGGAGGAGGCGATTCTCGCTGCCGTTCGGGCGGGCTTTCCCGACGATCCGATCATCACGGAGGAGAGCGCGCCCGAACTCAGGCGCACCGAACGCGTCTGGATCGTCGATCCGCTGGACGGGACGAACAACTACGCTCACGGGTATCCCTTCTTCTCCGTGGCGATCGCGGTCGAGGAGGCCGGGGTCCCTGTCGTCGGCGTTGTGCACGATCCGCTTCGCGGCGAGACCTTCGCGGCGGAGCGCGGCGGAGGGGCGACGCTGAACGGCGAGGCGATCGGTGTCTCGCGGACCGCTTCGCTCGGGGACGCCCTCGTCGCCACCGGGTTCCCGTACGATCGGGGGCCGGGCACGGACAACAACCTCTCGAACCTCAATCGGTTCATCCTGGCGGTTCGGGGTGTTCGCCGAGGAGGGTCGGCCGAGCTGGACCTCGTCTCCGTCGCCGCCGGAAGGCTCGACGGGTTCTGGGAGCTTGGGCTGAAGGTGTGGGATGTTGCCGCCGGCGGCCTCATCGTCCGTGAGGCGGGGGGAGTCGTGACGAACTTCGACGGCTCCGGCTGGGACCATCGCAGGGGGGACATCGTCGCCAGCAACGGCGCGCTGCACGAGGAGATGCTGGCGCTTGTCGGAACCGGCGGAGGGGAGCCGAATGCCGTCGACGACTGACGGAAGGCGAGCGCGCCGCGCCGACGGGAGCGCGCCGGAAGCCTCCGTCGACCGTCTCGAGGGACGCGTGCTCGCGTGTTTCCACGATGACTGGGAGGTTCTTCTTCTCTCAGGCGAGATCGTCAGAGCGTCCGTGCGGGCGCGCCACTTCGCCGACCTTCCGAAGGCGCAGAAGCTGATCGCCGCGGGAGACCGGGTCAACGTCAGCGACGAGGGAAGAGGGGCCTGGGTCATCGAGGAGGTTCTGCCGCGAACGTCGGTGCTCTCGAGGCTGTTGCCCGGGCCGAAACGCGAGACCGAGCAGGTCATCGTGGCGAACGCCGACCAGCTCGTGGCCGTTGCCTCGCTCAAGCACCCTCCGTTCAGCCGGCGCCGGCTCGATCGCTTCCTCGTGATCGCAGAGGCCGCGGGTCTCGAGTCGATCGTCGTTCTGAACAAGATCGACTTGGTAGAGGACGGCTCCTGGGGCGAACCGGGGAAGGCGTACGAGGGTGCCGGCTACCCCGTTGTTCCGACCTGCGCGCTCGACGGTCGCGGCATCGCCGAGCTGGCCGGGCATCTGGAGGGTCGGCTCTCCGTCTTCGCGGGCGCGAGCGGCGCGGGGAAGAGCTCGCTTCTGAACGCCATCGAGCCCGGGCTCGGACTGCGGGTCCGGGAGGTCAGCGAGAAGACCAACAAGGGCAAGCACACGACGACCAACGTCCGCGTGTTCCCGCTCCTGTCCGGAGCTCTCGTTGCGGACACGCCGGGGTTTCGGGAACTCGGCTTCTGGCGCATCGGGCCGGAGGACCTGAAGGACCTGTTCCCGGAGTTCCGCGATCTGGCGCCGGCCTGTCGGTTCCGGACGTGCAGTCACTCCGTCGAGCCGGGCTGCGCCGTGCTGGAGGCGCTCGAGAGTGGAGAGGTCGATCCGGAGCGACACGACAGCTACCTGAGGCTTCTGAGACAGCTTCGCGGGAAGGACTGAGCGAAACCGATCCGGGGGCCGGCTGCCCGCGGCTCCGATGGAAGGGAGTTGACGCATGCGCGCGATCGTGTATGAGGACGGACGCCACCGGACGTTCGGGCCGCTGACGCTTCTGCGGGCGGAGTTCGAACTCCGCTGCGGCGCCGTCTCGCTGCTGGACAAGCTGCGTCTCCGGCGGCCGGGCTGGACGGTCGGGGCGATCACGCGGCCGGAGCTCGAGGGTGTCGTCGGGGAGCGCGTGCCGGACCTCGCCCCGATCGCGAGCGGCGAGGAGTCGACGGTCTTCCTGTGTGCCCGGGTGATTGTCGACGATCGGCTGCTCGAGTCGATCGAGTCCCTCGACGGAGAGGCGATTCTCACGTCGGGCGGCTCGGTCATCGGCGCGCGCGTGGAGCGGGGAGTGGGGGAGGTCGTCGCCAGGGTACGAGAGGTCGGGGAACCCGGACGCTCCGATCTCGATCGATCGATTGAACTGCCGGCGCGGGTCGTCGAGTACCCCTGGGAGCTCGTCAGACTGACCGGCGAGGAGATCGAGCGCGACGCGCCGTACGTCACGCGGCTCGGTCAGATCGAGGGAACCGCCGAGGAGTGCGCGCATCTCGTCAGGCCCTCGAGGATATCGGTCGGACCCGGGAGCGCGGTCGCGTGCGGTGCGGTGCTGGATGCCACATCAGGTCCGATCGTGGTCGGCGCCGACGTCAACGTGATGTCGAACGCCGTCGTCTACGGGCCCGCGTACATCGGTGACGGGTGCCTCGTCAAGGTCGGCGCGAAGGTCTACGGGGGAACGTCGATCGGACCGGTCTGCAAGGTCGGCGGCGAGATCGAGGGCTGCGTCTTCCAGGGATGGTCGAACAAGCAGCACGAGGGATTCCTCGGCCACTCCTATGTCGGCAGCTGGGTCAATCTCGGCGCCGCCACCGACAACAGCGATCTGAAGAACAACTACGAACCCGTGCGGGTCAGGATCGGCGGCCGTCCTGTCGACACGGGGGAGGCGTTCGTCGGCTCCGTGATCGGCGACCACACGAAGACGGCCATCGGCACGAAGCTCAACACGGGGACCGTGATCGGGATCTTCTGCAACGTGCTGAGCTACGGCTTCCCGCCGAACGCGCTTCGTTCCTTCTCGTGGGGCACGGGCAGGGCGTTCGGCCTGCACGACATCGAGAAGGCCCTCACGACGGCGCGCCGTGTGATGGCCCGCCGCGGGATCGACCTGTCCAAGGCCGAGGAGTCGTTGATCCGCGGGGTCTACGACGCGACGCGCGGGGGAGCAAAGAAGTAGCCCCCCGTCGAGGATCCGACGGAGGGCGAGGAGGGGGGACGAGCGTGGCCGGTTGAGCGCGCCGGCTATTCGCGCAGCTCCTCCAGTTCCTCCTGGAGTTCGTGCTGCATCTCGAGGAGCTCCTGACGGATCTCCTCGAGTTCCTCCTTGATTTCCTCGATCTCCTCTTCCATGCCCTCCTGCTTGTAGTCCTCCAGCAGAATGGCCTTGGTCCGTGCCTTCTCGGCGGCCTCGCCGAGGCGGTCGGCGACGATCTTGATCCTCTTGTGGTGATTGGCTTCGCCTACCGTCGCCTCGAGCGTGACCTTCCTTCCGTCTCTCCAGACGGCGACCGGCGTCGGGGTGTCGGCCTTCATCTTCGCGATCTGCTCGACGAGTTCCTCCGAGTCTCCGATGCGGTTGCCGTCGATCTCGATCAGGACATCGCCGGCCTTGATGCCGGCCTTCTGTGCCGGGCTGTCCTCAACGATGTCCTCGACCAGGACTCCCTTTCCGTCGGGGACCTTGAAGTACCCCGCGAGCCCCTCCGTCAGGTCGTCGATGTAGACGCCGAGACGGCCCTTGCCGCCCCAACCGGAGATGCCGAGAGCCATCGTGTAGGGGATCACCGCGTCGTCGAGCACGATCTCATCCCAGTCGATCTCACCGAGGACCTCGAGACCCTTGAGGCCCTCCAGCGCCTTAAGACCGTAGAGCGCCTCCAGGCCGTACAGCTCCTTCGCAGGGCGGGCGCCGAGCGTCGCCTCGAGGGTCTTCTTCTCGCCGTCCCTGACCACCTTGACTTCGACCGTGGTCTTCGGCTTCCTTGACTTGACGGCCTCGACGAGTTCCGAGATGTCCTCCGTGCTGTCTCCACCGACCGAGACGATGATGTCGCCTTCCTCGATTCCGGCGGCCTCGGCCGGGCTCTCGTCGAACACGTCGCTCACGAGAACGCCGGAGACGTCCTTGCCGACGTCCATCGCGTCCCGTACCGATTCATCGAGATCCTGGATGGTGACGCCGAGCCAGGCGCCCTCCTTGTCTGTCTCGATCTCCGTCTTGACGACGACCCTCTCCTCCGCCTGAGCGACAGACGTGGGGAGGAGCGCTCCGAGCAGCACGACGAGCACGAGCGCGGCTGTTCTCCGAGCCATGGTTCACCTCCTGCACCTTGCCGGCGGCCGCATCGGGCAGTTGTCATCTGACGAGAGGTTGGCCGCGCTTCCCGTCTGCCCGACGCGCTCGCTGGACCGAACGGCTTCACTGGAAGAGCCTGTCTACCCGTTCGACACCCCCGAGGGGGGGAAGTTGAAGGGGCGCGAGGCTCCGCGCGGGGGCCTCCCGGACACGAAGAAGGGCGGGATCCCGAGGATCCCGCCCTTCCTGCCGGTACGCCGCCCGCCCCGCGCCGTCAGCGCATCGGGGCCGGTGTTGTCGGCCCGACCACGATGTCTGCCCCGCGCCGTCAGCTCATCAGCGCCAGTGTTGTCAGCCCGACCATCGCGGCTGTGATTCCCATGATGATGAGGCCGATGACGACGGGGATGGCCACGACGGCGATCGCCTTGGCTCGCTCGATCTGATGAACCTGCTCGACGATGACGACCGACACGACCAGGAGCCAGAGTCCCGAGAGGATGGCCAAGGGCCAGCCGAGCACCGGGATGATGGAGACCCACGTGACGAGGGTCGCGCAGCCGAGGGGCGTGAACAGCTGCTTGAACTTGCCCTGCCCACCGAAGAAGGCCGTGGCGCAGAAGTGCATGATGGCGACCACGATGAAGGCGCCGATCAGCCGGACGATGGGAAGGTAGACAATGCCGGGCCAGTTGAAGGTGCCGATGGCGAGGCAGACGCCTCCGATGGCGATGATGCCGAGCGCGGGGCCGAATGCCGCCTCGTCGTCGGCGAGCTGCCGGATGGCGTCCGTCTTGAGCTGGACGACCTCCCAGCCCTTCTTGACGTAGTCCGCGAAGCTCATGGTCTCCTCCTCTCGGCAGACCGGGGCCCCTCAGCTGTGGCCTCCGTCTGCGCGCTGATGGTCGAAAGCGATTCTCCCTCAGGCAACGCCGCGCCAGGACGGCGCCACTATACCGGCAGCTCCCGGTAGGCGCAAGGGGAAAGGCCCACGAACGGCGGTCTTGATGTCATTCTGGCATAGTCTATGCAATTAGGCATGGAGCCGAGGTTACGAACGGCTGGTGTAAGGGTGTGCCACAGGCGCCGATTGCGACGGAGCGTCAAGCAGCCTGGAAGAGGGGCGTCCTGGCACGAGTCACCTGCGACCGGCGAACGGGCCGGCGCAAAGAGGAGGGTTGCGGAATGCGGAGTAGTTCGTGTGCCCTGAGGGGCTCCGCTGTGGCGGTCCTCGTCCTGCTGACGGCCGGAGTCGTGCTGAGCGGCTGCAGCTCGGTCGGGAGCCCCGACGAGGCGATGACGCCGAACTCGGGCTCGATGATGGGGCGAGTGACAACGCCGGAAGGCGGCGCCGTTGTGGACGTCGCCGTCAGCCTCTGGGGCGAAGGCATGCCCGGCGAGGCGAATCACGTGTACTCGACAACCACTGATGAGAACGGCGACTACGAGTTCAACGAGGTAGTGCTGGACGGCACCCACTCCTTCCAGAAGACGTACGAGATGTACGTCAACCGGACGAGGGGACAGGCGCCGAGCATCGTCGAGCAGTACACGGCGTGCGCGATGATGGTCGTCGTCGAGAGGGACGAGACGACGACGATGAATGTGGAGCTCGAGGTGATCGAGAGCGACGGCATGAGTCCCGCCGAGATGGGGGGACTGGAGCCGTAACGCTCGAACTCGGAGCGAACGATGTTCCCGTCGGCCGAGAAGTCTCCGACGACGTCGAGCGGCCGACATGAGAAGGCGCCTCGAGGGGCGCCGAAGGAAGAAGGGGCTGTCGGTGAACGGCAGCCCCTTCGTGTATTGGTGCCGGAGGCCGGAATCGAACCGGCACGGGCCGGAAAGCCCGCGGGATTTTGAGTCCCGTGCGTCTACCAGTTCCACCACTCCGGCACTGGACTCGCTGAGGGAACTCTAGCACCGGCGTGGGGGAGCGTCAAGACGGAGGCGCGGGGCGGCGTGAAGAAGGCACTTGACTGGGCGGCAAATGCTGCTAGAATCACCCATTAGAGCGACACGGCAACTGCCCGCAACGTGGGGCCATAGCTCAGTTGGGACGAGCGCTTGACTGGCAGTCAAGAGGTCGCGGGTTCGATCCCCGCTGGCTCCACCAATACCGAGCGCGGGTACCGAGGGGCGGCAGGCGACTGCCGCCCCGGGCGTTAATGTCCCACGGGCAGGAGTCTTACGCATCGCTGCCCCTTGACATGGGCGTCATTCTGTGCTACACTTCGACTATGAGCATCAAAGGCACGTTCGTCCTCCGGACGTTCGTGTCGGTGTCCTAGGCGAACGAGGAGCGTGTCTCACCCGACGACTGCTACTGCGTTCTCAGTCCACCGATTGACAGGCCGTTTCTCTCTCGGGGGAGGTCGGCCGGCGGGCGTAGCAGTTCGGCGGAGGGGCGGGCTCCTGTTTTCGTCTGTGCCACGTGCCGGTGCTCAACACCCCGCGACAGCATGGATAGCATCCAGGGAAGGAGAGAGGCTCGTGCGGAGATCAATGCGCTCCCTACTCCCCGTCCTCGTGGTTCTCGTCACATTCGCGAGTGCCGCGGGAGCGACACGCCAGGTCGCAGTTCGCTTCGATGCGTCCGACGTTCGCGTCGACGCTGTTCGATCGTTCGATCGACTGCAGTGGGACGGGTGCGTCGAGCTGGCTTCCGTTGGCGAGCCGTCGCTCCCGGTCCGCGTTCTGCACTACGTCGTGCCCCAAGGGACGAAGGTGCGTGATGTCGTCGTGAGCTCGCTCGCGGAAGAGGCGTTTCCCGGACGCTATCACGTCATGCCGGCGCAGCCCGAGGTTCCGATCGGAGAGGAGCCCCGGTGGGCGGATCCCGATCCTTCGGTCTACGGGAGAGCCGGCGCCTATCCGGCGGATCGAGTGGTCTTCATGGGGGAAGGATCGTTGGGCGGCTACCGGATAGCGACGGTGGCGATCTATCCTCTGACCTACGAGCCGTCTTCAGGGCGCCTGACACTGGCGACCGACGTTTCGGTCGAGCTCGTGCTGGAGCCCGGCTCGAGCGATGCGACGCCTCGGCATCGCATGACCCGGCGCTCGCACGACCTGTATCGTCGGGCGGTCGAGTCCGTGGTCGTGAATCCCGAGGATGTCCGGGCATCGCTGGGCCCCGTCGAGATCGTCGACGGAGTCGGTCCCGGAGGCTTCCTGCCGCGGCACACGCCGTCGCTCGACGGCAGTGCCGTCGAGTACGTCGTCGTGACGAGCGACGAGTACGAGTCGGACTTCCAGACGCTGGCCGACTGGAAGACGAAGAGGGGTGTGCCGGCCGTCGTGAAGACGATTTCGTGGATCGAGGCGAACTACCCGGGAGGCTGTGACACGGCGGAACGGATCCGTCTCTTTCTGAAGGACGCCTACGCCTCGTGGGGCACGACGTACGTTCTGCTGGGCGGCGACACCGACGTCGTCCCCGCGCGAGTCGCCTACACGACCTACTACGCGGGCGAGAACATCCCGACCGATCTCTACTACAGCGACCTCGACGGCAACTGGAACGACGACGGTGACGCCATCTTCGGCGAAGGCTACGTCAGCGAGAACGCGCCGGGCGACAGCGTCGACCTGCTGCCGGACGTGTTCGTCGGCCGCGCGCCGGTCAACACCGTCATCGAGGTGGAGACGTTCCTCGACAGGTGCGAGGCCTACGAGACGATGCCCGAAGCTGTCTTCACGGACAGGAACCTCTACTTCGGCGAGGTGCTCTTCCCGTACGACTGGGACGGCGGCCCCTACAGCCTCGACGGCGCGACGGACATCATCGAGCCGTCGCTCCTCTACGTCCCCGGCAACATCCATCTCTGCAAGCTGTACGCGGACTACACGGCCCACCCCACGTCGCACCCGCTGAACCGTGAGGCGGCGCTCGACTCGCTCAACCTCGGCTACAACATCGTCTCGCACGTGGGACACGCGAACCGCGACCTGTTGCGTGTGAGCAAGGACAACTACCTGACGATGTCCGACATCGCCGGCTTGACGAACGGGCTGTCGAGCGCGTCGTTCCTCTGGTTGCTCAACTGCAACAGCACTGCGATCGATCGCGACTGCATCGCCGAGGCGGCGATGAACAACGAAGGGGGCGGCGGCGTCGGCTGTTTCGGACCCACGCGGTACGCGTTCCCGACGACGCTCAGGGACTACTACTGGGAGTGGTTCGACCAGCTCTATAACGAGAACGTTCGCGAGATGGGCGTTGTGTGCGCGATGAGCAAGGTCCCATTCGCCGCGAGCGGGCAGTCCGGTTTCGACAACACACAGAGGTGGACGCAGTTCTCCTGCGTGTTTCTCGGTGATCCAGAGCTCACACTCTGGACGGAGCGGCCCGTGTCTCTCAGCGTGGCGCATCCCGGGAGCCTCCAGGTCGGCGACTCAGGGATGACCGTGACGGTCACCGATCCCTCTCCGCTCGTCGGGGCTCTCGTCTGCGTGTCGGGCGACAACGGCGTGTACGCGTACGACACGACGGACGGCTCCGGCCAGGTGACACTCGACTTCGTACCGCATGAGATTGGGACCCTCTCGGTCACCGTGTCGGCGGACAATCACTTGCCCTCCGAGACGACCCTCGAAGTCGTAGACGCGGACGACGCGCACGTTCACGTCGTGAGTTACGTCGTCGACGACGATGGCTCGGGCTCGAGCACCGGCAACGGAAACGGGCTCGCGGAGGCGAGCGAGACGATCGAACTCGGCGTGACCGTCGAGAACAGCGGCGTCTCCGCGGCGGGCTCGCTGACCGCGGTGCTCCGGACGGCCGACGTCTACGTGTCGCTGGAGGACTCGACGGCGTCATTCGGAAGTCTCCCGATCGACGGACAGGACTCCGAGGCGGGCGCGTTCCGCTTCTCCGTCGCCGATTCCTGCCCGAACGAGCACGACGTATCGTTCACGATCGAGTTCACGGAGGCCACGCGGCTGTCGTGGAGTGAAGACATCACCGTGCGAGTGTACGCGCCGGTGCTCCTGCCGCTCTACGTCACGCTCGACGACTCGTCGGGCGACGGCGACGGGAAGCCCGAGATCGGGGAGACGGTCGACGTCACGATCGAGGTCGTGAACGAGGGCAACGGAGACGCGGATCTCGTGAACGGGGTCCTACGCTACGTTGACGCTGAGGTGTCCGTGTCCGACAGCCTCGAGAACTGGGGCGACATCGACGCGGGAGTCAGCGTCGAAGGGGGCGGCGCGTTCACGTTCTCGATCTCCGACACGATTCGCTCGGACTTCGACCTGATCCTCCGCGACTCATACGGTAAGGAGTGGATCCACGCCGTTGACTTCTCCGCGCCGGGGAAGCCGGGGAGCCTCAAGGGGAAGGTCAAGGGCACGACGATCGAGCTCTCGTGGAATCCGGTGGAGGACGAGGACCTCAAGGGCTACGACGTGTATCGGGCCGATGATGAGCTGGGCCCCTTCGTGATGGCCAACGTGGGGACCGTCGAGCGGATCTCCTACTTCGCGGACGCGGGTCTCGAAGAGAACACGAAGTACTGGTACTACGTCGTGGCCATCGACTCGTCGGGGAACCAGTCCAAGGCGTCGACCGTGAAGACGATCAGCACGAATCCGCCGAGCCAGTACGGCTGGCCGCTCTCGACCGGCGGCGGCGTCTACGCGAGCCCGCTGGTAGCCGACATCGGCGACAACGGCATGCTCGACATCATCGTCGCTTCCGAACACATCTACGCCTGGCGGATGGACGGCGGTGAGGTTCTGGATGGGGACGGCGATCCGCGGACCAACGGCGTCTTCGAAACGGACGGGAGCGGCGGCTACCGGGCCTCGCCGGCGATCGGCGAGGTCGATGGCGACGCCGGGCTCGAGATCGTCTGCGCCGCCTGGTCGAACGTCGGCACCGTCGCGGTGCCCTCGTACGAGGTCTTCGCCTGGAACGCTGAGGACGGGAGCGTCGTCACCGGGTGGCCGGTCACGACGGCGCAGTTCTGCTGGGGGAGCCCCTGCCTCGTCGACTTCGATCACGACGGCCGATCCGAGGTCCTCATCCCGGCCGCCGACGGTTACCTCTACTGCTGGCGCTACAACGGCTCGGAGTACATCGACGGGGACTCGGACCCTCTGACGACCGGCATCTTCGCCGATCTCGGGAACCCGTGGACCTACGGCTCGCCGGCGGTGGCCGACATCGACGAGGACGGCGAGTTCGAGGTTGTCCAGACGGCCACGAATGACAGCGTCTACTGCTTCAACCACGACGGGTCACGCGTCTCCGGGTGGCCGATCTACCTCGGGGCGGACTCCTTCTGTTCCCCGGCCGTCGGCGACGTGGATCAGGACGGGGATCTCGAGATCGTCCTGGGCTCTCAGTCCTACGACCTGTTCCTGCTCGAGGCAGACGGAACCGCCGCTCCCAACTGGCCGGTGTCGGCCGTGCAGGGAGGCGATTTCCCGCCGACGCCGGTGCTGGCCGACCTGACCGGGGACGGGTACCTCGAGGTGATCCAGGTGGGAACGAACGGCTGGATCAACATCTGGGACTACCTCGCGCAGCCGCTGACGGGGTGGCCGGAGTACATGGGCTCCTCGACGCACTGCAGTCCGGTCGTAGCCGAGATCGACGGGACCCCGGGCCTCGAGATCGTGGCAGGTACGTCCGAGGGGAAGCTCTTCTGCTCCGACACCGACGGCGTGCTTCTCGACGGCTGGCCGATCCAGATCGACGGAGAGATCTACGCGTCGCCGGTCGTCACGGACGTCGATGGGGACGGCGACGTCGAGGTCCTCGCGAACGGTCAGGACGCGAATGTCTACGTGTGGGACTGCGACGGCGACTACGGCGACGGCGCCAACGTCGAGTGGGGTTGCTTCCTCCACGACCCGTGGCGCACGCAGCAGTACGAGTTCGCGGTCCCTGTCGGCGTTCCTGACGACGGTGCCGGGCAGTCACTAGAGCGGCTGGTTCTCGAGCAGAACCACCCGAACCCGTTCAACCCGATCACGAGCATCGCCTTCCAGGCTCCGGCGTCGATCGGCGAGGAGGCGACGGCGACGTTGTCGGTCTACTCGGTCGACGGCTCTCTGGTTGCGACGCTCGTCGACGGCGACGTCGAGCCCGGACCGAACGCGGTCGTGTGGGACGGCCGCGATGAGCGCGGACGTCCCGTGGCGTCCGGCGTCTACTTCTACCGGCTGGAGATCGCGGGCAGCGTCGCCGAGCGCAAGATGGTGCTACTGAAGTAACGGACGCGTCCTCTTCCCGGAGGGGAGGGGACGAGGATCACGGCGAGCACAGGAAGGGGGCGCTGAGCATCAGGGCCCCCTTCTTGTGCTGGCGCCCGATCCCCGGTCAGTTGGGCGTGGGATCGGCGCTTTTTCCCGTCCTTGG
>Ga0180429_10003812_pt1 | contig 12177 bp, 8 predicted proteins | sample SS_ome_FD_132428 | JGI IMG/M metagenome (GOLD analysis project Ga0180429, IMG submission 132428) | Hypersaline lake sediment archaeal communities from the Salton Sea, California, USA - SS_1_S_1 metaG | ecosystem: Environmental > Aquatic > Non-marine Saline and Alkaline > Hypersaline > Sediment ... | reverse complement strand
TCACAAGGTCATGTTGTTGTGCGCCGTCACGACGCTGTTCGGGAGCGCCCTGCTGCCTTTGGTCATTCGATGCCCCGGCTTGCTGTGGCCCATGCTGTTCATCTGGGGCGGCGCCGCCTTCGGGGTTTACACCGCCGCCCTGGCCGAGCTGGGGGATCGATTTTCCGGTACCATGCTGCTCACCGGCAGTGCGGCTTTTGGTTTGATGTGGGGCGTCGGCGGGATTGCCGGACCCGCTTCGGTCGGCCTCTTGGCGCAGTTTTTGGGGATGGCGGTTTTCCCGTTTTCGCTCGGCATTCCTTTCGGGCTTTTCGTCCTGATGCTGATCTGGCCGCACCACGGGATACAAAAACCCGCAGGATGAATCACATGCAGAACGACACAATGAATTCGCAGAATCCAGAGGCGGCCGATCCTCTGAAACACGGCATCACCTATGGCATTTATGTCGTTGACGACGAACCGTTGATCAGGGACGGCATCCGCATGGCACTTCAGGACGACTACCGTCTCAACGTCTTCTCCGATGCGGAAAGCGCCCTTGACGCCATGCAGACGGACACGCCGCCGGATCTGGTGCTGCTGGATGTGGGTCTGCCCGGCATGAACGGCATCGAGGCCCTGAAAATAATCAAAAAGCGCAAGCCGGAGATTCTGGTGATCATGATCACCGCATACGAGGACATCGAAACCGTCATTGCGGCCATGAAAACCGGCGCCCACGACTATGTGGTCAAGCCCCTGCACATGGACGGCCTGGAAGTCACCATTCACAATGCGCTGGACACCATTCGTCTGCGCAAAGAAGTGCAGGCCCTGCAGGAACGATGTCTGCGGGAAAACGCCCCCTTTTTCATCGGCGAAAGCAATGCCATTCAAAGTGTCATGGATGTCGTCAAAAAAGTCGCCGCCAGTCCGGACACCCCGATACTCATCACCGGGGAGACCGGCACCGGCAAGGAGCTGATCGCCAGCGCCATCCACTACTACAGCCCGCGCTTCAACGGACCCTTTGCCACCGTCAACTGCGCCGCCATCAGCAAGGACATCATTGAAAGCGAACTGTTCGGCTATGAAAAGGGCGCTTTCAGCGGTGCCGCCGCCGGCGGTAAAAAAGGCCTGGTGGAAGCGGCCGAAGGCGGCACGCTTTTTCTGGATGAAGTGGGTGATTTGAGCCCGGATGCCCAGGCAAAGCTGCTGCGCTTTCTTGAACTGGGCGAATTCTACCGTGTCGGCGGTACAACCAAACGCGTTGTCCGCACCCGGGTGGTGGCCGCCACCAATAAGCACCTGGACCACATGATCGCGGAAGGGCATTTCCGCAAGGATCTGTACTTTCGCCTCAGCGTCATCAATATTCAGCTGCCGGCTCTCAACGAACGGCGCGAAGACATTCTGCCCCTGGCCAATTTTTTTCTGCAGGAATTCAGCCGCCGACTCGGCAAACCCGTGCCGTCGCTCTCTCCGCCGGCCGAATCCGCACTGAGGGAACACACGTGGACAGGACACATCCGCGAGCTGCGCAATGTAATAGAGCGGGCGGTGATTGTCGGCAATGCCGATGTTGTCGCCGTCGAAGATCTGGGCCTGGTTTCCGCCCCGGAAATCGACACCGGCGGGCGCATGCCGAACCAAACAGCCCTGCCTCCCCTGACGTCGGAAGGCATCGATCTGCCGCGGCATCTGCAGTGCATTGAGCGGCGATACATTCAAAATGCGCTGGCATTGAGCGACGGCAATGAGAGCCGGGCGGCCCGGCTGCTGAACATGAATCACCACACCTTCCGCTACCGCCGCAAAAAAGTGCTGGGTTAGCCCCTGGTCAGCGCATTGCGCCGACAGCGGGATTCCCTGCGGTCGTCCGCGTGCAGACTTTAATGCCGGTAATGAGAAACGGCGCGCTATTGCTTTTTTTTGTCGGGTTTTCTGCGGATCGTTCTCTCTTCCTCGGCCGGCGGTGGGGGAACCGGTGCGTTTTTGATCCGCCGCACGGCCTTAAAACGCGGGGGGCACACATCAAGGCAGGTGCCGCATTTAATGCAGCGGTTCTGATCGATCACATGGATGCGGTTTTTGGCGCCGTCAATGGCGTCCACCGGACAGCGGCGGCGGCAGATCATGCAGGCCCGGCACTCGGCGGGATCGATGTAAAAAGAGGGAGCGTCGCTGAACAGCCGTTCCACCTCCTGCATGTCGAAAAAATCGTCATACGCGGCCTCGTCCGCAAGGCGGGTTTCCAGTTTTTCCCTTTTGGCCATTTTGATGTAGGGAACCAGCCGTTGCACCTGTTCAAGCTGCTGTTTCAACGCCGCCGCATCAGCCTCTTCCCCGCTGCCCAGAGGCCCCAGCGCCGTCACCTGACGGCCGAAGGCATGCATGGCCTCCACAAAGCGCAGGCCCTCGCCGGAAGACATGAATTCAATGTAAAGGCGTCGGGAATCCAGGCCGATGTACGCCATGATCTTACGGCACAGCAGCACCATGTTGAGCGCATGGTAGTTGCCGTGGGTCATATAATTGCACTCGCCGAGCCGGCAGCCGCCGATGAACACGCCGTCCATCCCGTTTACAAAAGCGCGCAGGACAAACGCCAGGTCGACTCTGCCGGCGCACATCACGCGCACCAGTCTGGTTTCACTCGTATACTGTAGCCTGGAAACTCCAGCCATGTCCGCGGCGCCGTATGCTCACCAGTGGCACACGAAGCCCAATATCCTGGGTTTAAATGCGGGTCCTGCCGTCATGTGTCTTCACTTTCTCTACAAAACTTATTCGACCGCCGCCGCGGCATCGATCTGGCTGATGATTTCCGCGTCGGTGAAGTGTTTCAATACAATCGCTCCGCTGGGGCAGCAGGCATTGCACAGGCCGTCCCCCTTGCACAACACCGGGTTGACAAAGGCCTTCCGTCCCTGTTTTGTCCCTTTAAAATCAATGGCACCGTAGGTGCAGGCGGCAATGCAGGCCCCGCATCCCATGCAGCGCGACGGGTTGACTTCACAAACCGCCCCCGAGACCGTCACCACATCATGCGCCAAAAGGGTCAGCGCCCGGCCGGCCGCCCCGCATGCCTGGCTGACGGCTTCGTTGATGTGTTTGGGAAAATGGGCGCTGCCGCATAGAAACACGCCGTCGGCGGCAAAATCCACGGGCCGCAATTTGGCGTGGGCTTCCTTGAAAAAGCCGTCCGCTCCCAGGGTGACCTTGAACAGCTGGGCAAGCGCACGGCTGTCGGCCGTCGGAACAACGGCGGCCGACAGCACAAGATAATCGGCATCGATGGCCAGCGTCTGCCCAAGGATGCAATCGCGAACGGCAACGCGCAAAACCAGCCGCCCCTCGCTCTCCAGGGCCTTGACGTCCGGTTTGCCGTCCGGTTCATAGCGAATGAAACGCACCCAATTCTCCGAGGCCTCCCGGTAGTAATCCTCCATCAGTCCGTAGGTGCGCATATCCCGGAAGAGGATGGTGATATCCATTTCCGGGTTCAACGCCTTCAGGCGCAGCGCATTCTTGACGGCGTGGCTGCAGCACACTCTGGAACAGTATTCCCGGTCTTTTTGACGGCAGCCGACGCACTGGATCATGACCAGGCCGCGCGCTTCGATCAGATGCGCATCCCCGGCGGCGATCTTTTGCTCCAGGGCCAGCTGGGTCATCACGCGTTCATCTTCCCCGTACCGGTATTCATCCGGGGTGTACTCCTCGGCACCGACGGCGATAACGGCGGCGCCATGGCGGATTTCGCGATGATCGCCGGGGGTCCGCACCCGGGTGACAAAATTGCCGACATAGCCGTCCGCGGCCGTAATGTCGGCATCCGTCAGAACGTGAATCAACGGGTGGCGGTAAACCCGCCGCACCAGATCGTGCACAAACGCCTGAACATCCAAACCTTCCAGGGTCGTGTGAATATTGACGGCCGCCCCGCCCAGGGCCGCGGCCTTTTCCAGCAGATATACATCGTGCCCCTGTTCGGCGATGGAAAGCGCACAGGTCATCCCGGCAACCCCCCCCCCGATCACCAGAGCGGCCTTGTCCACGGGCAGATCGATCTCCTGCAGCGGTTCCAGATAAGCAGCGCGCGCCACCGACATGCGGATAATGTCCTTGGCCTTGCAGGTGGCGTCCTGCGGTTCCCTGGCGTGAACCCAGGCGTCGTGCTCACGGATGTTGGCCATTTCAAAAAAATAGGGATTCAAGCCCGCCTCGCGCATGGTGTCCCGAAACAGGGCATCGAGGGTCCGGGGACTGCAGGCCGCCACCACCACCCGGTTGAGCGCCTTTTCCTTTACCATTTCAATGATCTCGCCGGCCGCGTTATTGGCGCACGAAAAGAGCTGCTCCTGGGCGTGAACCACATGGGGCAGGTGCAATGCGTATTCAACCGCCGCGGGCACATCCACCACCCGGCCGATATTGGCGCCGCAGTGGCAGACGAAAACCCCGATGCGCGGCGCCGCCCGGGCGACATCTTTTTCGGGCGGATAGGTTTTGCGGCGGGTCAGCCTGCCGCGCCGGGGGTCCAGCAGCTCACCGCACCTGGCACCCGCACCGCTGGCGCTGTAAACCGATTCGGGGATGTCCACCGGTCCTGCAAACGCCCCGCTGACAAAAACCCCGGGCCGTTCGGTGGCCACCGGATCAAACGGCGCCGTCCGGCAGAAACCATGATCATTGAGCGTAATGCCCAGACCCTCGGCCAGCTCCCGGGCGCCGTCGGGCGGATTCAACCCCACCGACAACACCACCATGTCGAATTCCGCTTCCTTCACGCCGTCGTCCTCCGTGGCATAGCGCAGGACGACGTTGCCGCTTTCCGGAATCTCGCGCACGATGGACACGTAGCTGCGCATGAACCGCACCCCGGGAAGAGCCGCCGTCCGCGAAAAATACGGTTCGAAATCCTTGCCGAAGGCGCGGATGTCGTTGTGAAACACGGTGCAGTCCGTGTCAGGGTCGTGGTCCTTGGCCAGGAGCACCTGCTTCTGGGTGTAGGTGCAGCACACGGCCGAACAATAACTGTTGTCGCCCGGGGTCACCCGCCGGGAACCGACGCACTGAATCCAGGCGATGCGGCGCGGGTGCCGTCCGTCGGAGGACCGCCGTATCTCGCCTTCGTAGGGGCCGGTGGCGCACAGCAACCGCTCGAAGTCGAGGCTGGTGACGACATTGGCGAATTTTCCGTAGCCGTAGGCGCCGTTAACGCCGGGATCGTAAATGGCATACCCGGGGGACAGGACGATAGCCCCCACGCGGATGTCCATGGTTTTCGGCTGCTGTTTTAAGTCGATGGCGGCGTTCTGGCAAACCCCTTCACAGATGCGGCATTTCTTTTCCTTGAGAAAAAGACAGCTCTCGTCGATGTAGGCGATCAAAGGGATGGCCTGCGAAAAGTAGATGTGCACCGCCTTGTTGTTGGACAGATTCTGATTGTAGGGATCGGGATATTCCACCGGGCAGTATTCGACACAGGTGCCGCAGCCGGTGCATTTGTCTTCTAGGATGTAGCGCGGCCGCTGTTTCAGGCGCACCTTGAAATCGCCTGCCTGTCCGCCGACCGCATCAACCTCGGTGAACGTTAAAACCTCAATATTGGGGTGCCGGCCGACCTCGACCAGTTTGGGCGCCAGAATTCACATGGAACAGTCGTTTGTGGGATACGTTTTGTCCAGCTGTGCCATGTGGCCGCCGATGGCCGGCGATTTCTCGGCCAGGTAGACCTTGAAACCGGCGGCGGCAAGATCCAGCGAAGCCTGAATGCCGCTGACGCCCCCGCCGACAACCAGAACGTCGCCGAAGTTCCGGATCTTTTGACGATCGAACAGTTGCTGTATCTTCCGGCTAAGTACGGGTTCCTTCTTCACGTTAACAGGTCCTTTTCAAATGCTGCCATTTATTGACCCTGATGTTGTCCAGTATCCAGCATCGAGCACCCAGAATCCCGCCCATACCGGCACGCCATTTCAATATCACGCAGGCGTTGCGCTCAATCGTTCGGCCTGCCGGCGGACTAGATAACCTCCCTTACCACTTCAGTGATGTCTTTCACCGCCAGTTTTTCACCGATGCCCAGCGTCAGCCGGCTCTCCTCGAAGTTGGTGATGCAGTAAGGGCAGGCCGTCACCAGCACGTCCGCTCCGGTGCCAAGAGCCTGTTCGAGTCGGATGTCCGCAAAACGCTCGCCCCTGGGCGTCTCCATCCAGATCCGTCCACCCCCGCCGCCGCAGCAGAGGCTGTTCTCAAACGCATCCGGCATCTCAGCGGGCGCATTGTTTGAAATGTGGGTCAACACAGCGCGCGGGGCCGCATAAATGCCGTTGTGGCGGCCCAGATAACAGGGATCGTGCCATGTGATGCGCCCATCGAGACAGCGCCTGGTTTTCAACCGCCCGGCCTGAATGAGCTCCGCCAGATACTGCGTGATGTGAACGACCTCAAAGTGTACCATGAAGTCCGCATACTCGTTTTTAAAGGTGTGCAGGCAGTGCGGTGACAGCACCAGTATCTTTTTCACGCCACGGTCGATAAAGATTTTAATATTGGCCTTTGCCAGGCGTTTGAACAACGCCTCGTCGCCGGTTTTGCGAATGCTCTCCCCGCAGCAGCTTTCTTCAACGCCCAGCGTGCCGAAATCCACGCCGGCGGCCTTGAGAATGTCCACAGCCGCCCGGGCGGTTTTTTTGAGCCGCGGGTCGTAGCTGGGATAGCAGCCCGGGAACAACAGGACATCCATCTCTTCACTGAAAGGTTTGACCCCCAGCCCGTCGGCCCAGTCCGCCCGCCGACCGCGCTTTTCATTGAGTGGATTGCCCTCGGCGGTGAGGCTGGCGCTCACGCCGGGAATGGGACTGGCCGTGTCGGGAAACACGCCGTACTCCGTGGCAATCCGCCGCAGCGCCATACCGGACTCGACCTGGCGCACATCCCGGGGGCAATGGGTTGGACAGCTGCCGCAGGTCGTGCACATCCAGATGTCTTCGCTTTCGATCTCGGTCATGCCGAACGCCGCCTGGCGTACGATTTTGCGCATGCTGAAGCGCCGCACCCGGTTCCAGGGACAGACCACATCGCAAAGCCCGCATTGAAAGCAGCGTTTGAACGCTTCGCCGCCGCTGGATTTGATGATTTCGACGATCTCCTGATAGTCGGCAACATTTTCCACGGCTTCAGTCCTTGTCCGCCATGCGCACGACGGTATCGATCAGCTTTTCCAGACCGAACTTGTCGGCCAGGGCGGTCAGACCGATCTCGAGCTCCTGCTGCTCCCCGGATTCTTCGACCACCTCCTCCCGCTCTTCGTAGATCAGGGCGTCGGTGATGCACCACTGCACGCACAGTGGCTCTTTGAGATCCGGATCGCTCTCGCACATGTCGCACTTGAGGGGCAGACCGGAATCAGGCTCCTTGAAGACATCCCGCGACGGACATGAAGCCCGGCAGAAGGCGCACTCTTCGTATTCCTTGCCGTCGATGACGTACTTGTCCCGCCCCATGCATTCGGCCGGCGCGTATTCTCCGGCATAGACGGGCACGTAAACGTCTCTTAGCGGATCGCGTATCACACGGATGCGCGCCCGTGCCGGATTGTTGCTGCTGTAGCGCGGCACGGCGTGAAACGCCGAACAGATCATCTCACAGGCCCGGCAGCCGTTGCACTTATCCACATCCACTTTAATGGTTTTGACGATTTTTTTATTTCCGGTCGTCACGATTTACTCCACGGCGTCGTCGCTCAAAATCCCTCTTTTCACAAAGTCGGCGCCGACATAGTCCAACCCCAGGGATGCGAGGGAGGTATTGGTCGGGATTCCTTCGCGGTTCCAGCCTTTCATCGCGTAGTAAGCGTCCAGCAGCTGCGTCTCCAGCTCCGGAAATCGCTTTTTCCAGTGATTCTGCGGCGGTTTTTCATCCTTGCGGCGCATGCCCCGGCGGATGTTGATTGCTCGAACCAAGGTCCGGTAGCGTCGGGCCGCCCGGGTCAGGGTGTCTTCGTCCATGTCAATGCCGGCGCCGGCGGCGATAAGGCGCGGGTAGTTGTGGATGTGGTACGGCGGCTTGAGCGGAAAGGACGACAACCCGGCGCACATGCCCAGGGCATCGTCGATGTAGTGCATGCGCTCCTGCCAGTCCACGATGTCACAGCACATTTCAACGGTGGGATAGTAGGGAACCGATTTTTCGCCGCGCAGTTCCCAATCCAGAAAATACTGCTTGAACTTTTCATGCGGCACCTGAATCCAGTCCTTGACGAATTCCTCGCGCTGCTTTCTTTTGGGAAAAGGCGCCTGGGGAAACTGCCCTTCGATCTGGGTGATGTTGATCTTTTCACCGGTGGCGTACATCAGAAAATAGATGGGGTTCAGCATGGAAAGTTTGAGCGGCAGCTGCTCGTGCTTTTTGATGTTGTTGTGGGCGTAGGCCTCGGCGCCCTTGCCGATGGCCTTGGCGGCCCAGTAGGTGCCGTCGGCCAGCACGTCCCCGATGCCTTCGCGCCGCACGATGCGGTCCAGCAGCCAGTGAAACCGCTCTTCATTGTCCGCCGGCAGGTCCGGCATGTCCGCATCCGTTAAAATGCCGTCTTCGTAGAGCTCCAGAGCGAAGGCCATCACCTGGGGCGTTGAAAAGGCATCCACCCCGTATTCGGTCGCCTTCTGAGCGATTCGCAGACCGAATTCCAAATCCGACATGGCCGCCATGGTATATGTGAGTTTGGAAAAACATTTCATCATGTAGGTGGGCAGCCCGGGCATGGAAATAGCAGCGCCGCATTTCAGGGGGCAGTTGTAGCAGCTGATCAGCCGGGTGCGCGAAGCCTCCATGGTCCGGGTCCAGTTCTTTTCGACCGTTTCATTCCAGAAACCCTTGCGCCGATGGCGGCTGTTGCCCCACATGAAGTTTTCGGTGTGCCACTTTTCATCGTGGACCTTCATTTCCTGCGGGGATCCCAGACCGGCCAGAATAGGCATGACGCCCGGAATGGGATGGTCGTTGCGCCATTGAATGTAGGCCATCACCTCGTTGCAGATCTGAATGTACTCGGCCGGCCGGGCAATGTGGATGTCCCTGGTGCCGCGCACGACGACCGCCTTCAACCCCTTGTCGCCCATGACCGCGCCGAGGCCCAGCCGGCTGGCACTGGATCGCCCTTGCTCGATGGTTGCAAAAAAAACCCTGTTTTCGCCGGCCGTTCCAATCGCCGCCACCTGAGCCCGGGGCTCTTTCAATTCCGCGCGAATCAGCTCCGCGGTTTCAATCGCGCCTTTGCCCCGCAGGTGGCCGGCATCCCGGATCTCGACCTTGCCGTTGTGGATCCAGAGATACACCAGATCCGGTGATCGGCCCCGAAAAATCACCTTGTCGTAGCCGGCGTACTTGAGTTCCGGCGCCCAGAAGCCGCCCATCATCGAAAAGGCCATCAGCCGGGTCTGGGGCGAAATGGTCGACACGATGGTGCGGTTGCAGCCAATGGCCGGTGTGCCGCACAGCAGGCCGGCGGCGAAGATGAGCAGGTTGTCCGCGGAAAAGGGTTCGACTTCCGGTGGAACCCGGTCCCACAAAAGCTTGGCATTGGTTCCCAGACCGCCGAGATAATGGACGGTATCACCGAGATCGCTTTCAACCCGCTCGATGTTGCCCCGGCTCAAATCCACTTCCAGGTGAACCCCCGTCTCCGCGTAACGCATCTTTGTCCCTTCTGTCGTCCTGTAAATGCTGTCAAGCCGCCGGGATCCGTCGCCCTGGCGGCTATAATCTGGCTGTAAATTAGCTACAAAGTAGTTATAATGAGCCGTCCGGAATTTGTCAAGCAGGAAAGCGGTATCACAGAACGGCGGCGATGCGGTCTAGGGCTTCCTGCAGGACGGTGGCGGGGCAGGCGATGTTGATGCGCTCGAAACCGCTGCCCTCCGGCCCGAAGATGTAGCCTTCGTCCAGGAACACGCGTGCCTTTTCGATCATCAGAGACCGGAGCGCCGGGGGATCCAGCTGCAGGGCCCGGCAGTCGAACCATACCAGATAGGTTCCCTGCGGGTCGATGACCGGAATGTGGGGAATCCGCGCGGCAAAGGTGGTTTTCAGCCGGATCAGATTGGTGTTGAGATGCTGCAGCAGCCGGTCCAGCCAAGGTCCGCCCTCGTTGTAGGCCGCCTTGCAGGCGGCGGCGGCAAAGGGACCGGGACCCAGGTAGCCGATGGTCTTGAGCGCCTGTCTGAACCGCCGGCGCCGCGCTTCATCGGGGATGATGATATTGGAATTCTGCAAACCGGCCAGGTTGAAGGTTTTGCTGGGGGCGGTGCAGATAATGCTGTTCTGCAGCAGTTCGCTTTCCATCACGCCCATGGGGGTGAACCGGTGGCCGGGGTAAATCAGATCCCCGTGAATTTCATCCGACACCACCCGCACGTCGTGTCTGAGGCAGATCTCGGCGAAGCGCCGGACTTCGTCCGCCTCCCAGACGCGTCCCACCGGATTGTGCGGGCTGCATAAAATGGCCATGGCCACATCCGGCCGGGCCGCCTTGTGCGCCAGATCGTCGAAATCCATTCCATACCGTCCGTCCTGCAGCACAAGGCTGTTGGAAACGAGTTGGCGCCGGTTTTGCTCGACCGCACTGAAAAAAGGATAGTAGACCGGCCGCTGCACCAGCACCTTCTGCCCGGGTGCGGTAAAGGCGCGCACCAGGACGTGCAGCGCCGGGATGACCCCCGGGGTGGTCACGATCCAGTCCGGCGGCACCGACCAGCCCTGCCGCCGCTGCATCCAGCCGCAGACCGCCGCATAGTAGTCGTCGTCCACCATGGTGTAGCCGTATATCGGGTGCGCGGCACGCGCCGCCAGCGCCTTCTGCACGACCGCCGGGCTGGCCAGGTCCATGTCCGCCACCCACATGGGCAGCATCCGGTTTTTGCCGTAAAAGGCGTCCGTCCGGATCCAGCGTTCCGGGTTGTCGGGATCCTGCATGATTTCCCACTTGACGCTGCCGGTGTTGCGGCGGTCTATTTCCTCGTCGAATCCGCGTTTCATATCGCCTTTCCTGCTGTGAAGGGTTGTCTTCCAGAACGGTTTTTTGACACAAATACGTTTTTTTTTCAATGCGCCGATGCAAAACGGGGACGGCGCCTTGTTAAAGCGCCGTCCCCGCCACCGTTAACACCCACCCAACCGGCCGGCGGGTGCTGCCAAAACAATCGATTATCCCTTATACCACCAGCGTTCACAGCATTTGCCGCCGTCCATCTGCCAGTTGCCGGCCAGGTTCGCATACTGAATCCTGTCGGTGGCGGCGTGCAGATCGGATGGAAACACGTACACCACCACGCCGCCTTCATCGCGCACGATCTTCTGCATTTCCCAGTACATCTCACGCCGCAGGGCCGTGTCCGTTTCGGCCCGTGCCGCAATCAGCAGTTTGTTGAAGCGTTCGTGCTCCCACAGCGAATCGTTCCACGGCGCGCCGGCGGCATAGGCGGTGGTGAACATCCAGTCCTCTGTGGCCCGGCCGCCCCAGCGGCAGCTGACCCAGGGCTTCTTGATCCAGTATTCGCTCCAGTAGCCGTCCGCCGGCACCTTCTGAACATCGATGTCGATGCCGGCCTTTTTGGCGTGTTCCTTGTAAAGCAAGGCGGCGTCGTTGCTGACCTCGCCCACGCCGACCGATGTGATCAGGGTAAACAGATGCCCTTCCATGCCGGCCTTTTTCATGTGATAGCGCGCTTTGTCCGGGTCGTACCGCCGCTGGGGCAGCTCCGAAGCGAAAAAGCGCTGCGACGGCCCGATGGGGTGGTCGTTGCCGACCTTGCCGTAGCCCCTGAACACGGTTTTCAGAATCTGTTCGCGGTCGATGCCGTATTTTAAGGCCAGACGGACATCGTTGTTGTCAAAGGGCGGCGCATTGGTCAGCATGGGAAAGGTGTAGTGGCGCGTACCGGTGGACACGATGGACTGAATGCCCGGCAGCTTGGCGAACATGTCGATGGTCTTGTAGTCACAGGCGTTGATGGCGTCCACCTGATTGCTGCGCAGCGCGTTGGTGCGGGAAGCCGAGTCGTGAATGGTGAGAATTTCAACATCATCGAAGTGCGCGCGGCCTTCTTTCCAGTAATTTTTGAAGCGTTTGACCAAGGTCTTGTGGCCGGGTTCGTAGCTGACCAGCGAATATCCGCCGGTGCCGATGCC
>Ga0180429_10003811_pt1 | contig 12178 bp, 13 predicted proteins | sample SS_ome_FD_132428 | JGI IMG/M metagenome (GOLD analysis project Ga0180429, IMG submission 132428) | Hypersaline lake sediment archaeal communities from the Salton Sea, California, USA - SS_1_S_1 metaG | ecosystem: Environmental > Aquatic > Non-marine Saline and Alkaline > Hypersaline > Sediment ... | reverse complement strand
TTCCGTCGTGCTGGAATACACGATAGGTGTGGTGGAGAAGACTCCGGTCTCCGTCGAGTTCAACGTCGCTGATGTGCCGGTGGGCCGCTGATGATTCCTTCTTCATGACAGAACTCGACCAACTTGCCGACCTGCTTCGCGATGCGGAGATAGCGTTGGTGTTCACCGGTGCGGGTATCTCAACGGCGAGTGGCATCCCCGACTTTCGAGGCCCCGATGGGGTGTGGCAGAAGCGCAAACCCGTCTACTACCAACAGTTCATGTCATCCGCGTCCAAGCGCCGGGTCTACTGGATGTACAAGGCCGATGAGATGGAGACGCTGGCCACGGCAGAACCCAACGCGGTCCACCGAGCCATCGCCGATCTGGAACAGGCGGGCAAGGTCGAAATGGTGGTCACCCAGAACATCGATGGTCTCCACTCCATGGCGGGGACAACCGCCGAGAGATTGGTCGAGCTCCACGGAACCAATCGTGAAGTTGAGTGCCAAACCTGCGAAGAACGAACGGCGCCGGAGCGGCATTTCGAGCGCTTTGAGAGAACCGATGAGGCTCCCGACTGTCACTGCGGAGGATTCCTCAAACCGGCGACGATCAGCTTCGGCCAGAACCTGCGCGAGATCGACATGAAGCGGGCGTACGAGGCGGCCGACCGCTGCGACCTGGTCCTCGCTCTCGGTTCAACACTCTCGGTGAATCCGGCAGCTTCGGTGCCGCTCATCGCAACGCTGCGGGGAATCCCGTACGTGATCATCAACCGTGGCGAAACGGCGCACGATCGGCTCACCGCGGTGACATTGCGGATTGAGGGCGACGTGGGTGAACTGTTTCCTGCTGCGGTAGAGCGGGCGCTTGGGGAGGGGACTGGGTGAAATACACAGCTGTTCTCCTGGCCTTCGGGATGCTCCTAGCCGCTTGCTCGGGTGATGCTGATGTATCGGTCACGACGATCCCGACAACGACCGCGGCAACAACTGCTGCTCCCGCGGACACGACGACCGAGGCACCCGCGTCAACCTCTGCAGCCGTGGATCCGGCAGACGATGCCCTTTCTTCCTTCGAGGCCTGGGTCACCGCCCTCCACGAAGGTGAGTACCGACTCGCCTGGGACCTGATGGCACCTTCTTCGCAAGCGGCGTTGGGCGGGTTCGAGTTGTTCGATTCGTGGGGTTCGGAGATGACCGAAGGGTGGGGATCCTGGGCAGAGGCGACGGATATTGCCGCGGCAACAGAGACCGACGCGGCCGGGCGAAGCCTGCTGGTGGTTTCCGGTGTTGTCTCCAAGGAAGGCATGCCCGAGCAGGACACCACGAAGGTGTTCTTCACGATCTCCGACGACGTGGTCTGGATCTCGCCGTTCGAGGAGTTCGGCAATGTCGCAGTCGGGTTGGCCGAGCCGGACGAAACGGTGCCGGTGCCGGAGGGTTCGGGCGCGGGAAGGCGGATCGTTTACTCCAACAGCGCACAACGGGTTTGGGTCGTCGAGGACGACGAGACCGTCGTTGACACCTATCTCATATCCGGTCGGGAGGGTGTCCCCGACCCGGGCGTGTACGAGGTGTTCTCCAAGTCCGAGGTTGCATACGCCGGCCACGACGGCATCACCATGCGCTACATGGTGCGTTTCACCTACGCAGAATCCGGATTGGCCATCGGGTTCCATTCGATACCGAACACTGCCGGAGGGGAGCCCCTACAAACTGAAGAGCAACTCGGTGAGTTCCACAGTGCCGGGTGCGTGCGCCAGAGCCTCGGCCATGCCGCGGCCCTCTTCGAATGGGCAGATGAGGGAACGACCGTCCACGTAGTCGACTAGAGGATCGACCGCCGTGGAGCGGGCATGGCAGGCCCTCCCTTGATGGTGAGGCGAAGGCGTGGCGCCGGTTGAGGCGTGAAATCCACCGCTACTCTTCGGCGCCATGCCGTATCGAACATCGCGCTTTCGTGCTGCGCTCGGGTTGTTGACCGGGCTGCGACTGGTGGTCAACACCGGGGCACGGTTCGTCGAGTTCTTCCTCCCGGCGATAGCCCGCGGCCTTGGGGTCCCGCTGGAACAAGCCGGTGATCTCATTTCGATCCGGTGGGCAGCGGGCTTGCCCACTCCCGTGCTGGTCGCGGCGCTAAGTCGGGGCCGTGCCCGTCGCACGTTGATCTTGCTTGGTGTCGGCCTGTTCGCTGCCGGCGCCATCATCACCGCGGCTACGTCGGTATACGTCGGCGCTGTTGTCGGCTTCATCTTGATGGGCCTCGCCAAGCCGATGTTCGATGTATCGGCACAGGCCTATCTCGCCGACCGGGTCCCTTACGAGAAGAGGGGCCGCTACGTGGGGATATTCGAGCTGACCTGGGCGGGTGGCCTGTTGGTCGGTGCTCCGCTCACTGGATGGATGATTCGCACCAGCGGGTGGCGCTCGCCGTTCTGGTTGCTCGGCGGGCTGGCCCTTGTCGGCAGCGTGCTGATCGCTCGCTTGCTCGCCTTCGACGAAGGGGATACTCACGGGGCGAAGGGACGGCTTCGGCTCGACAGGCCATCAACGGCTTTTCTCATCACATCCGGGCTCTATTCGACGGCGTCCCAGCTCATGTTCATTGTGCTCGGCGCATGGCTGGAAGACTCGTTCGGGCTTTCCCTTGTCGAGGCGGGCGGGATTGCGATGTTCTTCGGTCTTGCCGAGCTCACCGGTGAAGCGGCGATGGCTGGATTTGCGGACCACTTCGGGAAACGCCGGTCCTTGTACACCGGCATCCTTATCGCTGCCGTCGGTTTCGGGCTGTTCGCAGTCGCCAACGGGTCGCTCGTTGGAGGGGTCGCTGCCGCCATGGTTGCCTTTGCCGGGTTTGAGCTGGCGATCGTATCCGGTATTCCGTACGCATCGGAGATACATCCGCACGCGCGTGCCCGCTTCCTTTCCTGGATGGTGGTCGGCTGGGCCGCGGGAAGGACTATCGGCTCGGCGATGGGCCCGCGTCTCTATGTCAACGATGGCATAACCGTGGCGGCGCTGGTCGCAGCGGCTCTATGCGTCGTCGCAGCGATTGTGTTCTGGTGGGGCGGGGCACCGAAGAATGCCATTGACGACCAATCCGTGCCAGACTCAATCGAAAGCTAGGAAAGCGAACAATGGCTACTCATTCCGGCCGCGTGCGGGACGGTGTTCTCTTCACCGATCAGTACCAGCTCACTATGGCCCAGCTCTACTTCAGGCGGGGACTCCACGAGCGTCAGGCTCAGTTCGACTACTACTTCCGTCGCTACCCCGACTACGGCCGTCACCAGGCCGGGTATGCGGTATTTGCCGGACTCGACCCGCTGTTGGAGTGGATGGACGAGGTGCGTTTCACCGAGACTGACCTCGAGTTGTTGCGTAGTCAGGCAAACGCTGCCGGACAGCGCCGCTTCGATGACGAGTTTCTCGACTGGTTGCGTGACCACGGGACCTTCGACGAGGTGGTGGTGAAAGCGGTGCCTGAAGGGCGTGTAGTGCACGCCAACGCCCCAATGGCGATCGTGCAGGGCCCGCTGGCCATTGTGCAGATCCTCGAGACCTCGTTCCTCAATCACCTCAACTATCCGACGCTCATCGCCACGAAGGCGTCACGAATCCACCACGCTTCCGGGGGACGCCCCACACTCGAGTTCGGGATGCGGCGCGGCCCGGCATCCGGTGCCAACCCCGGCGGGCGGGCGGCTCTGATAGGGGGTGCCGATTTCACGTCGAACGTTGGCATATCCCACGAGATGGGAATCGACCCGAAGGGTACGCACGCTCACTCGATGGTCCAGGTCTTCATGGCTCTCGGTGAGGGGGAGCTGGAGGCGTTCCGAGCCTATGCGGAGGTGTACCCCGACGACTGCATCCTGCTGGTCGACACGATCGACACCCTCGAGTCGGGTATCCCGCATGCGATCACGGTCTTTGAGGAGTTGCGAGCCACCGGTCACGAGCCCGTCGGGATTCGCCTTGATTCCGGCGACCTTGCGTATCTGAGTATCGAGGCCGCCGACATGCTCGACGCAGCCGGGTTCGAGAACGTGCAGATTGTGCTGTCGGGCAATCTCGACGAGTTGGAGATCTGGCAGATCAGGGCGCAGATCCTCGACGAGTACGCCCGCGCTGAGAAGGACCCGAAGAGCCTGATGGATCGTCTTGTGTACGGCGTCGGGACTCGGCTCATCACATCGCAGGGCCATGAGGCACTCGACGGCGTCTTCAAGCTGGTGGCGATCCAGGAGGGTACGGACTGGATTCCGGCGATCAAGGTGTCGGACACGCCGGAGAAGGTGCCGATTCCGGGTCAGAAGCAGATCTGGCGGTTGTACGACAGCCGGGGGAGGGCTACCGCCGATGTTGTCGGTATGGCCGACGAGACGCTGTCCGAGGGCGATATCTTGCTGCACCACCCGCACCGGATTGGGGTGAGTCGTGTCATAAAGCGCGAGGAGATCACCCGGGTCGAGGATCTACTGATCGACGTCTACCGTGATGGCAAACGGGTGACGCCGTCACCGGGTCTCGAGGAGATGAGGACTCGGCGTATCGCCGATCTGGAGCACCTCGATGTTGGTGTCCGCAGGCTTGTCAACCCGCACATCTACCACGTGTCACTCACCGAAAGGATGAAGGCGCTCCAGCTCGAACTGATTGCCGAGGCGAAGGGGCACTAGAGCGGATTTCGGCGACGCCAGCAACTGAATCGACGGCGACCAGGCAGCTGCGGTAATCACGGCCGCCGGTTGATGTCGTCGCAACCCCTGGAGGCTTGGCACTGATCGGTACTGGCGTCGCTCGAGCCGACATACCGGACTGGGCAACGCACGTATCGGACGGAAGGGGCTTGTGTGCACTGGCGCCACTCAGGCCGAGCGCCCGAACTCAGCTGCGCAAAACGGTGGAGCTAGACGTCGTTGAGGGCGTCGGCGAGGGTGGTCCACGGGAGGTTGGCGCATTTGATGCGAACGGGGAATTTGCGGACACCCTGGAGGGCCTCCAGGTCGCCGAGTATGGCGCCGGGGCGGGCCGGGTCGACCGGATTCTCGCCTTCTTCGATGGACATCATCAGCTTGAAATTGTGGGCGATCTCCTCGACCTCCACGACGGTTCTGCCCTTGATGGCGGCGGCCATCATCGAGCCTGATGCCTGCGAGATCGAGCATCCCTGTCCCTGCGTTGCCACTTCGGTGACTACGCCGTCGGCGATGACCAGGTCGAGTGAGAACTCATCGCCGCAGGATGGGTTTAGCCCCTCTGCATGACGATCGGCATGCGGCAGCGATCCCTTGTGGCGGGGGTTGCGATAGTGGTCGAGGATTACTTCTCTGAATAGCTCTTCAAGTGCCATGGCTTCTTGGTCGTTCGCGAATTCACAACTGTAACCCCGCCAACACGGGCCGAAACCGTTAGGCCAGCCCGAAGATTCTGCGAGCGCCGTGCAGGCCGGCGACCAACTGGTCGATATCCGCTTCCACTGTGTACACGTAGAACGATGCCCGGGCCGTCGACTGCACATTCAGATAGCGCATCAACGGCTTGGCGCAATGGTGGCCGGCTCGAACCGCGACACCATCTTGGTCGAGGATCGTCGCCAGGTCGTGTGGATGGATATCCCCCAACTCAAAGCTGATGGCACCGCCCCGCAATGCTACATCGGTTGGACCCACGATCTTCAGGTCGGGCACCTCGGCCAGCCTGTCGAGGGCGTACCGGGTGATCTCCACCTCATGCTGCCGCACCGCTTCCATGCCGAGTTTGTCCAGATAGTCGATGGCTGCTCCAAAGCCGACCGCTTGTGCGATTGGGGGAGTACCCGCCTCGAACTTATGGGGGATGGGTGCCCAGCGTGACTCATACAGTCTGACGTCGGCGATCATCTCGCCTCCGCCCTCTGCCGGCTCCATCTGCTCGAGGATCTCCCGGCGACCCCACAGTGCCCCGATCCCGGTCGGCCCCAGCATCTTGTGTGCGCTGAAAGCAAGGAAATCGGCGCCGATCTCGGCCACATCGGTCGGGAGATGAGGCACGGACTGTGCCGCGTCGATGATGGCGATGGCTCCGACACGATGGGCAGCCGCCACCATTTCTGCAGCAGGCCCGATGGCTCCCGTCACGTTGGACATCCCCGAGACACTGACGATCTTCACCCGCGAATCCATGATCTCGTCGAGATTCGACAGATCCACCTGGTAATTGTCATCCAGCTCCAGGTAGACCAGCTCGGCCCCAGTGTGTTTGGCGATGAGCTGCCACGGCACAACGTTGGCATGATGTTCCATCACAGTGAGCACGATCTTGTCGCCCGCGGTGAGATTGTTGAGTCCCCAGCCGTAGGCGATCATGTTGATGCCGTTGGTGGTACCCCTGGTGAACACGATCTCACTCGACGAATCGGCACCGATAAACGTTGCGATCTTGGCACGGGCGCCCTCGTAGGCGACGGTGGCCTCCTCGGCGAGGGTATGCGCCCCACGGTGCACATTGGAGTTGTGCAGCCGGTAGTAGTCGGAGACGGCATCGATCACCTGACTCGGCTTCTGCGTCGTGGCAGACGAATCCAGGTAGGCGAGACGCTTCCCATTCACCAGGCGGTGGAGAATCGGGAAGTCGGCTCGAACGTGCTCGAACATCAGCCGACTCGATACTCGTCGTACCCGGATTCCTCGATGGTCTCAGCGAGGTCAGGTCCACCGGTAGCCACCACGCTGCCGTCGACGAACACATGGACGACATTCGGAGTGATGTAGTCGAGCATCCGCTGATAGTGGGTGATGATGAGGAACCCCCGCTCGTCATCGTGGAGGCGTTGCACGCCCTCGGCGACGGTGCGAAGTGCATCGATGTCGAGCCCGGAGTCCGTCTCGTCGAGAACAGCAAGCTCGGGGTCGAGAACGGTCATCTGGAGGACCTCGTTGCGTTTCCGCTCACCGCCGGAGAAACCTTCGTTGAGATAGCGGTCGGCGAAGGACTGGTCCATTCCTAGTTCCTTCATCGCCTCGCCCACCTTCAACCGCAGTTCGAGAACCGTGTAATCGGTCCCGGTGCGATTCGACAGCGCAGTGCGGAGGAAGTTGAGGACCGATACTCCCGGGATCTCCTCCGGGTATTGGAAGCCGAGGAAGATGCCGGCGCGGCCGCGTTCGGCAGCGCTCCATTCAGTGATGTCTTCGCCTTTGTAGTAGATCTTGCCGCTGGTGACTTCGTAGCTGGGGTGCCCCATCAATACGTACGACAGTGTCGATTTCCCCGATCCGTTCGGGCCCATCAGAGCATGGATCTCTCCCCGTTCGATGGTGAGGTTCATGCCTTTGATGATCTCGACATCGCCGGCGCCGGCGTGCAGGTCTTCGATTACGAGTAGAGGTGCAGTCATACGGCGCAGGATAGTCCGCGCCGGCAACGTCTAAGCACTACGCGGCTAGTGCATTTGTGTCAGTCCCTCAATGCCGCCAGGCATCGGGTCACTTCTTCCATGTTGATGGCGCTGAGAGGCTCGAAGTGTTGGAGATAGATGCGGCGGACTCCCTCGTTCTCGTATTCGGCGATTGTCGCGTCAACCTGCTCGTAGGTACCGTGGAGCATCCTTCGGGCGGAGAGGTCGGCTTCGAGTTCGGCGGGATCTTTGCCGCGCTTGGCGGCAGCCTCTGCCAGAGCTTCCCGGTACTCGGCCTCGTTCTCCCCTACTACCGCAGAGGATGTGATGGAGAGCTTGATGTGCTCCGGGTAGCGCCCCACATCCACGGCGGTCTTTCGCATCACCTCTACCCGAGCCCCTAGATCCTCGGAACTAGATGCGAACAGGTTGTACTCGTCGGCAAAACGCCCTGCGATCGACGGGGTCCGCTTCGGTCCCATTCCGCCGACGATGATCGGGATGTGGGGAAGCGGTTGGGGGAGGAGATCAACGTTCTCGAGGCGAAAGTGGCGTCCGCTGTATCCACCTTCGGTACGGCCGGTAGCTGCATGTACATATGCGAGCGTTTCGAAGAGCAGGCTGAACCGAGTCCGCATTTCCGGGAGTGGGATTCCGAAGGCCCGGTGCTCGCTCTCCATCCAGCCCGTACCGATTCCGAGTTCGAATCGTCCTCCCGACATCTCATCTAGCGTTGTAGCCGTCTTGGCGATCACTCCTGGATGCCGGAAGGTGAGCGGCGTGACCAGTACCGTCAGCCTGATGTTGCTGGTCTCCCTGGCGAGGCCGCCGAGTGAAGTGAGTGCATCGGTTGTCGGAGCACTCTTGTCGCCGGCGAGATAGTGATCGGAACGCGCAATCGAGTCGAATCCGGCGCTCTCTGCAGCCTTGGCGAGGGCAAGGAGTTCCTCGTATGTGCCGCCTACCTGGGGCTCCACCATCAACCCGAATTCCATTGATCCCTCCTCACCAGCGGCGCTCTCGCCAATCAGGCAGCGCCGGCCGTTCTGTTCCGATTGTCGTATTGAGGCCGTGGCCCGGCATCACGATGGTTGCATCGGGCAGGGAGAAGTACTCCCGTTCGATGCTCTCCATGATCTGGTCAAAATCCGAATAGGGGAACCTCGTTGCTCCCGGTCCGCCAGGGAACAAGGTGTCGCCCGTTATCGCCGCTCCTTCCGTGACGAGCCCCATCGATCCGGGCGTATGCCCGGGCGTGTGGACGAGACGCACAATTGCCTTGCCCAGCTGGAAGTCCCCGGGCCCGATCGGTTCATCGATCTCGACCGGGCACATGCCCCAATCGGCAGGATGAAGCCGGATGGGAATGTCGAATTGTCCGGATACTTCCGCCGCGGCGCCCACATGGTCGGCGTGCCCGTGCGTCGTGAACACTGCGATCGGGTTCGTGTCCTCGGCCAGGGCGATAACTCGTTTCGCGTCGGCAGCGGCGTCGACGATGAGCGAAACCCCGGTCGTCATGCAGGCCACCACGTATGCGTTGTTGCCGAAGTCACCCACCTCGGACTTGCGTATTTGGACGGACCCGTTTTCGAAGCGAGCGGAGTCGGCCATGCGTTCCTTCCTGTCGGCCCGAGCGTAGCGGCCAGAGGATACGACCGCGAGCCGGCTACCCGAGCAGGGATTGCATCGCAAGCTCCAGCGTCTGAATGTCCACTGAACCTGCGAAGCGCAGAGCGACGGTCCCGTCGCCGTTGAGGAATACCCAGTAGGGGACTGAGTTTCCGCCGTAGGCGGTCATGATGCTGCTGTCCTGATCATCACGGATGTTCGACTGCGTCCAGCCTTCGCCTTCAAGCCACGACGACGGAGGCCAATTTGGCCGACCCGAGCTGGCATACGTCGTCACCGAAATCATCTCGACACCTTCTACGCCGCCACCCGAATCGAGCCACGCCTGCACCTTGGGAACCTCTGCCCGGCAGTGATCGCACCAGTGGGCGAGGAAGAGGATGGCCTTGGGCGTCCCGTCGTGCTCGATTGCGACGGTTCCGCCGTCGAAATCCTCGCCCGTGACGGCAGGAGCCACCAGTCCGTTGGCGGCGTCGGATTCAACAACAGAAACCCCGGGTTCCATCGCCGGCAATCCGCTCCCGCTGATAGTGGGTTCTCCGTACTCACCGCCGCTGCCGATGGGTTCGTCGGAGCTCAGGAGCACGGCGGCGATGAGGGCCGCTGCAATCACCCCAAATGCGATCAGCAAGATGGGGAATCGTCGTGTCTTCTGCTTCTTTGCCGGCGTGTTCTTGGTGCCGGGTTTCTTCGTCTTGGTGGTCATCGGCGAACGGCCCTTTCCCGTGGTCTAGTGGGGCGGGATACATCATGGCGCGTCGGAAGGCGTACCTGTGACGATTTACCAGTACTTGGAGTTACATATTCAATGACTGCTGCATTGCTGATTCGGCGCTATCGGCGCCCATGAGACCGGCCCAGCGACCGAGCACCACCCCATCGCCATTGGTGAACACCCAGAACGGGATTACCCAGCCGCCGAAGGCGGAGAATGCGGTGTACTCCTCATCATCCACGATGACCGGACCGGTCCACTTCTCCCGCTCGAACCAATCCGACGGTGGCCAGTTGCCCCCGAACTCAGATGCCGATGTTGATATGGCGATGAGGTCTACTCCCTCGACGCCGCCGGTCTCGTTTACCCATCCTGCGATATCGGGCAACTCCTGCTGGCAGTATCCGCAGCTGTGGGAGATGAAGAGGATTGCTTTGGGACGTCCATCGAGTTCGATGCTCGCCGGGTTGCCGAAGAAGTCCTCGCCGCTGATCTCAGGGATTGTTACCCCGACGGCGGGATCCATGTTGGTGCCAACGGTGGTGTCGTCGATCGGGGGAAGGGTGTTTCCGGTGATGGTGATCGGGCCGTATTCCGAGGCGGTTGCAGTGGCTCCGCCGTCGTTGGAGCCGCAGCCGGCAAGCGCGGCGGCAAGGATGAACGCGACAGCGGCAGGGCTGAATCTCCTGGCGAGGGCTAGCTGGCGTCTCGCACGCTGCTGCGGCTGGTTCGCTGCCACTTGGTCTCTCCTACGTAGTCCCTTTGTTATTCGCACGCAGAGCCATCATCATCACTAGGACCAGTGTGAATGCGCTCAGCGCCAAATAGGGGATCGAAATGAACCCGAATACTCGGAACCACACCCCGGTGCACGGTACCGCCGTGGTGCAGCTCGTTCCCTCCAGGTTAGGGAACCACTGAATCAGGTAGTGGTATACCGAAATGATGCCGCCGATGGCGGCGAGCGTTGTCGCATAAACGCCGATGTTGCGGTCCCTCTTCGTGGCGGCGATCAGCAGGATCACGAAGATTGGATACATGGCTATGCGCTGGTACCAGCAATCGGTACATGGGATGAGGTGGGCTACCTCAGACAGGTAGAGGCTGCCGAACGTTGCGACGCCTGCGACGATGGCGCCAAAGAGCAGCTCGTAGCCGGCGAGGTAGCCGTTGACCGTGACCAGCAGCCTGGCTGCCGCTTCGGAGCGCCGGGCGGCTATCCAGATCACAAGATATGAAATAACCACGAGATTGGCGCCGACGGCCAGCATGGCAAAGAACAGCTTCATTGTCTGCAGGTTGAACATGGGTCTCCTTGGGTGCGGCAAGCCTAAAGCGTGGGCAAGCTAATAGTGAACGATCCACAACGGTGCGGCGGCGCCGGTACCATCTTTGTCATGGCTGCATTCCTTCTGGCAATCGGGCTGCTCATACTGCTGGTGACCATTGGTCTGGCGTTCTACTGGCAGGGGTCCATAAGCCTGCCCGGGAGCGCCGTGTCCTACGGTGTCGAGGATTCCATTCGCTACATAACCCCTCGCCTATCAGAGCAGACCCGCGGGAAGATTGGGGCAAAGAGCGTGCGCCGCATTCTGGAGTGGGAGATGAAGTACCTCCAGGACCGGCTCAGAGATGAATCCGAGGACGCTGTGGTCCTAGGTGGAGATGCGGTCGTCTCATACGTAGTGTCGCAGACAGCGGCGCAGGGATTCGACTACGAGCCCGAGACCGTCATTGAGATCATGGGATTGCAGGCGGAGTACATGAACTCGATAGGAGCCTTGTCTCGCCCTGTAGCCGACGAGGAAAAAGAGGCACTGGGTCTGGTTGAGGATGAGTGAGGGCAATCAACGATGGGAAGGGGAATACGGCAAGGATCGCCTGTCCCGATTCCGCACTATCTCGTTCGAGGATGTGCCCGCCCTCGGTCTACCGTCGGATGGTGAGGTACCCGATGGCATCGGCTATCCGGGCAAGTATCCGTTCACCCGGGGCGTCCATGCGACCGGCTATCGAGGCCGATTGTGGACGATGCGTCAGTTCGCCGGTTTTGCGACGGTCGCGGACACAAACAAGCGATTCCGTCACTTGCTGGAGGCGGGCCAGGGTGGGCTATCGGTTGCCTTCGATATGCCGACCCTCATGGGCCTCGACGCCGATGACACCCTGGCGCTGGGCGAAGTAGGGCATTGTGGCGTCGCCGTCTCGTCGGCCAACGACATGGTGGAGCTGTTCGACCGAATCCCGTTGAACGACGTTTCGGTATCGATGACTATCAACGGCCCGGCTGAAGTGTTGTTCGCGTTCCTGCTCGTCGCCGCGGAAGAGCAAAGCGTCGACTGGTCCCGGCTGCGAGGAACGCTCCAGAACGACATCCTCAAGGAATACATCGCCCAGAAGGAGTGGATCTTTCCCCCCGAGCCTCATCTGCGCCTGATCGTCGACATGATCGACTTCTGCGGACGG
>Ga0180429_10003810_pt1 | contig 12178 bp, 8 predicted proteins | sample SS_ome_FD_132428 | JGI IMG/M metagenome (GOLD analysis project Ga0180429, IMG submission 132428) | Hypersaline lake sediment archaeal communities from the Salton Sea, California, USA - SS_1_S_1 metaG | ecosystem: Environmental > Aquatic > Non-marine Saline and Alkaline > Hypersaline > Sediment ... | reverse complement strand
CTGGCAAGTGTCGTGGCGGGAACGAAATACCGTGGTCAGTTCGAGGAGCGGCTCAAGCAGATCATGGCCGAGATCCGGGAATCCGAGGACATCATCCTCTTCATCGACGAGCTGCACACCATCGTGGGCGCCGGCGGTGCGGAGGGGGCCATCGACGCCTCCAACATGCTCAAGCCAGCGCTCTCGCGAGGCGAGATCCAGTGCATCGGCGCCACGACCATGGACGAGTACCGCAAGTTCATAGAGAAGGACGGGGCGCTCGAGCGGCGCTTCCAGACCATCATCGTCAACCAGCCCACCGAGAAGGAGACCGTGGAGATCCTCTTCGGCCTGCGGGATCGCTACGAGGCCCACCACCGGGTCAAGTTCGAGGACGAGGCCATCAAGTCGGCCGTCTGGCTGTCGAACCGCTACATCTCGGGTCGCGCCCTGCCGGACAAGGCCATCGACGTCATCGACGAGGCCGGTTCGCGGGCCCGCCTGTCCATGGCCCTGATGCCACCGGACCTGCGCGAGATCGAGAGCCAGGTGCACGAGGTGGTCAAGGAGAAGGAAGCCGCCATCCAGGCCCAGGAATTCGAGAAGGCCGCCCGCTACCGCGACGACGAGAAGGACCTGCGCCGCCAGCTCGCCGACCTCAAGAAGAACTGGAAGGTCGAATCCAGCGACAACGCCGCCCACGTGGACACCCGGCTGGTCTGCCGCGTGATCGCCGACATCACCGGCATCCCGGTGGCGGAGGTCGAGGAGGAGGAGACCGAGAAGCTCCTGCGCATGGAGGATGAGCTGCGAAAGTGGATCGTGGGCCAGAGCAACGCGCTGGACGCGGTTTCCAAGGCCATTCGGCGCAACCGGGCCGGCCTGCGCGACCCGCGTCGTCCCATCGGCTCCTTCCTGTTCACCGGCCCGACCGGCGTGGGCAAGACCGAGGTGGCCCGCCGGCTGGCGGAGTTCATGTTCGGCGACCAGTCCTCGTTGATCCGCGTCGACATGAGCGAGTACATGGAGAAGTTCGCGGTCTCGCGCCTGGTCGGCGCGCCGCCGGGCTACGTGGGCTACGACGAGGGCGGCATGCTGACCGAGAAGGTCCGCCGCAAGCCCTACTCGGTCATCCTCCTCGACGAGATCGAGAAGGCCCATCCCGACGTCTTCAACATCCTGCTGCAGGTCCTCGAGGACGGCCAACTCACCGACAGCTTCGGACGCACGGTGGACTTCAAGAACACGGTGCTGATCATGACGTCGAACGTGGGTAGCCGGCGGGCCAAGGACAGCAAGGCCCTGGGCTTCGGCTCGGAGGAGAAGACGGCCACGGACGTTCGCATCAAGTCGGCCATCGACCAGGATCTCCGCAAGACCTTCAGTCCCGAATTCCTCAACCGCGTCGACGAGCTGATCTTCTTCCGATCGCTGCACCTGGAGGACATGGCCCAGATCGTCGATATCCTGCTGGACGACGTCAACACCCGTCTGCGGAACATGGAAATCGTCTTCGAGTTCACGGACGCGGCCAAGGATTTCCTCTGCCGCGTGGGCCACGATCCCGAGCAGGGCGCCCGCCCGCTCCGCCGGTCCATCCAGAAGTACGTGGAGGATCCCCTGAGCGAGAAGCTGCTGCGCGGGGAGATCTCCCACAACAGCCGCGTCACGGTCAGCGCGGGCAACGAGGAACTCGTCTTCAACGCGTCGGAACTGGGCGAGGAGGATCCCGAGCCCGCCGTGGTGAGCGAGGCGCCGCCCGGCCAGGACTGACGCATCGCGTTCCGGGGACGGGAGGCCGAGGCCTCCCGTCCTTGCTTTCCGCCCCCGATTACCGCATTATTTGCCGGCTTCCGGCCGGAACCCCGGATGACCGCCCGCGTACAAGGGCCGCACGTCACGGAGTTGCCGGGCGCACCGCCCTTTGCTACCATGCCCCGGCTCGCGCGGTCCCAGGAGGGGATCCGCGGTCCGCCGCTGAACGAACCGGAAAGACTGGATGATGCGCATGTCCATCAGGCGAGCGGTGCTGTCGCTCCTGTTGCTCTCGATCGCGGGCACCCTAAGCGCCCAGACGGTCGAACGGACCATTTCCGCCATCGACGTGGTCGGGGCCCGCACGGTCGGCGCCCGGCAGGTCCGGGCCTGGTCGGAGCTGGAGGAGGGGACCGTCTACTCGGGCGAGGTCGTGGCCGCCGCCATCCGCAACCTCTTCGCCACCGGCAAGTTCGCCGACATCTTCGTCTACCGCATGGACGAGGACGCGGGCGTGCGTCTCGTCATCAACCTGCGCGAGTTCCCGCGCATCAAGCAGATCGCCTTCGTGGGCAACGACAAGGTCAAGGACGACGATCTGAGCGAGGCCTTCGCGCCCACGGTGGGGCAGTTCGCCAACCCCGCGGTGCTGATCCGGGATCTGGCGCCCCTGAAGGACCTCTACCAGGAGAAGGGCTACTACAACATGTCGGCCCACGTGGATTCGTCCCGGGTCGATGCCAGCAATCTCCAGGACCTGATCGTCACCATCGACGAGGGCAACAAGATGAAGGCCCGCACCATCGCCTTCGCGGGCAACACGGTCTTCAGCGACGACGACCTGCGCGGCGAGATGAAGCAGAGCACCGGCGGGTTCCTCAAGAGCGCCACCTTCAAGAAGCAGCAGTTCGAGGAGGACAAGCAGCGCATCGTGGCCCACTACCGGGACCACGGATACCTGGACGCGGCCGTGACGGACGTGGACCTGGACTTCGTCGAGAACAACGAGCGCCTGGACCTGACGATCCACATCGAGGAAGGGCTCCTGTATTCCGTCGGCCGCATCGACTGGGAGGGCAACACCGTCTACGACGACATCGCCGTGGCGCGCCTGATCCTCCTGGATACGGGCGACACCTTCCGCGAGAGCGACTACCAGGAGACGGTCCAGGCCCTGCACTCGCTCTACTGGGACAGCGGCTACATCTACATCACGATCGAGCCCGAGCGGGGCATCCACGACGACGTGGTGGACGTGACCTTCCGCTTCCAGGAGGGCGAACCGGCGCGGGTGCGCGACGTGGCCATCGAGGAGAACCTGAAGACCCACGACAGCGTGATCCTGCGCGAGATGCACGTCTTCCCGGGGGACCTTTTCAGCAACTCCCTGGTGGGCCTGTCCCAGCGGGACATCTTCCAGCTGGGCTACTTCGAGGACGTCCAGGTGGACTTCCGTCCGGCGGACACCGCAGGGGACATCGACCTGGTCATGAAGGTCAAGGAGAAGCAGACGGGCCAGTTCTCCTTCGGCATGGCCTACAGCGCCCAGACCTCGGCCACCGGCTTCATCCAGATCGCCGAGACGAATTTCCGCGGCAAGGGCCAGAACATCGGCCTGGCCTGGCAGTTCGGCAGCCGGCAGCGCTATGTGGACCTGAACTTCACCGAGCCCTGGTTCATGGGACACCCCGTGCTGGTGGGCGCGGACCTCTTCGACCGCTATCAGTACAACTTCGACGACTTCTACGAGAGCCGGATCAAGGGCCTGGCCCTGCGCCTCGGACGGCGCATACCGGGCACGCGCTACAGCCGGCTCGGCCTGCGCTACGAGCTCTCGGAGACCAGGCTCTCGAACTTCAGCTACGGCTACGTGGACTACCTGGACAGCCTGGAGGAGCAGATCGGAACGGACGAGCTGGAGTTCGAGCGCCTCGACGAGGTCGACTGGCCGCGCACCAAGAGCGCCGTCACCCTGAGTTTCTCCCGCAACTCCACCGACAATCCGTTCTTCCCGACCGCCGGCTCGCGCTCGAGCTACAGCGTGGAGCTCTCGGGCGGTCCCTTCGGCGGACAGATCGAGTACCAGAAGCATCTCCTGAAGCATTCCTACTACCAGAAACTGCCCGGCGGCTTCGCCCTCAACCTGCGTACCGCCATGGGGTTGATCCACGGCCTGGACAACCCCGACGGCGTGCCCGACTACGAGAAGTTCCGTCTGGGCGGCAACCGCGTCTATCCCCTGCGCGGCTACCGCGACCTGGAGGTCGTGCCCCGTGGGAATCCCGGTTTCATCGGCGGCCGCTTCTACCTGATCACGAGCAGCGAGATCCTCTATCCCTTGACGCAGGCGGTCCAGTTGCTAGGTTTTGTCGATCAGGGCGATACCTGGAACAGCTTCGGCGAGGCCGATTTCACGAACCTGCGCAAGGGGGCCGGTTTCGGCATCCGCGTCGAAGTGCCCATGATGGGAACCATAGGCTTCGACTACGGTTACGGTTTCGACCGTGCCGGCGGCCCCGGCTGGGAGCCGCACTTCAATTTCGGCACCTTCTTCTAACGGGATAGAAAGCGTGCACCCATCGTGCACCAGCGCGAGGAGTTGACGATGAATAGATTCGCGAAGACGATCGCCGTGCCGGCCTTGGCCCTGATGTGCCTCCTGCCGGCCGCGGCCTTTGCCGCGGACGCCAAGCCACTGGGCGTCATAGATTCGGAGCGCATCGTCCAGGAGTATGGTGCCGCCAAGGATGCCCAGACCCAGTACCAGCAGTTCCTCCAGGATCTCGAGCAGGACATCGCCGATCGCGAGACGGAGCTCCAGCGCATGGCCGAGGAGATCGAGAGCCAGCGCATGCTGCTGGGGGAGGACGCCCTGAGCCAGCGCATGCAGGAGTTCGACGATCTCAAGAGCGACTACTTCACCTTCCGCGAGACGGTGGAGACCAAGGCCGAGAACGAGTACAAGACCAAGATCCAGCCCATCATCGACCAGGTGAAGCTCATCGCCGAGCGCGTGGGCAAGGAAGAGGGATTCGGGATCATCATCGACACGGCCGCCCTCACCACCGTCTACATCGATTCCGACGTGGATCTGACCGACCGTGTGCTGTCGGCGCTCGTGCGCGGCGTGGAAGACTAGCATGGCCTACCGTCTGAGCGAGCTTTCCCGTCGCTTGGGTCTGCCCAGGGACGGGGACGGGGATCCCGAGATCCGCGGCGCGGCCGGCATCGCCGACGCGCGTCCCGGCGAGATCACCTTCGCCGAGAGCGGCCGCCAGACCGGAGACCTCGATCGTTCGGACGCGTCGGCCGTCGTCCTGCCCCCCGGCACGCCCTGCAGTCTGCCCGCCCTGCGCGCGGAGAATCCCCGCGCGGCGTTCAGCCGCATTCTCGAGCTCTTCGCGCCAGACCCGGAACTGGTCTTTCCGCCGGGCATCCACCCCACCGCACTCGTGCACGAGACGGCCGTTCTCGGCGACGTGGCGACCATCGGGCCCTACGCGGTGGTCGGGCCGGGCGCCCGGATCGGTTCGGGCGTCCGTATCGGTTCGCACGCCGTGGTGGAGGCCGGGGCGGAAATCGGCGAGGACTGCCAGATCCACGCGCACGTGGCGGTCCGCGAGCGCTGCCGACTGGGCCGGCGCGTGATCCTGCACGCCGGCGTCGTCGTCGGCAGCGACGGCTTCGGCTACCACCCCGGTCCGGAAGGCCTGGTGCGCATTCCCCAGATCGGCGTCGTCGTCCTGGAGGACGACGTGGAGGTCGGCGCCAACAGCTGCATCGACCGTGCCACGACGGGGGAGACCCGCATCGGCGCGGGTACCAAGATCGACAACCTGGTGCAGATCGCCCACAACGTCCGCATCGGCGCGAACACCGCCATTTCGGCCCAGACGGGGATTTCGGGCAGTTGCGTGGTGGGCGACGGCGTCACCATGGGCGGTCAGGTCGGCATGGCGGATCATTTAACCCTTGGCGACGGCGTGAAGGTGGCGGCAAAATCGGGCCTCACGCGTGACGTGCCCAGCGGGAAGACGGTCTTCGGCTATCCGGCCGTCGAGTTCAGGCGCGGCTTCAAGCTGGTGGCGCTCACGCACCGCCTGCCCGAGTTCCTCAAGCGGCTGGCCCGCCTGGAGAAGCTCCTGGACGTCAAGGACGAGGAGAGCTGAGTTGCTGTTCCTGCAGAAGACCGTGAGCGAGCGTGCCGAGATGACGGGCACGGCCCTGCATTCGGGGGCTCCCGCCACCATCGCCTTCCAGCCGGCGCCGGCCAACACCGGGATCATCTTCCGGGTCGAGACGTCGGACGGTCCGGTGGAGGTCCCGGCCCTGATCGAGAACGTCCCCGCCGACCACGGCGGCATGCGCAACACGAAGCTGGCGGCCGGCGACGTCGAGATCCAGACCGTCGAGCACGTTCTCTCGGCCCTGGCCGGACTCGGCGTCACGAACTGCTACGTCGAACTCGACGGTCCGGAACCGCCCGAGCCCAGGGCCGGCAGCACCATCGAGTACGTCGACCTCATCGAATCCGCGGGGATCGTGAGCCAGGGCCTGCCGGGCTATTATCTGCAGGTGGATACGCCCGTCTCCTGGAGCGACGGAGACGTCTCCCTGCAGGTCGTGCCCTGCGACACCTTCCGCATCACCTGCCAGATCGAATACGACGATCCGCTGATCGGCTCCCAGGAATTCACCTGCGAGATCCGGCCGGACGTCTACAAGCGGGAGATCGCGCCCTGCCGGACCTTCGCCCTGCGCGACGACGTGGAGAAACTCCAGTCCATGGGGCTCGGCATGGGGGGCACTCTGGAGAACGCCCTCATCGTGGAGGACGGAAAACTGGTCAACGATCTGGAGCTGCGCTTCCCGGACGAGTTCGTCCGCCACAAGATCCTCGACATGATCGGTGATCTCGCCCTGCTGGGCATGCCCATCCAGGGCCACGTGATCGCGCGGCGCAGCGGCCACGACGGAAACCTGGCCTTCGTGCGCATGCTGGCGCGCAAGGAGCGCCGCTCAACGCGCATCTACCCGCCCCGCAAGCCGCGTCACTGGGACATCTCGTCCATCATGAAGGTCATGCCCCACCGCTACCCCTTCCTGCTGGTCGATCGCATCATAGAGTTCGAGGCGGGCAAGCGCGTGGTGGGCATCAAGAACGTCAGCGTCAACGAGCCCTTCTTCCAGGGGCATTTCCCCGACCACCCGATCATGCCCGGCGTGCTGATCACCGAGGCCATGGCCCAGGTCGGCGGCGTATTGCTGATGAGCAGTGTTGATAATCCGGAGTCGAAACTTGTTTACTTCAGTGGCATAGATGGTGCAAGGTTTCGCAAACCCGTCACGCCTGGAGACCAGATCCGCTTCGAGCTGGAGATGGTCAAGATGCGCGGTCCCATCTGCAAGATGAGCGGTGTGGCCTACGTGGACGGGGAGAAAGTAGCCGAGGCGGATCTCATGTCGACGATCGTCGATCGCTGAGGTCCTGGCCGGGGAGGACAGCTTGTCAGCTGACATGAAGCGGGCGTCGAAGCTACGCCCGGTGCGCAAACCCGAGATACACCCGACGGCGGTCGTCCATCCCGACGCCACCATCGGGCACAACGTCCGGATCGGACCCTTCACGGTGATCGGTCCCGCCGTGACCATCGGCGCGGACTGCGAGATCGCCTCCTCGGTGGTCATCGACGGCCGGACGACCATCGGCCGCGGCAACAAGATCTTCCCCGGCGCCGTGATCGGCCTGTCCCCGCAGGATCTCAAGTACGCCGACGAGGTCAGCTACGTGGAGATCGGCGATCACAACACGATCCGCGAGTACGTCACGATCCACCTCGCTTCGGGCGAGGACGAGACCACCCGCGTCGGCGACAACAACCTGCTGATGGCCTACGTGCACGTGGCGCATAACTGCGTCCTGAACGACAACATCGTCCTGGCCAACGCCGTCAACCTGGCCGGCCACGTCAACATCGGGGACTGGGCGATCCTGGGCGGCATGACGCCCGTCCATCAGTTCGTCCGGATCGGCGCCCACGCCTTCATCGGCGGCGGCAGCCGCGTGGCCCAGGACGTGCCGCCCTTCATACGCGTGGCCGGCAGCCCCGCCGAGGTATCCGGACTCAACAGCGTGGGATTGAAACGGCGCGGCTTCGACGAAGAGGCCCTGGTGAACCTGAAGAAGGCGTACAGACTGCTGTACCGCAGCGGCCTGAACGTCAGCCAGGCCCTCGAGAAGATGGCGCTGATCTGCCAACTCGACACGCATCTCGAGGAATTGATGGCCTTCATCCGGCGGTCCGAGCGCGGTATCGTGCGCTGATTCCGACGGCGGGTGCTCCGGATGATCCGGACAATCGGAATGGATCGTGGCGGCGGGTTCCTCCCGCCGCCTCTTCGCGAGGAGCCGCCCCATGTCGGAACCGCGGGTCTCCGCGGCCCCCCACGTCTTTCTCGCCTGCGGCGAGGCCAGCGGTGAGCGTTACGGTGCCGCTCTGGTCGGCGCCCTGCGTGAGCGTCTGCCGGACGCCCGTTTCACGGGTCTCGGCGGGGACGGTCTTGCGGATGCGGGCGTCGAGATCGTCTGCGGGCGCTCCGAGCTCTCGATCATGGGATTCGCCGAGGTCCTGCCGGCCTTGCCGGCCATCTGGCGTGCGCGGCGTCGCCTGGCGCGGCATCTCGACGACGGCGGCGTCGATCTCTTCGTGCCGGTGGATTTCCCGGGTTTCAACCTGGGCCTTGCTGCCCGAGCCCGGCGTCTCGGCGTCCCCGTCTTCTACCTGGTGGCCCCCCAGCTCTGGGCGTGGGGCGGCTGGCGGGCGGGCCGCCTCAGACGCGCCGTCGATCTCCTGGGGACCCTGCTTCCCTTCGAACAGGATTATTTCGCCGCCAGGGACGTTCCCGCGGTGTGGCTGGGACACCCCCTGATCGACGTCTACGACAAGCCGGAGACCGACCGTGAGCGCAAGGACCGCGAGGCCCGTCTCGTCTCCTCGTCGGCGGACCTGACGGTGGGCCTGTTGCCCGGCAGCCGACGCCAGGAGATCGACCGGCTCCTGCCTACGATGTTGGCGTCGGTCGAACGGTTGAAGCGCCGGGTGCCGCACCGTAGTTTCAGATGGATCGTCAGCCGTGCGCCCGGCGTCCGCGACGCGGAGCTGGAGGCGGCGCGTGCGGCCGGCGCCGAGGTGTCCGAGGCCTCCCTGCGCGATCTCCTGCGCGAGCTGGACCTGGCGCTCGTCTGCAGCGGCACGGCTTCCCTGGAAGCCGCCATGGCGGGTGTGCCCCACGCGATCGCCTACCGGACGTCGGCCTTCAACCACCTGCTGGCGCGACGTCTCGTGCGTGTGGATTTCATCGGGCTGGCGAACCTGGTCCTCGAACGCGCCCTGGTCCGGGAGTACGTGCAGGACGCGGCGACGCCGGATAGGTTGGCCGGGGATCTCGCGGACTGGCTGTCCTGCAGCGCCCGGCGCGCCCGCTTCGCATCGGGCGTGGACACGCTGCGCGAGAAGCTTGGCGCGCCGGGCGTCTGGGATCGTGCCGCCGACGCCGCGCTGTCTCTCGTCGACTAGGAGGCGAATGCTGGGGCAACTCAAACTGCGGCTCGCGCCCCCCTTGTACCGGATGCTATCCGGCAGCGTGCGTCTCGCCGGACACGGCACCGCCCGCCGACCCGGAGGGCGGCCGGTCATCTTCGCCTGCCTACACCGGGACATGATACCGGCCATCTTCCACGTCCGCGGAGCGCATCCCACGCTGCTGGTCAGCCGAAGCCCCGACGGCGACATCCTCATCCGGACCCTCGAGCGCGACGGCTACGGGTTCGTCCGCGGTTCGACCGGCAAGCAGGGCGGGCGGGCCTTCCGGGACCTTCTGCTCGCCCTGGAGGGCGGCGCATCGCTGGGCCTCGCCGTGGACGGCCCCCGCGGCCCCTTCGGCGTCGTGCGCGACGGCGTACTCCAGCTCTCGCGGCGGACGGGGACGCCCATCGTGCCGCTGGCCGTCCGCTGCGGCCGGCACCTGAGCCTGCGCAACTGGGACCGCACGGTGCTGCCTCTGCCCTTCACGTGTCTGGACGTCGTCGAGCGGGATCCGGTCGTGGTGCCGCCCGACGCATCGGATGCCGAGGTCGCCGATATCGCACGCCGCCTGGCCGCGACGCTGCTCGACGCGGGAGCGGGCTCATGAGTCCGACGGTCGTCATGGACAGGCGCAGCCGCAGGACCCGGATCGCCGGGTCCCTCTGGTGCCGCTGGGCGCAACGGCCGCCCCGCTGGCTGCCGTTGCTGGAACCCCTGAGCTCTGCGATCGCTCGCGCGGATCTGCGGCGCCGCCTGACCGGGCGCACGACGCCGCCGGATCGGCCCCGCGTGGTGTCCGTGGGCGCGCTCCGGGCCGGCGGCAGCGGCAAGACGCCCGTCGTGCTGGACCTGGCGGAGGGCTTGGCCGCGACCGGCCGCCGCATCGCGGTCGTCACGCGCGGTTACGGTTCGGCCGAGACGGGTCCGGTGATCGTGGACGCTGCGGACGGGGCCTGCGGCGACGAGGCGCGCATGCTCGCCGCGGGTCTGACCGCGGCGGTGATCGTCCAGTCCCGCGATCGGAGCGCGGGTCTGCGGCTGCTGCGTGAGCGCTGTCCTGACGTGGACATCGTCCTGCTGGAGGACGGGCACCAGTGCGCCGGCGCCGGACGCCACCTCGACGTGCTGATCCTCGATCGCTGGCGCGTGTCGGACGGCCGGCTCGCGCCCGAGACCGGGCTGCGGCTGCCTTGGGGGCCCTGGCGGGAAGGCGCGAGCGGCGCCGCCCGGGCGGACGTCTGGCTGCTGCCCATGGGGGAGGACGAGCAGCCGCCCGACCGGTGGGACGGGGGTCCGGACATCCTGGGCTTCGTCCGACGCCCCGCGCTTCCCGAAGGCGTAGCGGCCCCGCTCGGGATGCCGTACGGTGTGGTGAGCGGAATCGCGTCGCCGAAGCGCTTCGAGGCGGATTGCGCGGCGCTGTGCGGAAGCGAACCCGCCGTGATCGCGCGATTCGACGACCACGCCGCCTACACGCGACGCGACGTGGACGCCCTGCTCGGGACCGGAAACGCCGCCGGCGTGGGCGTCTGGCTGACCACGGCCAAGGACCGCGTGAAGCTTTCGTCCCTCTGGTCCGGCCGGACGCCGGACCTGCGGACCGTGTCCCTGGACCTCTTCTGGCGGGGGTCGGCCAACCTCGCCGAAACGGTCCTGTCACGCCTGGAGGATTGATCCCGTGCAAAGACCGGAGCCCGTCGTCTCTCGCCACCTCGTCATAGGTTCGGGTATCGCGGGCCTGCAGTTCGCCCTGCTCGCGGCCGAACAGGGCGAGGTGCGCGTCGTGACCAAGAAGGAATCCTTCGAGAGCAACACCAACTACGCCCAGGGCGGCATAGCCGCCGTGCTGTCGCCCCTGGACGATTTCGAGCTGCACGTCCAGGACACGCTGGTCGCCGGCGACGGCCTCTGCGACGAGGATGTCGTGCGGGCCATGGTCAACGCGGCGCCCCACCTGATCGACCGGCTCCTCGAATACGGCGTCCGGTTCACGCGGACGGAGGCGGGCGACACCTACGCCCTGGGACGCGAGGGCGGCCACTCCCGCAACCGCATCGTCCACGCCGCGGATCTCACCGGGCGCGAGCTCGAGACCTGTCTGCTCGAGACCTGCCGCAACCACCCCCGCATCACGCTGGACGAGAACCACGTGGGCCTCGACCTGATCCTGGGGGACGCCCTCGTCGGTGCCGATCTGGCGCCCGACCGGGCCGCAGGCTGCTGGGTGCTGGACCGTCAGACCCTCGACCTCACGCCCTATCTGGCGGACGTGGTCACCCTGGCGACCGGCGGCTGCGGCAAGGTGTACGCCTACACCTCGAACCCGGACATCGCCACGGGCGACGGCATGGCCATGGCCTATCGGGCCGGCGCCGTCCTGTCCAACATGGAGTTCGTGCAGTTCCACCCGACCTGTCTCTACCATCCGGAGGCCAAGAGCTTCCTGATCTCGGAGGCCGTCCGCGGCGAGGGCGCCCACCTGATCAACAGCCGCGACGAGCGCTTCATGCCGCGCTATGACCCGCGCCAGGAACTGGCGCCCCGCGACGTCGTGGCCCGGTCGATCGACCAGGAGCTCAAGCTCACGGGTGAGCCCTGCGTCTTCCTGGACCTGCGTCACCTCGATCGGGATTTCGTGAACGGACGGTTCCCGAACCTGACCGCGACCTGCCGCCGCTTCGGCATCGACATGGCCGGAGAACCGGTGCCGGTCGTGCCCGCCGCTCACTACATGTGCGGCGGCGTCCGCGTCGATCCGGAGGGACGGACGAACCTGCCGGGCCTGCTGGCCATCTGCGAGGTGAGCTGCTCGGGCGTCCACGGCGCCAACCGGCTGGCCAGCAATTCCCTGCTGGAGG
>Ga0180429_10003804_pt1 | contig 12190 bp, 5 predicted proteins | sample SS_ome_FD_132428 | JGI IMG/M metagenome (GOLD analysis project Ga0180429, IMG submission 132428) | Hypersaline lake sediment archaeal communities from the Salton Sea, California, USA - SS_1_S_1 metaG | ecosystem: Environmental > Aquatic > Non-marine Saline and Alkaline > Hypersaline > Sediment ... | reverse complement strand
CGCCCCAAACAAAGAGTCCTGACCCCTTTTTTTGCCTGACCCCTTTTTTTGCCTTTTTTACTATGGAGCGGCGAGAAGGGGCGGCAAACGGAAGTCCGGGTCGTCTTTGTCCTGGAGGTTCCTCTTGCCCCTGTAGGTTCCGTAGTACGGAACGTTGGCGTCGATCCAGGTGACGGTCCTGATGAACTCGGCGCGGGTGATCTTCGCCTTGCAGGGGTCCTTGCGAATCCGCGCCGAGAGTTTGCTCAAATGCGAACCTCGCGTCAGCGGCGGGACGGCCACAAAATTCGAACTGCCGTAACGGCAGTCGGCGAAGCTGACCAGGTCCCTGTCGATCAGGTTCTCGTAACCGCGGCTGTACTTGCTGGTCGGCACGCCTGCAAGGTCGAGGCGTGCTTTTGGTTTCTCCCCTCCGTGACAACCGACGCAGTGCTTGTCGAAGATCGGTTGAACGTCGGTGGCGAAGTGGACCATACGAGGGCCCTTGTCGCCCGGTTGGGGTGCGAGGGCCTGTGGGGGATACTTCATTGCCTCCGGAAAGGCTCGCATCGGGCCTGGAGCTTTTCTGCGCAACTCGTGACACCCGACGCATGACCTCGTCTCGCCCGGCATCATGTTTATGAACGTGGGCATTAACTGCAGGGCCATGTAATTCTCGTCGAGCGCATGGAAGAAGATGTTCTCTCCGGCCGGCGCGGTAAAATATGCCGATCCGTCTTCGTGGACCTTCGCGACGCCGTAGATTTTCTTTCGATGCGGATCGGCTTTATGTCCCAGCGCCCAGGAGATCCCACGATGATTCCACGCCCAGGGCAGGGCGCCCATCACTCGCAGGTATTTCACTCTTCCGCGTTCGATGCCCTTCATCCCTTCGTATACGTTCTGCACGAACAACACCGCGGGCTTTGCTGTCTTCGGATTCTCCGCCTCAGACATTTTCGCGACCATCGTGGGCCTTCGGCGCGCCCGCAGCGGGAGCGCCTGGAAGCAGGACATCTCCGGGTCCCGGTGGAGTTCGGCTTTATTGCCCCAGGCATCCAGCACGTACAGTGCGTAGCGGGCGTTTCTGTTCCGCCTGACGGAGGGCCTGTGAGAGACCAGGAAAAACTTCTCCGAAAACGGGTAGGGATCCATGAAAGTACCGAACCTGCTCCTGGGATACCCCATCGACGGTGGATAGCCCACCTCGGGCGTGATGCAGTCCATCGCATCGGTGGTCCGCCGGCTGCGCCGGGCGTCGACCAGCACCACGGGCCCGACCGCGGCGAAATGGTGCCCGCCCGAGACCGTCACGATCTTGCGGCTGCCCGGTATCCCGCGGGCGCTGCTCATCGCCGCCGGCCAGATCGTGTTGTTCTTGTACACGTGGTCCACGCCGCTTCCGTCGGGGCGAATCGCCCAGAGGCTCTGCCCGTTGCCAAGCCCTTTGTCCAGGTACTCCCATCGCGTGTAGATCACCCGCCCGTCTTCCATGATCGACGGGGCGGTTTCGTTTACGGGCGAGTTGGAAATCCGCCGAAGGTTCTTACCGTCGGCGTCTATCAGGTACAGGTTCGTCACCGACGATCCGGGCGCGCAGAAAACGATCTGCATCGCGCGCGTCGAGGTGAACATGATCTTTCCGTCGGGCAGGTAGCACGGGTCCATGTCGTCGAAATTTTGCCCCACGCACATCACCCGGTTCCTGTTTCGCCGGATCGCCTCGGCGTCCTCGTCGCCCCCGCCGAAGGTCAACTGGCGCAGCGACCCGGATACCATAAGTCCGGTCTCCGGGTTTAGATCGATCTCGTAGATGCGATAGGATTCGGGAATGCGACGATGCCCTCGCCCGGGCTTGCCCTTTTCATCGTCCCTGTTCGGGGGGCGGTAACCGAATACCAGTTTCTTCGCGTCGTAGGACAGGTCGAACCGATCGAACAGCCCGCCGTCAAGCTCCGGGACGAGCGGGGTGGCCTTGCCTTCGGGGCTGACGGGCGACAGTACGCAGAGATTCCCGCCCATCTTCCCGCTGTGCTGATCGGCGTAGGTGTGCCCGTATCCTGCCGACGAGCGCTTGATGAACAGGAGTTTGTCGAAATTCAGCGCCGGATGGCTCATCAGCGCGTCGCTGCGCAGTGCGGTCAATTCGTCGTGAAGTTCCTGCAGTTGCTCGGCCGAACCGTCGGCCAGCGCGCCCTTTTTGGCCTCCAGGTCGGACAGCTTCTCGAGTCGCTCCCTGCCGCCGGAATACCTCGACCCGAACGTCGCGGAGGTGTCGGCGATCGCCTGCCGCAGCGCCGCTATGTTTACGGCGCCGGGAGGCATGAATCCACTCCTATAGCGCGGAGGGACCCTGTCGATGTGACGCACCTTGCGCTCGGGCTGCTTCCAGTCCCCGGGAAAATCGCCGCTCGCGTTAAAACGCAGTTCCAGCAGGTTGGGCAGCGGTCCGCGGCGGGTCAGCTTCAGCGTGTGCCTGCCCGCGGCGGTCGATATCCTGACGACCTTCCCCTCCCGGCGAACCTGCTCCCACCTGGCGATCCTGCTGCTCCACGAATATGCGACGGGTATCTCGAATCGCGACGAACCGATCGTCACGCCGTTGCATCCGACGCCGATGCGCTTGGCGTCGAAAAGGAATTCGGTTGGCCTGGCCTCCGCGGCCGAGTAGCGTACCTGGAGCGTATATTCGCCCGCCGCGGGGAAGTCTATATCGTATTCGACCACACCGTCTTTTCCGTCTCGCGGTCCGCCGCCGGCCATCGGACCGGCGTCGGCGTATTCGTCCGGGCTCGCGTAGATCCGCACATTTCCGCGATCGAACGTGCAAGCGCCGATGGTAATCGTCCCGGAGCGCCGGTCCCCGGCGGGCTCCAGCGTGGGATACCGATCTTCCGGGAAGCTTCCGTTCCGGAACATCTTGTGATATTTCGCCGGTACGCTCTTTAGGTCCCTCACCTTGTATTTGGGCGCATTCCATCCGGGGGGAAACTCATCCGGCGTGTCCAGGCGAATCGCCGCGATGTGAGGCAGCGGACCGCGCCTGGCGAGTTTCAGCGTGTGAGGACCCTTGTCCAGTTTAATCTCGAGAAGCGAAATCAACCTGCGCCTGCGCAAGCCTTCCCATCTCGCGGCGCTGCTGTTGGCTGTGAGTTTCCCCGGTCGCCCTCCCGCATCCCGCTCGAAGGTCACGCCAAAGCAGCACTTTTCCCGATCCTTGTTATCGAAAGAGACCTGGACCGCCCTGGCCTCGGTCGAGGCATAACATATCTGCAGCGTATACGCGGCGGTAACGGGAATGTCGATATCGTATTCGACGGTCCAGCCCCAAGGCCGCCTCGGCCCGCCGACGATCACCGGTCCGGCGTCTGCATATTCTTTCGGGTCGGCGCAGATGCGGACATTTCCGCGAGCGAACGACCATGCGGGAATCACCAGCGTCCCGCCTTCGGTCCGACCCGGCGCCAGCGCGACGCTTAGACCGGCAAGACACGCCAGGGCTAGCGCCATCGACGCCAATCGGTTGAACCACCGCGATAAATACAATTCAATGTCCATCGCAAGTCTCCGTGAAAGAAGGAGGTAATGCTTCTTACCGGACAAGCATTATAACACGTTCGTCCCGGCGTTCCAGCGAGGAGTTTGTCGACGTACCAACCGCCCCAGCCCTGGCGACGCCGCTGCAATGCGAACGTCAAACAGGATTGATCCGCCCAATTTGTTTCGATTATTTCACCGCCGGAACCCGGCGTATTTTCCAGCCCGTTCGACATGCATGCGGGCCGGCTCGATCCCTTACATGCTGAAGAAGAAGAATCGGTAACCTTCCTGTCGGTGAATTGCAGGCATTAGACATATCCCAATCCACGATCAGACAACCAACGATGCTGCAAACCCGAGAATACGAAGCAAAGTAAAGACATCGTAAGGGTTTTCTACATTCGGGCTCCGCGAGGGTGTGGCGTTCCGTGGCGGCAAAATTTCTCCTGCGGTCTACTTTCTACTTTCTACTTTCTCGAAAACCGCTATAGGGCTTGTTTGAAAACAAGTTATCGATGCCAGAATAAAACTCACACCCCTCCGCGATATGTCACGGCGAAACAGTTTGCCTCCGGAGACGCGGGCAATATAATATTTCCCCTGGCGAACAGTTTGCCGAATGATGCTGACTGCGGCCGAACGAATCCACCCCTTTTTCCGAAAGAAGGTCCCCGACATGCGGATAAACATGCCAATGCGAATTGCGGCGATGGCGATGGCGATGGCGATTATCACCTGCCCCCTGCAAGCCGATGAGGGCATGTGGGCGTTCAACAACATACCGGTCAAGACGATCGAGACCAGGCACGGTTTCAAGCCCTCGCCGCAGTGGCTGGAGCACTTGCAGCGATCGGCGGTGAGGTTCAACGGGGCGTCAGCCTCGTTCGTGTCGAGCGAGGGGTTGGTGTTTACCAACCACCACGTGGGGCGAGGGGCCATTCAGAAGCTCAGCTCTGCCGATCGCGACCTGCTGAAGAGCGGTTTCCACGCAACCACGCGCCAGCGGGAACTGCGCTGCCACGATCTGGAACTCAACGTGCTGGTTGACATAAAGGACGTCACCGCCCGAATCGAGTCCGCGGTCCGAGCGGACATGTCGCCGGCGCGGGCGTTCGAGGCCCGGAGATCGGCGATGAGCACCATAGAGGCCGAATCGCAGGCCCGCAGCGGTTTGCGGAGCGACGTGGTGACGCTCTACCACGGGGCGCTGTATCACCTGTACCGCTACAAGAAGTATACCGACGTCCGCCTGGTCTTCGCCCCCGAACACGACATCGCGTTCTTCGGAGGTGACTGCGACAACTTCGACTATCCCCGCTACTGCCTGGACGTGTCGTTCTTCCGCGTGTACGAAAACGGCAAGCCGCTGCGCACGGACCACTACCTCCGCTGGAGTCGGTCCGGATGCTCCGAGGGTGAGATGGTGTTCGTAGCCGGGCACCCCGGGCGGACCAAGCGCCTGCTGACGACCGCCCACCTGGAATTCCTGCGAGACCGGACCCTTCCCGACACCCTGAACCGCCTGCGTCGCAGGGAGATCACGGTGCGGACTTTCGCCGAGCGCTCCAGGGAGAACGCCCGGAGGGCGGCGGGGAACATCTTCGGCGTCCAGAACGGTCGCAAGGCCCTGCTGGGCCGACTGGCAGCCCTCCAGGAACCCCGCCTGCTGGCACAAAAACGCAAGCGAGAGAAGGCCCTGCGCGCCGCGATCGCCAAGGACCCCAAACTCCGCAAGGAATGCGGGGAGGCATGGGAGGACGTGGCCCGGGCCCTAAAGACGTGGAACGGTCTCTATAACGAACTGACCCTGCTGGAGCGCGGCGGCGCATTCGCCTGCCGGCAGTTCGGTATCGCCCGCTCCCTGGTGCGTCTTGCCGACGAGACGCCCAAGCCTAACAATCTCCGCCTGCGGGAGTACCGCCAGTCCAATCTCGACTCGCTCAGGCACCGGTTGTTCTCCAAAGCCCCCATCTACAAGGACCTTGAGACGGTCAGGCTGGCCGATTCGCTGAGCCTGCTGGTCGAGCGGATGGGGGCCGGCAGCAAGCTGGTCGCCCGGGTGCTGGATGGGAAATCGCCGCGGGAACGGGCGGCAGAACTGGTTGGGGGCACGAAGCTCGAAGACCCGGCCTTGCGACGACGCCTGGCCCGGGGCGGCGCGGAGGCAGTCGCCAAATCCGACGACCCGATGATCGCCCTGGCCAGGATGGTGGACGCGCCTTCTCGCGCGGTGCGCAAGGCCTGCCAGGAGCAGGTCGACGAACCGCTCCGCCAGGCGTACGCCAGGATCGCCCGCTCGAAGTTCGCCGTCCACGGTACGGGCGTGTACCCCGACGCCACCGGAACACTTCGCCTGGCGTACGGAAGGATCGAGGCCTACAAAGAGCAGGGGCGTCTCATCCCGCACTGCACCGCCATCGGCGGGGTGTTCGCGCGGTCGGCGGAGCACGAGAACCAGTGGCCTTTCCACCTGGGCAAGCGGTGGCTGGGGCGGAGGGAGAAGCTCAATAAGACCGCGGCATTCAATTTCGTCTGCACCGCCGACATCACAGGGGGCAACTCCGGAAGCCCCGTGGTCAACAGAAAGGGCGAACTGGTCGGCGTGATTTTCGACAGCAACCTGCACGGTCTGGGCTGGTCCTACCAGTTCGACTCTCGCCAGGGACGATCCGTCTCCGTCCACGTGCAGGCCGTACTGGAAGCCCTGCGGACGGTCTACGGCGCCAAGGCGCTGGTGGATGAACTGACAACAGGCAATTGAAAAGAAAGTGACATGAAGGCAAGGATTCCGAAAACATGGCTGATCCTCCTGGGTATGGTCGCCGCGGCATGTTCGGCCGCACCTGACACCGACACCGCCAAACTCCCCGGCGATATCCGCGCCAAGCATCCATCGAATGCCCGTGGCAGCGCATTGCGCTATCCCGGCGCGGCGCCTGGGAAGACCAACCGCCGCGTTGGAGGCGGTCGAGCGTGTCTCGAGAACGCCGCGATCCGTGCCGAATGGCGGTTCGACAAGAGTCAGATCACGCTTGTCGCGATCGAAAACAGGCACACCGGACAGAAGGTGACAATCGGCACGGGCGGTCTTCCGCGCGTGGTGCTGGGCGGCGGGCGCACGATCGACTTGGCGTCTCTCAGGCCCGCGGCGCCCCCGGGCCTGCACGATCGCGCCGTCGTCGCCGAGTTCAAAGACGACGCGTCAGGTTTGGCGATGCGGTGGTCGGCGACGTTGGACGATGGTTCAAACGCGATCGTACAGACCCTGCAGTTGACCGCATCGCGAGATACCGGGATCAAGGAGCTTGTTTTTGTTGATGCTACCTTGAAAGGCGCACGGCAGGTGGGTCGCGTGGACGGATCGGTCGTCGTGTGCGGTGATATTTTCCTTGCCGTCGAGCATCCGCTGGCAAAGAACACCGTAAGCAACAACTCGCGCGCGCGGTGCGCCCTTCCGCGGGGAAACGTGTTGAAAACCGGGCGATCGTGGACGCATACCGGCGCTGTCGGCGTTGTTCCGCCAGGCCAGTTGCGACGCGGATTCCTGTACTACCTGGAACGCCGGCGCGCTCGACCGTATCGACCGTTTCTGCATTACAACAACTGGTACGACGTGGTCCTTGCCCGCCCCGTCCAGCGAGCAACCGAAGCGGAATGCCTCAAGACCACCGAGTTCTACGGGCGCCAACTCGTCCGCCGGCGCGGCGTGAAGATGGACGCGTTTGTCTGGGATGACGGGTGGGATGATTTCAACTCGCTGTGGGATTTCCACAAGGGCTTCCCGAACGGTTTCAGGAAACTCAAGGCGGCCGGGGACAAGTACGGCGCCGCACAGGGCGTATGGATGTCGCCATGGGGCGGTTACGCGGGGGCCAAGAAGAAACGCATCGAGTACGGCAAGTCCCGCGGTTACGAAACGAACCGCGGCGGATTTTCGATGGCCGGCGCTAAGTATCGCTCCGCGTTCCGAGACGTGTGCTTGAACATGATGCGCGCCCATGGCGTGATCTTCTTCAAGTTCGACGGTATGGGCAGTGGAAACAAGGCGACCGGCGCCGCCGAGATGGCCGATGACATTGACGCCGTTCTTGACCTCACCAGGACGCTGCGTCGTGAAAACCCTGACGTTTTTATAAGCGCAACAGTCGGTACATGGGCCAGCCCTTTCTGGACGTTCTATTCTGATTCGATATGGCGCCAGGGTGGCGATACCGGTTTTCACGGTAAAGGAGACACCCGCCAGCAATGGATCACTTACCGTGACAAGTATTGCTTCGAACGGATCGTACAATCAGGCCCGCTCTATCCGCTCAATTCACTGATGCTTCACGGTCCGTGCATCAGCGACCGCAGGGCCCCGTCGAAAATGGTGCGCAGCGAAAAATCGATCGCCGATGAAATCTGGTCGTTCTTCGCCTCCGGCACGAACCTGCAGGAGTTGTATATAACCCCGCGCCTGCTGACCGAAAAGATGTGGGACGAACTGGCGGCGGCTGCAAAATGGTCGCGAGCCAACAGCAATGTCCTTGTCGATACCCATTGGATCGGCGGCGACCCCGGAAAGGCGCAGGTGTACGGTTGGGCTTCGTGGCGGCCGGGCAAGGGCATCATGGCGATTCGCAATCCATCCGACAAGCCGCAGAAGTTCAGCATCACGCCGAAAGCGGCGCTCGAGCTGCCCCGGGGCGTTGCGGGCGCAATGACTCTCAAGGCGATCTATCCGCGCCGCAGGCGGGTTGCGGAGGGGGCTTTGGGCGTCGCCCAAGTCGTCAAGCTGACCCTTCAACCGTTCGAGGTGGTTGTGTTGGAACTGCAAAAAGCCCGGTAGTCGAAAAGTTTCTCAACCTTGCGGTAACTCAATCGCATCGCGCAGCACAGGAAGGTGGCGGCGGTATTCGCGCGACAAGAAATGCGCCGCGGGCCAGGCGCTTCTGCGAGCCGGCGTCAGTGAACTTGGTTGCGCTAAGGTTCTTACCGCCCTGCCGCCTGGAGCGTCACCGGACCGAGCAGCCCGGATTCTCGCAGCTTCCACTCCTTGCGAATCCTGATGTTGGTCTTCGTGCGCCGTTTCTCCGCCGGCAGGTCGCGGTCGCCGACCAGGCGGTTGCGCCACGAATTCACCACTTCGATTTCCAGTTTGTTGCCCTTCGGTTTGACCGTCGGGGTAATTTCCACGCGGAATGGCGGGCACCAGAGGATGCCCAGGTCATGCCCGTTCAGGCGCACGCGCGCAATTCCGGTGTCCTTTACCTGTCCCAGGTCGAGCGCCAGGCGGGCGCCCCCCGGCTTACCTCCTATCAACGATCGTCAATGCTTCGCAGTTCAACCGTTCCGGTGGCGTTCTCGATTTTCCTGATGAGCTTCCGGGTTTGCTCGATCGAGGGCTTGAGCATGCGGGCCTCCCTGTGGGCGCTGAGGTCCTTCTCGAGCCGGCGGAGTTGGGGCAGGACCGCCCTTGCCGCCGCGCCGTAAGTTTCCAGCGTTTTCAGGCATTTTGCGATCCGGTGTTTTTTGCCCCACTTGTTGATCTCCATGATCCGGAGGCAGAGCGGCATGCCTTCCCTGATCCGGTATTTGGCCAGCAGTTCGATACCGCTCAGGCGAATTCCGCTGGCGAACATGATCCCGCTCGGGGCGGGGGTGACTATCGCCTCGTGGATCGCCGGAAGCAGCGGCTTGATTTCGTCATAGGTGAGATTCCCGTATACAGTACCGAAACAGCCCCGAGCCCGACCGTCTTCGTTCCGCAGACCGGCACGAACGGCTTTGACGAGTAGTTTCCGATCGACTCCTTCGAGAGATTTACCGAGCATACCGCCTCGCCCGTTAAACAGTGCGAAGCTCAGGTATCGCTGTTCCATGCCTCGCGGGTCGGACTTGGAAGGCCCTTTTGCGAGCATCGTGAGGAGTTCGGGCACGGCCGGGGCCGCGGGGCCTCCGATGGCGGCCAGCGCCTCGGCGGCCTTTATACGCAGCCACATGTCCTCGTTCCGCAGGGACTTCCTCAATGCCGGGACGGCGGGGGCGGCTTTGCCTTTCAGCATCCCCAGCGCCAAACAGGCGCCGTAGCGACTTTCGAGGCGGTCGGCGTCGAGCATCCTGACCAGCACCGCCGGCGGGGTCGCCTGGCGGCGCCCCAGCGCCATCGCGGCCCGTTTCCGGACGACCGGCGACCAACTGCCCAGGCGGGCCAGGAGCTGCTCGGTGCTCAGCTTGTCATAGGCGCTGTTGCGGTCCTTGTTGCTCCATCCGCGTCCATCGGCAATCAGGGCGCCGGCGGTGGCGGCGGCGATCTGCGGGAAGGAGCTCTTGCGTTTTCCCGTCAGTTGGAGTTTTTTGAGCGGTATGGCGTAAGACAGGAGATAGGCCCCCGTGCAGTCCCAGTTCCCGTACTTGTCATTCCTCATTTGAGGCGGGCCCTGGTGAAGGAAGGTCCCGTCCCAGCGGCGTGCGAGGTCGAAATACCAGGCGCCGAACTCCTTCATCCATGCCCCGGTGGCGTGGGGACCGCACTGCGCCACGCCGGGCAGCGACCACGTGATGTTAAAGAAGTTGCCCGTGTGACCCGTATCGCGTTCGGCGCCGTGGGAGGACACTGACATCCGCGAGAAAAACTCGGCGCCTTTCGGTTCGCCCAGCAGGTTGAACATGACCGACGCCATCCCGCACTTTCCGTTGTCCTCGTGGGTCTGGGTCCACGGATGGTGGTCGCCGTAGGGAACGGCGCCCTTACCGATGTAGAACCGCAGCAGGCGGGCGCTGCGTTCGATGGCGCGGGCGACCGCCGGGTCCTTCACGCCCGCGGCGCGCGCCATTATCAGGGAGGTCGTCAGCGGAAGGCCCGGGGCGTTCATCATCCCGTATCCGCCAAGGCGCCCGTCGGGATTCGCGAAGCGGTGACCCCACGAACCGACGATGCTCTGCCCCTTTGCCGCCTCCAGCGCCAGGCGCCGCAGGCCAGGCATGACCGACTCGTCGCCAGTCGCCGTCACGTACTCCGAAAGCAACATGATGACGTAACCGTAATACCAGGTTTGCATACTACCGGCGGAGAAGCCCGCCGCCCAGGCGGACTCCTTTTTCACCAGCGGAAGGTACTCGTCCTTACCGCAGGCCAGAAGCGCCAGGGCGTTCAGGCAGCGAGTGATCGCGTTGAGCCTGTAGGACGGGGAGGCGACCCGTTTGGCCAGCACCCGGCATCCGCGCTCCAAAATACGCTTCGACTTGGGGCAATCGTAGGGCGCCGTCGCGCTGTACGCGCCCAGAACGGGCAGCTTCACGACGACCTTCTGGGTCTTTCCGCCCCGCCAGCGGATCAGCGACAGGACGCCGCGTCCGCTCTCTTTTTCGGCCTCGGTGATCGCCTTGCCCGTCTCGGTCCGCGGGTCGTGGGAAAACCGCTTGCCGCCAACTCCCAGTATGACGTCGCCGACCGCGAGAACTCCGTCGGCCGGAGAGTTCTTGTCCACCTTCGTGATGCTGATCTGCCGCGCGTCAGCAGTCACCAGCCTCTCGCTGTACATCCACCCGCGCGCGCCGGTAGGCCCCAGGTTCCAATCGTGATTCGCCCCGGCGGGGATCGCGTCGCCTTTGGTAAAGTCGGGCATAGTCATCTTTCGCGGAGCGCCACAGAGCGAACCGGGCGCCACCAGAAGTAAGGCGATCGCCATCAACGTGATAAGGGGGAACTGACGGATACTGATTTTCATGATGCAGCCTTTCTCAAATCGGAGTTTCCCATACGAACGCCGCCGCGCAAACGAGGCGAACCTCTGCCTCCCGCGTGATTCTATCACGACCTCGGCTTTCAGCACAAGGTTGCAAGGGTGGTGCAATCTCTTTTCCGTAAACTGGTATACCGCGGGAGCCCGCCGGACCGGAGCAGTTTTGTATTGTCACCGCAACTGAACCACCGGCTGCGGTTGACATGACCGGGCGCGGCGCGGGATACTGATCGCATGGACGGACGGTCCGGACATTCAACCGGGGGGGAACCCTTAACGCGATAACAAGGACTTACGCCAATGAGATTATTCGCCAACATCAATACATGGTTACTCGCGTGCGTACTGGCGGTATCCGCCGCAGCCATGGCGGCTGGAACCGTTGAAAAAAAATGGACGATCAGCGCCCCGGTTCTCTCTCAGGGGCCTGGAGGCTCGTTTGACGAAGTGGCGGTGAAAGACCCGTCTATTGTCTTCTTCGAGGGAAAGTGGCACCTGTTTTACACGGCCAGGAGCAAGAACGAATACACCACAGGTTACGTGTCGGCAAAGAAGCTGGAAGGCCTGAAATCAGCGCCGAGGCATCAACTCAAAACGATCAGGGGAACAGGCAGATACGGATGCGCGCCGCAGATTCTATACTACCGGCCGCAGCGCAAGTGGTACCTGATATTTCAGAACCGCGACTCGAACTATCAGCCAGCCTTCTCCACAACCACAACGATCTCCAGGCCCGAAACGTGGAGCGAGGCGAAACCCCTTATCCGCAAGGACGCCAGGGCCAAGTGGATAGACTTCTGGATAATCCGCGACAAGACGAAGGCGTATCTGTTTTACACCCAGGCGCACGGCAGCGTCATCGTCAGAACCACGGGCATCGACAAGTTTCCCGGCGGATGGGGTGCGGGCAGGGAGGTCTTGAAGGGCGTTCATGAAGCCGTTCACAT
>Ga0180429_10003798_pt1 | contig 12203 bp, 6 predicted proteins | sample SS_ome_FD_132428 | JGI IMG/M metagenome (GOLD analysis project Ga0180429, IMG submission 132428) | Hypersaline lake sediment archaeal communities from the Salton Sea, California, USA - SS_1_S_1 metaG | ecosystem: Environmental > Aquatic > Non-marine Saline and Alkaline > Hypersaline > Sediment ... | reverse complement strand
TGCGGTGGTTGACATTGGCCAAAGCCAGATCAAGATTTCCATTGCCAACCGACGGTTCATCTATCCACGAGATTTCGACCGACTTCCAGTTCGGTCGATCGACGATCTTGACAGCGACTACCCTGAGGTTGCTGCCTCGCAACGTCAACAGTTGCGGGAGTTCATCGGAGCCAGCTTGAGCGATTCCTGTTGGCAGACGGACTTCACACCTTCAGCATTGGTCGCGGCATTGCCCTGTGAGATAGACAACAACGCCGTACCGGACAGTAGTTCGTACATTGGCATGCAAGGCAACGTCAATCTCATACGGGAAGTACTCCGTTCGGCAAGATTAGGCGATTGCGAGACGACCTTGCTCAACGACGCCGAACTGGCAGCATTGAGCGTAGCTCTCTTGCCGACCCGGCCTGTTGCCCAGCGTATTCTTGTTGTCACGATCGGTTTCGGTGTTGGCGCCGCACTCTTGGAGACACGCCGGTGGCGGAAGTAGTACTTTTCCTATCGCCCCACCTTGATGACGCCGTGCTTTCCTGCGCGGGACGAATCTACACGGAAGCTCAGGCGGGACGGCGCGTCGTTGTTGCTACTGTCTTCAGCACCGGTGACGAAAGCGACACAAGTCGAGAATACTACCACACACGACGGTCGGAGGATCGTGCTGCACTGGAACTTCTCGGCGCGGAGCCAGTCTGGCTTGATTTGCCCGATGCCCCATTCCGAAGGTCCTGTTATCGGTCTTTTCGAGAGATAATGCTTGGCACGCATCCCGATGACGTTGCTTACACCGAGCGCGTAGCCGAACAAGTGCGGGCTCTCTGCGTCAAGATGGGGCCCACTGAACTTCACGCGCCGCTGGCGGTTGGAACGCATATCGATCACCGTTTGACCCACACTGCCGTGCGTATGCAACGGGAATTCGTTAACCCAACCTACTACGAAGACCGTCCCTGTGCACTTGTGAAGTACGCCACCCGGATGCGGTTAACTCAACTCGGCCTACGGCGGGACAGCGTCGAATGTGTGAAGGACCTGCAAACGCTGACCGAGGATTTCGTCAAGACGTCGTTTCTAGACAGCTTCGATAAGGCCCATTGGACACAGACGTACCTTCCACCTGGCTCGGAACGTGAAGCCTGCAAGTCAGAGCTCGTTGCACGCCATATTCATTGTATTCCGGAAAGGAACAACACATATCGGCCCGAGATTCAGACCTATGATCGCGACTTCTTCTCGATCGTGATTGATGCCGTCAAGGCCTATTCCTCTCAGTTTCACGACCTGTTTGCAGGTCAGGGAGATTTCATCATGCAAACCTATGGCTACTCCGGCCTGCTTGGCTTGGGTGATGTCTACGCAGAGCGTTACTGGACGGAGCATACTTGAGACACGACCGCAGCGACACGCATTGTCGTGAAGTGCTGGTGAGCGTGATCGTCTCGCCGGTAGCCGTCTTAATCACGCGGTTGCCTTCGATGTGCCAGGGAACCCCCCATGGCGACCCAGAAGAAGAACGCAATCGTCTCGTACATCGGCATTGACGGCGCCTGCGCGGCCGCCATGGCGCTGCTGAGATTCCCGGCGGCAACGGTCACCATCAGCAGCGCCCAGTGGATCACTGGCACGCTTGAAGAACTGGCAACCCAGGCCCGTCCGCCGGCCGAGATCCATGTCTGCGGACTGGGCGTCAGTGGGGAGTGGAGCGAGGCCGTCAAGTTCAGCAAGCAACTCCGCGAGAAGGGCAGCAAGATCTATTGGTACTGTGGACGCGGATACCTGGACGCCAAGCGCTGGGCAGAGATCAGCACGCCTGTCTTCTCGGACTCAGCAAGCAACACGGAGGCCGTCTGCCGGCACCTTCGCCTGGCGCAGAAACAGGGTACGCAGTTCCTGATGGATCTGGCTCGCCACGATCCGTGGATCGAGGGCGTCAGCAAGAAGCCGCCCCAGGTCGACAGCCGCTGGCTTGAGCTGATCGCCGCCTCTCGGGCAGAATACTTCAAGTTCAACGACCACGATCGCTATGTTGCCACGATTCGCAAGCGCTTGGCTGAGATTGCAGGAAAAAAACGTCACGAAGACCTGGTAATCCATACATTTCTAGGTCGGATGAGTATCTTGACTGTACGGGCTTGGCGCCTCAATCTGGGTGGGGTAGGCTAGGGTATGTGTACTTCTGCGGCGGGGTGCCGTGATTGGGGGTGTCCGATCCGGCGTGACCTGCGGCGCAATTTTCTCCCGACATGACCGTCTTCCTTGTGTGACCAGTTATGCACACCGCACGAATTGCCGAAATGTTCGAGAATGACAAACAATGGCTGTTGCGTCAGCCTGAAATCAACTCTTGGGAGCGAGCCTGTGCTTGCCTAGCCGAGCAACTGGAACGCTGGTTGAGAGAGTACTCCAAGCCGCTGTGCGAGCAAGTAGTCGCCGAAAAGCACCCTGAATACCCGTCCTATGTGAATCGCCTGTGGCGATGTTGGGGGTACCATTGGTTACAGGCGGCCGGGAAATCACCGGATGGGAAGATCCGCGGCCAGGAAGTTGCCGAGCGGATCCGAGCCGGGAAAGGATACTCGCGAGGCGGCCGACTGGGCGGCGACCCGCTGCGTGACGTGGTGCTGGCCGTGGCATTGGGCATGAAGGAAAACGAAGCGGCCATCTGCTTCCAGACAGACTACTACGACTTCTCAAGACATCTGGCCGGCAAGCAGAACCACCGGTTCATGCACGACGTTGACGATTGGTGGAACGAGTTCGTCGATTTTCTGGCGGGATACACGCAACCGCCGGGCAAGCTGGAACGTTTTATCGGCAAGTGTGCCCTGCGAAACTGGCTGGGTACGGTGCTTTGGAACTTTCTGCGACGCCGGCCACTGCCTGAAGGAATCAACGGCGACGACCTGCCGGACAATCCCACGTCACCCGCCGATGACGTGGCCCGGCAGGAGTGCCTGGCGTTGTTTACCCGGCTGGTCGCAGAGGCATTCGACAAACTGCCGAAGGACGACCGCCTGCTGCTAAGGCTGCTCTATGTCGATGGCCTGCAACTGAAGCAGGCGGCCGCGGTGATCGGGGTCGTTCCCGGCCAAGCCAGCAGACGGCGAGGCCGGGCCATCCAACGCTTTCAGCAGTTGCTATCAGAACAGGTTGCCGATAGCGAACGGGAAGAATCGTATCAGGACTGTCTGCAATATCTCATGGAAGATCCCCGGGACTTCGCCGTCGCGTTGTGCGATATCCTGGAAGACTCGCTAGCAGAGGAGGATGTACAATGAACAGCCCCGACAAAGACGAACTGCTGCTGAACGCCTTCAAATCGGCGGCCACCGGTCAAGAAACCCCCGACGGCCCGCACGTCGTCGACGATGACGAGCAACTCATTAGCTGGTCGCTGGGCGAAATCGACGCTAGGCGTCAATCGGAGCTGCGCGACCATTTGGCGGATTGCCCTTACTGTCGCAAGGAACTGGCCGCCATGATCCGCGCCGGCGCGCTGAAGTTGCCGCCGGTCGAAGCGGTTGTTCCCGTCAGGCGTTTTTGGCATCGCAGGAACCTGATCTGGGCAACGGCGGCGGCGGCAACGCTGATGATCGGTATCGTCTGGACGATGTCCGATAACGGCTCGCAACGGATCTTGGCGATGGTCGAAAAGGACCTTGGTGCCGGCAACCCGGCCGCGGCAATGGACCGCGTGGAAACGTTGCTGGATGAGGAGGAACTCGACGCAAACACACGGCAAAAGGCCCAGGGCCTGCTGGAGGAGTCGGGTTACCGTCTTGCTCGCAAGAACCTCCGGTCGGGTGATTTCCAAGAGGTGCTCGACGTGGAACATCGCACCGCCGAGCGTGGTCTGTCCTTCAGTCGGCTGTCCAGCCTGCGTTTGCAGGCCGAGCGGGGTATCCCGGCCGAACACGCTCTGACGCAAAGCGGAAACTTGCTGGACTATGGTTATGAGCTTAGCGGCCAATCCTACAATAAAGGGGCCTTCCCCACGTTCGATGAGACGACCCAGCGAATACGCAAAGAGCTTGCCGAAGCCGTCAAGAAATACCCCGACAGCCTGGACCTGCGGTTGAACTACGCCCAACTCCTGCTGGAAGAGAACGAGTACAAAGCGGCCGAAGAGCAATTCAACACCGCACTGCGACTCGACGAGAAGAACGCCCTGGCCCACGTGGGATTGGGCCTGGTCCGTTATCACCGAGAGCAGCATGACGACGCTCTGAAGAGCTTTGTCGAGGCTACCGCACTGGATCCCACGAGCTTTGACGCCCAGCTAAACACAGCCATTTGCCTGGAACGGATAGGGCGTTCTGATGAGGCAATCCCCTACTGGCGCAAGGCCAACGAGTTGACCGGCGACACGAAGATGAAGCGACGAATCAAAGAGCTGCTGTCAGCGGTAAACTAGTGCTACAGCGCTAGGTTGTACCGTTTGGCTGGTTAGCCGGCGGGCCTGCCCGCCGTTGAAATACAGGAGAACCACTGGTACCTAAACGGCGGGCAGGCCCGCCGGCTAACAGATATATCCACATACAACGCAACTGACAACAAACCACACCCGACGGTACGAACCCATGCGCAACCTTACGATCGCAGTCTCCGTGGCTTTAACCGCGGGCCTCTTCTCTTGCTGCCCCGTGGCCGCCCAGAACAATACGGCCGTCAACGTCGAACCGGTGCCCTCGGCCGGGCCGCGCCAGTTTCGGGCCTTGCTGATCGGCGTCGAGGGATACGAAAAGGTCCGGCCGCTGAAGTACGTTGGAAACGACGTGCGGCGGTTGGCCGAGTCGTTTTCCGATCGATGTGGCTTCGAGGTAAAACAGGTAATCGATACGGCCGTCGATGAAGAGGTGCGGCGGATCGGTTCCACCACGCACCGCGACGCCTTGATGAAAACCATCGCGTCGTGGATAGGCGGGATCGACGAGACCGATACGGCGGTCCTCTATTTCAGCGGCCATGGGTTCCTCGACGACAATGGGAAGCTGTATCTGGCGGCGCTGAACTGCGATGCCCGCAACCCAGTGCCGGGTGGCGTGCCCGTGTCGTGGCTTCGCGAACAGCTCTCGAAATGCCCTGCCCGGCGCAAGGTGCTCCTGCTGGACGCCTGTCATGCCGGTACGTCGAAGAACATCGAAGACGGTCGCGTCATCGCCAAGGCGATCGAGGTTGAAATGCGAAAGCCTTCCGACCTGGTAACGCTGGCCAGTTGCCAGGGCGAGCAAGAGAGCTACCTTTGGCCCGGCAAGAAGCAGTCGCTGTTCACCTACTGGCTGGCCGAAGCCGCCAAAGGCCACGCCGACACCGATGCCGACGCCCGGGTTACGATGGACGAATTGACGGAGTATGTGCGGCAGAACGTTTCCCGAACGGCCGACGTGCTAGGCCACGCGCAGACTCCAACCCTGCTCGGCGGCGACGAGGCTCGCGAACCTCTCGAACTTGCGCCGAAGGCAATCTCGCTTAAGCGGCTGATCATGGACATGGCCGAGAAGATCGACACTCGGATGCGGCAAAAAAAGCTCGCGGCGGTCGGCGTTCCTGAATTCGCCTCCGGCGAGTTGGGCACCGCGCTCGGGATCACTCACGGAACGCTTCCGGCGTACATTGCCAACGAACTGACCGACCTGCTCGCCACACGGGCCGACGGCGACTACGAAGTGATCAGCGGCCCGGCCCTTCACAAAGAACTGGCCCGCCGGGGCGTTGACGTTACGAACCTGGAGACCGCAACGGCCGCCGAACTCAAGGTCGGTGGAGTCGACGTGGCCGTCTTGGCGATCGGCCGGGTTCGCGGCCGCCAGGGGGCGACCTTTCGATTGGGCTGCAAGCTGAAGAAGCCCGGCTCGGCGGTCCAGATCGGCTCGGCCAACGGCATCTGTTTCCTGAACGATTCGGAATGGGCCATGCTCGGACGCAGCGCGGCCACGCCAAACACGACGTCCACAACGCCGGACGCGGCAACCGATGCCCGCATCGACCAGCGAGTCCAGTCGCTCGACGCCGGCGCCAACCGGCCCCATCCCGTGGTCGATCCGAACTTTCCTTTTACCGTCGAGATCCGCGTGAGGGGTTCCGACGGCAAGTTCACCAGACGCAACGGGCAGGTAAAAGGTAATGACTATTATGTCACGCTTCGACGCGGCGAGGTATATCACGTCTGCATCGAGACCCGCGTAACACACGGCTTGTTCCTGCGGCTGCTGGTCGACGGACTCAACACGCTTCCGGAAAAGACAACTACGCGCAAGAAGGGTGTCGTCGTCGAGCCGGTCGAGGGCGCGGGCGAGTTGACCGTGGCTCCCCGCGTGAACCTGGCGGAGGCCCTCGCGTGGTACCTTCGGCCGCCCACCCGAACCTCCAGCGGCACGTTGAAACCGGCCCGCTACTGCATTCGCGGCTTTTACAAGGAGACGGGCAGTACTGGCGCCTACGACGAGTTTGTGGTGGCCGACGCCCCCGATTCGGCCGCCGCGAGAAAGGACTACACCGAACAGATCGGCCTGATCACCGCGGCAATCTACTCGCCCACGAATCCGAAGGCCGTCGGCACAAAACGAGGCAAGGAATATAAGCAACGCATCAAGCACTACCAAGGCGGCGAAGTGCCCGGCGACCTGATCGGCGTTCTGCATGTCCGATATGACGAGCCGTAATGGGATGAAAATGAACCTGGACATGGCAGCGAATCCAATAACCGCGACGCCTTGCCAAGACACGCCGAGATGCCCCATATTCCGGCTGAAGCGGGTACCACGAAAAACAAATCGCCAGAACTCAATCAGGCGAGCTACCAAGGAGACGATTCATGAGTGCATTCGCATCGCGAAACGATGTGGAGAAGATCACTTTGATCGGGCAAACGAATTGTCGCTGGGCGACGGTATTGTTCCTTCTATTTAGCGTTGCCGCGTCCCTGCCGCAGATAACCCGGGCGGCCGACCCAGCCGCGGAGGAGATTCCCGAGGGCACCTGTATTCTGGAATTGAATCTTCCCGACGGCGCAACGGTCAACGTCGATGGCCGCGACTACGGCACCAAGCGGCGGCTGACGTACAGTGACCTTCAACCGCGCAAAACCTACGTTGCCAAGGTCCACATCACCTTTCCAGGCGGCCAGCACGAGGACCACGATGTGCTCGTCGAAGGGGGGCGGCGAGTCCGGCTTGGCTCCTTGGGACGGTCGGCTATTACGCCGGAACTGGTGTTGCAGACAGGGCACACCGGTTTGGTCAAATCCGTTGCGTTCAGTCCGACCGGCCAATGTGCACTTACCCGCTCCGTAGATGGCAGGGTGATCCTGTGGGACGTGGGCGTCGGACGGCAGTTGAGGACGTACCCGGGAACGACGGATTTTTTCGGCACGGCGCTGTTTAGTCCGGATGGCCGTATGGTACTGACGAGTATGGAGGACAATACGGCAGTTCTCTGGGATGCTAGTACGGGCGAGAAGCAGAGAACTTTCCCAGGGCATCAACTCAACGGTAAGTCCTTCGGGGTCATGTCTGCGGCCTTCAGTCCCGATGATCGGTTTCTCGCCACCGGCGGCGCCGACACCGTCAACCTGTGGGATGCGGGTACGGGAGAAAGACTTCGTAGCTTCTCGGTGGAACACGCATTCGTTTATTCCTTGGCCTTCAGTCCCGACGGAGCAAAGATCGCCACCAGTTCAGGCAATGTCGCTTTGTGGGATACTGCTACTGGCAAGAAGCTACGTACTCTCGCCGGGCCCAAGGGCGGCTCGACTTCCGTGACATTCCGTGGCGATGGCCGTCAGATACTGGCCGGCTTTGGCGACAACACGGCAGTCTTGTGGGATGCAGAGACTGGTAGGCGCCTTCATGTATTTCGGACAGACCTGAAACACGTTGGTTCCGTAGCTTTCAGCCCCGATAGTCAACGGCTCATTACTTGCGTTCACGAACGGCCGACCGGAAGCGTTGCGATACGTGGGCAAGTTCTCCTTTGGGATGCTACTACGGGCGAGAATTTGCAGACTGTAGGAGGACATTATCAGGGTGCTTTTTCCGCAGCATTTTCGCCAGATGGTCGAGATCTGTTGATTGGTTCCGGAGGACCGCCCGCTTTCTTGTGGCACATCGCTTCCCAGCGTGTCGTCCGTACGTTCCGTGCATACGGCGACTTCGTTCAATCCGTCGAGTTCGGCCCGCGCGGCCGACGGCTCCTTCTCGGCTCTCGCGACGCGAGCTTGTGGGATCTTGACACGGGCAAGCAATTGCAGACGTTCCGGTTTCAAGCGGCCGGAGGGGTGTTTACCGATTTCAGTCCGGATGGCCGTTGGGTGCTTACTGGCGGCGTCCTTGAGGACAACACCAGTCAAGCGATTGTGTGGGATACAGTGATAGGGGAGAAGCTCCACACTCTCCACAGGACTGACAGCCCGTATATTCGATCTGGAGCCTTCTGCCTCGGCGGTCGCCAAGTAATCATCTGCGAGGTAAAACCTCCGGAAATTTCAGAGAGGAAGTACCCGTTCGTGGGAAAGATGACTTCCTGGGATACCTTCAGCGGGGAGAAACTCCACAAGTTCCGCGGAAACATCTATCCGCCCATAGTGGTTAGTCACGATGGTCGACTGACACTTTCATGCACTTCTGACGGAACCGCCGTCTTATGGGAAACCGCTACGGAAAAGAATCTGCGGACTTTTGAGAAGCACAACTATTACGGGGTTTCTGCCGTGGCCTTCAGCCCCGATGGTGAGCAACTTGTCACCGCCTATCACGATGGCACAGTGATACTTAGGAACACCCGGACGGGACAGACTGCAATGACGTTTCATCATGTGCGGTCCGTGGTATCCGTTGTCTTCAGCCCGGACGCGTTACGGCTTCTTACCGGCTCACATGATTTCACCGCCAAGCTCTGGGACTTGGTCACGGGCAAGAATTTACAGACTTTTCGGGGAGCTTTCGGACCCGCCGCATTCAGTCCGGCCGGCCGGCATGTGCTGACGTTGTCGACCGATGGGTCCACTTCAATTCGGGACGTGAATACCGGACGCGAACTGGCGCGACTCATGTCTCTCGACAGTGGCAACGACTGGCTCGTCACCACCCCGGAAGGCTTCTTTGACGGCTCGGACAGTGCGCGGGAAAAGGTCATGTTCCGCGTCGGCGGCGGGCTGAACGTCGTGCCGGTGGATCGCTTCTTCCAGGATTTCTACTATCCCGGTCTCTTGGCCGCCATCTGGCGGGGCGAGCGGCCGTTGCCCAAGGTCGAAATGGGACAGAGCCTGCCGCCGAAGGTGAAGATTGTCTCTCCCGAAAAAGGCGGCCTGGTCGAAGCAGATCGGGTAACACTGGAAGTCGAAGTCAGCGACGAAGGGGGCGGCGTCCGCGGCCCGTGGCTCGTGCAGAACGACGCCCGCGTACTTGCACCCGAAAAAACCGAGCAAAAGGGCAAAACCGTCAGGCGGACATTCCAAATCGCGCTGGTCCAAGGAGACAATAAACTCGAGTTCCACGCCGCCAGCGCCGACGGCTCATGGGAAAGCGAGCCGGCGGTGATCACGTTGCGCTATGAGCAGCCGCTGCCCAAGCCGGAACTCTACCTGGTCTCGGTCGGAATCAACCGCTACGCCGAGAAGGCGATGAACCTGGCCCTTGCCGCGGGCGACGCCCGGACCATGGCCGGGCTGTTCCAGCAGCGCGGACCGGCACTCTATAAGGAAGTACACACAACCACGCTGCTCGATGAAGAGGCCACCGCGCCGGCAATTCTCCAAAGCCTCCGCGACCTGGCCCAAAAGGCCCGGCCGCAGGACACCGTGGCCGTGTTCCTGGCCGGTCACGGCACGGTGGTCGGCCGGCAATACTACTTCCTGCCGCACGAGTTTCAGCGGCAGGCCGACTCGTTGGAAGAGGACGTCCACGGGCTGGGTCTTTCGGCCGCCAGGATCCAAGAGACCCTTGTCGCGATCCCGGCCCTGAAACGGATCGTCGTCTTCGACACGGGCCAGTCGGGCGGCCGAGTGGGCCTAACGCGGACGGCACGCGATCCGTTCGCCTTTCGCGGGGCCATCGAACGGCTCAGCCGCTCCAGCGGCGCCTTTATGATGGCCGCGGCAGCCGCTTCCGACCAGGCCCAGGAGGTGCCGGACTTGGGCCACGGCGTGTTGACCTACACACTGCTTGCCGGACTGCACGCGGCGGAAGGTGGTCCGCTGGAAGATCAGTGGATCCAGCCCACCGGTGAGGATCGGGTGGCCGACGTGCTCGACTGGTTCGGCTTTGCCTCGTCTCACGTTCCCCGGTTGACCAAACAGTATTTCGGCCGGCAGCAGGAAGTACAGCACAGCAGCCTGGGCACGAGTTTCCCGGTGCTTCCGGTGCCGGCCTCGGACAAGCCGATCCGAATTGCATTGGGTGACGATTCCGCTCCCGTGGCACGGCCCAAACCAACGTCGGTGGTGGAAGGTTCGGGACAATCGCAACTCCACCTCGTCGCCGTGGGGATCAACCAGTACCGTGAAGAGGCGATGAACTTGAAGTTCGCCCGAGCTGACGCCGAGGCGATGGTCGGGCTATTCGGCAAGCGTGGAAAGCGTCAGTATCGAGAAGTCTCGGTGGCGGAAGTTCTCGACCGTCAGGCGACGAAGCAGGGCATACTCGATGCGCTGGAAAAGGTGGCCGGCCAGGCCCAGCCCGACGACACGCTGGTGGTGTTTCTCTCGGGGCACGGCCGGATGGTCGGGCAGCGCTATTACTTGATCCCGCACGAATTCCACCGCCGGGAGAACAGTATGGAGGAGGACATTCGGCGGCAAGGCCTGCCCGCCGACGTATTGGCGGATAGCGTTTCGAAAGTGCCGGCGCGGAAGCGGGTCCTCATCTTTGACACATGTGCCTCGGGCGGTGCCTTGAAGATCAGCCGGCAAGGCGAGGGCCCGTTCGGCTTTCGCGGAGCGATCGAGAAGCTGAGCCGGCGTCAAGGCGTGTTCACGATAGCCGCTTCGGCGGCCGGCCAGGAAGCCCAGGAGATCGAACAACTATCACATGGTGTGTTGACCTATGCGTTGTTGGCCGGTCTGCGAGCCGTGCCGCCCGGTGGGCCGTTGGAGGGTCTGGCCGTCGGCCCCAACGGTCCGGAGGGCACGGTCGACGTATTGGATTGGTTCAGTTTTGCCTCGGGCCACGTGCCGCGGTTGACGAAGCGTTATCTGGGCCAGATGCAAGACGTTCAGACGGCGGGCCAAGGCACAAGCTTTGCCGTGCTGTCGGCGATGGAGTAACGGCACTACCAAGGAGACGATTCATGAGTGCATTCGCATCTCGAAACGATGTGGAGAAGATCACCTTGATGGAACAAACGCATTGTCGCTGGGCGACGGTATTGTTCCTTCTATTTGGCGTTGCCGCGTCCCTGCCGCAGATGACCCGGGCGGCCGACCAAGCCGCGGAGGAGATTCCCGAGGGCACCTGTATTCTGGAATTGAATCTTCCCAACGGCGCAACGGTAAAGGTCGACAACCGCGACTACGGCACCAAGCGGCGGCTGACGTACAGTGACCTTCAATCGGGCAAGACGTACGGAGCGACCGTGGACGTGCAATTTGCAGATGGCTCGACCGAGCGGACGAGCGTGTTGATCGAGTCCGGCACGACGGTCCGACTGGTCCTGGCCGGCCCGGAATCCGGCCGGCCGGAATTAGTGCTCCAGGCGGGACACGCCGGCGGCCTGCAATGTGCGGCCGTCAGCCCCGACGGCCGGTACCTGTTGACCGGCTCCGACGACCATACGGCGATGCTGTTCGACGCGGCCACGGGCAGGAAGGTCCAAGCGTTTGAGGGCCATACCGACCGGATCGCATGCGTGGCCTACAGTCCGGACGGCCGCCAGGTGCTCACCGGCTCGTACGACGACACGGCCATCTTGTGGGACGTGCCAACCGGCAGGAAGTTGCGGATCCTCCGGGGCCATCGGCGCTCTGTCGCGGCGGTGGATTTCAGCCCGGACGGGCGGCAGATCGTCACCGGCTCGCATGACGACACGGCCGTTCTGTGGGACGCCCGAACGGGTGCAAAGCTCCGAACGTTCGCCGGTCATTCCGATTATGTTGCTTCTGTATTACTAACCTCAAACATCGTTAAGTTTTTCACAAAGTTATCACGCTGCAAGAGCGTTAAGTTGTTGCAGTGTTGCATGTTGCGACTGGAGAAGGGCGGTAACGATTTGGC
>Ga0180429_10003797_pt1 | contig 12203 bp, 11 predicted proteins | sample SS_ome_FD_132428 | JGI IMG/M metagenome (GOLD analysis project Ga0180429, IMG submission 132428) | Hypersaline lake sediment archaeal communities from the Salton Sea, California, USA - SS_1_S_1 metaG | ecosystem: Environmental > Aquatic > Non-marine Saline and Alkaline > Hypersaline > Sediment ... | reverse complement strand
TGTCGGGTTTGAAACGCAGATAGGTCCGGTAGCCGTCTTCCGCACTGCAGGCGGTTTTTACGGTATAGTTGATGTCTTCGATGGCTTCTTTGACCAATGTTGCCACGCCTTCAAAATCATCGACGACAAGCACTTTTTTCAATAGTTGGGTTGTCATGTTGAACCACCTGCGCTAGAGCCACCGGGGAAGGAACATCGAGAACAGGTTTAAATGCAACTATAGTGCCACGCATCTGTATACGGTACAACATGTTGAGTTTGTGAAATAAACTGCCCTGTCTAGAACGTGGCGGGTGGTCGAAGCTGTGCTGTTTGATATACTCCGGAAGGACAAAAAGATACATCAGGCTTAAAAATCATATTCCGGTTCCCCCGATTCTATCTTGAAGATTTTTTCCTTGGCGTCTTCGCTTTTTATTCTGTTTGCTTTGGTTGACAGGGGCACGTAATAGAAGGCCAGTTTGGCATGGGACTGGTGGTGATACTGCTTCAATTTTATTTTGACGTCCAGATACTCCCATATGTAAATCGTCTGGTTGATCCGCAACTGGGAACGGGCATCGCCATAAACGGTAGCGAGGTGGCGTTTAACCTTTTCGAAAGCATCGGCGGATGTCACCTTCAGGTAGGCGGCAAAATACTTCCCCTGATAAAAGCCATAAATGACGTCGGGCAGGGTGACGCCGGCGATGGTGTAAAAATCTTCGGCCCGTTTATAGTAATGGATATCGCCGTCACGCGCGGATTCCTGTAAACCACGGATGTCTTCAATCGGGGTCCCCCAGAGAATACCGGAAAAGCTTTGCATCACATTTTCCGCATGCCCGGCTTGAACAAGTACCAGGCTTATCAATACGATGAGCAACGTCGATTTTGTTTTCATCAGCTTGATTCCTTTTGATTGTGACGGGGATCCCTCACAAAATAGATTCGGCGTTTATCGCTCGAATTCAAGGGGTAAGCCCTGCGGGGGATCGACCACCTGACCGTTTTGATAGACGATCCGGCCATTTACCATCGTCATTTCAACCGTCGATCGAAACGAATACCCCTCGAAGGGGGACCAACCGCAGCGGCCGATAATGTTCTTTTTTTCAACGACGTGTGGTCGATCAAGATCCACGAGCACCAGGTCCGCCCAATACCCTTCGCGAATGTAACCGCGATCTTTGATGTTAAACAAACGGGCGGGGGCATGGCTGGTCTTTTCCACGATCTGGGGAAGCGACAGGTCGCCGCGGTGGACGTGCTCCAGAAGGGACGGCAGGGCATCCTGCACCAATGGCAGCCCGGAAGGCGCCTCAAAGTAGGGGCGCTGTTTTTCCTTCCATGTATGGGGGGCATGGTCCGTGGCGATGACATCGATGCGGTCGGCCTGGATCGCTTTGAGAAGTGCCTGGCGATCGTCTTCGGTTTTGATGGCGGGGTTGCACTTGATGCGCGCGCCGTGGGTTTCGTAATCGGCGGCGTTGAAAAAGAGATGGTGGGCGCAGACCTCGGCGGTTATCTTTTTGCCGTCAGGGGGACCACTGTTGAAAAGCGCCATTTCATCCGCCGTGGTCAAGTGCAGAACATGCAGGCGGGTGCCGTGGCGTTTTGCCAGATCCACCGCCAGGGAAGATGACGTCAGGCAGGCCTCCCGGCTGCGGATATCGGGATGGTGCCGCATGGGGACGTCATCGCCATATTGTGCGCGGAAGCGCGCTTCGTTGGCCAAGATGGTGGGGGTGTCTTCACAGTGGGTGGCCACGAGAATGGGAGCTTCGGCAAATATCTTCTCCAGGGTGCGGGGGTCATCCACCAGCATATCGCCGGTGGAGGCCCCCATGAAGACCTTGACACCACAGGTTATCTGGGGGTCGAGGGATTTTACGGCATCGATATTGGTGTTGGTGGCACCCAGGTAAAAGGCATAGTTGGCGAAGGCCGTGCGGGAGGCAATAGCCCGTTTTGCGTCCAGCGCGTCGTGGTCGGTGGTGGTGGGCTGCGTGTTGGGCATTTCCATGAAACTGGTGATGCCGCCGGCCACGGCGGCCCGCGATTCCGATCCGATATCGCCCTTGTGGGTATACCCCGGTTCGCGGAAATGAACCTGGTCGTCGATCAGGCCGGGCATCAGCCGTTTTCCTGCAGCGTCGATCACCTGATCATGGGGTTGCGACCCCAGATCTCCGCCGATGGCATGGATGCGTCCCTTGCGGATCAGCACATCCCCGCTGAAGATTTTCTGCTCGTTCACGATTTCGGCGTTGGTAATAAGGATGCGATTCATAGGCGGACGTGCTTCCAGGGCCGTATGGGGTTCAAAAGAACAGACGTTCCATCTGACATACCATGCGGCAGGAGTCGATGCAATGCAAGCATAGGGCGCGTTTTAGGACCATCGAACGGTCGTGTGGCTAACCACGAATTCCTGGAGCCCGGTGCGTGAGGAATAAACGGCAAATCCGTTTGCCATTGTGGCCCAATCTCGCTATGGTCCCAATCGCGATTTGTCGATGGGGGATTTAAACGGGATCTGGCAGCGATGCCTGCCCGGGATTGAGACGGAGATCACCACATGCAGGCTGAAATACTATCCACCGGTGACGAGGTGCGCACCGGCGCGGTCGTCGATACCAACGCCGCTTTCATAGCGGAAGCACTCGAAACCATCGGTATCACCGTTAACCGCCACACCTGCGTCGGGGACGACTCGGACGACATTGCCGCCGTGCTTCGAGAGATTGCCGGCCGTTCTGATTTGGCGGTGATCACGGGCGGTTTGGGTCCCACGACGGACGACAGGACCGCTGAAGCCGCTGCCCGCGCCGCGGACGTTGCACTGGAAGAGATGCCGGTGGCCCTGGAGCAAATCGAACGTTTTTTTCACGCCAGGGGCATGGCCATGTCGGCGATTAATCGTAAACAGGCCCTGATGCCCCAGGGGGCTTTGGTTTTGGAAAACACCGATGGGACGGCCCCGGGGTTCCGAATGACCATCGGTGCCTGTCGGATGTTCTTCCTGCCGGGGGTACCCCGCGAAATGCGGCCGATGCTGGCCCGGCATGTGGTGAATGATTTTACCCAGCAGCATCGATCGGGCGGCGTGACCCATGCGGTGGATGTGATGCCAACATTCGGACTGCCGGAATCCGTGGTGGGGGATAAACTAAAGGGCATCACACCGCCAAACGGGCCATTGCGGGTAGGGCTGCGGGTGTTGTTTCCTGAGATTGATGTGCGTGTCTACGGCCAGGGCGACCAACCGGAGACGTTGGCCGTGCAGATGCGGCAACTCAAGGAAACTATTTGCGAGCGGTTGGGCAAACGCGTGCTTTCCACCGATGGAAAGCGGCTGCCGGAAGTGCTGGGCGGCATGCTGATGGACCGCCGGGCCACCTTGGCGGTGGCGGAGAGCTGCACCGGCGGATTGATGGCCAAGCAGTTGACGGATGTGCCCGGCAGTTCGGGTTTTTTTCTTCTGTCCGCGGTAACCTACGCCAATGAGGCCAAAATAGCTGTTCTGGGTGTTGCACCCGAAACCCTCGAACGGTATGGGGCGGTTGATGAAGCAACCGCCCGTGAAATGGCGGAGGGGGCCCGGCGTTGCGCCGGAGCCGACTATGCGCTGTCGACGACGGGCATTGCCGGCCCGGACGGGGGGACCGCTGAAAAACCGGTGGGAACGGTTTGTATCGGATTGGCCACGCCGGAAGGAACACGCACCTTTCGTTATGTTTTTCCATTTGGCGATCGCGATTTGAACCGGCGCTTATTTGCCGCCACCGCCTTCGATCGCTTGCGGCAATATCTCATGGGGACCCTGCGTCTGAATGGATCAACAGCATAATGAATTTATTAATCATTTTAGTGGCCCTTGCCGGTGTCTATGGGCTTGTGACGCTGGTACTGACCTATGTCGTTCAACAATACCCGCGAAATCCCGTCCAGGACCCGCCCGACTGGGGTCATGTCGAAGACCTGCGGCTCGAAGCGGCGGACGGCGGCTCCATCGAGGTATGGCGTGTCTTGCCTGACGGACCTTCCCGTGGAACCATCCTGTTTATGCATGGCTGGGGCCGGAATCGGGATCGTATGGTAGGACGGGCACGCATTTTCGCCCGGTGGGGGTTTACGACGGTGATGCACAGCGCCCGGGATCACGGGCACAGTTCCCCCAGCCGTATGATGAATATCATGAAGTTTGCCGAAGATATCGAAACGGTGCTGCACTGGCTGGACGAACCGGTAATGCTTTACGGACATTCCGCTGGTTCCGGCGGCGCCCTGATTGACGCGGTGCGAAACCCGGAGAAAATCCAGCTCCTATTTCTGGAAGGCGTGTTTGCGGAAACCCGCGAAGCCCTGATGCATCTTTACATCTGGGCCAGTCCATTTTTTGGTCATTGCTTCGGGCCGACGATTCTGTTTTGGATGAACCTCTTTTACCGGGGACGGCTGCTCCGGATGACACCCTGCCGACTGGCGAGGGATATCACGATGCCGGTCATGCTGATTCATGGCGAAAATGACCGCCGTTTCCCCGTGCGCTTTGCCCACCAACTGAAAGCCTGCTTCACTTCTGTTCCCGTGACACTCTATGTCGCCCAGGGGGCCGGCCATAGTGACTCTTCCGCCACATCCGGGTATATCCCCGCCATCCGGGAATTTCTCGTGCTTCATGGCGCCCTGGACCCTGTCGAGGACATGGCGAAAATTGAAAACTGACGCAGGGTACCCACCATCTATTCCGGCTGGTGTCATGAGGGGGTCGAGATCAAGGGCGGATCGTCCTGAGGAGGGCGGCTGGACCTGGTGTCCGCCGCATAGACGAGGGACGACGCGTAACGCCGATAACGGACGCCGGACGAAGCCGGCCCTATTCGTCGATGACGGGCACACTTAGCCGGATGCGGATCGGTCGTTTTTGAAGGGATTTGGCTTTGGCGGAGTTTAAAAAGGATTTGAGGGCCGCTTTGGCATCGTGGGCGTCTTCATAGCTGCTGAAAAAAGCGGTCAGGTTGTCGATTTCAGGGTAAACCAGATCGATGCGCTCCCAGTGGTTGGGGCCCATTTTGGCTTCCAGGGCGTAAAGGGCACCTGCTTTTTCAACAGCCAGTAAACACACCTTGTCGCCTAAGGCTTTCTCAAGATCGCGGATCGCTTTGAGTTCCGCCGGGCTCAGTTGGGCTACGTTGACATTCAGCATGGGATTTCTCTATCGGTTGACAGGGGGTTCGTCAACGGTTTTAGCCAGTTCAGGGTTTCTCTGATGAACACTCGTTGATGGGGGCGGCGGCTGAGACGATGGTCGCCACCGGTTATGAAAAGCAGTTTTTTAGGGTCGCGCGCCCGTTTGAAAATGACCTCGGCATGCGGGGAGGGGATGACCTCATCCTGATCGCCATGAATGACCAGGAGGTCACTGATGGCACCGAGCTCGTGGCGCAGGTCAAACTGAAAGACATCCTTGAAAAAAAAAGGGGCGACCGGGGCCTCGTTTTTTTCGACGGCCGCCAATATGGAACGGCTGTCCACCGGGGCGGCCAAGGTCACCAGCCGTGATGGTTTCAAGATGCCGGCGGCAGCCAGACAGGTCGTCCCGCCGAAGCTGCTGCCGAACAGACCCAGTTGCGGGCCGAAACTGAATGTTTTTCGCAAGAAGGACACCGCATCCACCAGGTCGCTGCGTCGTCCCGGCAGGGTGGTAACCGCTTCAAAGCGTCCTTGGCTGCGGCCGCAGCCCCGATGGTCGAACCGAAAATAGGCGATGCCCATTTGGCAGCAACGATGGGCCAGCTCGACCTGTTTGGGAGAATTGCCCCTACTGTAGAGGCCGTGGGAACCGACGATCAAATTGGGGGCTAACCGATCGGGAAGATGCAGGGTGCCCTGCAGGTGATAGCCGTCCGATGGGAACGTCAGTTGGGTTTCGTTTCCAGCGACAACATTCGGGGTCGAGGCGGTTTTTTTCATACGTAAATTCACCGTTCTGGTTGTGAAAGGATTGATTTGCCGGTTCCGGTCGTATAAAGGATCTCGCATTTCGATAAAAACAGCCCCTTTATGGGCGCTATAAAAAAAACGGGCGTATTGAACCATGACGGTTAAAAAAGGTCAAATTATCGACGTCGAGATAGCGGATCTCGCCTTTGGCGGCAAGGGGCTGACCCGCGTGGATGGTATGGCCGTTTTCATCGACGGTGCTGTACCCGGTGATCGTGTGGAAGCCCGGATTTTCAAAAAGCGCAAACAGTATGCCGAAGCACGCGTTGTGCAGTTGCTTCGGCCATCGAGCGACCGCGTTCCGGCACCATGCGAATACAGCGGGTTTTGCGGGGGCTGCAAGTGGCAGTTTCTTCACTATGACAAGCAATTGGCCTACAAACAAAGCCATGTGAGGGAAGCGCTGGAACATATCGGGGGATTGCAGGACCCCCCTGTTTATCCAACATTACCGGCAGATCCGATTTTCGGCTATCGCAACAAGATGGAATTTTCCTGCTCGGACCGCCGCTGGCTGCTGCCTTCGGAGATGGACCAGGACGACCAGGATATATCGTTCGCTTTAGGGCTGCACGTGCCCGGCACCTTTCACAAGGTGCTCGACACCCGCGCTTGCCTGCTGCAGCCGGCCCTTGGCAACCGCATTCTGGAGGAAGTCCGACAGGGGATGCGTGCTTCGGGAAAGCCGCCCTATGGGTTGCGGAGCCATGTCGGTTTCTGGCGGTTTCTCATGCTGCGGCACTCCGTGGCCCGGGACCAGTGGCTGGTCAACCTGATTACGTCAGGAGAGGCCATCGAGGTGATACGGCCCATGGCCGAAAAGCTGATGGATGCCCATCCGGAAATCGTTTCCGTGGTGAACAACGTTACCGGGCGCAAAGCCGCGATTGCCATGGGTGAGTATGAAGTGCCGGTTGCCGGTCAGTCCAAATTGACGGATCGGATCGGTCCCTTTGAGTTTGCGATTTCGGCCAATTCCTTTTTCCAGACCAACACGCGCTCGGCCGCCCTGCTCTATGGCAAAGTGAAAGAATTCGCCCGTCTTGCCGGGAAGGAGTTCGTGCTGGATCTTTATAGCGGCACCGGTACCATCGCCATTTTTTTGGCCGACGCCGCCCGGGAAGTGATGGGGATGGAAATCGTTGCAAGCGCCGTTCAGGACGCGGAAGACAACTGCCGCAGCAACCATATCGAAAACTGCCGTTTCGTGCAGGGGGATGTCCGCGAACGTCTAACCACGGTGGAAGCTTCACCGGATGTCATGATCATCGATCCTCCGCGGGACGGCATGCACAAGGATGTCCTGAAACAGGTCATCCAGATTGCGCCGCCGCGGATTGTGTATGTATCCTGTAACCCGGCCACCCTGGCGCGCGACATCAGCCTGCTCAAGGATCATTATCGGGTTGCCGAAGTCCAGCCGGTGGATATGTTTCCCCATACGTGGCACATTGAAAGTGTGGCCCGCTTGGAGAAACTGTCGCATTAATGCTGTATGTACAATGGCTTATCTTCAAGACTTGGTGCCGGTAAAAAAGTTTGTCGCCCCAAATAATTATTGACAGCCCGTTCCGTTTGGCCTATTGAATCCGTAAGCATCTACCTTGAACGATAGAAGGATAATGACCTTGACGCAAATGCCACTGATTATGGCCTCCCGGGGAAGCAAAGTCCGCCTGGTGTCGGTCAATGGCGGCAAACAGATGACATCCCGGCTGGCGGCCATGGGACTGCTGCCGGGGGTCGAGGTTGAAATCATCAGCAACGCACCGGGCGACCCTTTTATTCTCGATGTCCGAGGCAGCCGGTTGGTGCTGGGCCGGGGCATGGCTCATAAAATCTTCGTCAACTGATTTTCCGCGTTTTCTCCTGCCTTGTTGAAGTTCAATCCGCTTATCCTCCAACACCTGCACCTGGTCGTCGTTTGCCGATCCAATATCGTTGACCATTCGTGCCTTCCTTCCTGATGAGATCCGATCCGAGCGTCTCCGTTTCCGATGGCCGACCAAATGACGGAATTATAATGCGGACGATGGGGAGGGATGATCAGACGGGGTTCAATGGGTGTGATCGGGGGCGTCGGGCGGGCAGGGGTCAGGCCAGGCCGATCAGGCGACCGCCGTTATAGACGATGAAGGCCATGAGCCAGGCCACCACTGTCGTGTAGCCGATGCTGAAAAAGGTCCATCGCATGGAATTGGTTTCCTTACGAATGATGGCCACAGTAGCGATACAGGGAATGTAGAGCAGTACAAAAATCATCATCGAAAACGCTGATAGGGGCGTCATGCCGGAATCCACCAGCGCCTGGCGAAGGGCCTCGGAACCCTCTTCGTCGACGGCATGCAGCACGCCCAGTGTGCTGACCACAATCTCTTTGGCCACAAAACCGGCCAGCAGCGCTACGCCGCCGCGCCAATCGATGCCGATCGGGGCAAAAATGGGTGCTACCGCCTTCCCGATGAGGCCCATAAACGAATTTGCAGTCTGTTCGGCCCGCATGGCGCGCTGGATGTCGTGCAAGCGGTCGGTTTTTTCCGTTTCCAATGCTGGGCGCATCGAGGGTTCGGCACCATCGATGCGCTGTGTGAAAACGGATTCGATGTGCGCGATGGCGGCCGGGTAGTCATGGGAATAGTGCGTGGTGCGCGGAAAGGCCGACAAGGCCCAGATGATGACGGAACCCACAAGGATAATGCCGCCCATTTTTTTGAGAAACATTTTGCTGCGATCCCACATGTGGATCAGCAGCGACTTCACCATCGGAACCCGGTATGGCGGCAGCTCCATGACGAACGGGGCATCGGCCCCGCGCAGGAGTGTGGTGCGAAACAGGCGACCGGTCAAGATGGCGGTCACGATGCCGAAAAGGTAGACGATAAAAATGACCGTGCCGGCGCGTGGGCCGAAAAAAGTGCCGGCCAGTACGATATAGACGGGCAGTTTGGCGGAACAGGACATGAAAGGGGTAATCAGGATCGTAAGCAGGCGGTCTTTTTCGCTTTCAAGGGTACGTGCCGCCATGATGGCCGGCACGTTACAGCCAAATCCCATGAGCATCGGGATGAACGATTTGCCATGGAGACCGATCAAATGCATGATCTTATCCATCAAAAAGGCGCAGCGGGACATGTAACCGGTGTCTTCGAAAATGGCGATACAGAAAAAGAGGATGAGAATGTTGGGCAGAAAGACAACCACGCTGCCCACACCGGCCAGGATGCCGTTGACGAGCAGGTCTTTCAGCAGGCTTTCCGGCAGGGTATTGTTGAGGACGGCACCTGCAGCAGCGACTCCGCTTTCAATCCAGTCCATGGGATAGGCGCCCAGCGTAAACGTTAGCTGGAACATGGCCCAGATGAAAAAGAGGAAAATAGGGAAGCCGACAAACCGGTTGGTGAGGACCAAGTCAATATTCCGCGAGCTGTCGATGCGTTTGCGCGAGGACGTCGTGAAGACCTCTTTCATGATGCCGGCAATGAAACCGTAGCGTTCGTCGGTCAAAATGATTTCCGGGTCTTCAGCGTATCGCTCCCGCAGCGTCTGCCGGAGCATGTCGGTTTTTGACATCAATTCAGAGAGGGCATCGTCAGGCAATACCGATTGGATACGTTTCAATACCACACTGTCGTTTTCGAGCAGTTTGATGGATGCCCAGCGGGAATCATAGGGGCTGTCGGCCTCAAAGTGAGGGGTAAGTAGTACTTCCAGTGTGCCGATGGCGGCTTCGATGTCCTTGGAATAATTAACCTTGCGGCCTTTGGGCGGCTTTTTGCCGGATTCCACCATTTCGATGGCTTTTTGCAGGAGCACGTCCACACCCTGGTTTTTATTGCCCACCGTGGCGTGCACCGGAACATCCAGAAGTTCGGAGAGCTTGTCTTCATCGATTTTGAACCCGCGGGCACGGGCAACATCGGACATGTTCAGGGCAAAAAGGACTTTGGAGCGCCCCAGTTCGCGCATCTGGGTGGCGAGGTAGAGACTCCGTTCGAGGTTGGAGGCGTCGATGATGTCGATAACGACATCCGGGCATTCCTCCAAGATGTAATCACGGGCCACAATTTCCTCGATCGAGAAGGGCGTGAGGCTGTAAATACCGGGGAGATCGATAATTTTAAGGTCGTAGCCGAATTTATGAATGCGGCCCTCTTTTTTTTCAACGGTAACGCCGGGCCAGTTGCCGACTTTTTGACGGGTGCCGGTGATATTGTTGAAAATCGTGGTTTTTCCCGAATTCGGATTACCGGCTAACGCGATGGTGATGGTGGCTTTATCCATGGAAAGGGATTACTCCACGACTTCCACTGAAATTTGGGCGGCTTCCTCGACACGAAGCGAAACGTGAAACCCTTTGACGATCACTTCCAGCGGATCCCTCAGGGGTGCGTACTTTTCAACCAACAGCTCCGTACCGCGTGTCATTCCCATTTCCATGATGCGGCGTCGCAGTGCGCCACCACCGCCTATCGCGACGATGCGCGCCCGCTGTCCTTCGGCCAACCGACTCAGTGGGGTTGCTGCAAATTGGGGGCGATCCATTTCAACCATTCTTAGTTAAAGCCCATTGGCAAGATACGTTGTTACGTTAAGGATGCGTATATGGGATAAAAAAGAAAATTTTGCAATATATTTTTGGCGCTATGAACTTTTTTAGATGACCGTAATAAATAAAAATAACGAATATAAACAGGCACAAATAGATCAATTTGGGAAAAATTGGTTGAAAATGGGAGGGAAAAATAGCGGGAAATGGGGTGGTATTCGTTAAAATTGTAACTAAACTTTTCGTGTGATCTCTAAAACATCATAGAAAGCAACTGCCATATTGCTTTCATCCTACCTCCTTCCTCCATAGCGGCCCTGGGAAACCGGGGCCGCAAACTTTTCAGGGCCGGACGGCGAAACGAAACCGTGAATTCGGCAGCCGTCGAGCCCGAATACGTTTCCCCAATGGCCAATAGAAGGGGGCTCCCCAGTTCCAAAAGCATCTGGAATAGAAAGCAAGCGAGGCCTACACGCGTCTAATTACACCCTTCAATATCCCATCAAACTGTCATCGAACTGACATTGCAGGGATCAGAATCATTGATGGAGTTGGAGTAATGCTTGCAGATCGGACAAAATTTTCGGGGAACCCCCCGGCCGGTCCAAAGTAGCTTGACGCGATGACGGGCGCCGCATTTTGGACAAACGCATTCCGTTGATTTCTCACTGAGACAGATGGATTGAATACATTCAACTCCCTTTTCGGCGTCGATGTTTCCATTTTCTGTTTTCAATGTTCAATTCTCCACTAAAAAGTTGGGGTGGGGTGGGGCGAGTACGCCCCGCGCGGGCCATGATACGGAAAAGCGGAATATGATGGTAAGTGGTGCGTTGTGCATGGTTTCCTGCCGTTTGATGGATCTGTGTTGGTGCGTTTAATATTGCTGTTCAGCAGTAACGGACACCGGTTCCGAAGGCATACTCGGTAGGACTGCCCCCCAGCGGTTTTGACCAGCGCACTTCGGCGCAACAGCCTCCGCCGTTTCGGCATGCCAGGGTGGATTCATTGCGAATGCGCAGAATGGTGCCGCACTGTGTCCTTAAGTCGGATTCAAAATAGAGACCATTTTTGCCGTAATTCATCATGACGGCGCCAAACAGGTTACCTTCCTGTGTTTCCAGAATCACCGGTTCCTCGTGAGTGAATCGAATGGAACGGCGCTTTTCATTGCCGCGTGTCGACTCGTTATCAGTCGTTTCATAGAAAGAACAAAAATTTGCCTCCTGTAGCCTCCCCGCACATTGCGTTCCCATGGTGCTCGTCATGATCTGATCCCTTTCTTTTCGTATTTACGCACAAGATCGGCGATGGCCTCCTCAAGAAGAACACCAAGGGATTTGTCGGTATCAACGGCAAGATGCTTCAAAGCCTTGATCCGGTTTTCATCCACTCAGGTTGAAAATGTCTTTTTTTGAACCATGTAAGAATTCTTATAATAAATAAATATATAATTCAATAAAAATTTAAAAAAATTAATAAAAATTTAAAAAATTAAATAAAAATATAAAACTATAATGTAAGAAAGCTTACAATAACGCAAGCTATAATTCTTTAAAGAATGTCAACAGGGCAGTGATTCACAATGCGTTCGATGAAACGGATGCGCCACTGCGCGAGATGAAATCGGTAGCACTTTTGATGGCTATGAAGGGACCTTTGGACCATT
>Ga0180429_10003795_pt1 | contig 12207 bp, 10 predicted proteins | sample SS_ome_FD_132428 | JGI IMG/M metagenome (GOLD analysis project Ga0180429, IMG submission 132428) | Hypersaline lake sediment archaeal communities from the Salton Sea, California, USA - SS_1_S_1 metaG | ecosystem: Environmental > Aquatic > Non-marine Saline and Alkaline > Hypersaline > Sediment ... | reverse complement strand
TCGGCCGGGTCCACCACGCCGTTCACCGAGGGCACGTTCACCACCTCGTATCCGGCGATGGCCGCCGAGGCCGGGTTGGTGCCGTGGGCCGAATCCGGGCAGATGACCTTGGTTTTCTTGTTGCCCTTGTCCTTGTGGTAGGCCGCGATAATCATGGCCCCGGTAAGCTCGCCGTGGGCCCCGGCCATGGGGTGCAGGGTGTACCCGGCCATGCCCGTGATCTCGCAAAGCAGGTGCTCCAGCTCGAACATGACCTCCAAAGCCCCTTGCGTGAAATGCCCGGCGCCTTTTAGCTGGGCCGTTAAGGGATGCAGGCGCGTGAACCCCGTAAGCGCCGATACGTCCTCCATGAATTTGGGGTTGTATTTCATGGTGCAGGAGCCGAGCGGATAAAAATTCCCGTCCACCCCGAAATTTCGATTCGAGAGCCTGGTGAAATGCCGGACCACGTCCAGCTCCCCAAGTTCCGGGAGCCTGGGCCGCGCGTCCCTTAGCAGTTCCTTGGGCAGGAAATCCGAGGCCTGTTTTTGAGGCTGCTTAGGCCATACGCCCTTGCGCCCGGGCACGGACTTGGCGAACACGGTTTTCACAAGAGCCCTCCCAGCATCTCGGCCAGAATGCCGATGTCCTGTTTGGAGTGCTTTTCCGTGCAGGCCACGAGAAGGTGGTTTTCCAGGCCCGTGAAATACCGGCCCAGGGGAAACCCCGGCACAAAGCCGCGTTCCGTGAGCTTGTCAATGACCTCGTAGGCGCTTACCGGCAGACTGATGGCGAATTCATTGCCGAACGGGGCTTGGTTCAAAAGTGAAACCCCTGGAAGCGCACTCAGGCGTTCGGCCGCGAAATGGGCCCGCTCCATGGACAAAAGCGCGGTTCGCGTAAGTCCCCCAGGTCCGAGCAGGCAAAGGTGGATTATGGCCCGAAGCGCGCAAAGCGCCTGGTTGGAGCAGATATTGGATGTGGCCTTTTGGCGGCGGATGTGCTGTTCCCTGGCCTGAAGGGTGAGCACGTACCCGGTCCGGCCCATGCTGTCCGTGGTCCGGCCCGCGATTCTGCCGGGAAGCTGGCGCACCAGGGCCTTGGTGCAGGTCATGACCCCCAGGTACGGGCCGCCGAACGAAAGCGGCAGGCCAAGGCTCTGTCCCTCGGCCACCGCGATGTCCGCGTTCATGGCCCCTGGGGTTTTGAGCACCGACTGCATGACCGGGTATGCGGAAAGGATGCTTAAGGCCCCGTTGGCCCTGGCGTGCGCGAACAAATCCGTGAAATCGTTCACGCACCCGAAGAAATTCGGGTTTTGGGCCACCACGGCGGCGGTTTTTTCGTCCACCGCGTCGCGTAAGGACCCAAAGTCGGTCCGGCCGTCCTGGTGCGGGATTGTTACCAGCTTTAACCCCAGGTTCGAGGTGTAGGAGCCGACCATGATCCGGTAAATGGGATTTAAGGCCCCGCTGATGATAAGTTTTTTGCGTTTTGTTTTGCGCACGGCCATCATCATGGCCTCGAAAATGGCCGAGCCGCCGTCGTAGGCCGAGGCATTGGCGCAGTCCATGCCGAACAAACGGCACATCGCGGTCTGGTACTCGAACACGGCCTGGAGCGTGCCCTGGGAGGCTTCGGGCTGGTAGGGGGTATACGCGGTGTAGAATTCGCCCCGGCCGGAGAGCGCGTCCACGGCCGCGGGGGTATAGTGGTCGTAAAAACCGGCCCCCAGAAAGCTTATCACGTCCACCTTGTTTTTCGCGGCCAGGCCCTCCATGTGCGAGAGGACCTCCATTTCGCTCAAGCCCTCTGGAATATTGAAGCTTTTGGGCCGCATCGCGGGCGCGACGTCCGCGAACAGCTCCTCCAGGGAGCCCGCGCCGATGCTTGTAAGCATCTTCCGGGTTTGTTTTTCCGTATGGGGGACGTAGGGCATGGGGTTCGCTTCCGGGCAAGGGGCCAAAGGCCGGACCAGGCCCTTATGTCAGGCTGTAACCTGTTCGTACTCGTCCGGCGAGAGCAGACCCTTGGGCTTCTCGAAAAGTTTGACGCGCACCATCCAGCCCTGGCCGTAGGGGTCCTGGTTGACTTTTTCCGGGGAGGACGCGAGTTCGGTGTTGGTCGCGATGACCTCGCCGGAAACCGGAGAATACAGCTCGCTTGCGGCCTTGACCGACTCCACGGACCCGATTTCCTCGCCAGCGGCAACGGTTCGGCCTACCTCGGGCAACTCCACGTAAGTCAGGTCCCCAAGCTGTTCCTGGGCAAAGTGCGTGATGCCTGAAGTCGCCTCAGGGCCTTCGATTTTAGCCCACTCGTGGGTCCTGGTGTACAAAAGGTCTTTTGGAATCACCATGCATTCCCCCTCGTGCGACAGAATGTTTCATTACGGAATTTTTATTCCCGGGACGGGAAAAAAGACCGGCCGGCAAAGCATCTGGAACAGGGGTTCAATCCAATGCCTTTAGGGGCTTGTCAACGGGCAGGCCGAGATTTTTCATCTCTTCCAGCAAGGTTTGTTTGCGGACCGGCTTGACGATGTACGAGGCGGCCTCGCCCAGGAAAAACGCGTCGTGCAGCTCCTTGGAGTCATCCAGGCCCGAAATCATGATCACCTTGATCGCGTCCTCGGGCTTGACCCCCATTTCTTTTTCCACCTCGCGGATTTCCTGTAGGGCCTGCTGTCCGTCGACATTGGGCATGATGATGTCCATGCAGATCAGGTCATATGGCTCTTTTCCCTTGAGCGCTCGCCTGACCGCCTCCACCGCTTCCTCGCCGTCCACGGCCACGTCGCAATATCCGAAAGTGTAAAGAATCCTTTGCATGAGCCTGCGGCTGTCAAAGTCATCGTCCACAATGAGAAATCGCATGGAGCATCCCCCCAGTAAGACATTTCCACGGGTTGTGGGCAACCTAAATAAATTTTTTTGTCATGGCAACATGTTGATAGGTTTCGCGATTTTTTTTTTGAAACCAGTGCATCCGGGTTTGTGTTTTTGCCCGGCCGCGAGTATGGGTCGAAACGCGCGCCTGGTCGGACGCGTGGAAATTGAGGCGGGGAGACGAGCGGGACAATGTTTTTTAATCTTTCATGGCTTTGGCCCGTGTGCCGGTCTAAAGGGTCGGAGTGGTCCATGTGGCCGTTCGGGCCGGGGTACAGCGAAGGGTGGCTGGTCACGGCCACGAAATTTTTGTTCATCGCGGCCGTGTTCGGGGCCATCTGCATCTTTTTGCGTTTTTTGTTCGGTCCGGGCGGACGGCTGCGGCCCAAGGAGTTCGGGGTCGGGCACATTGAGGAGAGAAAAAGGAAAAAAAAGACCGTGGCCGAGCTTAAGCGCAGGCGCAAAAAGGGCGAGATCACGGCCATGGAATTTTTCGAGCAAAAAAACCGCATCATGGAAGAATGACCCGGCTCCGGGGGGTTTTTATTCGACCGGGGGCCTGTTCTCTTCGGGCCGGGGAACGCCCGGCGCGGACCCAAACCCGAAGGCACAGGACAGATTACGGTTATATGACCCAGATGCCGCCGGGAGAAAAAAATCTCCCGGAGCCTTGACCCTTGAGTTTGTCCTGAACAACACCTTAAACAACTGCGTATCTTCCCGCCATGAAACACGTTCGCCTGGAACCGTTCCTGGATTTTTTCCATTCCCATGTGGAGTCTTTCCGCAAGGGGACCCCGGAGGACGTGGCCAACATCGACCTCAAAAGGGACCACAGCTTAAGCGTGCTTAAGGAGTCCCGGATGATTACGCGAAGCCTGGACCTTGCGCCGGGTTTTGCCGGGCTTTGCCACGTGGCCGCGCTTTTCCACGACCTGGGCCGCTTCACCCAGTATGAGACGTACCGTACCTTCAACGACAAGGAATCCGAGGACCATGGCCGCCTTGGGCTCAAGGTCTTGCGCCAAACCGGGGTTCTTGAAGGTTTAAGCCCCCGCGAGCGCTCCCTGGTGCGAACCGCGGTCCTGCTGCACAACAGGCGTTTTTTGCCCCGGGGCCTGCGCCCGGACGCGGCCCTGGCCGTGCGCGTGGTGCGCGACGCGGACAAGCTGGACATTTTTCCGGTGCTGCTTAAGTATTTCGCGCCAAACGTTCCCTTGAACCCGGTGGTCATGCTGAACCTAAAGCCTCACGAAACCGAATACACGCCGGGCATCCTTTCCCAGGTCATGGACCGGCGGCTTGCGGAATACAACGACATGGTCTGGATCAATGATTTCAAACTGCTTATTTGCAGCTGGGTCTATGATTTGAATTTCCCGGCCACGCGCAGGGCCGTGCTTGAGAGGGGTTACCTGGATGCGACCTTGAGCCTTTTGCCCGACACCCCGGAATTTAGAGCCCTTGGCGAGCGCTTAAAGAAGGACCTTACGGCAGAGACATCATAACGGCCTGTAGGGGCGACCGGCCGAATAGCCCCTACTCATGGGCGCGGGTCGCGTCCGCGGCGTCATTCTCCTTCCCTTGTTTGTCCGGTTTTTCCAGACAAATTCCAGCTTTTCCAGACAAATTCCAGTTTTTCCAGACAAATTTGTCTGGTTTTTCCAGAAAATAGATTTTTTCGTTGCGACTTTTTTTCTATCTTGCCTTAATAATTAATGAATTTGCAGAGCCCCTTTTTGGCATAATTTTTGTAGTTTCGAGTGAATTGCAAACTCTACAATAATCAATGGTGGGTTATGAAGAATTTAGTTCAAGAAAAGGTGGTGCGGCTGTTCGCATGCGTGGCCGCTTTGTGTTTGCTGGTGTCGCTGTCCGGGGTTTCGGTCCATGCGGCGGACAAGTATTGGGCTGCCGATGACGGTTGGTGGAATACGGACGCCAACTGGAGTCCCTCCGGCGCGCCGCAAAGCGTTGATAATGTCTTTTTGACCTCGTCCGATGATTCCTCCTTCAGAACGATTTCTTTTGACGGGGCGTATCCGGGCGCGGCTTTAGGGAATTTACGGATTGACGCCACCGGAACGGGGAGCCTGATGACCCTGTCCATGGATGACTACGATCATCTGCTGGCCGTTAATATCGAATACCTCGGCTATGAGGGCACCGGCGAATTTACCCAGAGCACCGGGACCCATGTGGTGGAAGACAGGTTGTTGCTCGGCTACCTCTCCGGCAGCCTGGGGATATATAATCTCAGCGGCGGTCAACTGTTGGTCGAACGCGAAACCATCGGCCGCTACGGCGTGGGTGAATTCACGCAAAGCGGCGGGACCAACACGGTTACAGAAGGTCTCTACTTCGGCTATTTCTCCACCGGCAGTGGGACCTATAGTTTAAGCGGCGGGACCCTTACGGCCAATGCGGTTTATATGACGGAAGGCGACCTCTTCATCCAGACCGGGGGGACCCTGGATGCCGGGGAATTCAACCAGGACGGCGGCACGGTGCAGGGAGCCCTGGAGAACAGGGGCACGTTCAACTACTCGGCCGGTGCGTTCGACGCGCGTCTTTTGAACCACGGCGTACTGAATCTGGCCCCTGACTTCACCGCGGGCGACGGCATGGCCAACTACGCGGAAGTCACCCTTGACTCCGGACGCAGTTTGACCCTCAACGGCCAGGGCCTGGACAACAGCGGGATCATGTATCTGGACGGGGGCACGCTTTTGGGGGACGGACAGCTTACCAACAACGGCCTGATGAGCGGTTACGGTGTAATCGCGGGCTCAGGCGGGTTTGTGAACAACGCCCAGTTCACCCAGACCGGGGGCAATATCAACCTGGATAACGCCGGGTCCAACGTGAACAACGCCAACATGGACCTGGAAATCGGTCGGCTGTTGCGTTTGAACGGCGGGGACCTGGAAAACAGGGGCTCGCTGAACCTGAACGGGGCCATTTTGATTGGGACCGCCGGTCTTTATAACGGCTACGGGGGAGTCATTTCCGGCCGCGGGACCATCAGCACCGCCTTCAGCAACAACGGGGGCGTGCTCCTTGTTGAATCCGGGGTGACCAACGTGATCCAGGCCTTTGACAACAGCGGCGTCATCCAGCTCGCGGGCAACACGGCCAACCTGAACGGCGGGGACGTAACCAACACGGGCACCATCCAGGGCTTCGGCCAGGTCGCCAGCAACGTGGTCAACAACGGCATTATCGAGGCCTTTGAGGGGACCTTGACCATGGGCGGCCAGGTATCCAACACCGCGAACGGGCTCATGGCCGCGTCCACGGGCAACAAGCTGCTCATGGCCCAGGGGCTTGCGGAGAACCAGGGCGTGCTCAACCTCACGGGCGGTACGTTTGACAACAACAACCACGCCCTGACCAATACGGGCCAAGTGTCCGGGTACGGCACCCTGCGTTCCGGAGAACTGATTAATGACGACACCGTTATTTTGACCGGCGGCATAACCACGGTCAATGGGGACGTGACCAACAACGCGGACATGGAAGTGGCCTACGACTCGGCTGTTTTCACGGGCAACGTGGTCAACTACGGAACTTTCAAGACCACGGACACCACGGTTACTTTCGCGGGTTCGTACACGGAAAACGGGGTCTACGTCAGCGACCCCTCGGACAACTACTACACGGACTGGACCATCGGCCAGAGCGGGTCCGTGATTGGCGGAGTCGGCGACAACTTTTTCGTATCCGGTGATTTCATCAACAACAGCCTTGAGGCTGGTTTGTGGAACACGGATCAGGCCTCTTTGACCATGAACGGCGAAATCCAGCAGATGGCTTTGGCGGGCGCGGACCTTGGGGCCTTGTCCGCGGGCTACGACGACAACTTCGCCTGGGGCGATTTCTCTCTTGATTCGGGCGTGAGCTTGTACATAGGCGACGGAAACGCCGAAGACGGCGCGGCCCTGTACGTGGGGCTGGTTTCCTTCGTGGACGAGCTGGAGGCTCAGCTGGACAGGATTTTCAGCGAATATAATATCTACTATGACTTCAGACTGCTGGGCAACGAGTGGCTTGGCGGTGAAACATACGACCTGGTCGGCGGCGGACAGCTTGTGGCCGTTTCCCTGGTTCCCGTTCCCGGCGCGGTCTGGCTGCTCGGATCGGGCCTGCTTGGGCTTTTGGGTCTGAGAAGGAAGTTCAGGAAATAACAGGTCCGCGATTGATTCGGATGTAGGGCGGGGCCAAGCGGCCCCGCTTTTTTTTGATGCGTACAAGTCTTGTCCGGTTTTTCCAGACAAATTCCAGCTTTTTCAGACAGATTTTGTCTGGTTTTTATGGAAAAAGTCGTTTTTCGGAATCCCGTTTTTTTATAATCCTTTGTATTTTATAAGGTTTTGAGTTTCCGGAAGTTGGGCACAATTTTTGCTAACAATTATAAGCTGTTATGGATTTTGTCTGGCTTTTGGGTTCGGGCCTGATCGGGTTTTTGGGCTTGAGAGGGCGGCCGGCGTGGAAAAAAAGCAAGGCCGAGCCAAGGGGGGGTTATGGAAAGCGGGAAAAAGAGAGGCCTGCCCGGGTCTCTAACAATCATGATCGCGTGTCTTTTGGCCGCGCTGTGGGCCTCTCCGGCTTGGGCCGTGGACAGGTATTGGATCGCGGACGACGGGCTGTGGTCCGATCCGGCCAATTGGAACCCCGCGGGTTTCCTGCCGCAGGATGGGGACAACGCCTATCTGACCTCTGATGACGGGACAAGCAGGACCGTTACCTACGACGCCGCTAGTTACCCGCTTTTACATAATCTTTATATCGACGCCACGGGCTCCGGAACCATGAGGCTGGACATGACAACCTACGTGGCCGGCCTGTTTGCCGACGATGAGTATGTCGGCTATTCCGGCACGGGCGCGTTCACCCAAGCCAGGGAGACAAATTCGATAACACACAACCTTTACCTCGGCTATGAGTCGGGCTCAAGCGGGACCTACGATTTGAGCGGCACCGGAGAGCTGTCCGTGGGCTGCTACGAATACGTCGGCTACCATGGCACGGGCGCGTTCACGCAAAGCGGCGGCACACACACGGTGATAGACGAATACGGCTACGCCTACCTCGCGCTCGGCTTCGGGTCCGAGGGCCACGGGACATATGAGTTGAGCGGCGGAACCCTGGAGGCCGTAACCGAGCTCGTCGGCTATTGGGGCACGGGCGAGTTCATCCAGACCGGCGGAACCAACACCCTTGAGAATCTTTACCTCGGCGGTAACCCCGGCAGCGGGACCTATGATTTGAGCGGCACGGGAGAGCTGTCCGTGGGCGGCAACGAAAACATCGGCTATTCCGGCACGGGCGAATTCACCCAAAGCGGCGGCACGAATTCGATCACAGGAAGGCTTTACCTCGGCTTTCACTCCGGTGCCAGCGGGACCTATGATTTGAGCGGGGGCGGCCTGTCCGTGGGTGAGGACGAATACATCGGATATTCAGGCACGGGCGAGTTCACCCAGACCGGCGGGACCCACACAGTTACAAGCACCCTTTGGGTGGGCCACAGTGCCGGCGGCCACGGGACATATGAGTTGAGCGGCACGGGAGAGCTGTCCGTGGGTGAAGACGAATTCATCGGCAGAGAAGGCACGGGCACGTTCACCCAGACCGGCGGGACCCACACGGTTACAAGCACCCTTTGGGTGGGCCACAGTGCCGAGGGCCACGGGACATATGAGTTGAGCGGCGGAACCCTGGAGGCCGAGCAAGAAATCGTCGGCCACCGAGGCACGGGCGAATTTACCCAGACCGGCGGCGCCAACTCAGCGGTCGCCCTGGCCGTCGGCCATCTCTCCGGCTCAAGCGGGACTTATAATTTGAGCGGCGGAACCCTGGAGGCCGTAACCGAGGTCGTCGGCTACCAGGGCACGGGCGAGTTCACCCAGACCGGAGGGACCCACACGGTCACAGACACCCTTTATGTGGGTCACAGCGCCGGAGGCACCGGGACCTTCAACCTGACCGGCGCCGAGGTCTCGGCCGGGTCGATCAACGTGGCCGAGACCAGTTATTTGACCGCCGGGCCGGGCGGCGTGTTCAGCGTGTCCGGGGATTTTATCAACAACAGCCTGGAGGCCGGGCTTTGGGACACGGACCAGGGCACCCTGTGCCTGACCGGCGAAATCCAGGAGATGGCCCTGGCGGGCGCGGACATGGGGGCCGGGCTCGCGGGCTATGCGGACAACTTCGCCTGGGGCGGGTTTTTCCTTGAGTCGGGCGTGGAACTGCACATCAACGACGGCAACGCCGTGAGCGGAGCGGCCCTGTACGTGGGCCTGATTTCGTTCGAGGACGCGCTCATGGATCAGTTGGCCAGGATTTTCAGTGAATACAATATCTACTACAACGCCAGCCTGCTCGGCAACGAGTGGCTTGGCGGCCTGACCTACGACCTGGCCGGGGCCGGACAGCTGATCGGCATCGGGGGCGGGGGCCAGGTTCCCATTCCCGGCGCTGTCTGGCTGCTCGGCTCCGGCCTGATCGGGCTTTTGGGTTTGAGGAGAAAATTCAAGGTATAAGCAAACCGGATTAAGGTGGAAACGCCATGAAGAGACTGTGTTTGATATGCGTTGCGGCGTTTTTATTGGGTTTCGCGGCAAACGCGGCCCGGGCATCGGAAATCCTTCCCGTGGGTTACGTCTTTGACAAGGCCACGGATGTCGGGAGCTATCCCTATCATGACGAGACCGGGTTCCAGCTCATTGACGGGCAGTACGGCATAGCCCCGTGGAGCGCGGATTTGGGCAACGGCAATGCCTACGAGTGGGTGGGCTGGACGCAAGACACGCCGATCAACATCGACTTTGATTTCGGCTCGTCCGTGGGCATCGGCTCCATTCACGTGGGTTCGGTACAGGACCATCCAGGCGACGTGGTCCTGCCCTCGATCAATCTTTACAGCGGTTCGGACGGTTCCTTATGGGACCTTAAGGCCTCGATTTTTGTTCCGGAATCCTCGGCCAACGACAACGCATACCGCACCTTTGAATTCGACAGCTTAGGGCTCAACGCCCGTTTCGTCCGGGTCAGCCTGATCCACAGCCTGGACGGGCCTTGGACTTTTGTTGATGAGGTGGATTTTTACCAGGGGGCCGCCGTCCCCGTGCCGGGCGCGGTCTGGCTCCTGGGCACGGGCCTGCTTGGGCTTTTGGGCTTGAGGAGAAAATTCAGGAAATAACCAATCCGCGATTGATTCGGATTATAGGGCGGGGCCGATACGGCCCCGCTTTTTTTTTGGTCTGGAAAAGAGGCGCGTTTAGGGGTATGGGTATAAAATTAGGGCGAGAAAAAGAGAAAACCGGCGGATTTTTTGCAAGGAACAGGGCTATGAACGTGGAAGCCGAAACCGAAAAGGAACTCGATATCCTGGAGATGCCGCTCAAGGGCATGGCCTCCTACTGGCTTTCCCTGAAAAAGGTTCTGGGGAACAAGTTCAACGCCAAGGCCGTGGACGAAGAGGCGGAGCGCACCAACGAGCCGTTTGTCAAACACATGCTGGGGCTTTGTTCCTCGTCTTTCGGGGACGAGACCGTACGCAGGCTGGCTTTAGCCAAGCAGGACATTCTCTTGAGCGAGGCGCGCCTGAAGTTTGATCTTATGCGCGTGGCCCTGGTGGCCGTGGCCGCGAACGACAACCCGCGCAAGGCCCTGGTGGACATGATTTCAAGGTTTGCCGTGCCGCCCGTGTCCGAGGCCAAGGCCGTTAAAATGGCCAACGACATGGCGGACATGGTCCAAAGCGGCCCCATGGCGGACAAGGCTGTTTTCAGCGTGGACCACAAGATGAAGCCGGAACAGCTTCTGGTCAAGCTCCTGTTTTTTATTGTCTGGGCCCGGCGGGAAGGGAAGATGGCGCTTTCGCCGTTTTCCAAGCTCTCGCACACGCCCCTTTTCGCGCACGCCTTGGCCCTGGTCGCGGATGGTTTTGAGGGGGGTTTTGTTGACAGGCGCATGAAGGCCCAGGTCCGGGAACTGCTTGATTCCGCGCGCCTCAAGATGGACATGACCACGGAGATGGTCCTCGCGATCCGCCAGAAAACGACCTATGAGGACATATCCAAAATCGCGGCCTCGTATATGCTTTAAGAATTTGACGCCAGAAGTTCCCTTATGAGATCAAGGTAGGGATTCATTCCGGCCGGGACGTGCCTGGGCCAGGAAAAGGGCGGGGGCATGGGTTCCTTGGCCGCGCTCTTTATGGTCCGGGCAAGGGTATTCACGTCGGACGGGTCCTTGACCACCCACCTTTCCGGAAGAAAAAAACCGCTTCCATTGTCTTTTGAGGACACTACCTTACTGCCTGAGGCCAGGGCCTCGAGCGCGGCGTTGGAGCAGGCGTCGTAGAACGAGGGCAGCACAAACACGTCGCCCGCCTGGTAAAAGCGCGGCATGTCCTTTACGTACCCCAAAAAGCGCACCCTTTTCGCCACGCCCAAAGACGCGGCCAGTTTTGCGAAGCGGCCTGGATTTCTGTGGCCCGCGACATGCAGTTTAAAATTTTCAGGCAACAGGGTAAGCGCCTTGATAAGCGGAATCAGCCCTTTGAGCGCGAAGTTCGTGCCCGCGAACGTCAGAAGCGTATCGTTCTTGTCCACACCCAGGTCCAGGCGAAGCGCCTGGCGTTCGTCCGGGGCCGCGGGCGTAAAGCGCCCAAGGTCCGGCTGGTTGTAGACAACCTTGATGTCCCTGTCCTTAAGATGCGGGTGGGCCGCGACCAGCCAGTCGCGCACCCGGTGGGACACGGCCACGATGGTCCCCCGGCCTGAAAGCGCCTGCCTCTCGATGTTTCGCATCAATGTATTTCCCGGAGAGAGGCGGCGCCTGAACATCTTGAAGTCTCGCGGAAAACCGGGCTCATAGGCGCGCTTGGAAAGCTCCCAGAAGATTTTTAAAGGGCCTCCGCCGATGCGAAGCAGGTCCTGGCGCACGGTGTTTCCGAAGCCGATGCAAAGGTCGTAGTTGTTTTTTCGGCGCACCGCCTCGGCGGCCTTGGCGAACCAGGCGATTTTCATGGCCCGTGAAGGGCCGGGTCGTCCCAGGCGCACCACCCTAACGCCGGGAGGCGCGTCCGTATCCTGCCGGGCGCACACGAAATCAACGCCGTAACCTTGCTCGGCCAGGGCCTTTGCCAGGCGCAAGGAAAAGCCCTCGGTGCCGCCGTATGCGCTGAGTTTCGGCAGAAAAAGGGCTATGCGCGAACTCATTTTAAAAGCCCCTCATACAGATCAAGGGTCTGGCTTAAGAAATCCTTGGCCGAAAGCGTATCCATGCGCCGGGCCTGTTTTTTCCGCAGGTCCTCTGTGAAGTCCTCATC
>Ga0180429_10003794_pt1 | contig 12208 bp, 11 predicted proteins | sample SS_ome_FD_132428 | JGI IMG/M metagenome (GOLD analysis project Ga0180429, IMG submission 132428) | Hypersaline lake sediment archaeal communities from the Salton Sea, California, USA - SS_1_S_1 metaG | ecosystem: Environmental > Aquatic > Non-marine Saline and Alkaline > Hypersaline > Sediment ... | reverse complement strand
TCCAGGTGATCTTCGACCGCACCTTCGGCACGCTCTTCTACGTGCCCGAGGGCGGCGGCATGCCGATCCTGTGGCAGCACCTGTTCTGGATCTTCGGCCACCCCGAGGTCTACATCATCGTGCTGCCGGCCTTCGGCGTGATCTCCGAGGTCATCCCGACGTTCAGCCGCAAGCCGCTGTTCGGCTACCCGGTCGTCATCCTGTCGGGCATCTTCATCGGCTTCATGGGCTTCGCGGTGTGGAGCCACCACATGTTCACCACCGGCCTGGGGCCGGTCGTCAACACGGCCTTCGCGCTGACCAGCTTCGTCATCGGGATCCCCACGGGCATCAAGATCTTCAACTGGCTCGGGACGATCTGGGGCGGCAAGGTGAGGTTCGCGACGCCGATGCTGTACGCCATCGCGTTCCTCGTCACCTTCACGCTGGGCGGCATCACCGGCATCATGCTCGCCGTGCCCCCCTTCGACGCCCAGGCGCAGGACAGCTACTTCGTCGTCGCCCACTTCCACTTCGCGATGGGTGGTGGCGCGCTGCTGGCGTTCTTCGCTGGCCTCTACTACTGGTTCCCGAAGATGACCGGCAAGCTGCTCGACGAGCGCCTGGGCAAGACGGCGTTCTGGCTCAACGTCGTCGGCTTCTACCTGATCTTCGTGCCGATGCACGTCGTCGGCCTGATCGGCATGCCGCGCCGCACCCAGACCTACGCCGAGGGGATCGGCTTCGAGCTCCCGAACTTGCTGTCCACCGCGGGCACGTTCGTCATGGGTGTCGGCCTGACCCTGCTCCTGATCAACATCGTCCACGGCTTCCTGCGCGGCAAGCCCGCCGGCAACGACCCGTGGGACGCCCGCACGCTCGAGTGGGCGGTGTCGTCGCCGCCGCCGCACCACAACTTCGATAGCCAGCCGGTCGTCAACGACCGCGACGCGCTGTGGGTGCAGAAGTACCCCGAGAGCGTCCATGGCGAGCGCGTCCCGGCGTCGGCGTCCGAACCCTACGACGCCGTGGGCATCCACATGCCGGGCCAGAGCTGGTACCCGTTCTTCATGGGCCTAGCCCTGATGGTGTTCTCGTACGCGCTGCTCTACCACAACTTCTGGGTGGTCGGGATCTCCGTCGCGATGATCTTCTTCTTCACCTACGCCTGGGCGCTCGAAGGCGTCGGCGGCCACCATCTCCCCGCCGGCCCGCGCACCGCCGACCAGAGCCGCAAGGAGGGCCACGCGTGAGCGCCGCTACCGCCTCCACCGCGGTCGTGCCCGGCATGGAATCGGGCCACTACCGCAGCAGCAAGCTGCCCGACGTCAAGCTCATGATGTGGGTCTTCCTGGCCTCCGACATCATGTTCTTCGGGACGCTGATCGGCACCTACCTCGTGTACAAGGGCCGCAGCCTGACCGGCCCCTACCCGGTCGACGTGCTCGACGTGCCGCTGACCACGGTCAGCACCTTCGTGCTGCTGATGTCGTCCTTCCTGATGGTGCTCGCCCTGCACGCGCTACGCCAGGACGACATCGCCAAGTTCCGCCTGTGGACCTTCGGCGTCGCCTTCTTCGGTGCGATCTTCCTCGGCTTCCAGGTCTACGAGTTCGCGCACTTCGTCGACCTCGGCCTGACGCTGCAGGGCAACCTGTTCGGGACCACCTTCTACGTGCTGACCGGGACGCACGGCGTCCACGTCACCATCGGCGTCATCTGGTTGCTGTCGATCCTCGTCCACTCGTACGTCAAGCCGTGGACCAGCAAGGACGACGTCTACCTCGAGGTCGCCGGCCTCTACTGGCACTTCGTCGACATCGTCTGGATCGTCATCTTCACGATCATCTACCTGGTGGAGTTCGTCTGATGGCGCACGCGGACGGCAAGAAGCACGGCATCGGCGAGTACGTGATCGTCGCGCTGATCCTGGCGGTCATCACCTACGTCGAGTACTACATCGTCGAGTTCCCGCCGGCGTTCATGAGCTCCGGCTGGATCCTGTTCTGGCTGATCGCCATGTCGCTCGTGAAGTTCTGGATGGTCATCTGGTTCTTCATGCACCTCAAGGACGACGACAAGCTCTACACGGGCTTCTTCTCCTCCGGAATGGTCATCGGCATGGGGACCTTCGTCGCGCTGGCGTTCCTGTTCCTCCTGCCCCGCGCGGTGGCGCCCGTCGTCAGCGGCGACGCCCCCGCGGCGGAGGCGCACGGCACGGCCTACGCCGACGGCGGGGACCACGCCGCCGACCTGCCCGACGAGGTCGTCGCCAACATCGAGAGCGACGGCGCCAGCCGGCCGCTCGCGCAGCAGGCCCGCACCCCGCGTCCCGCGGACCTCACCCTGGTCGTGACCCCGCCGGCGGCCCGCACGAGCGGCTTCGAGATCGACCTCGACGACCTCGCCGCCGCGCCGGCGGTCGCCGAGCCGGTCGACGTCACCAGCGAGGGCGCCGCCGGCGAGCCCGCGGCGGAGGCCGAGCCGGTCGCCGAGCCCGCGTCCTCTGCGGACGCGGCCGCTGAGAACGATGCCGTCGCCGAACCCGCAGCCGAAGAGGCGGTCACGGACGAGCCGGCACCGGAACCCGAGCCCGCGGGCGACGACGTCCTGGCCCAGGCACCCGCCGATCCGACCTACGACCGCGACCTCGGCACCCAGGTCTACGCGGCCAACTGCGCGGCCTGCCACCAGCTGAACGGCGCCGGCCTCCCCGGCGTGTTCCCGCGGCTCGCCGGTCACGCCGCCGACCTCTACCAGGCGGAAGGCGGCCGCGACTACCTCATCGAGGTCATGCTCTACGGCTTGCAGGGCCAGATCGCCGTCGGCGGCACCAACTACAACGGCCTCATGCCCGCCTGGGCGCACCTCGGCGACGAGCAGATCGCCGCCGTCATCAACCACTCCGTCGCCGGCTTCGACGACGGCGCGCCCGACGGCTTCGACGCCATCGCGGCGGAGGAGGTCGCGGCCCGCCGCGGCGAGGGCCTCACCGCCGCTCAGGTCCTCGAGTCGCGGGGGGCGCTCGGCCTGGAATGAACGCTCCCGGGCCCATCTACGCCGCCTGGCAGTTCGATCCGGTCCTCATCGGCGGGATCCTCGCCGTCGCGATCGCGTACGCGCTGGCGACGGGACCCCTGCGGCAGCGCCTCGCACCGGGCGAGCCCTACCGCCCCGGCGCCGCGGTGATGTTCTACGCCGCGCTGGTGCTGTTCTTCGTCGTCGAGGGGTCGCCGCTGCACGACCTCGCCGAACGCTACCTGCTCTCCGCCCACATGATCCAGCACCTGCTGCTCAGCTACGTCGTGGCACGGATGCTCATCGTCGGCGTCCCCGCCTGGCTGTGGCGCGCGATGCTGACCCACCCGCGCGTCTTCCCCGTCGCCCGGGTCGCCCTGCGGCCGTTCGTCACCTTCACCGTCTTCTCGTTGTTCTTCGCCCTGTGGCACGTCCCGGCGATCTACCAGGCCGCGCTGATGGACGCCACACTGCACCACGTGGAGCACCTGGTGTTCCTCATCACCGCCGTCATGGTCTGGTGGCCCATCGTCAGTCCCCTCGAGGAACTGCCGCGCGCGCCGTACCTGGTGCGGCTCGCGTACCTGTTCACCCTGCCGATCGCGCAGATGCCCGTGTTCGCCGGCATCACGTTCCACCCGGACGTCGTGTACCCGCTCTACGAGCTGGCCCCCCGGGCCTTCGGGCTGAGCGCGATGGCCGACCAGGCCCTCGCCGGCGCGATCATGAAGGTGTTCGGCCTGTTCTTCTTCGGGTTGCCGTTCACCCGCATCTTCTTCGAGTGGTACCAACGTGAGAGCGAGCGCCGCGTCACGCAGGCCGACATGCGCCGGCAGCCGGCCGAGGCCGCCACGTGAGCGCCGCCGCCCCGCGGGGCATCGCCTTCGACTGGGGCGGCGTGTTCACGGTCGGCACCTTCGACGGCCGCGCGATCGCCCGGCTCGCGCGCCTCTACGAGGTGCCCGAGGCGCAGCTGCGACCCCACTACCTCGGCCTGATGGAGCTCTTCGAGGTCGGTGGCTTCGACCTGCCGGCCTTCAGCGAGCGGTTGTCGCGCGCGATCGGCCGCGACGTCGACGCCGGAGCGTTCCGCGAGGCGTTCCTGGACGCCCCGCTCGAGCGCCCCGCGGCGTACGCGCTGCTCGCCGGCATCCCCGATGGTTACGCCGTGGGGATGCTGTCGAACAACGTGCCGGTGCTGTGCGACCGGGTGCGCGAGGACCCGCGCACCGCGCGCATCGAGCGCTTCGTGTTCAGCAACGAGATCGGCGCCCGCAAGCCCGACGCCGTCGCCTTCATGGCCCTGGCGGAGGGGATGCAGTTGGCGCCCCACGACATCGTCTTCGTCGACGACGCCGCCGCCAACGTCGAGGCCGCCCAGGCGCTCGGCTTCCAAGCACTGCTGCTCGACACCCCGGCCGGCTTCGCGGCGCGCTGGCGCGCGGCGCTGCCCGCGCTGGCGCACCTGACCGCGGACCCCGGCTGGCACGCCGACGCGGCCTGATGCACCGCCACGACGACCGCGACGGCGGCCCGCTCGTGGACGACGCTCACCTGCGCCCCGAGGCGGCGGGCGACGACCGCGAGGCGCGGTCCGCGCGCGGCGCCCGCGATGCGCGGGGCCGCCGCGCCGTGCGCCTGCTGCAGGGGTACGTCTGGCACCCGCGCGAGCAGGCCGTCGACCTGGCGGCGCACCTCCCGGCCACGCTCGAGGGCGACGTCCACGTCGCGTTCGACCCGCTGCCGGCGGCGCCGTTCACCTTCTTCGACGACGGCACCCTGGCGGCCACCCAGGTCGTGTACCAGCTGACGGTGCTGCGGCTCGTGGAGGAGGGCGAGGATCCCGGAACGCTGCTGCCGTGGGTCGCCGAGACGCTGCAGCGGGCGCTGGAGACGACCCCGCCCGGCGTCGGCTGGCAGATCCTGGACGACCTGCGCGACGTGTTCTGAAGAAGTGGTAGCGTCCGCCGCGTGAGCCGGCGCACCGCCCTGGTCCTGACCTTCCTCGCCGCCTACCTGCTCAGCTACTTCTTCCGCAGCACCAACGCCGTGCTCGCCGGCGACCTGCAGCGCGACGCGGGCCTTGGCCCGGAGCAGCTCGGCTTCATGACCAGCCTCTTCTTCCTGGTGTTCGCCGCGGCCCAGCTGCCGTTGGGCGCCGCCCTCGACCGCTGGGGGCCCCGCTGGGTGCCCGCCGGCCTCATGCTGATCGCCGCCGCCGGCAGCCTGGTCACGGCCGCCGCCGACGGCTTCGTCGGCCTCGCCGTCGGCCGCGCCATGATCGGGCTCGGCATGGCGGGCGTCCTCATGGGCGCGCTGAAGGCCTTCGCGGCCTGGTTCGAGCCGCGCCGCTTCGCCACGATGTCGGGCGTCTTCGTGGGGCTCGGCAGCCTCGGCGCCCTCGGTGCCACCACCCCGCTGGCCGCGCTCGCCGCCGGCATCGGCTGGCGCGGCGTGTTCGTCGCCGCGGGCCTCGTGACGGCCGCCGTGGCCGCGCTGCTGACCGCGGTCGTGCGGGCGGCGCCGGCGAACGCCGCGGCCCCCGCGGTCACGGACCCACCCGCGTCCCCGAGCCGGGCAGATGGCGTGGGCCTCCACGCGCCGGCGGTGAGCTTCCGAACGATCTACGCCAGCCGCGAGTTCTGGCGGCTCGCGCTCCTGCAGTTCGCGATGGCCGGCGCGCTCTACGGGCACCAGGGGCTGTGGGGCGGTCCGTTCCTGGTGCGCGGGCTCGATCTGGAGGTCGGCGTCGCCGCCCGCCTGCTGCTCGTGCTCGGGCTCGCCGCAACCATCGGCTTCCTGGCCGCCGGACCGACCGCCGGCCGCTTCGGGCTGCGCTGCGCGATGGGCGGGGGCGCCCTGCTCACCCTCGCCGCCGTCGCCGTCCTGGCGGTCGCGCCGCCATCGACCTCGGTCGCGGCGCTGGCGGTCGCGTGGGCCGCCTTCGGGCTGGGCGCCGGCCTGCAGGTGCTCGGCTACGACGGCGCCCGCTCGCTCTTCCCCTCCGCGGCCGGCAGAGCCGTCACCGCCATCAACGTCTTCGGCATCGGCGGCAGCGCGCTCATGCAGATGGGCCTCGGGTGGGTGGTCGCGGGCGCGAGCGCGGGCGCCGACCCGGCCGACCCGCCGCTGGCCGCCTACCGGGCGGCCCTGTGGACGACGGCCGCGGTGCTGGCGCTGGCCTGGCTGCACTTCGTGGTGCGGCGGCGCTGAGCGTGGCCACGGTCCCCGCTCGCTTCGCACGACGACGCCCGGCAGCCTGCGTTCGGCGCGCCCCGCGGGGCGCGCCGGTGGCACTCGGATGGGCGCCCAGGGTCAGGGCGACGCGGTCCCCGACGGGAGCTCGGAAGCGACGTAGTGCACGTCCCGCTGCGGGAACGGGATGCTGATGCCCTCGGCGTCCAGGCGCTCCTTGACCGCCTTGGTCAGGTCCATCCGCGTCGCCAGGAAATCGGCCGGCAGAGTCCACACGCGCACGAGCAGGTCGACCGAGCTCTCCCCGAGGCCGTTCACCTTGACCAGCGGCTCGGGATCCGCGAGCACCCGCGGCTCGGCCGCCACCACCGCATGCAGCGCCGCCAACGCGCGGTCGAGGTCGTCGCCGTAGCCGACGCCCACGGTGAGGTCGATGCGCCGCTGATCGGCGCCGCTGAAGTTCTTGATCTCGTTGCCCCAGATGCGATTGTTGGGCAGGAACACCGGCACGCCCTCGAACGTCCGCAGCCTGGTGACGACCAGGCCGATGTCCTCCACAGCGCCGATGGTGCCGCCGATGTCCACGGCGTCGCCGATGCGGAAGGGCCGCAGGCCGAGGATCATCACGCCGGCCGCGACGTTCGACAGCGCGCCCTGCAGCGCCAGGCCGATCGCCAGGCCGGCGGCACCGAGCAGCGCGACGAGGCTGGTGGTCTGGACCCCGAAGCGGTCGAGCACGGCGATGAGCGTGAAGGCGAGGACGCCCCAGCGGGCCATCCGCGCCAGCACCGACACGAGGGTCGCGTCGAGGCGCTCGTTGCGCTTCGTGCTCGAGCGCACGAGGCGCCCGACCCAGCCGGCCACCACCCAGCCGACGACGAGGATCGCGACGGCCGCGACGACGTTGAGTCCGAGATCGACGAGTTGATCGACGTTCATGGCACCTCCAGGCGCGACCCGTGCGGCCGCGCGGCGTAGGCAGCGTAACAGCCGCGGCTCGCACGCCCCCCGGTCACGCGCCCGGTTCGCGCCCCCGCGACTACAGCGGCAGGTTGCCGTGCTTGCGGAACGGCCGCTCCTGGCGCTTGCCCTCGAGCATGGCGAGGTGCCGCACCAGATGCAGCCGCGTGTCGGCCGGGTCGATGACGTCGTCGACGTAGCCGCGACCCGCGGCCTTGAACGGGTGGTCGAACTCGCGCCGGTACTCCTCGACGAAGCGCGCGCGGGTGGCGGCGGGGTCCGGCGACTTCTCGATCTCGCGCTTGTGCAGGACGTTGGCCGCGCCGTCGGCGCCCATGACCGCCACGGCCGCCGTCGGCCACGCGAGCACGACGTCAGCGCCCATGTCGCGCGAGCTCATCGCCAGGTACGCGCCCCCGTAGCTCTTGCGCACGATCACGGTCAGTTTGGGCACGGTCGCCTCCGCGTAGGCGTAGAGCATCTTGGCGCCGTGGCGGATGATGCCGCCGTGCTCCTGAGCCACGCCCGGCAGGAAGCCGGTGACGTCGACGAAGGTGACCACGGGCACGTTGAACGCGTCGCACGTCCGTACGAAACGGGCCGCCTTGTCCGAGGCGTCGATCGTCAGGGTGCCCGCCAGCTGCCGCGGGTCGTTGGCGACGACGCCCACGGCGCGACCCCCGAGGTGGGCGAAGCCCACGACGATGTTGCGGGCGAAATCCGGCTGGGTCTCGAGGAAGCGGCCGTCGTCGACCACCGCGGCGATCACCTCACGCATGGGGTAGGCCCGCTGCGGGTCCGGGTGCACGATGGTGGCGAGCTGCGGCAACCGCCGGTCGTCGGGGTCGCGCGTGGGGCGCCGCGGCGGCTGGCCGCGGGCGGAGGAGGGCAGGTAGGCGAGCAGCTCGCGGATGCGGGCGAGCACCGCCCGGTCGTCGTCCTCCACCAGGTGGGCGACGCCGCTGAGGCGCGCGTGCACGTCGGCGCCGCCGAGCTCCTGCGCACTGACCGTCTGCTGGGTCACGGCCTTGACGACGTCGGGGCCGGTGATGAACATGGTGCCGCTGCTGCGCGACATCAGCACGAAGTCCGTCAGCGCGGGACTGTACACGGCGCCACCGGCGCAAGGGCCGAGCACGGCCGACACCTGCGGCACCACGCCGGAGTAATTGGCGTTGCGCGCGAACACCTCGCCGTACCCCGACAGAGCGTCGACGCCCTCCTGGATGCGCGCGCCCGCGGAGTCGTTCAGCCCGACGATCGGATGGCCGTTCTGCACCGCCAGGTCCATGACGCGGCAGATCTTGGCGGCGTGCATCTTGCCGAGGCTGCCGCCCAGCACGGTGAAGTCCTGGCTGAACACGAACACGCGGCGCCCGTCGATCTCGCCGTAGCCAGTCACGACGCCCTCACCCGGCGCGTCGAGGCCGCGCTCGTTCGGCTCGACGAACGCGCCCAGCTCCACGAAGCTACCCTCATCGAGCAGCGCGTCCAGGCGCTCGCGGGCCGTGAGCTTGCCCGCGTCGTGCTGCCGCTTCACGCGCGCCGGACCCCCGCCGCGCTGCACGCGCTTGCGGCGCTCCTCCATGTCGGCCGTCAGCTCGTTCATCCAGGCCAGGGTGTCGTCGGGCACGGTGGGCTCCTCGTAGGCGCGGCTCAGGGGCCCGCGGCCGGACGGTCGTCGAGCAGCGAGGCGGGCGGGGGGACGATCACGTAGCGGGTCTCGTCCGGGTAGGCGTAGCCCTGCCGCCGCGCCAGGTGCTCGCGGAAGCGTTCGTCGTCGCCGCGCCCGGCGATCTCGATGAGGTCGGTCGTCTCGCGTCGCAGGTCGGCGACCTCGCGCTCGAGCCGGGCGATCTCGCGTTCGGCCGTCCACAGCCGGCGCGACTCGATGGCGATCATCACCCCCGCCTGCAGGAGGCCGACGAGCGCGAGCACCACCACGACCGCCGAGACGCCGCGGGCGATGCGGACCGGGCGGCGGGGGTCGCGCGACGGGTCGTCCGGGGGCACGACGCGCGTCGCGCCACGCCGCGCCGCCGGCGCCTCGCCCTCGTTGGGCGCGCTGAACCGCAAGGGGCCGAACGGAGCTTCACGCGGCGAGGCCATGCGCACCGAGTCTAGCAACGGGCCCCGCCGCGGATGGGTGAAGGATGCCGCCGCAAAGATGACCGTGGGACCGACGGACCCGCGTCCGCTGTGAGCCTCCCGACGCATTCGTTGCGCGACCGCCGTTATCGTCGCCGGTATGCGAGCGCCCGCGGAAGTCGACGAAGTCCTTCGCTACGCGAACGACGCGCGCATCCTGGTCGTGGACGATGAGCCGGCCAACACGGTCCTGCTGGAACGCATCCTCCAGTCCTTCGGGCATCGCCACGTGACGGCGACCACGGATCCGCTCGAGGCGTGGAAGCTCTTCGAGCACGGCCTGCGCGAGCAGACGCCGTTCGATCTCCTGTGCACCGACCTGCACATGCCGGGTCTGGACGGGTTGCAGCTGATCGAACGCGTCGCCGCCGCGACGCAGGAGGGCGACTTCCTCCCGATCCTGGTCTTGACGGCCGACCTGCAGCCCGCGGCGGAGCACGAGGCGCTCGTGCGCGGCGCCCAGGACTTCGTGACCAAACCGTTCCGCAAGGAGCAGATCCAGCTGCGGGTGGGCAACCTCCTGCGCACCCGCTACCTGCACCTGCAGCTGCGCGCACACGCCGGCCGTCTCGAGGAGCTGGTGCGCGAGCGGACGATCGAGCTGGAGGCCGCGCGCCTCGACGCGCTGGAGCGCCTGGCGTCGGCGGCCGAGTACCGCGATCACGCCACCGGCCGCCACGCCCAACGCGTGGGGCTCCTGGCGGCGCTGATCGGCGAGCGGCTGGGCCTGGCCGAGACCGAGGTGGATCTCGTGCAGCGCGCCGCGCCGCTGCACGACGTGGGCAAGATCGGCATCCCCGACCACATCCTCCTGAAGCCGGGTCGCCTGACCGACGACGAGTTCTCGCAGATGAAGGAGCACGTCGAGGTCGGCTCACGGTTGCTGTCCCAGGGTCGCTCGCGGCTCATCGTGATGGCCGAGCGCATCGCGGCCTACCACCACGAGCGCTGGGACGGCAGCGGCTACCCCCGCGGGTTGCGCGGCGACGACATCCCGCTGGTCGGCCAGATCGTGGCCGTCGCCGACGTGTTCGACACGCTGATCCACGAGCGCCCCTACAAGCACGCCTGGCCGCTGGCCGAGGCGGTCGAGGAGATCCGCCGGCAGCGCGGTCGCTGGTTCGCGCCGCGCGTGGTCGACGCCTTCCTGGCCCTCGTGGCCGGCCGTCCCGAGCTGGTCACCGACCTCGACGACATCGTGGTCGGCGCGGTCGTCGGAGACGGCGACGCCGATGGCCAGGAGCCACCGGTGGAGCGGCCCGGCGAGGGCTGACGGCGCACCCGCCGCACGGCGGCCGCGCGGGCCCATGTGGGCTCGTTCGTGCCGTTCCCGGGTCATCCTGGGCCCATGCCCCACCTCTTCGAACCGCTCCGCCTGCGGGACGCGCGCCTGCGCAACCGCGTGGCGATGTCGCCCATGTGCACCTACAGCGCCGAAGACGGCCGCGCCAACGACTGGCACCTCGTGCACCTCGGCGCGCGGGCGACGGGCGGCGTCGGCCTGGTGGTCGTCGAGGCGACCGCCGTCGAGGCCCGCGGCCGCATCTCGCCCTTTGATCTCGGCCTGTGGCGCGACGATCAGGTGGACGGGCTGCGGCGCGTCACCGACTTCGTGCGCTCGCAGGGGGCCGCGTCGGCGGTGCAGCTGGCGCACGCGGGGCGCAAGGCATCGACCCACCGCCCCTGGGCGCCCGCCTCCGGCGCCGTCGCCGACGAGGACGGCGGCTGGCCGGTGGTGGGCGCGACTGCGGAGCCCTTCTCCGCGAAGCTGCGGGCGCCGACCGCGCTCGACGAGGACGGCATCGCCGAGGTGGTGACCGCGTTCGCCGACGCCGCCGCCCGAGCGGACGCCGCCGGCTTCGACGCGGTCGAGATCCACGCCGCCCACGGCTACCTGATCCACCAGTTCCTGTCGCCGCTGGTGAACGCACGCGACGACGGCTACGGCGGCGACTTCGAGGGACGCAACCGGCTGCTGCGCGAGGTCGTGCGGGCCGTGCGCGGCGCGCTGCCCGAGGGCAAGCCCCTGCTGCTGCGCATCTCGGCCACAGACTGGGTCGAGGGCGGCTGGAGCCCGGACGACAGCGTGCGCCTCGCGCGCGACCTCGCCGGCCTGGGCGTCGACCTGGTCGACTGCTCCAGCGGCGGCGCGGTCGCGGGCGTCGAGATCCCGGTGCGGCCCGGCTACCAGGTGCCGTTCGCGGAGCGCGTGCGACGCGAGGCCGGCGTGGCCAGCGGCGCGGTGGGGCGCATCACGACCGCGGCCCAGGCGGACGCGATCGTCCGCGAGGGGCGCGCCGACGCCGTGCTGCTCGGCAAGGCGCTGCTCGACGACCCGCAGTGGGCGATCCGGGCCGCGCGGGAGCTGCGCGCCGCGCAGGAACGGGTCGCCGCGGGCGCGGACGAGGTGGCACCGCCGTGGCCCGTGCCCTACGGCTGGGTGTTCGGTTGAGTCCGTGGCGCGGCGGCGGGGAGCGACCGGTCAGAAGAGGGACGGCTGGTCGATCCCCTCGTCGACCTCGGGCAGCGCGGTCACCAGGGCGAACTCGAGGCCGGCGGCGCTCAGTTGCGCCAGCGCCGGTCGGGTGATCGCGGGCGCGGCCAGGATCCCGCGCACGGGCTCGCCGGTAAAGCGCCGCACGCTGGTGACGTAGCGCCCGAGCTGGTGCACCGCCTCCTGGGTGCCCTTCGCGCGCTTGAGCTCGACCACGACCAGCCGGCCGTCGCGGTCGCGGGCGAAGAGGTCGATGCCGCCGACGTCGGTCGGCAGCTCGCGCTCGAGCACCGTCAGGCCCGGCTCGATGAGTTCGGGATCGCGCGCCAGGGCGGCCTGCATCTGCGCCTCGCTGCCGCGCAGCACGAAGGCGATCTCCTCGCGCAGGTGCAGCGCCTGGGCCAGCGCCACCTC
>Ga0180429_10003791_pt1 | contig 12211 bp, 9 predicted proteins | sample SS_ome_FD_132428 | JGI IMG/M metagenome (GOLD analysis project Ga0180429, IMG submission 132428) | Hypersaline lake sediment archaeal communities from the Salton Sea, California, USA - SS_1_S_1 metaG | ecosystem: Environmental > Aquatic > Non-marine Saline and Alkaline > Hypersaline > Sediment ... | reverse complement strand
TTGAAGTAGAGGGGCAACAGGCCCCAGGCGCCAAAGGCCGCCAGACCGTAGATCACGCCGCTGCGCTGTCGTCCCCGCTCGTCCATGGTCTCGCGACTCCGCTCCCGTTTCCGTTCAGGCGCTCCGCGCCGCGGCGACGAAATCCGCCAAGGTCGCCTCGTCCAGCCGGCCGTCCCGCCGGATCCCGCTGCACACGTCCACGCCGAAGGGCGCGACCGACCGGATCGCCTCGCGCACGTTGTCGGGGCGCAATCCGCCGGCCAGAAAAACCGGCACGGCCGCCCGCGCGACGATCCGCGCGCTCAAAGACCAGTCGTGGGTGCGGCCCGTGCCGCCCAGCTGCCGGCCCGGTCCCTCGCGCACGCCCGTGTCGAGCAGGAGGCCATCGACCGTGTCGCCGATGGCCAGGGCCTCGTCCACCGCGGCCTCGCCATCCACGTGGACGACCCGGACGATGGAGATGCCGGGCAGCCGCTCGCGCAGGGCCAAGTAGCCGGCATTGTCCCGGTGGTCGGCGTTGTCCAGGGGCACACAGAGCTGGATCGCGTTGACGCCGCAACGCTGCTGCTGCCGCACGATCCCGTCCACGTCGGTCCGGCTGGTCAGAAGCACGGTCGTCACGAAGGGCGGCACGGTCGCGGCGATTGCGGCGATCGCGTCCTCGCCGATGACGCCCGGGCCGCTGGGCATCTCCGAGACCAGCCCCAGGGCCGAGGCGCCCAGGCGGACGGCGGCCGCCGCCTCGGCTCCGGATTCGATGCAGCACACCTTGATGCGGACGGACATGCCAGCCTCCCGGTGGCTGTGCGGTCGGGCTCAGTCCCGCCGCATCACGAAGTAGGCCGATCCGAACCAGGGCCGGCTCCGCCTGAAGGCCTTGATCTCCTCGGTCAGCGGCCGCAGGGCCGCGAGGGTCGCGGCGTCGCCGCCGCAGCGATCGCGCGCCTCGGCGACGCGCGCCTCCAGGGGACCGTAGTAGTCGTCCCACCAGTGGGCCTCCGGCAGGGCGAAGGCGTCCAGGAGGACGTCGCCGCGCCGGGTGATCGCCTCGGCGAATCCCGCCACCGTGTCGACGTCGGGGAAGAACCGCCGCCATTGCGCCACGACCGGGGCCGGGGGCTCGGCGCGCATCCAGACCGCGTCGTGGATGACCAGGCCGCCGCCGGGCCGGACCAGGGGGCCCCAGGCGTCCAGACTTCGCGCCAGGCCCAGGATGTGGGCGGATCCCTCCGACCAGACGATGTCGAAGGCGCCGTGCGCGTCGCCCGGCTCCGCCATGGAGCGGCACCGGACGCTGATCCGGTCGGCGAGGCCCGCGTCCGCCGCCCGCGCCTCCAGGACGTCGAGGGCGTCGCGGTCGATGTCGACGCCGACGATCTCGCCCCCGCCCAACCGGGCCAGTTCCAGGGTGGGACCGCCGCGCCCGCAGCCCATGTCGATGATGCGCGGCGCGTCGAAGGGGGGCAGGGCGGCATAGGCCCGGCGCATGTGTTCGAGACGGGTCGCAGAGGGCTCGTCCAGTCCCCGTCTGAGTTCCGCGCCGATCTCGTCAGGCATGATGACCTCCTGCAGGACGCGCCCGCCGCGTCATCGCCGGCGGGGCATGTCTGCAGTTACGGGTATTTGACGGCGGATGATGCGGAAGAATTGCGAACGACCCGGACGGCGGTCACCACTCCACCCGGTAGGTGCAGGAATCGGCGCCCTGCTTGCGACAGGGCTGCGTGTCGTCGTGGATCACGTGGGCGAACAGGCTGTCGGCGGGCTTGAACTTGCGGGTCATCGCCTCGATGATGCCCCGGTCGAAGTCGCAGGGGTAGGGATTCCCGCAGTCCATGACGATCAGCCGGCCCTCCTTCTTCTCGTAGCCGTAGTTGCCGATGCCCTCGGCCTTGTCGCCGGTGGCCGGGTCGAACATGATGCGGCCCTGCCGCCGGTGGTTCATGTGGTAGGCCACATCGATGGACCGGAGGCCCTTCTCCAGGCTGTCCATGTCGCTCGGGAACACGGCGTTCTCGGGAATCCGGGTGCCGATGGAGAAGAGCAGCGATTCGCCGACCCGGTCGTGAATGGCCCGGAAGGCGTCGAGCCAGGCCTGTTGGCGATACCAGCCTTCGGCCGTCAGATCCACGATCCCCGCATCGGACAGGATCTTCTGGGCGATGGTCCTGTGCGCGCCCATGGCGTCCACGACGGACAGGACGGCGGCCCCGCTGACCTCGATATCGGCTACGAACGATTCGAACTGTGCCATGAGCGGACATCCCTTCTCCGGCCACGCGCACGCTCCCGGCACCGCGGCGGAACGGCCAGGTCCGGAGCGTCGATCCACCGACACCACCATAGTCCACGACCCGACGGGCCACAAGTCGAGATGGCGCGGGTCGGACGCCTGTCCGTGGGACTGTCGGCCGTGCAACGCCTTGTGGTATAATACCTCCCGATCATCGGAGTTCGACTCGGGACCGACGGAGGCCCATGGCACGAACAGCGACAGGCGCAACGGTGCTGACGCACGCCGACGGCCGCGTCACGATGACGCCGCTGGCGGACGGGCGCCGGCGTGTGGCCATCGAGACGGAGGTGCCCTTCGCCTGGCCGCGGCCGCGCGTCTGGCAGACCCGCTATCCGCCGGACCTGGTGGAGGACCTGATGAACGTCAAGGGACCCCGCTGGGTCATCGACGAGATCCGGCGGGACGAGGATCCCCTGTACGTGGAGAACGACTTCCGGCACGACATCTTCGGCTTCGTCGCGCCCGGGGACCTGGCGGGCCGCACCGTGCTCGATTTCGGCTGCGGCAGCGGCGCCAGCAGCGCCGTCCTGACGCGATTGGCGCCCGGCTGCCGCATCACCGGCATCGAGCTGCGGCCCGAGCTCGTGGCCGCCGCCGAGAAGCGGGCGGCCTTCCTGGGCCTGGACGCGCGCTACCTGGTCTCGCCGTCGGCCGAGAGCCTGCCCCCCGACCTGGGGACCTTCGACTACATCCTCTTCAGCGCGGTCGTGGAGCACCTGCTGCCGCAGGAACGGACGTCGCTGCTGCCCCTGGTGTGGGAGCGCCTCGCGCCCGGCGGCATCCTCTTCCTCAACCAGACGCCCCACCGTTGGTTCCCCGTCGAGGGCCACACCACGGGCCTGCCCCTGCTGAACTACCTGCCCGCGGCCCTGGCCTGGCGCTACGCGCGCGCGTGCTCGCGCTACGGGCATCGCGACGAGACCTGGACCGGGATGCTGCGCTCGGGAATCCGCGGCAGCACCGAGGGCGAGGTCGTCGCCATCCTCTCGCGCGACGGCGGGCGGGCCGTCAGCCTGACGCCCTCGCGCGACGGCATCGCCTCGCATCTGGATCTCTGGCGCAGCGCGGCCGCCTCGCGCCGGGGACGCGCCTCGCTGAGCCTGAAGTACGCGGCCCTGAAGGCCGTGCGCGCCCTGACCGGCGCCACCCTTGTTCCCAACATCACGCTGGCCCTGCGGAAGGGGTCGAACGACGCGTAGCCGGCGAACGGCCATCGCAACACGGGAGAGACGATCATGCGCACCTTCATCATCACCGTCCTGGCCATCCTGTCGATCGCCGCCTCCGCCACGGCGATCCCCATCTCGAGCCTGCACCAGAACTTCGCCAACGGCACGCCGGCCCTGCTCGGGCAGACGGTCACGGTGAGCGGCGTGGTCACCGTGCCCACGTACCTCCTGAACGGCTACACACTGGAGATCTACGTGCAGGACGAGACCGGCGGGATCAACGTCTACGTCACGGGAGGCGCGTCCAGTTGGAACCTGGCCCTGGGCGACAGCGTGACCGTCACCTCGCAGGTGGCCTTCTACAACGGGCTGACCGAGCTGGGGACGGACACCAGCTACACGACCATCACGAACCACGGTCCGGCCGCGTCGGTGCCGGCGCCCGCGCTCCGGACCTGCGCCGAAGTGGCGGACGCCATGACGACGAGCAACTGGGACCCCGACGAGAGCCTGCTGGTGCGCCTGGACGACCTGAACATCACCAGCGGCGCCTGGCCCGTCACGGCCGGCGGCAACACGGTGATGACGATCAGCGACGGGAGCGGCTCCTGCCTGCTGTACATCGACCAGGACACCGACCTCAACGGCAGCCCGGACCCCGGCGCCAACTTCTCGGTGGTCGGCGTGATCAAGCAGTTCGACTACAGCAGCCCCTACGACACCGGCTACGAGGTCATGCCCCGCTACCTGACCGACGTGAACCCCGAGGGATCCGGCCCCACCATCACGGGCGACGTCACGGTCTCGAACATCACGACCGGCTCGGCCGGCGTGCTGTTCTACACCCAGGACCCCGGCAGCAGCGAGGTCGAGTACGGCCTGGACGGCACCTACGGCCAGACCGCCGGCTACCCCGGCGTCGAGGTCACGGTCCACGTCGTGACGCTGACCGGACTGGCGCCCAACACTTTCTACCACTTCCGCGCCAAGTCCACCAACGCCGGCGGGACCTCCTACGGGCCCGACCAGGTCTTCGTGACGCCCAGCGACGCGCCCGGCGAGATCCACGTCTACATGAGCGGCACGGCGGACCCCGGCATGTCCTGCGACGGCGTGACCCACGTGAACGAATCGGAGAACCTGTCGGCGCGGCTCGTCGCGCTCATCGACGGGGCCACGGCCTCGGTGGACGCCTGCCTCTACAGCTTCAGCCTGGACAACGTGCGAGACGCCCTGATCGACGCCCACGACCGCGGCTGCGACGTGCGCCTGATCATCGAACAGGACAACTCCCACGCCGACGCCGACGACTGCGCGGCCGCGGGCATCCCCTACATCGACAGCGGCTACGGCGGCAACCACGCCTCCGGGGCCATGCACAACAAGTTCGTGGTCGTCGACGGGCGCGACGGCGACAGGTACAACGACTGGACCTGGACCGGCAGCGCCAACATGAGCATCTCCGGCAACAACGACCTGAACAACGCGCTGGCGATCCGCGACTACGGCCTGGCCCGGGCCTATACGCTCGAGTTCGACGAGATGTGGGGCGGCGACACCCAGCTGCCGGACGCGGGCGCGTCGCGCATGGGCGAGGCCAAGCTCGACGACACGCCCCACGAGTTCACGATCAACGGCCTGCGCGTCGAACAGTACATGAGCCCCAGCGACGGCGTGACCGCGCGCGTGATCGAGGCCGTCGAATCGGCGGACAAGAACATCTACTTCGCCATGCTGGCCTTCACGCACAACGACATCTCCGACGCCATGCGCACCCGGCGCGGCGCGGTGCCGGACCTGAGCCTGGCCGGCGTCTTCGAACAGGACCAGAGCGACTGCACGAGCGGCGGCGAGTACTGGCGCATGCACGGCGACGCCTGCGCCCCCGATCCCTGGTCGCCGGCGGCGGACGTCTGGCTCGACACGGCCCTGGACTCCAGCGTGCTCCTGCACCACAAGTACCTGCTGATCGACGTGCCCGGCGGCCTCCACACCGGTCTGCCGGAGAAGGACGGCGGCACCTACGGCTCCCTGGTGCTGACCGGCAGCCACAACTGGAGCTACAGCGCAGAGACCATCAACGACGAGAACACGCTGGTGATCCACGACACCACCATAGCCAACCTGTACCTTCAGGAGTTCGCGGCGCGCTACGCCGAATCCGGCGGCACGGACCTGCTGGGCTGGACCACGGGCGTCGACGACGGCGCGGGCGCGGCCCCGGGCCTGATCGCCGGCCTGCGGGCCTGGCCGAACCCCTTCAACCCCCAGGTGAACCTGTCGTTCACCACGGCCCGCGCGGGACGCCTGGACGTGACCGTGCACGACGCGCGCGGGCGTCTCGTGCGCAGCCTCGCCCGCGGCGAGGACCTGGCGGCCGGCCTGCACGTGCTGGGATGGGACGGCCGCGGCGACGACGGCCGTGCGGCGGCGAGCGGCACCTACTACCTGCGCGTGTCCGGCGACGACGATCTCGCCGCCGCGCGGCGCGTGACGCTGGTCCGATGACGACGCGCACGGCGGGTGCGATCGTCCTGGCCGCGACCCTGCTGGCCGGCCCGGCCGCGCTCGCGGCCGAGGGGGCCCTCGCCGCGCCGGAGATGATCCGCGTACCCGCGGGCGCCTTCCTCATGGGCGACGACACCCCCGGCGGCGGCCCGGTCCGCGAGGTCCTCCTGAGCCGCGACTTCTGGCTCGGCGCCGACGAGGTGACTAACGCGCAGTACCTGGAGGCGCTGCGCTGGGCGGTCGCGGCAGAGCTCGTCATGGTGGACGCCTATGCCGTCTTCACCTGGGAGGGCGGATCCCGCCTGGTGCTGCTGGATCTCCACAACAGCTGGGGCGAGATCACGTGGGACGGCCGGGAACTGTGGTTGCGCCCGGCCCCCTCGGAACACGCCCACGCCGCCTTTCCCGACGGCTACGACCCCGCCGACCACCCCGTCAAGAACATCACCTGGGAGGGCGCTGCGGCCTACTGCGACTGGCTGAACCTAGCCGCGGGACTGCCCCCCACCTACGATCACGGCGACTGGCAGTGCCGCACCCCCACGCCCTACGACGCGGTGGGCTGGCGCCTGCCCACGGACGCCGAGTGGGAGCGCGCGGCGCGGAGTCCGGACGGACGCCCCTGGCCCTGGGGCGACACGCCCTGCGACTGCACGCGGGCCAACTGGGACCAGGGCTGCGTCGGCTGGACCTCGCCCGTCGGCTCCTACCCGCCGGGCCCGGACTTCGGCGGAGCGGCCTTCAGCGACCTGCTGGGCAACCTGTGGGAGTGGGTGCACGACCGCTGGTGGGAACCGGATCCGGAGACGGTCGTCGTGGACCCCTGGGGTCCGCCCACGAGCGAATCGCGCATCCTCCGCGGCACGGCCTGGTGGCGCTACACGGACGACCCGCGCACGGCCCTGCGGCGCCCCTTTCCCGTGGACTACCTCGGCGGGCACGTGGGCTTCCGGGTCGCGCGGACAGCGCGGGACCGGTAGGCGTCCATGGGGCCCGTGGCCTGCATTTCGACCTTCCGCTCGAGGAGCCGTGCGAGGTTGGGCGGCAGTACCGCTGGACACCGGTGTGGCCGCGTGCCGACGACGCCTAATCGCCTTTTCCGAGCCGCTTGAACATCTCCCGCTTGTAGGCCTCCACGCCCGGCTGGTCGAAGGGGTTGACCCCCAGCAGGCGCCCGCTCACGGCCACGGCCTTCTCGAACATGAAGAGCAGCCCGCCCAGGGACCACTCGTCCAGCTCGCGCATCTCCAGGGAGATGACCGGCACGCCGCCGGCGAGGTGGGCGGCGCGGGTCCCCTTATAGGCCTTGCGGTTGATCTCGTCGAGGCTGCGGCCGACCAGGTAGGCGAGCCCGTCCCGGTCTCGATCCGCGCCGCCGTCGCCGGGGTCCGCCGGCACCGTCAGACCGGGCCGGCCCGCGTCGACCGCGAGGAAGGTCTCGAAGAGATCGCGGCGTCCGTCCTGGAGGTACTGACCGAGGCTGTGCAGGTCGGTGGTGAAGCGGCAGGACGCCGGGAAGACGCCGAGGCCCTGCTTGCCCTCGCTCTCGCCGAAGAGCTGCTTCCACCATTCCTGGAGATCGCCCAGGTCGCTGTGGAAGGTGCTGAGCACCTCCGTGGTGAAGCCCCGCTCGTAGAGGGCGTGGCGCGCGGCGGCGTAGAGGTGGGCAGGATTGTCCTCGAGGGTCTCGTTGCCGCACACCTCCGCCATGTCGCCGGCGCCCTCGAGCAGGGCGCGCACGTCGAGGCCGGCCACGGCCAGGGGCCAGAGCCCCACGGGTGTCAGCACGGAGAAGCGGCCGCCCACGTCGTCGGGGATCACATAGGTGTCGTAGCCCTCGGCGTCGGCCATGGCGCGCAGGGCGCCGCGCGAGGCGTCGGTGACGGCGGTGATGCGGCGCCGGGCGTCGTCGCGGCCGTAGCGCGACTCGAGCGCGTTGCGCAGGAGGCGGAAGGCGATCGCCGGCTCCAGGGTGGTGCCGGACTTGGAGACGACGCAGAGCCGCAGGTCGCGGTCGCCGATCTCCCGCAGCAGCCGGTCCAGGCCCGCCGCGCAGAGGTGGGTCCCGGCGAAGCGGATCTCCGGTCCCGAGACCCTGTCCGCCAGGGCCGTCAGCACGGCCCGCGCGCCCAGGTACGACCCCCCGATCCCGATCACGACCACGACGTCGCTGTCCTCGCGCACCTTGCCGGCCGCGGCCTCCAGACGATGCATTTCGTCGCCCGACATGGCGGTCGGCAGATCGAGCCAGCCCAGATATTCGGCGCCCGGCCCCTCCCGGCGCCCGATCTCCGCGCCGATTCGACGCACCCGGTCCGCCCGGGAACAGATCGCTTCCTCGGGCAAAAACGCTTGCAGGCCATCGAGATGGATCGAGAACGCGCCGTCCTTGGGCATGCTTCACACCTTTTTTTGTATTCTTTATCGAACTTCTGCGGGTTTCCGGTCCGGGCTGTGCTATGATACGCTATCCGTGGGACCGGGCACGAGGCCATTCTGCGGGATGGACGAGACCAAGAACGACGAGAGAGAGACAACCGGGTTCCTTGAGAACGTCGCCTGAGCTATGACACCAACTCGCCTGACAGGGATATTCCCCCACATCGTCGCTCTGTGCGCATGGCTTGCGTTGCCGTGCGCCGCGCTGGGCGTCGGCGACGTCGATCCGTATCCCGACTCCTGGGAATACGAGGGACGCGGCGCGATCGATGCGCCCCGCGGTCCGGACAAGGCGCCCGCCACCCATCCCCTGCAGGACCGCTTCGACGTCCTGCACTACACCAACTACCTGGGACTCGATTTCGACGCGCAGTCCATCCAGGGGGCGACCCTGATCACGTTCACGCCCCTCGAGGACGGCGTCCAGGATCTCGTGCTGGACTACGTCGACGACATGTCGGTCACCTTCACGGCCCTGCTCGAGCCGACCCACGTCCTGCTGACCGCCGAGCACGCCGACGACCTCGTCCAGATGCCCCTGCCCGGGACCTACGGCCCCGGCGACACGCTCACCGCGATCGTCGTCTTCGAGGGCACTCCCCAGCCCTACGGCCTCTACGGCTTCCAGTTCTCCACCCGGGACGACGGCACGACCGTGGCCGCCAGTCTCAGCGAGCCCTGGAGCGCCCGGTCCTGGTGGCCCTGCAAGGACAACCAGCGCGACAAGGCCACCTTCGACGCCTCGATCAACGTTCCGGAAGGCATCACGGCCGTCTCCAACGGCGTGGAACTCGCAGCCGCACCGGAGCATCCCTACCTGTCCGCGGCCGCCCAGCCCCTGGCGAAGGCGGCGCTCGACGCCGAGTTCGCAGACAAGTCCGGCACGGCCACCTACTGGCGGTGCGAGCGGGAGATCGCGACCTACCACTTCTCGGTCGCGGCCAGCGTCTACGAGCGCCTGGACGACGTCTACGTGTCGGCCGCAGGCGATTCCCTGCAGATCACGCACTGGGTCTTCCCGGATATGGTGCCCCAGGCCGAGATCGATTTCGCCCCGGTGAAGGACATGCTCTCCTGGTGCGAATCCATGTTCGGTCCCTACCCCTTCCCGGGCGAGAAATACGGGCACACGCTCTTCGATTGGCATGGGGCCATGGAACACCCCACGGCCGTCACCTACTCGAGCGATTACCTGACCGGCGACAACCTCTTCGACACGATCGTCCTGCACGAGATGGCCCACCACTGGTTCGGCGACCTGGTCACCTGCGCCGAGTGGAGCCACATCTGGCTCAACGAGGGCTTCGCCACCTACGCCGAGGGGCTCTGGCGGGAACAGAAGTGGGGCGCCAACTCGCTCCGGACGTTCATGCGGCAGAAGAACGGATCGCTCTGGTGGGAGAATCCCCTGATCCGGGACGAGGACAACTCGAACGCCTGGCACTTCTTCAACGCCATCGTCTACCACAAGGGCGCCTGGGTGCTGCACATGCTGCGCAAGGAACTCGGCGACCAGGATTTCTTCGACGTCCTGCGGCACTATCCGCACCAGAGGGGCATGTCCTACGAAGCCGCCGTCACCGACGACTTCATCACGTTCTGCGAGCGGCGGACCGGACGCGAGCTCTCCTCGTTCTTCGATCAGTGGCTGTACCGCTCGTACTGTCCGCAACTCGCCGTGGAATGGGAGAACGTCGAGATCGGAGGCCTCCCCTACGTCCGCATCGAGATCGACCAGGTCCAGCCCGACGACCCCTATGCCGGCAACGAGCCGTACATGCTCAACCTGGAGATCGTCCTGGAAGGCGAGGGCGGCAACGTCAAGACCGAGGTCCGGGTCGCCAGGTCCTCCCAGACCATCCAGCTGCCGGTGCCCGGCCCCATGGAGACCCTCGAACTCGATCCCGACGGCTGGCTGCTCTTCGCCGAGATCGAGACCACCTCGGTGGATCATCCCCAGGACGACCCCCTCGTCCTGCAGCTGCGCGACCCCGCGCCCAATCCCTTCAACGGCCGAGGGATCATCGCCTGGACCTCCGCGCGGGCGAGCCGCGACGTGCTGTCGGTCTACGACGTGCGCGGCCGCATGGTGCGCGACTGGCGTCTGCCGGACGCCGCCGCCGGCGAACGCAGCATCGACTGGGATGGCAGCGATCGCGACGGCCGGCAGCTGGCCGCGGGCACCTACTTCTACACGGTCACCTCCCGCTCCGACGGGGGCGGCGAGCCCCTCCGCCGCACCGGCAAGATCACCCTGACGCGCTGACGCCTGGCGCAGGGGCCCAGACCTGCTACACTCCAACAGTCGCAAGCCGCGGCCGCAGAACCCGCGACGGAGGAACGCCGTGTCCGAACCCTTGCCCGTGATCAGCGCACACTACGCCGAGATCGCCCTGAAGGGGCGCAACCGGAACATGTTCATCAAGCGCCTCAAGAACAACATGTTCCAGGCGCTGGCCGGCGAACCGGTGCGCGGCGTCAACCACGTGGAGAGCCGTCTGCTGGTCCGGCTGGACGAGGCCGGCGCTGTGGACCGCGCGGTGGAGAAGCTGCGGCGCGTGTTCGGGATCCAGTGGTTGTCGGCCTCCCTACCGGTGCCGCGCACGGAGGACCCCGAGGCGGACCTCGCCCGCACGGCCGAGCTTGCGGTGACCCTGGCCCGACGCGACGCCGCCGGCGCCGCCACCTTCCGCGTGGACGCCCGGCGCTCGGACAAGACCTTCCCCCTGGATTCGCAGGCGATCAACACCCGCGTCGGCGCCGACCTCCAGGCCGCCCTCGACCTGCCGGTCCGGCTGAAGGGCGCGGACTTCACGGCGCACCTTCTGGTCCTTAAGAACGAGATCCTGGTCTTCACCCGGAAGATCCGCTGCGGCGGCGGCCTGCCCGTGGGGGCCAGCGGCCGCGTCACGGTGCTGCTCTCGGGCGGCATCGACTCGCCGGTGGCGGCCTGGATGATGATGAAGCGCGGCTGCCGTCCCGAGTTCGTCCACTTCTACTCGGGCCGAACGCACCGGGAGGCCGATGTGGACAAGATCGTGCGCCTGGCCTCGAGCCTGGCCTCGTGGTGCCCGCGCCCGCTGGTGCTGCACCTGGTGCCCGCCTATCCCTACGAGGCCCACGCCATCGGCCGCGTCGAGGACGCCTACGACATGGTGCTGTTCCGGCGCTACATGTTCAAGACGGCGGCCCGCCTCGCCCGCCGCGAGAACTGCCTGGCGCTGGTGACCGGCGACAGCGTCGGCCAGGTGGCCAGCCAGACCCTCCACAACCTGCGCGCCATCGGCCCCGACCTGACCCTGCCCGTCCTGCGCCCCCTGGTCGGCCTCGACAAGGTGGAGATCACCGACCTGAGCCGCCGCATCGGCGTCTACGAGACATCCATCGAGCCCTACCGCGACTGCTGCTCGATCCGCTCGCCGCGGCCGGTGCTCAACGCGCAGCCGGAGGATCTGCTGGCGCTGTCGGCTGAGATCGATCTCGAGGGGGCCGTGGACGAGGCCGTGCGGACGGGGGTCAGGCTGAAGGTGGGACCCGGAGGCGTCGAGGCCCGATCGGACGGCGAGCCGGACTGACGGCGCCCGTCAGCCGGCCAGCGGCGGCGTCTCCAGGATCCGCCGGACACCCTTCACGCGTCGCCGCCACCAGGGATTGTCGATGCTGTCGGTGCGGATGAACTTGCCCGTGCCGGGCGCGTGCACGAACTCGCCCCGGCCCACGTAGATGCCCACGTGCGAGATGACGTCCCGGTCGATGCGGAAGAAGATGAGATCGCCGGGCAGCATGGTCCGCAGGGTCG
>Ga0180429_10003790_pt1 | contig 12211 bp, 10 predicted proteins | sample SS_ome_FD_132428 | JGI IMG/M metagenome (GOLD analysis project Ga0180429, IMG submission 132428) | Hypersaline lake sediment archaeal communities from the Salton Sea, California, USA - SS_1_S_1 metaG | ecosystem: Environmental > Aquatic > Non-marine Saline and Alkaline > Hypersaline > Sediment ... | reverse complement strand
TCGCCGTAGTGGTTCCAATACTCCATGTCCGGTCCATAGAAGGTCCACAGATGCTTTCCCTTGGTCGGGATCTTGGCGCCCGGGTTGAAGACGTCGCTCGCCACGACCTGGGCCGATTTCACCGTCCGCTGAGGGATGTGGCAGGTCTGGCAGGCGATCTTTTCCAGGTGCAGCGGTGGCAGCCAACGGTGTTTGGCGATCGGAGCGCCAAGATACCCGCTGTCGTGGCAATCGGCGCAACTGCGACAGGTATTGTTCAGGTCGTCGCGAACGTGTCCGCCGGGGTCGTCGCCCTTGCCGATGTGATGTTCTTCGTGATGTTTTTCGTGTCCACCGATGCGAGGGTCCGTGGCGGAACTCCCGGCCGGATGACAATCGACACACTTCAGTCCGGCCCGAAGGTGCACGTCCGTGCGATTGCGAAAATCGGCGCCGCGTTTCTTCCAGCCGGGTTTTGCATGGCACGCCAGGCAGGTCTGGTTTCGGGGTTCGCGTACAATGTGCGGAGAAATCGTCCCGTCGGGATTGAATTTGTGCTTGTGATAAACAACCTCGGGAGGGTCGCCGCTCTCGACGGAGCCATTCACCGCCGCAAAGCCCGCCGCGGCCACGGGCGCCCAGCGAAAGTTCAAGGCGGATAGTTGCTTCTTGCGTTGGGAGAAGTCGTACTCGGGCAGGTGACAGAGGAGACAGTCGGCCTCCAGCACGCCTGTTTCACTCCAACGGGCCTGGTAGTAGTCGCCGTCGAAATCATTGTCCGCGCCGGGTGAAAAACCGCTCTGGGGATCGCTCATCCAGCGGTCGTACCGTTTTCCCGCGCGGTCGAACTCGGCAGACCCGCCGCCCGGATGGCAACCACCACACCCGCTGGTGATGAAACTGAAGGAGGTCATGTCCATCTCGCTCGGCGAGTTGTTGTTCTTGGCCGAGAGGTAGCGGTAGAGTGGCGCCGGCGAGCACCATGTGCCACCGTAGTTGCCCGGCGTCGAGGCCCACCGGCAGCGGTTGGCCTGATCCGCGGTTGGCCGTTCGCCTCTTCCCTGAGTGAAGTGGTATCCCTGGGTGATCTTCTCGTAGTCGTGGCACTGTCCGCAGGTCTGCCGGGGTGAGTACGGCCTGTCAGCGTTGCTGTCGCTAATCGGGTCGATGACATTGCCGTCCTCGTCACGCAGGTGCAGTGGTGGACACACCCCTTGCGGCGGGCGTTGCGTTTGCGCTGCAATGGGAGTTTGATAGAAGGCCGCCCTGGTCGTCTGGGTTACTGTTGTCGCCGGGTTCCCGGAAATCAACAAAACGGCGGCTCCCGCGGGAACCAGTACCCAGCGGACAAGGCGACTGATCCGTGCGCTGTTCATAGCTCTTGTAGTCCTTTACCAGTTTGTATTATTTACCGGCCGGTCGCGATCGACCGCGTGGCGCCTTGGCTAAATCGGCAAGCCTAATCCCAAAAAAAACGATATGCAGGGATTGTCCGAGCCCGCTCAAGAGAGCAACTCTTGCTGCTCCTCGGCGTTGCATTTCATAACAGACTCGACGCAATCGAAGAATTGAGGGACGCACTCCAGCCGAAGTTGGTAGTAAACCATGGAGCCGCGTTTCTCGTCCCGCACGATGCCCGCTCCCTTGAGGACCGCCAGATGCCTGGACACCGTGGACATGTCGACGCCGATCATTTCGGTGAGTTCACAGACGCACTTCTCACCTCCTCGGGCCAACTCGTCCACGATGAACAGGCGGGTGGGATGCGCCATGGCCTTGAATATCTTGGCCCGGGCTTCGTAACGTACGCGGGTCTTGGCATCCATTTTGCATCCTCACCAGTACGACGCGGCACCGGCGCGCGCCCATTTTGACTGACTAAGCGGAGTCACCAATACGGGTTTTCATCATGTCCATATACGACTGTGCGTATGGATGGCCGATGAGTTTCCCGCACTCGGCGAACTTTTTGCATCCCGTGCCGCAGTAGTCGATCTTCTTCATCGTGGCGCACGTGAAGACGGGGCACGGTTCCATCTCCTTCATCTTCGCCATTTCGGCCTTGGCCGCGCACCCCTTGCATTTGCCGCTGTCCATCATCGGGCATGCCATGCAGGAAAGGCCGCAGGGGGCAACCATCGCATCCGGCGTTTCGGGTTCGGGTGTCGTCTCGCTTGGAGCAGGGCTCTCCTCCGCGTTACCCTGCGGTGACGGCGTACACCCCGTGGCCAAAACCCCGAGCACTCCGGTGGCCGCCAACTGCCCGCCTCTACCTAGAAACTTGCGTCGTGAATGATTCATCTCTTTCCTCCATTTGTTTGTAGGGGTCCTTGAAAAAACGGTGCTCGCCTGGCCGCTCTTGCCTCATGCCGACAACCAGCGCGACATTCCATAGTATAGCACTCTGTTTGCGATTGCAAAAGGGGAACTAGATCGGTATTGCGTGCCGATTGGAATGGGTTAAACTTATTTATTGGGAAGGATTTGTGGAAAAGGAGCCCAGAGACCATGGATCAAATAACGGTCCGACCAATCGGGATAATTCACTCACCGTATAAGGAAGCCAAGGGTATCCCTATCCAGGGCGCCTTTGACGATAAGATTGAAGCGTGGGTTGAGCTACGAGATGAATACGCCGACGGGCTGAAAGATCTGGATGGCTTCAGCCATGCCACCCTGATTTACTATTTCCACAGGTCCCAGAGAGAGGAGATCGAAGGCCGGCCGTTTCTTGAACAAGAGAAACACGGAATCTTCGCCATAAGAAGTCCTCACCGCCCCAATCATATCGGACTTTCGGTCGTAAAGATCAAGAGCATACGGGGCAACCGCATGTACTTCACGGAGGTGGATGCCCTGGACGGCACGCCGCTTCTGGATATCAAGCCTTACGTGAAGTACTTTGATAGCCGAGACAACGTTATCTCCGGCTGGTTGGACAAGCACTTCGCTGATGGAAAGATTCCAGACCGCGTAACCATAAAATGACAACAAGCCGGTTGGCTGAAAACGTGGAAATGCTACGGCAAGTATCGGAGGTTTGACCCGTGAAAAAAGCAATCGCAATCGTGCTCGCCGGACTGTTAGGTCCAATCAGCCAAGTCTATGCCCAGGACGTAGAGAGGCCCACTCGAGTTACGGCCGATACTCCACTTCCCGACCGCTACCCGTACATTGTCAAGGACATCGTGAAATACTGCCGGCCCAAGAAGGGGTTCTGGATTGATCTCGGGGCCGGCAAGGGCCAGGTAGCCATTCCTTTGATCGAGGCAACCTCCAATCCGGTGGTCATGCTCGATCCAGACGTGGAAGCAATGTCCAAAGGGATTGAGCTTGCCAGGGAGAAGGGATTGGGGGATCGCCTGTTCGCCGTCGTCGGCGTGGCCGAGGACATGCCGTTGCCCGACAACTCGGTCGATCTGGTGGTCAGTCATGGGTCGATCTTTTTCTGGGACGACCCGGTCAAGGGTTTACAAGAGGTTTACCGTGTTCTTCGACCGGGTGGCAAGGCGATGATCGGCGGCGTCATGGGCAGTAGCTATCCCAAATGGGCCGCCGAAGAGTTTTTTCGCAGACGACGAGAACATCTCGACAAAGGTGATCCTGAAAGGAAAAAACACTTTATCGAGGTTCGCAGCCCCGAGACATTTAAGCGTTGGGCGGAAGATGCCAAGTTGCCCAGCTTCGAGGTCGTCGGCAAAGGGGCTTTTTCAGCCGCCGAGCCACGCCCTGGACAGGGTATAGAGATAATGTTCACGAAGGAAGATGCGAAGTGATCCGGGTGAGGTCACCCGAAATATACCGCCATCTTGTCGAATGCTTTGTTGATTTCCTCTTCGGGGACGCAAAACGACATTCTCAGGTGCCCCTGGCCCGTGGGCCCAAACGCTATCCCGGGCGTGGTGGAGACACCGCCTTCCTTCAACAGCCTCTTGCAGAACGCGGTTGAGTCCTTGCCTTCCTCCAAGAGTATCTTGGGAAACATGAGATAGGAGCCGCTTGGCTTTTGGTAGGCAAAAACCGAACCGAGCCGATCAAGACGTTCGCACATCACGTTGCGAGCGGACAGGTAGTGTTCGCGGAATTGCGCGACACAATCTTGCGACGCCTTCAAAGCGCCAAGTGCCGCGTACTGAGAGACCACCGGGGCACAAATCGCCAGTGGTATGTGTGCCTTGTTGATCTGGGGAATCACCTCTTCATCGGCGTGCAAGTACCCAATTCGCCAACCCGTCATGGCATAGGTCTTCGTAAACGTATAGCAGCTAATCACGTTACGCCTCATTTCCGCAATGGAGGCGATGCTGAAATGCTCGTGGCCGTCGTAGGTGAAATACTCATAGGCCTCGTCGGTGATTACCGTCAAATTGTTTTCCAAGGCAATCCGGGCCACTTGACGAAGCTGCTCTTCGCCCCAGACGGTGCCGGTGGGATTGTTGGGAGAACAAAACAAGATCGCTTTCGTCCGGGGAGTTATTGCGCTCTTGATGCCCTGAACGTCCAGGGCGAATCCTTCTTCTTCGATTGTGGGTACAAACACTGGTTTGCCCGAGGCGATCACCACCTGGCGAACGTGCGTTGAATAGGTTGGCGAGGGCAGAATAACCTCGTCACCCGGGTCAACCACCGCCATCACGGCAGCCGCCAATCCCTCGATGGCCCCGACGGTAACCATGATTTGGGAGACTTCGGCATCGACGTGGTTGTCCCGCTCGAGTTTCTTGACGATTTCTTCCCGCAGTTCCAACAGGCCGGCGTTTTCGCTGTATCCTCCAATTATCCCCTTCCTGATGGCGGCGATTGCGCCATCCTTGATATGGTCGGGCGTATCGGAAGTCGGTTTTGCCCAGGACAGAAACGCAACGTCGTCGACGTCCTTCGACAACCTTGTCATCTCGTGGATGGCCGATTTAGATATTTGACCAACACGGTCTGATATCCGCGCTTTGCTTGCCATTTTTTGCACTCCGCCCGGTGAAACGAGGCCAGGTCTTGTTAGTTGTCTTTCTCCCGCACGAATTGGAGTCAACCCTTGCCATTTCACGCCTGGCGAGATGCCGTCCCGAATATCGAGCGTTGACTAGACACCCCAAATGTCTTGTGTACGGGAAAACGATTGTAGTGGCGACAGAACCGGTGGTCAACCCGTCCCAAAACCTGTGCCCATCGTAAAGGTCCAAAGGGCGCTCCGCCCCCAAAACGCTTTCCGAGGGTGCGCCGAACCGGGAATCCTCAATTCCGGCGATTGACGCGGTGGTAACGGCCGGTCATACTCAAACTGTAAGGACGGGAGTCTGAAAATGGGGACTGGCTCCGTCGAGAACCGGGTTTTGAAGTGGTTGGGGCGTTTGCCGACGGTGCCTGTCCCCTTTTTCGGACGCGCGAAAACCGTGGATTCTGACCGGCGTGAGTATACGAACCGGCCGGGCGACGCCGATCGTTGCCTGGCGCAACAAAACGGGAGGATAGGTCCGATGAGAGTGATGCCATTATCAGTCGCGGCGGCAGTGTTTGTTTGTGGGGTGGCGGCGTCCGTTGCTTTGGCCCAAAAGGACGCGGGCGATCCGCCGGGCGGCGCGGGCAATCCGCGGGGCGCAGCCCGGCAACCCAACAAACCGAAACTTGTTGCGCTTTCCGGAGAAGTAGTGAAAGTAGTGAAGGTGAAGACAGAACCACGCAAGATGACGACGGGGCGGTCGCCACTGGTCACTTACTTCGTGATGAAGACACCCGACGGAAAGACGGTCAACATCCATCTAGGACCGGCGAAGATCGTCGAGTCAGTGGCCAAGAAACTTCCGCGCGGCGAGAAAGTGAAAGTCGAGGCGTATCGAACCAAAAACACGGCGAAAAGACACTACATAGCTCGATCGCTGACGATCGGCGACCGGACGATCGAACTGCGAGACAAGACTCTCCGGCCAACGTGGGCCGCACCGGGAGTTCTCAAAGAGCGACCCGGGAAGATTGCCGTCACGGCTGTCAAGGCATCGCTGGATGCGGCGGTGGATCCGCGATTCGGCCGCTGCGCATATTTCCTGATCGTGGATGCACAACAGGGAACTTTTGAGGCATTGGAGAATACCAATGCCGACGCCGGTCGTCGTGCCGGCGTCCAGTCAGCCCAGATGATTGCGTCGAAAGGAGCCACACTACTCCTAACGGGAAACTGCGGTCAAAGCGCTTCGGGCGCGTTGTCAGCCGCGGGAATTCAAGTTGTCCCCGGCTGCTCCGGTATCGTCCGCGACGTGATCAAACAATACAAGGAAGGGAAGCTCAAACCGACCGGCGACCCGAGCACGGCACCTCGCTCCGGCGCGGGCCCGCGCTCTTCTGCCCCAAAGGATCCAAGTGAGAGCAGCCTGCCGTGACCGTGAAACCCCAGCCACCCGTCGCCAACCTGCCTTTCACGGGAAAGGATTTGTCGGGCCGCTGATGGTCGAAGGAAGTCGAGCGGCAGATCTCGATTGAAAAACGAAAAACCAGTGGAGAAAATCATGCAAACAAACCGAGTTACCGCGGGGTGTTGTGGTTGTAAGGGACTCAGCCGCCGGGAGTTTGTCGCAATAGCGTCGTCCTCGCTCGCATCGGCTCCGATCCTCGGCGGTTGGCTTTCCGACCGGGTCGCGCAAGCAGGCGAAATCGAACCCGAGGGACCGGCATCGCGCTGTGTGCCGACCGTCAGGGTATGCTTCGTCCGTCGCAAAGAGGACTACGGCATGTGGTGGCCGGGCCAGATCTACGACGGTAAAGCGGCTCTGGAAAAGTATACCGGGCAAATTGCCGCGGCCGCGAAGGAACTCAACCTGAAGCTCGATTTGGCGTCGAAGCCGATTTACAGCAAAAAGGAAGCGGACGCCTGGATCGCCGACGCGGTTGCGGCAAAGCCCGACGGATTGCTCGTTGTCCTGTTGGACCGGCAGCAACACGCATGGCCGACCGCCAACAAGGCCATCGACACCAAGATCCCGACGGTCGTCTTCTCGCCGGTCGGGAGTTCATTCACCACAAACACAGTCGCACCGTCCAAGAAGACCGGCTGCTTTATCTGCTCGACCGACGACTTCCGCCAAGTGAAATTCGGTATGAAGATGCTCCACGCCAGGGCCAAGATGCGGGCGACCCGATGCCTGGTGATCAAGGGTTCGCGGACCGCCGAGACCGAGATGCCGCACCTGGGCATTAAGTTCCGCTTCGTGCCGGCCAAGACCTTCATTGAGGAATACAACAAGACGCCGGTCGACGACGAGGTGCTGTCGATGGCCAAGAAGCTGATCGCGGCGGCGCGGAATCAGACCGGCGCGACTGAGCAGGACGTCGTCAACGGGATCAAGAGCTACGTCGTCGCGCGGACGCTCTTGAAGCGCGAACAGGCCGACGCGATCACGATGGACTGTCTTGGCGCGTTGGCAAAGACCACGGTCAGCTTGCCTTGCATCGCCTGGTCGCAGATGAACGACGACCGGATTCCGGCCGCCTGCGAGGCCGACCTCGGCGCGGTGGCCAGCCAGGTCATGGTCCAGTACCTGTTCGACCGGCCCGGCTTCCAGCAGGACCCGGTCGCCGAAACCGCGCAACAGGCCATCATCGGCGCCCACTGTAGCTGTCCGACGAAGCTCTCCGGTTTCTCCGGCCGGTCGGAGCCGTACGACGTCGTGCACCACCACGCGGCGCGAGACGCTACCAGGCGGACGATCTGGCGGGCCGGACAACGGATCACGTCGGTTGACGTGCTGCCCGGTCGCGACGACGTGCCCACGAAGGTGCTCATCTCCGCCGGCGAGGTCCTGGAGAATGTCTCCGCCCCGCCCGCCGGTGGATGCGTCGTCTCGGTGATGGTCAAGTTCGACGGCGTTACCGACGTCTTGGCGTATCCGGGATTCCACCAGGTGTTCTTCTACGGCGACTTCAAACGGGAGGTGACCGACTTCTGCCGGCTGACGAGCATTGAGCCGGTGGCCGTTTGAAAAAGGGGGACAGGCGCGCTTTTCTGGGTCGGCCCGACCTCGGATGCCGCCAAGATCAGCGCGCCGACGATCGCCAGCAGAAGCGTCGATACCCAGCGGGATCAGTTCCATCCACCCCCCCTGAACGGGCCCAGGGAATTCCGAATGAACACAGGTACACCCCATTCAATGAACACCGTTACACTGGAGTGACGAACCGAAATCCGTGCGACGACGCGCGAACCAACGAAAAAAGAGCTTCAATCGTGAGACTTCAACCAACAACGACACAAGTAACGACCCAGGCGCAGACGGGTAGCGCCATCAGCGACCGCTCACTGCTCACGCCGCACGCCGAGCACTGATGACGGGAAGATGAGCGCGGCCGGCAAGGAAATCGATTTCAAGAACAATCGCATCGCCTGACTCGCCCTCAATGTCCACTTGCGGACTCGCACACGGCGAACCACGCGGCCAACGTTCTCGCGGCTCGAATCGCGGTTGTTCGTTTGCTGGAGAACGCGTGAAATAAACCTCGTTGGGCGTCTTCCCGCCGAGCGTCTCGTGTGGACGATGTTCGTTGTACCAGTCGATCGCCAAAGCCACCTCCCGCTCGAAGTCGGCCTGGTCTTCCGGGATAATCGTCAGCCGCAAGATCTCTTTGAGCGTGCGATGAAAACGCTCGACCACCGCAATCGAACCGTGACGTCCGACCGCACCGAAACGCGGCAGGATGTTCATCGCCTTGCACCAGTGCTCTTCAAAGTGTTCGCACTTGAACTGCGGTCCTTGGTCGACGATCAAGTGTTTTGGCCGCACGCGCTGCTGGAACATGATCCGGCACAACGCCGCCGTCACTTCCTCGGAGGTCGGATTTCTCTTGAAGACCGCGAAACCGACCGATCGCCTCGAAAAATGATCCACTGCGTTGAGCAACCAAAAGCAGACGGGCCAGCGCTGCCAGAGCGAGTTGCGAATCGAGTTGGTCCAGTATCCGCCGCTGATCGGCACGGCGGTCAAATCGGCATGCCACGTATGCGAAGGATATTTGGCCACGATTCGACGCTGTTTGCCGCTGTTTGCCGGCGAAGGTTCCGGAGCGTGAACCAGCTTTTCTTTGAGAATCCGCTCAACGGTAGTCTTAGCGATATGTATGCCGGCCCTGGCCAGCGTGGCCGCGATCTTCGTCTTACCCAACGCCGGACAGAACAACTTGATCCGCTGCACAGCGTAGCGAACGAGGTCCGGAAAACGGTTCACCGGCGTGCTGGTTTGAAGCAGCGAATCGTCATCGGCCCGTCGATGCCGGGCCGCGACGGTTTCGGCAGACACGAAAAAACGCCGAGTCGTCTCCGCCTTGCTCCAGCCCCGCATGGCGCGAAGTTCCAAAATGGCCATCCGCTGAATCGGCATATATCGCGGCCGGTGCCGCGGATCAATACGCATCATTCGGGCACCGTTGATTTGCAGTTCCTCCCGCAGCATCGAGACTTCGGCTTCCAAGCGGTAGATTCTCGCGTGCAGCGTGTCGCCTTCCTCGATGAGAAACTGCCGCCCGGTGAGCATGGCACCCGCACGAGCCCGATAACGTTTAGCATCGCATTTCGCACGTGCCCCGTCCAGCCCTTCAGCAACGGCACCAACGCCGGGTCGCACGCCCAAAGTTCATTGCACATAGTGTTACTCTGCAGCGATCTGAAAGCCGCCCGTTATAGCAGCTTGCCGCAGCAAACCCGTGTGCCATGCCGACGCTCCGCTTCGAGAACGAGCGGCTCGATCTGCAGCAGGTTGGCCGGTAATGCGACCTGGCGATCCTCAACGGCAATCACGGTACAACCGTCTAGATGCTGTTGGCTGGCAAGCCCACGCTGCAATTGCCGATGTATCTCGAACAGGCGATGTTCAGCGCCGCGGTAGGCCGAATCGGAGCCGGCCTGACCGCCGCCCCGGTGAAGCCCGAGCAGATCGCAATCCGCCTGATGACACTGCTGAACGACCAGCGGCCCGCCGAGGCTGCCCGCCGTTTCGCTGCCAATTATGCCGAGTTCGATCCACAGCGGCAGATCGAGAGGATGTTGGAACGTGTTGAGGGGCTTCTGGGATAGGCGGTTTGTGCTCGGTGACGCTTGCCGTGCTGTTCTGCTGGCCCCTTGGCGGGGAATGAACGCACGTGAACGAGAATTCACCAGGCAATTGCTGACTGTCGTGGACCAAACCTTGCGGTGATAGGGCTTTCAGTGCAGATCGCGGCAGACTGGTGCAATACGCGGCGAGCAGAAAAGCACCACTGGAAGCACCCCGCCTCTCCGCTGTCGCCATAACTCCTTACGCACGTTTAGCTTTGGACGAAATCGTCTTCGGTCTACGGAATCGAAGGGTACTTGACACGCCTGACACATTATGTAGCATGGTAGATGTTATGCAATAAATCGATTCACGGGTGCCGCTAGACGTCCTCTGCAACCTTTGCCGACGCGGTCAGCTTCTGCTCCGCGAAGCGCTTGAGTGTCAGAGTGCTCGGCTCTACTGCGGTGAGAAGATCTGGGCGGCGCGAAAGCGGTTACTTCCTCTGGCGCAAAATGTTGATCCAAGAAACGAGAAGGAGAGGTAACATGATGCACTGGAGACTTGTCGCAGCGGCATTGGGGATGTGTTTGATGACTGCTGCTACGTTGTTTGGCACGCCGGAGGACGAGACATTCGAGCGTGAGAGGTACCTTGTTCTCGATTCGCGGATCATCGACAAGAAGGACAACGTCGAGTTGACCGTCGGCTATGCGCACAAGGACAAGAACAACCCGCTCTTCCAGGAAGACAAGGCGTGGGAGCCTCGTTTCGACAATCCCTACTGCAGCGTGATTTATGACGAGGAAGCGGAGACCTACAAATGCTGGTACAGCATCTTCATCAAGTCCGATTACGAGGCCACGCCATCGGAGAAACGGGCGTGGCTCAAGTGGCATGAGGGTCGCCGCGGATTTGGCGTCTGCTACGCGACGTCCCAGGACGGTATCCACTGGGAGAAACCCGAGCTGGGACTGATCGACTTCAACGGCAGCAAGCAGAACAATATCGTCCTCAAGTTCACCCACGGCGTGGCGGTCATCAAGGATCTGCGTGAAACCGATCCGCAGAAGCGATACAAGGCCATCCATGGGGAGGGAAAGGTCTGGTTCTCCGCCGACGGCATTCACTGGGGCGAAATGCACGATGTCGGACGCATCGCCCGCGGCGACACCAACCAGGCCGTTTGGTGGGATGAAGATCTCGGCAAGTACGTGCTCATCACGCGCGACTGGGGCGGAGAAAAGACCTCGGGCCGCTATGGGCGCGGGGGGCACCGGCAGAAGGTCCGGAGCGAATCGGAGGACTTCCTGCATTGGTCCAAGGCCGAGTTCGTCATCAAGGGTCTCGATCTGCGGATGCAAATCCACGATATGCTCGTGGCCAAACACGCTGGTGTTTACCTCGGGCTTGTCGGTTTGTTCGATATCGAAGCCAGCCGGCAATGGTGCGAACTGGCCTGGAGCCCCGACAGCAAGCAGTGGCATCGGATCCAGCCCGGCAAGCCGCTGATTCCCAACGGCCCGGTCATGGGCGATTGCGACTGGGGCTGCGTCTTTGCGGCCAAGCCGATCATCCGCAAAGACGAAATCCTCATCTACTACGGAGCCAACGACGGTCGCTTCATGGCCTGGCGCAACGGTTTTTTCTGTCTCGCACGTTTGCGACCCGACGGTTTCGCCGGTTACGAACAGGTCGCCGGCGGAAGCAACAAGACCGGATCGCTGACAACCAAGGCCATATCCGTGGTCGGCGACTCGCTTTGTGTCAGCGCCGACGTGGCCCCTTCGGGTTTCGTCAAGGTCGAACTCCTCGACCAAGACGACAAGAAGCTGGCGGAAGGAGAATTGGTAACGAAGACCGTGTCAGACGGAAAGATCAACTGGAAGGAGGGGTTCACTTTGACAACGGCGGAAGTCAAGAAGGTAAAACTGAAGTTCGTATTGCGAGAATCGAAGCTCTTCTCGTTCAGTTTCGATGATGGATGAGGAAACAACGAAAGGCCTGGAACACAAAATTGCCTGACTGTCACGGATTGTGGGGCGAACAAAGTGATAGTGACATAAGGCAAAAAATGGCCATGATACACCAAGGAGTACATAAGGAGGTGGATCATGGCCATAGGATTGGCTGGGAAGCCGTCTCGGGCGAATCGTACCGTATGCTTGCCGATCGGAGAAGACGAATATCGGCCAGGTGTTGACGATCCTCGCAAGTTTCGC
>Ga0180429_10003789_pt1 | contig 12212 bp, 9 predicted proteins | sample SS_ome_FD_132428 | JGI IMG/M metagenome (GOLD analysis project Ga0180429, IMG submission 132428) | Hypersaline lake sediment archaeal communities from the Salton Sea, California, USA - SS_1_S_1 metaG | ecosystem: Environmental > Aquatic > Non-marine Saline and Alkaline > Hypersaline > Sediment ... | reverse complement strand
GTTCCACTTCGTCCATCCCGTTTCCCTGGTGTGGTCCTCCACGGGCTACTTCACCACTTTCATCCTTTCCTACATTCTCGCTCGCATCGTGTTCAAGCAGCTGCGCCCTCGTCTCCCCTATTTCCGCACCGTTCACCGCCGCTGGATCTCCGGAGCCGGACAGGAGGCTTGAGCCGTCGCCGCGCCGGAGGGCATCGTCCGATGCCCTCCCCCCTTCTCCCTCCCCTCAAAATTCCAGCTCCATCCAGAAAAAAGCCTGCAAGGGGGGGTAGTCCTCCAAGCCGTAGGTGCCGGGGACCTTGGCGTCTTGGTCCAGGGCGTTCTTGATGGAGACCCCGAAATCCAGACGCTCCGCCGGGTGCCAGACGCCCGCAAGATTCACGAGCCAAACGGAATCGCTGTGGAGCACTTCGGGGTCGGGAAGGATGACGAAATCCTGTCCGGCGAAGTAGGACAGCCTTCCCGAAAGGGTCCACTTGTCCGTTGGCTTCCAGGTGATGCCCACGTTGTTGAGCAGGTCCGGTCCGACTTCGAAGGGCTTGGCGAAATCCTCGAATTCCCGGATGATGGTGCCGTCGGGAGCGATGAAGGTGAATTGAAGCACGCGGAAGAGCTGGTCGTCCCCTTCGTGGTCGAAGAAGCTCGCGTTGGCCCAAAGGGAGAGGCTCCTGGAAGGGCTCCACCTGCCTTCCACCTCCACGCCGTAGATGCTTTGGGAGGTGGGGGTGGAGAGGCTTCCGAAGGGATCTTCGGAGATATGGTCCTCGAGCCAGTTGACGAAGCCCGTGGTGCTGAACTTGAGCTTCTTGGAGGGCTCCCAGAGCCACTGCAGGTTGAGGCTTCGGATTTGCTCGGGGTCCGGCTGCTCCTCGTCGAAGAACTGGCTGGCGAAAGGGGTTCGGAAGGCCGAGCCGTAGAGAAGCTTGAAGGTCGAGGATTCACCCCACTTTCGAGTAATGGCCCCGGAAAGGCTCAAGGTGCTTTTGTACTGGTTGTGGTCGTCGTAGCGGGCGCCCACCCAGGCGTCGAACCAGGGAGTGTGGGCCCGGAACTGCCCGAAAACGGAATAGAGGCTGGTGGTGTAGTCCACGATCTCCTGACGGGGGACGAAAAACTGGTTTTCTTCGGAAACGAAGTCGGGGATGTAGCCCTCGTCGATGGCCACGTTGCCGGCCCAGTTGTATCGGTAGGAGGTGCCCAGGGTGAGGAGCCCCCTCCGGTCCCACAATTCCCTGTCGTAGAGGAGCTCGACGTTGCCCACTTCGTTTCGGTGGCTGCGGTCCAGATCGATCTCCTGGTTGTCCAGTTCGAAGTGGCTGTAGTAACTGTTGAGGCGCAGGCTGGAGCTCTCGAACCGGCGGTCGATCTCCAGCTTCAGAAGGCTGAAGGGGGTGGATCGCTCTCCGGACCATTTGAGGTCGCCGTCGGGGTCGAAAAGGGTGTAGTGCCTCACGTAATCCGAGAATCGCCCGGAAAGGCGGAGCCAGTCCCCGTAGCGCAGATTGCTGGTCAGCTCGACGTAGTGGTCCCGGTCCAACGTGTCGGAGCCGAAGCGCTCTTCGAATGGAAGCACCAGATTGTCGTCGCCCACGAGCCCCACCACGTCGTAGTGGGGGTCCCAGTATTCCGATTGGTAGAAGTTGGCTCCGGCGAGCCAGTCCCAGTTTCCTCCGTCCTTGCCGTACTTCAAGGTGGCTCCGGCATCCCCTCGATGGCTGAGGGTGGATTTGAGGGAAAGACCGGGGGAATCCCTGCCGTTGAGGGGGACCACGTTGACGACTCCGGCGAAGGCGTCGGGGCCCCACAGGACGGATCCGGGGCCCCGCACCACTTCGATGCGATCCACCAGATCCAGGGAGAGCTCCCGGTCCAGGGGAAAAATGTTCTTGGTGCTGTCGGTGGTGAGGGGAACCCCGTCGTAGAGGAAAAGAATCGAGTCCGCGAGGCCCCGCAGATAGGGCTGGGAGCCCCATTCCCGGGGAACCATGTAGAAGCCGGGGAGCAGGGAGAGGGCTTCGGCCATGGTGAGAATGCCCTGGTCGTCGATCTGGTCCCGGTTGAGCACCTGGGCGACGGCGGGCGCTTCCTGGGCGCGCTCGGGGTGCTTGGAGGCGATGGACAGGACTTCCAGATCCTCTCCCACGAACATGAGGCGGGTTTCGTACCCCCAATCCCCTTCCGCAGCCGTTTCGGGCGCCAGTCCCGCCAAGAGCAGAAAAGCGATTCCCCATAAAACGCAGTGCGGCCGGATTGTTTTCAGGTCCAAGGCGTTCAATTTGACTCGATTCCTCCTGTTCATGGATGATCAGAGCTCCTTGAGACGGCTGCGCAGCTTGGAGCGGGTCAGGCCCAGAAGGCGAGCCGCGGCGCTCTGATTGTTTCCGGCCATCAGCAGAGCCTGGCGGATGAGGTCCTGTTCGAGCTCTTCCAGGGAAATGCCTTCGGGAGGCAGTTGAAATTGGGCGGTGGAGGGACTGGAAGGGGACGGGGAATCGCCGCCGGGGCCCTGAAGGAAGGAAAGGGTGTCCGCCGTGATTCTGCCCTCCCGGCCCGCCAGGATGATGGCGCGCTCCATGGCGTTGGCCAACTCCCGGACGTTGCCCGGCCAGAGGTGCTTCAAAAGAGCGTTTCTGGCCCCTTCGGTGAGCATTTCCACCGACCGGCGTCCTTCGGTGAATCGGTTGATGAAAAAATCGGCCAGGGCCAGGACGCCTTCCCCCCGCTCCCGGAGAGGCGGCACGTGAATGGGAAAGACACTCAACCGGTAGTAGAGGTCCTGGCGGAACTGGGCTTCGCGCACCAAGGCCGCCAAGTCCCGGTTGGTGGCGCAGATGACCCGGATGTCGATCTTGATGTTTTCCACTCCCCCCACGCGCTCGACCACCCGGTCCTGAAGGGCCCGCAGAAGCTTGGCCTGGGCTTCCATGGGAAGATCGCCCACTTCGTCCAGGAAAAGGGTCCCTCCGTCGGCGTATTCGAACTTGCCCAGCTTGCGGCGGTCCGCCCCCGTGAAAGCGCCCTTTTCATGGCCGAACAGCTCCGATTCCACCAGGCTCGGGGAGATGGCCGCGCAATTGACGGCCACGAACCGTTCCTTGGCCCGGGAGCCGCTGTTGTGGACGAAGCGGGCCACCACCTCCTTGCCCACTCCCGATTCCCCCGTGATCATCACCGTGGTCTCGGGCATTTGCGCCACCCGGTCGGCCAGCTCCATGACTTTCTTCATGGCCGGGGAAACGCACACCACGCGGTCGTCTCCCCGCTGCTTGGCCAGCTCCTGGCGCAGGGCCACGTTTTCCTACATGATCCGGGAAACCTTGAGGGCCTTTTCCACGCTGAGCAGGATTCGATGCTCCTCGAAGGGCTTGGTGAGGTAGTCCACGGCGCCGTGGCTCATGGCTTCCACGGCGGACTCCACGGAGCCGAAAGCCGTGATGAAAATGACGGGATAGGTGGGATCCAGCTCCTGAGCGTGCCGCATGAAAGTCAAGCCGTCCATGCGGGGCATTTTCAGATCCACGATGAGCAGATCGTAACGCTTTTCGCGAACCCGCTCCAGGGCGGCGACCCCGTCCCCGGCTTCGTCCACTCGATGCCCCTTGAGGCCCAGCATGATGCTCAAAATATGGCGCATCTTGGCTTCGTCATCGACCACGAGGATATCCGCCACGAATCCATCTCCTTGGTTCTTCGATCCATAAAGCGGAGCGAGCTCCGGCCCTCGATCCGAGGGGAGGGGAAGCCCGCTTCTCACTTCCCCCGTTCCGTCGCTCCATTTTCGTCCTTTTTGTGCTTGACGGGAAAGACGAGGCGAAACCCTCCTCCTCCCTTTTCGAGATTCAACAGCTCCGCGGAGCCGCCGTGCTGCTGGAGGATCCTCAGGACCAGGGCGAGGCCCAGTCCCGTTCCTTGACTCTTGGTGGTGTAGAAGGGCTCGAAGATCCTGTCCCGGGCTTCCTTGGGAATCCCCGGCCCCTCGTCCCGAACCACGATGCGGCAATGGCCGTTGAGGGTCCGGCTGGAGATCCACACCTTCCCTTCGGGGGCGGCGGCCTCCAAGGCGTTCTTGACGACGTTGCGCAAGGCTTGGGCCATCATGTCCCCGTCCACTTCCCCCCACAACGGCCCCGGGGGAACGTCCAGGGCGATGCGCCGGGAAGCGTCCTCCATTTCCAGGGCGAAGCGGTCGATGGTGTCCTTGAGCAGGGCGTTGAGGTCCGTGGGCTCGAAATGGGGGGACCTGGGCCTGGCGAAGCGCAGGAAGTCTTCCACCAGTCGATTGAGGCGGCCCAGCTCGTTTTCCATGTAGCTCACCATGGTGGCTTGCATGTCCCGGGGAAGGTCGGGCTTTTTGAGAACATCCAGGGAGCCGCGAATGATTCCCAGGGGGTTTTTGATCTCGTGAGCCACCATCATGGAAAACTTGCCCAGCTCGGCCAGGGCCTGCTGGCGGAGCATCTCCTGATAGGTCCGGTCCAGATCCGCCCGGCTTTGAGCCAAGGACAAGAGCATTTCCCGGAAGGAGTCGGCGAGGATGCGGGTCTCGGGCAAATTCCCGCCGTCCACCTTCACGTTGAGATCCCCTTTGCGAGCGACTTCCGTCGCCGCGTTCACCAGTCGTTTCAAGGGAGAGACCAGAGAGCGGGAGATCCAGTAGAAGCAGGCGCTGAAGAACAAGGCCACCCCGATGATGATGAAGAAAAAACGGCTTTTCATGCCGTCGATCAGCTCGTCGATGCCCGCCCTTGAATAGTGGATGGTCACGGTGCCCAAAGGCTTTTCGTTTGCCGCGTCACCGGCGTTCGTTTCGTAAATGAGGTTTTCCTCGAGGCGGGACGAGAGCATAACAGCATGCTCCACTTGTGGCAAGGAAGGAGCGAACCTCATCTTCTTCAGCTGAACCAGGGGCTTCTCGTTGAGAGCCTTCGAAACCGTGACGGCCATCACGTCCTGTTCCTGAAGAAGGTTCTTGCACAACCGCTCCAGCATCTCCCGGTCCTCGAGGATGACGCCCAGTTCCGCGTTGAGGGCGAGGTAACGAGCCAGGGTCCCCATGTGCTCCTGGAACCGCTCCCTCATGAAGGTTTCGGCCACTTGGCCGCCCACGGTGCCCAGAAGCACCACGATGACCAGAATCATGGCCCACACCGAAACCAGAAACCGCATGTGGATGCCGGGGGATTTCATGGCTCCAGCTCCACGTAGGGGGAAAGGGGCTGCGAAGTCCGCCACCCGAGGTGCTCCAGGGCGCGGGTGTTCAGCTTCAATCGCGCCGGAGGCATCGAAGACCAGCAGAAATCCTCTTGAACCAGAGTGCTCGCCAAGCGCGCGGCGCTGCGGCCCAGCTCCTTGTAATCGATGACGAACGCCATGGCGGCCCCGCTTTCCAAAAAAAATTGATTGTAACCCACCAGAGCCGTGCCGTGCAGCAAGGACTCCTTGCTCAAATACCGGATGATGGTCTCGCTGATGACCGTGCGGTCGGGAATCAGCCAAAGGACGTCCAGCCGGTCCCAGGAATCCTTGAGGACCGAGGGGATTTCCTTCTTGGTGCGGACCCGAAGCTCCCTGACGGTCAAGCCGCGGGCGGCCGCCGCCTCTCGGGCCTCGAGGACCCACCCCTGATTGAATCCGGGATCGTACAGGATGCCGATGGATTTGGCTTGGGGAAACGCTTGCTGGAAAACTCGGAGCTGAAAGGAGAAAGGAAGGTTCAGGGGAACGCCGCAGGGGGGATCGGGAGCGTCCACCACCTTTCGAGGGTGAAGGACCATCATGTACATCTTCCTGGCGCTGTCGGAGATATCCCAGACTTCCTTCATGGCCTGAGGGCCTACGGCCACCCAAAGGTCCGGTTGCTCTCCCCGGGGGACGGGGTCTCCGCTTTTCAAATAAGTGACCCGGTAATCGGCCTCGAAGGCTTCGCGAAAACCGTCCACGGCTTCGTGGTAGGGACGTATGGATTCGGAAACCAGAAGCGCGATATGCGGAAGAGGCGGGCTTCCTCGCAAAGGGGCGGGAAAAACGAAGAACAGAAGGATCATGGCAAGGACGAGGGCGAAGCCCTCCGAACGGAAGCCCGGAGGGTTTCGGGTCGTCGGGCCCGCGTCTCCTCTCCAAACGGGTGATGAGGGCACGTTTATTCCCAGCTCACGATATCCGCGTTCTCCCCTTCACCGCCTTCCTGACCGTCGGCCCCCAAAGAATAGAGATCGTATTCGCCGTGCTCGCCGGGAGCGACGTACTGGTAGGGATTGCCCCACGGGTCGTTGGGAATGTTCTTGGGCAGATAGGGGCCGTCCCAGTTCTTGGCTTCGGATTCCGATCGCAAGCCTTCCAGGGACTCGGGGTATTTGCCGACGTCCAGTCGGTAGGCGTCCAAAGCGGTCCCGAACATGCCGATTTGAGTCTTGGCGACGCGCTGCTTGGATTGCCCCACTTTCTGGAACATCTTGGGAGCCACCAAGGCCCCGAGAAGCCCGAGAATGATGAGGACGATGAGCAGCTCGATGAGCGTCCAGCCTTCGCCGCATCGCCTGCCTGTCAACCTCCGGGAAGCGCTTTTGCCGCGGTTCGCAACGTTCATGACGATTCTCCCTTCTCGAATGCTTTTCTTTTTTCACGAGCGACGGCAAGAGGGGCCCCTCTTGCACGCATGCCTCTCGTCTTCCGTCTCTCTCCGCGGAGTCGCCGGGTCGGCGAGCCTCTTCGGCTACCGCCCGTAAGGCATCATCCTAACGCAATCGAAGGCGCGACGCCAATGTTTTTGAAAGGCAGCGCGCCCGTCCTCGGGTCCTCCTCCCCGGCATCCCCCGAATACGGCGAAGAGGGAATTCCGCTGGAGGCCCCTAAAAAGCCTTGAGGAGCTTGGAAAAATTGCCGAAGTCGTATAAGATGGCCGGCGTGCATGGGAAGTGCGTCAACCCTCCTCCATCCCGGCTCGTTTTTCAGACGGCCCATGAAGGGACAAAAGCCGAAAGGCGGACCGAGCAACACATGGATCCTGTCACTCAAAAGCTTCAGCTCGAAGCGCAGCGCATCGCCTCCCGGCACGGAATCCCCGCCTTTTACACGAGCTTCAAGCCCCATATGGCGTTGGCACGCCGGTTGTACTACCATCATCCTTTGGTGGCGACTTTGAAGCAATGGGTCAAGCCCCGCTTGCAGGAGTGCCTGGGCCACGGGCTTTATCATTGCCGGCGAGTGAGCATCGAAGGGGCCGCTCTGGTCTTTGCGGAAATGGAATCGGGCCCCAGAGACCCCCGAGGGATGGAGAGGCTCATGGTGCTGGCGCTTCTGGCGGGCCTGCTGCACGATATCTGCCGCTCTCAGGACAACCATGCGGAAAGGGGAGCCCGTGAAGCCGCCAAGGCCCTGCGGGACTACCCTCTCACTGCCGACGAGATTGCCGGCGTGTGCCAAGCCATACGCAACCACGAAGCTTTCATCCCCCCCGAGCCTTGCAGCCGCCCCTGGTGCCAGCTTCTCAGCGACTGTCTCTACGATGCGGACAAGTTCCGTTGGGGGCCCGACACCTTCACTCATACCTTGTGGTACATGGTCCATCAGAAAGGTCTCACGCTTCAGGAGCTCATAGAGAATTTTCCGTGGGGTATTTCGGGAGTTGTAAGGATCAAGGAAACTTTTCGCACGAATACCGGGAAGCATTTCGGCCCTCAAATCATCGAGTCCGGCGTTTCCATCGGAAGGGAAATTTATCACTATTTGATCAAGCATTATCGCGAGGGGGAGAATGATCAACGACACGCTGACGGCCATTGAAGGCTTGAAAGTGGGGCACGCCGTCGTGGACGGCGCTCCCACCGGTTGCACGGTGGTGCTTCCCGAAGAAGGCGTTCCCGCGGGAGTGGACATTCGAGGCGGGGCCCCGGGGACTTACGGCACCGACACCCTGCGGCCCGTCAACCTCGTGGAGCGGGTCCACGGGCTTTTTTTCACGGGAGGGAGCGCTTTCGGCCTGGACGTGGCCCAGGGCGTCAGGAGCTTTCTCAAGGAGAGGGATGCAGGGTTCGAGAGCGGTTACGGGAGGATTCCCATCGTCGCGGGGGCCGTTGTCTTCGACCTGGGCGTCAACCGGACGGAGCGCTACCCCGATGCGTCCGCGGGTTACCGGGCTTGCGAGGCCGCGTCCGCCCTTCCGGTGGAAGAAGGGTCCGCGGGGGCGGGGGTCGGGGCCACGCTGGGCAAGTTTCACGGACTGGCCCGGGCGATGAAAAGCGGCATAGGCAGCTATTGCGTGGAAGCGGCGGGTGGATTGCGGGTGGGAGCCTTGATGGTGGTCAATCCCTTCGGCGACGTGGTGGACCCGGGAAACGGGGCTCTGTTGGCGGGGTGTCGGCAAGATGCCCGCAGCCTCGGACTGTCGAGCGCTGAAGAAGAAGTGCGACGATTGGGAGGAGTGGGGGGAGGCTTCCCCGAAGGACAGAACACGGTGGTGGGAGTGGTGGCCGTCAACGCTCGGTTGGACAAAACCCGTCTCACCAAGGTGGCTCAGATGGCTCATGCGGGCTTGGCTCGCACCATTTGTCCCGCCCACACGCTTTTCGACGGAGACGCCATCTTCGCCATCGCCTCCGGAGATTTGAAAGGGGTCGAAGTCAACGTGGCGGGAATCCTCGCCGCCCAGGCGACGGCCGAGGCCGTTCTTCGCGCCGTGCGAAAAGCCGAATCCTTGGGAGATCTGCCCGCTTGGCGGGATTTGCGTACCGGTCGGTGATCCCCGAAGCACGCAGAGGAAGGGAGCTATGAAAAGGATCGTTGTGCTTGCTTTCGAGGATGGCGAAAGGTCCGAGACAAGGGGCTTCGGCAGGGAGCTCGCAGGGCCTGTTCCGGCAAAACGGGGACTTTGAATGCGGCGCGGGAACGGGGCTTGGGCATTGTTGAGACATGAAGGGTCATCCAAGCATGGCCCGCTACCTTGATGAGGGATATGAGCTCGTCGCGTTCTGAAAGAACGAAAGGGGCCGGATGGAATTCCCCCGGAGAAACGAGCCAGAGTGAGAGGTGAAGCCCTATGCGGTTTCTTCTGTACAACATTCGCTACGGTGCGGGTATCGGACCGCGCTTCCATTTCCCGTTGCCCTACCTGGGATACTTGAAGCACACCAACAAGAACTTGACGAAGATCGTTCAGTTCGTCAAATCCCTCAATCCGGATGTCGTGGGGCTGGTGGAGGTGGACGCCGGCTCCTTCCGTTCGGGGAAGCACAACCAAGCGGAGGCCATCGCCCGGGCCCTGAGCCACTCCTACGTCTATCGATCCAAGTATTCCCAGCGATCGGTGGCCCGGCGCATGCCCGTGCTCGGCAAGCAGTGCAACGCCATTCTCACCCGCCACGAGATCAAGGCCCAGCGATTCCATTACCTGCGCCACGGCGTCAAGCGGCTGGTCATTGAAACGGAACTGGAAGACGCGACCATTTTCCTGGTGCATTTGTCTCTCAAGTTCCGCCATCGCCAGTATCAACTTCACGATCTTTACAGTCTCGTCAAGGACGCGGAGAAGCCCCTCATTGTCGCCGGAGATTTCAACGTTCTTTGGGGGGACCGCGAGCTGCAGCTCTTTCTGGCCGCCACGGGTTTGAAGAACGCCAACGACAAGGGGCAGCCGTCCCATCCCAGCCGTCGCCCCCGAAGGCAGCTGGATTTCATCCTCCACAGCCCGTCCATCCAATCCTCCGGCTTTCGGATCTTGCCCGTGAGGTTCTCGGACCACGCGCCTTTGGTGTGCGATTTCCGAGTATGCGGAGAGAAAATCGCTTGCCAGGAGCTGTGCGACGCGGAAGCGGTGCCGCAGCCCGGCTACGGGCTGATGGAGGAATCGTCGTAACGCATGCTCAGAAGCTTTTCCTCCATGCGGGCGATGCGCCGGATCATGGCGTCCAACACTTTGATGGCCAGCTCGGGAAACTGCATCAGCAGCTTTTGAAAGCTTCGGCGATCCAGGGTCAGACATTCCAGATTGGTGAGGGCCCGGGCGCCGAAGAGGCGCTTGATATCGGCCAGAAGGGCGAGGCCCCCGAAAAAGTCCCCTTCCTTCAAAGTTTCCAGAAAGGCCGTGTGGTCGTCGTATTGCCGCACCAATCTGGCCTTGCCCGAAACGATGATGTACCCCCGGTCGTCGCGCTCTCCCTGATGGAACAAATACGCTCCCTCCCGACAACAGATGCGCCGGCTCAGATAGGCGTACACCCTCAGCTTTTCAATGGGAATGCCCGAAAAGGCCGGCACCTGGCGCAGTATTTCCAGGTTCTCGTCCAGCTCCGAGCTCTCGCCGGTGCGGCACCCGCATTGGAAATCAGGATCCGTGAACGAGGTCATAAAAAATCCCCTTCCTTTCCAACAGCTCTTCGTACGAGCCCATTTCCATGATCTTGCCCGCTTTCATGGCGGCGATGGCGTCGAAGTGGCGCACGGTGTCGAGACGGTGGGCCACGCTGATCAGGGTGCATTTTCCCCGGTACTCGTTCTCCAGAAGGTTTCCGATACGGGCTTGGGAGGCGTTGTCCAGTCCGGCGGTGGCTTCGTCGAGAATGAGGATGGACGGGTTTTTGAGCAGGGCCCTGGCCAGAGCGGTTTTTTGCTTCTGGCCTCCCGACAGCCGGTCGCCGCTGCTGCCCACCTGGAATTCCAGCCCGATCTCCATCACCTCGTCCATGATGTCTTCTCGCCCCAGCAGGGAAACCACCAGATCCTGGACCTTTTCCACGGCGCCGGGGCGGTTGAGCTTGAGGCGGCCGAAGAGAATATTGTCCAAAATGGTTTCGTTGCCAATGTATTCCGTAGGTCGGTAGAACGTGAAGCCCTCGGGATCCTTGCGCTTCATCTTTTCCCTGAAAAGGGGGCGGGCTTCAAGGATTTTCTTTTCCAATTCCGAAGGCAAGGCCACCATTTTATGCTCCCCCGCGACGAACCGGAGGCTCAGCCTTAAAAGACGATTCCGCCGGACGGGGCCCAGAGGGGAGAGAGGATTGCGCTCCGTCCATTCCACCAGTTCCCGGTAAAGGTCGAGCTCCTCCGGTGGAATGGGGCTCTTTTGAAAAAAGAAGGGGTCGTCCCGAAGATCTTCAAGGAGCGTCACCGTGCGCTGGGCGAGGTTCTTGCCGAAATCGACCAGGGGGGTCATGAGGCCGTTTTCCGTCAGAAATTCCTGAAACAGGGGCTGCTCGGCGATATGGGGAGGCTCGTAGATATGGCGGTTGGCGTTGCCGAAAGTGAGATTGCAGCCGAGGTCCGTGTAGTGGAGATAGCGGTCCGAGTGGAAAAATTCCACGAGGTCCTCCAACTCCTCTCCCCATTGGTGGTAGAACATCTGACGGATCCGAACGAGACGGGGGAGCAGCTCGGGGTGGCGCCGGGCGGAAAGGGTGGAATTGAGCCCGAGCCTTAAAACATCGTCGAACAGGCCCACTTTCAAGATCATGTTCAAAACCGTTTCGCGGTCGGGAACGCGGGAGCTTTGGGGGGCGTTTTCCCGGGCGGCGGTCCCGCCTCCGTCCCACGCCGTCTCTTTCAAGGCAACCGTGTCCAGCGCCTCGCACCCGTAGAGGAGATTTTCCATGAGCGTGCCGTTGAAGATGAACGGGTGTTGAGGCACGAAGCCGATGTTGTGAACCAGGTCCACCTTGCTCATCCGTTTCAGCTCTCGACCGTCCCACAGGACCTGCCCCGCGTCGTAGTTGTAGATGCGGCCCAAGACCATGGCCAGGGTGCTCTTGCCGCTGCCGGAAAAGCCCACCAGGGCCAGTTGTCCCCCCGAGGGCAGATCCAGGGAGACCTGGTCCAGCAGCCGGACGTTCTTGTCCACGGTGTACACGAGCCCGCTCACCTCCAAATCCCCTCTCAACCGGGCGGGAGAGCGGTCCGGCCGATCCTCCCGGGCTTCGGCTTCCACGTGGAAGTATTCCATGACGCGGGTGTAGCGAACGCGAGCGTCCTGAAGGGCTTGGTAATAGTCCATGAGCTCCTTCCAGGGGTCGTAGAGCTTCTCGTAGGCCGACAGGAAGGCCACGAGGGCGCCCAGATCGAAACTGCCCTGGATGGTCAAATATCCTCCCACCAGAAACAGAATGAAGGGCCCCAGGCTCTGAAAGAAGTTGTTGACGAATTTGATTCCGAACTTGATGAGGCTCATGCGATAGCGCAACCGGAAAAGCTCCCGGGCGAAACGAGCGAACTTGCGATTCTCTATG
>Ga0180429_10003788_pt1 | contig 12215 bp, 8 predicted proteins | sample SS_ome_FD_132428 | JGI IMG/M metagenome (GOLD analysis project Ga0180429, IMG submission 132428) | Hypersaline lake sediment archaeal communities from the Salton Sea, California, USA - SS_1_S_1 metaG | ecosystem: Environmental > Aquatic > Non-marine Saline and Alkaline > Hypersaline > Sediment ... | reverse complement strand
TTGTAGCCATCGACGAATTTCAGCAAATACTTAATTACAGGGAGAAGAATGTAGATGCCTGGCTCCGGACAAGAATCCAGGAACTACAAAATGTCTGTTTCGTTTTTTCTGGTAGTCAGCAGCACCTGATCAATGAACTTTTTGCTGATCCTTCCAGGCCTTTCTACAGGAGTACCCAATTCCTGAAGCTGGAAAAGATTGACAGAGAGGAATATCATTCTTTCATACTTAAGAAATTTAACAAAGCTTCCAGGCAGATCGATGATACGACTATCGCATCCGTACTGGACTGGACCATGGGTTATACCTACTATGTGCAGCTTCTGTGCAACAGGATCTTTCTGTCCTCGGGAAAGAAGGTTCACAAGAATCTGTGGAAAGAAGAGGCCATGCGCCTGCTCAAGGAGCAGGAGTTCATGTTCTATTCATACCGGGACGGGCTCACGGTTCCACAGTGGAACCTCCTTAAAGCGATTGCAAGGGAGGGGATAGTCAGGGAACCCACCTCGCATGATTTTACCTCCCGGCATCATCTCGGAACCTCGGCCACTGTCCTGCGTTCCCTGCTTACCCTTCAAAAGAAGGAATTGGTCTTCAGGGACAAGGATGCTGACGGCCGCACCTTCTACGGTGTATATGATGTCCTCTTCAGTCGGTGGATCGGCAGCTAGTGGTTCGTGCCGGGATTCTTCTTCGATTATTTTGCCACCTCTCCCTTCTGACCATCCTTCTCCATCACCACATGTGTGGGCATGACGAAGTTGACCCCAGCTTCCTTCAAGGCTTTCTGCACCTGCTGGTTCACCTGGCTTTTGCAGTCCAGGATATTCCCCGAGGCCCAGTAATACAGTGCAAATTCAAACTGATTGTCCCTGATGCCGTGGAAATAGGCTTTGGCTTCGGGTTTTTTCATGACAAACTCCACATTTCCCGATGCCTCTTTAATTACTTTCAGGACCAAATCGGTGTCCGTGTCCTGGTGGGTGTGAATGGTCATAATAATGCGCCGGGTATACTTGGTCAGCGTCCAGTTGATCACCTGCTTGCTGATCAGGTCGGCATTGGGGACAATGATTTCGGAGCCGTCGTACTGCTTGATCACACTGGCACGGATCCCAATTCTTTTTACCTCCCCTTCAAGTCCGCCCACAATAATGAGATCGCCCACGGTCACGGGCCGTTCGAAGGCCAGGATCAGTCCCGATATAAAGTTGTTGACGATGTTCTGGAGCCCGAAGCCAATACCCACGCCCAGGGCACCGGCCAGCAGGCCCAGGTTCTGCATGGTAAATCCGGCATAGGACAGGGCCAGCAAAAACCCAACCGTGATTAAGAAGTACTGGGTCAGGGAGCTGATGGCCCTGGGAACCCCCCGGGGCAGTTTAAACCTCCCAAAAAGCTCAACCTCCAGCAGGTTCTTGATCAGAAATGAAACCAGCCAGGAGAGGTAGACGATCAGGATAAAACCCAGGATGTTCCGGATGCTCACAGTGAGCTCTCCGAATTGATGTCCGATGTCAAGTACGCTGTTTACCCCGGCGAGGAAGGGATCCCAGAGATAGAAGATGCGCATGGTATAGTAGATCCACAGGAGGGCAGTGCCAAAACGGAGGTTGCGGAATAACCACTTGTAAATCCGGTCTTTACTTTCTTTCAGGACCAGTGATTTTTCAGATGCCCTGGTTTGGAAGAAATATTGAATTGCCGTCAGAATACTATGAAATCCGGTGGGGAACAGCAGCAGCAGGATCAGGGACAACAATACACCTTCATTTACAAGTTCGGCATAATTCCAGTATCCCAGGATATTGGCCAGCACCGCAAGGAAGGTCAGGACAAAGTAGAAGGGCTGAATGGTGTTCAGGAGCTGATAGAAAAAGTGGCCCTTGATCTCATCCCTGGGGAGACGCCTTTTGGCAAGCAGGAAGTAGATATGAAAGGAGAAGAGCGCAAGGGATTCCAGGAGGCTGGAAATGCGCAGGTATACGGCTCCCAGCTGCAGGTAGTCATTTAAAATATTGAAAAGAAGAATGGCAAAAAGGTAGTAAAGGCTCAGGTGAATGCCTTTAAAAGCAAGGGTCCGAACGATGGGAAGAAAGGGGATGATAAAAAGAATGATGAAAATCTCCTTCATAAAGACCGGCCGGGCAGGAAGCCACCACAGGGCCAGCAGCATGGTGAAAACAAAAGCTGTGGCCACGGGCTTATTAAGAATTTTTTCTTTGGTGATTTCGTCCTGAGCTGCTCCGGGCTCTGGCGGGGTGTGATTCTTTTTCAGCATGAGCATGGCGATCAGCAGGCCCACAAAGGCAAAGGCCAGCAGGAGCAGCAGGTGCCATTCATTATTAAGGTATTCCCTGGTATCCTGGATCCCCATTCTTAAAAGGAAGGTCCGGTCGCCCTGTATGTATGCAGTATCGGAATCTTGTTGAATCTTAAAGATGGATGCTTCCCTGGACAGGATGGAAGAGCCCAATTCCGCTTTCATCAACTCTGAAACCACTTGCATACTGGTTTCGATGACCAGGTCGATATCAGCCACACGGTTTAACAAAACCAGGGAGCTGTTGACACTGTCGTTGAGGATCAGGCGTGCCGAGTCGAGGTAGTGACTGATGCCATTAATCCTATCAACAATATCCCCGGTGAGCATGGCCGGATCGGTAGTCTCCAGAGTCAGCTCCCACTTTGTAAGACTATGTTCCAGGTCGGAGCCGATGACCTCCATTTCGGCCAGGTGCTTCTGAAGATTTTCCTGGAGGCGAAGTGCAGAGGCATCCCTTTGTTCCCACCTTAAGATCAGACTGCTGTAAAAAGCGCGGTCCAGCCTGGATTCCAGCGTATTACCGGTCAGTTCATCCAGTTGCACCACACTGGTTTCAAGAGAATCTATTTGATGGAGCAAGTTGAAACTGGTGTTTACCTGCACCTTTTCAAGCAGCATATCCCGTGTTTGTTGCCTGTCGCTGGCTGCAGTATTGGCAATTTCCCTCAGGGGGACCGCAGTAATCTCCAGACTGTCGGTCTGAGCATTAAGTGCACTGCCCTTCGTTCCGAACTGGAGGATAAGCAAAAAGAGAATGATTGCAGGCACCCTTAAATGGGATAATTCAGGCATCGAAGCTTTAGGATAGGAGGTGTTCATACTCCTAAAGATAGGGAACCCATGAATCTATTTCAAATTTTGCAAGAATCCGACTCAGTCCGGGAGCTTATTCCCCATACTCCGGCTTTCCTACCTTGCCCATGAACAGCAGGGCCCCGGTGGAGTTTTCCCGGATCGCATAGAGGAAGGGTTTGTCGGCCCTGAAGCTTGTGGGACCGGAAGGCATCGACAGCTCCCTGATTTCCACGATGGTGGCTGCCGCCGCCTCGGTTCCTTCTTCGTTCACATCGATAAAGGTCTGGTGGATCACCCGCGAGATGAACAGACCTCCGCCAGGGGAGATCCTGGTGAAATCGGCGGCATCGGTGAATGCAATGCCCAGTCCCAGGTCGAACAGGGGTTCGTTCAGCAGCGATTTAAACCCGTATTTGAATTTGGGTAGCTGAACCAGTAAATTGGCGGGGAAGGAGGCCTGAAACCAGGTATCCCAGCTTTCAGCATCCAGTGCGCCCACCAGGTCGGAGATGCTTACCCCGGGATTCGGAAGAAGGACCAGCATGCTGAAGGCACTGTCGCCATAGGGCAGCTCCACCGCTGTAAAAGATTCCTGGCTGGTGTAGTTGAATGCGCCTTCCACCTGCATGAAATCGCAGGTGTGCGTGCCTCCGCCTTCCAGGTGAAAATCATCGTCAATGGTCTCCTCCGGGTCAAACTGGTACTTCCAGGTGGCGTTGAAATAAATGGCGTTGACCAGGTACATGATCGCACTTGTAGGAATATAATCGAGCATGTCCTTGATCTTATCATTGGTCTGGTCCTCGATCCATCCATTGATGATGTCCTTCGCTCCCGGATCCGAAAAATCCAGTTCCTCCACGGCGGCATCGAAATAGTCCTGGTTGGTGGATATAAAGGCATCCAGGACCTCATAGCCCAGCCTGTACCAGATGCTGTTGGCAATGCTGAACTGCACCTTGTCGTCCAGGGTCACCAATTGGCCCATCAGGTCGAGGTAACTCTCATTCACCTCCTGGTCGCTCAGCTCCCCGAAATGCAGCACATCCCGGAAGGCATCCCTGGTGGTGCCACCGGCTCCGTTCAGAGTCATCCCCAGGGCATAGGACACACTGAGGGGGGAGATCATCAGGTTCTCCTCAGAGCTGAGTGTAAGAACCTCCTTAAACAGTTCAAAGGCAAACTGCCGGTCGGCCTGCAAAATATCAGCGGCCTTCTTATTCACGGATACCGTTTTGGGATCCTTTGTTGGAGTTATGGAGGTCTCGCAGGAAGTCAGGATGCCCAGGCCCAGGATCGCGATAAAGAACGGTATGGCAATCGGGAATGCGATCGGTCTCGAAAAGCGGATCGGGAATGCGATCGGTCTCGAAAAGCGGATCGGGAATGCGATCGGTCTCGAAAAGCGGACCGCAACGGACTTATGTAATTTTGTTGTTTTCATGGCAAAGCTTATTCTTATGTAAGATCATATAACTGTAACATGAAGATGCAAGCAGCTCCCTGCGGGTTGCGTATGGCCGGGGTAAAGCGGTGTAAGTGAAACTATTCTTTCGTTTCAGAGAAAACGGTGCATACAGATTTCCAGGTCCCATCGGATTGACGCTGATAAACATCCACCCAGGTGCCTTTTTCATCGATGGTCTCCCCGGTGAGCAGGGAGGTCGTTGATCCGGTGAAGTCCCCGATGGCCACAGCCAGATCGCCCGAGATACTTATATCTTTGATATGGTTTTCATTTGTGGTGACCGTCAGTTGCTTATCATATTTCTTAAAGGTCTTGAGTATCTTCTTCTTACCCACTTCTACCGTACCATAACCAATTCTGACTGCGTCCTTGACGTATTGTTCTGCATTGGCTGTCATATTTCCGGCCATCGCATTTTTATCCCAATGCTCATTCATCTTTATGATGAGCTCTCTATCGATATCTACTTCAGACTTCAACTGGCCATAGCTAAGAGCGGCCAGCATTATCAGGCTCGATCCAATTAAAAACTTCTTCATAATCCAGCTTTTTTGAGGTGTAACTAATATGGGAACGTTTGAAACAAATTTTTATTTGACATGCGTTTTACCAAAACAGGGTACATCGCAAGATACAATAATATGGAGGTGCGGGTCAAGTATTACAGGGGCCAGGACTGTGTAATATCCGTGGAAGGCCTACTGACTGCACTGGGTGGTGAAGAAGATATTCGGACTGTTATCAGTGACCACTGTCAGGACCGGATTCGGGGGGAAGGGAGTGGCCCAGACACACACCTCAAAGAGCGAGGGCATGTCGCTTAAATCCAAATACGTCAGGAATTTATTATACGAGACAATCAGGTTGGATAACTGGTTCCCATCGCAATATAACTCCAGTAAGTTAATCTGAACGGAAACATCGAGGCTGCCTAAGAGATTGCCGGAACAATACATATAAGTCAATGCAGGAAGCTGGGTGACATCCAGGCCGGTCAGCTGATTATCGTTGCATGCCAGGGTCCGCAAAGCCGTATTGTTTGAAACATCCAGGGCTGTAAGCTGGTTATCGGAACAGTCCAGATAAGTGAGCAGATTCTGAGAAGACACATTCAGTGAACTCAACTGGTTGTCGTAGCATCTCAGGTTTGTTAACTTCGTATTGGCGGAGACATCCAGGGCTGTCAGGGGATTCCGGCTGCATCTTAAATCCTCCAAGAGAACATTCCTGGAGACGTCGAGGCTGCCTATTTCATTTACCATGCAGTCCAGCTTTATCAATCGCGTAAACCCGGAGACATCCAGGCTGGTGATTCTATTGTAACTGCAAATGAGGGTGTCGAGGTTAATAAATGCTTCAATTCCTGTCAGATCGGTGATGTCCCCCACATAGTCGGGTTGTCCGTGTAGGTACTCTCCGTTTATATTGATCCAGGTGGTCGCTTCAGCTTCAGGGACACTAATCTCCCCGTCTCCATCCGTATCCAAACCTATCTGAATAAGCGCATCCAGAAAGGCATCGTCAGTAATTTCCACAAGTTCAACATCGGTTCCAAAATCACATTGGGTGAACAGGCCCATGAAGACAATGGAGACCAGGAGAATAATAGGGGCCAATAAAATTCTATATATGGTTTTCATATCTGCTAAAACTTTGCTGCAATTTACAAATAGTTGGAGCTACAGTCTAAGAATTTTGATGGCCTTCAGTTCTTGAAGGGTAAGCGCAGAAAAAACATACTTGGAGGGAAGGGCAGCCAGGAATGCATTGTCGGAAATATCCACGGATTTAATTTCCGATTGTATTAAACCAAGGCATTGTTAATCTTTTGGATATCCTCGTTTTTAGGAATAAAGGCAACATTCATGAAATGAATCATCCATTTATCTTCGACTTTTGCGCAGTAAAATACCTGACGCCAGGGGATATTTGGACTCCAGCTTATAAGATACTGAGTCACTACAATGGCTGAATTACCCGTAGGGCCTATTATTATTTCCCGATCATTTATATACCTGATTTCCGGTGCAGAACCGGGAGAACCCTGTTCCACCAGAGATGAGAACTCTTCTTTGGTCCAGAATTCTTCAGGATCGGTTCCGTATATCCTGGCGTCCTCCGTAAACAATGACAGCATTGTTGATACATCGAGGGTTTCCGTAGCCGCACTGAACTTATCTATTAGTTTATTAAGTGCTTCTTTTTCAGCCTTTATATCTACTGGAGATGTAACAGCTTCCTGAGCAAAGGAAGAACCTGCAAAAAGGAGGAGGGCAGCAATTGCTAATAATGGTCTCATGATACTTGATTTAGGGGGTTAAGCTAATAATGAGACGTATTGGGTGAGTATTTTGTTGACATTTAATAGTTTAGCCGTAAAAATGAATGCCGGATTAATTCTAATGCCGGATTAATTCTAATGCCGGATTGATTCTATTGTCTGATTGATTCTAATGCCGGAGCTATTCATTATCTCCCCGGGCGAAGAATTCCTGCAGGGAGGGCAGGGGGGATGTTAAGGCCTCGTCCAGTGTTCCGCGGAAGATCGCCTGTCCTTTCTCCAGGAAAACCACCCGGTCGGCCATGCGGCGTATGCTGTTTACTTCGTGGGTGACCATGATCACAGTCATTCCCAGCAGTTTCTGTAAATTCAGGATCAGGCGGTCGAGTTGTGAGAGCGTGACCGGATCGAGTCCGGCCCCCGGCTCATCGCAGAATAGCACCACGGGATCCATGACAATGGCCCGGGCCAGTGCAGCACGTTTAAGCATCCCGGCACTCAACTGAGAGGGAAGGGAGTGGTAGACATCCCCCAGGTTGACCAGTTGCAGTCGCAAACGGACAATGCGCTCGATCAGCTCCGCAGGGAGCCTGCTGTGCTGCTCCAGGGGCAAGCCGATATTCTCACCTACGGTCAGGGAATTCAGCAGGGCACCTTCCTGGTAGAGGACACCGATATCCTGGTAGAACTGCACTTCATCAGTCTCCTCAAGTTCCGAGGGGTTTCTGCCCAGTACCTCCACCTCCTTTCCGGCCGATGGGTAGATGCCCAGTAAATGCTTCAGCAGGGTGGTTTTTCCCGAACCGCTGCTTCCCAGGATGGCAGTGATCTCGCCCATCCGGGCCTCCATGGAAATATCACTCAGGATCTGCTTCCCGTCGATCAGGGAGTTCAGTCCGTTTACCTGGATGATCCGGTCCCCGGTTTTCCAATTGTATCTGGTGTTTATTGTTTCCATCAGTAAAAGAGTAAACCCATAACACTGTCTGCAAGTATGACCAGGGAGATGGACACCACCACCGCACTGGTGGTTACCTTCCCGACTGCCGAAGCGCCTTTCTCGGCCCTGAAGCCAAAGTAGCTTCCGGTGATCACAATCAGGTAGATGAAGACCAGGCTTTTCACCACCCCGAATACAATGTCTTTCAGGAGGAGCGATTGTTCCATCCGGTTCAGGAATACAACAGGAGAGATATCCAGGTAGCTGGCAGCAATGACCAGTCCCCCCAGGATCCCCATGACATCGGCCAGGATGGTCAGGAAGGGCATTGTGAGTATGCCTCCGTGCATTTTAGGAACCACCACGAAACGGACAGGGCGCAGACCCATGGTCTTCAGGGCATCGGTCTCCGAGGTCACATTCATGGTGGCTATCTCTGCCGCGATGGAGGAACCGGTACGGCCCGCGACCAGGATGGCGGTGATCAGGGGTCCCATCTCACTCATCATGGCAATGACGGTCAGATCCACAATATAGATATTAGCCCCCAGGGTCCTTAGCTGGGCGGCTGACTGGAGTGCCAGGACCAGGCCGATGATAAAGGACATGGCACCTACGATAAAAGCTGCCTTTACTCCCATCTGAATGGCCTGATTGACCACCTCGCCCTTCCTGTGGGAGCGTTTCCCGAACAGGTCGGTGAACGACCAGAAGGTAATGTCGGCTGCAAGCACCAGGTAGCTGGCCAGGTAATTCTTAAACACATGGGATACCTTTGATCCGATGTTTTCAAAAAAGCCCTTCTTCCCACTGGCAGGGGTCTGCGGGCTCCCCTGGGAGCTAAACAGCTCCAGTTTGCGCTGTATGGATTCGCTTTCTCCTTCGATGTGGACTTCAATGCCCCTGTTTGTCAGCTTCTCCCGGAGGTAATGCAGGGCGGTGATCCCCGCACTGTCTGCATCCTGCAGGGATCCCAGCATGATGGCCAGGTTCTTTTCGCCATAGGCCTGAAGCGCCCGGTCGGCATACTCCAGCAAACCGGGAGTTGTGGCAATGCTCAGGATGCCCCCGATGTGGAGGCGGTCGCCCTCAAGTTCATATGTGATGTGCTGCTGCTTCACTGCACGTCTTTTAATTCTGCAAACTGACTCCTGAAGAGGTCGTCAAAAGCCCTCAGTTCGGAAACCAGCATGTCGCTGATCGCGGCAGCAAACAGATTCAACTCCTTTTTTTCCAGGGATGTGGTCCGGTCAGCCCGGTGCTCCAGCAGGGTACTGCCGTCGGCATGACTCACCAGGCTGAATTCGATGTGAAGATGGGCCAGAAACTGGTTCTTACTTTCGATAAGTTCCAGCTGCCGGATGGTGGTCATAAAATGGTAATCGGGAATGGCCCTGCTGTACTGGCTCGATATACTTTCAAACATTCCTGCACCTTCGATGTAAGTCCGGATCACTTCCATGACAGCCACCGCAGGCCTGATGGCCCACTGGTGGTACCTGTAGTAGCTGATCTCGTGCGAATCGGACCGGTTCACGATCTGGGTCTTTTCATACAGGGGGCTGATCTCAACCTGGTCGATCTCAAGGCGGCCCGGGACCAGGCCCTGGTTCCCCCCGGCTTCTTCCTTCCGTTGGTTCTCCCCGGCTTCCTCCTTCCGGTGGTTCTCCCCGGCTTCCTCCTTCCGGTGGTTCTCCCCGGCTTCTTCCTTCCGGTCGTCCTCCCACTCAATGGTATAATGCCTGGTAATCACAGCTTTTTCTGACATGCAGCCCGATAAGAGGATCATCAGGCCAAGGGTAGGAAGCAGTATTGATTTCATGGGTAAGGTTTTAGATTATTTAAGTCGCTTGTCGGGGATGTCCTTGTCCCGCACGCCCCTTAAAAGGATGGAAGGATCTGAATTGATTTTGTTGGAGGTTTCCTCCAGGTTGGAGAGGGTGACCCTGAGCAGCTGCATGCTTTCGCTGAAATCACGACTGTTCAGGTCCAGTTCCTGGTCCATCTTGTACAGCAGCAAGCGGGTCTGCTCGGTCATATCGGCCAGGTTCTGGATCAGTATTTTCAGATCGGTTTCACTGATCTGCCTGGAGATCTCGTGGGCATGTCCCAGGATCTCCTGGATGGTATCGCCCTGGATCACCTGGTTGACACTTGCCAGGGCTTCGTTAAAGGTCAGGCTCGCCGTATCCAGCCGGCCCGCTATGATCCGGGCCGATTTTACGGTCTCATCGATGTCTGCACGGTTCATGGAGATCACCGAGTCCAGCATCCGGGTGGTTTCATTCAGCTGGGCGGCCAGCAGGTTGATGTTGTCGGCAGCCGAGCTGAACCGTTCCATGTTCTCCGGATCTGTGAATACCTGCAGGTTGTTGATCACCTTTTCGGTTTTCTCTGCAATCACATTGGCCCTTCCGGTGATCTCCTGGGTGGTGGAAGAGCCTGCCTGTATGTGTTCCCCGAGACTGAGGAAGCCGGCCTCATTGCTTCCGCCGCGAATCTCGATGGCCTTCAGGCCCGTAATTCCCATGGTGACAATATCGGCTCGGGTATCCTGCTTGATGGGGGTTCCCGGTTCCACGGCCAGCTCGACCACGATGGAATTGATATCCTGCGGATCGATTGAAATATCCGAGATGCTGCCGATCCTGATCCCCAGGTATTCCACCGGGCTTCCCACTTCCAGACCGCTGACCGAAACATCATTATATGTAATGTAATAGGTGTCAGATTTCTCGAACATCTGTCGGGCAGCAAAAAAAACGATCATGGAGACCAGCAGGAGGCTGGTGAAAAAGATGAAAACGCCCAATCTGATTCTCTGAGATCTTTTTTTCATAGCGTTTGGTTTGCGAGATTTTACTGAAATCAAGATCAAGTTAATGCAAATTTGTCTTTTTGTCCACAGGATCTTTTTGTGAATCTCCTGGATGGAGCTTCTCAGAGCAGGGAAACTTCGATCCGGAGCAGCTCGTCTGCTGCAAGTTCCACCGGCAGTCCCATTGCAAGCTCTTCCCCGCTGTACACCCTGCTGTCCCTGCTATTGCTTCCGGGCCTGAGCAGAGAGACTTCATAGCTGCGCTCCGGGCTCACGGTATACCACTCGGGGAACTGGTTGATCCGGGGCCAGTCCAGGGGCATGTTCAGGTAGAGCTCCGAGCGCGGCCTGTCAAAGACCAGGCGGCCTTCCCAATTGCGTTTCGCCCGAAGGGCTATATACAGGGTTTGATTCTCAGAGGCCTGATCTTCGGTGTCCAGACCTTCCAGATGAGCTCCCATCGTCAGGTCCTTCCTCCAGGGCTGCACATGGGTCCCCTGGCTCTTCCAGAGGCAATACATGATGGTGGTGCGGGCAAAATTCCCGTCGCCGTGCCAGCCCTCGACAATTCCCTGGTTTTGCCACTTCAGTGCATTACTCCGGTAGCTTGAATCCTGCAGCGACCACATGATCCGGGTCTCACTGTCCAGCCAGTCCTCCACGCCCGACACTTCCATATCTCCCGGGGCGGCTTCCCTGTTGTAGAGGTTCAGACAACCTTCAATGGCATCGGCAAAGCCATCGGCCGATCCGCTTTCCCAGTTGTAATCCCTGTATTTATGCAGATTGCTGAAGGCCAGGAGCAGGGCATCGCGGTAAGCCTCCGTCCCGTCGAGCAGGTAAACCGTGTAATAGCCATTGTAGTTGTAGCCCCAGTTGTCGCGCACCTTGTTTTCAAGGATCTCACCTGTCTTCGGATTCACCGATACATAGAAGAGCCCATCCGCGTTGCGGCCCACCTCCAGAATGCGGTCCAGCATCTCGTGTATGGCCTCCCGGTATTCCGTTTTCTTCTCCGGCAGGGCGAAATGCACGCTGGCATAAAGCTCGCAGAGTCCGGATACAATCTCACATCCATGATCGTTGAGGCGCAGGGCCTCAAAATCGCGGGTGGGATGCTGGTCCCCCAGCAGGTAATAGTCCCCCAGCCTGATGGCCCAGTCCAGGTACTTCTGCTCGCCGGTCATCCAGTAAAGCCTGGAGAGGACCTGCAACTGTTCCCCGTTGACCTCCACATTCAGAGAGGGAAGGGTCCCGAAGGCGGTCTCGATGGCTGCATGCGCCCATACATCGTCGATGATGCCAATCATGCGATCGGCCCAGGGAGAGGGCCCCAGGAACTCGGTGAGAGGCATCAGTCCGTCCTTCACATATTCCGAAGCCCCGAAAATAATCCGGTTCATATCCACCTCCTCATGTACAAAAGTCTGTTGAGAGAAGGACCAGGAGTCGGGCAGGTTTCCAATGCGGGAGCTGAGGGCGGTTTCCGTTTCCAGCATGCGGTGCATGGTCCCGTGAAAGAGGACCGAATCGGTGAGAGCTGCTACCAGCACCATGAAGGGGTAGTTGTCGGCCGCGGAGTTATGC
>Ga0180429_10003787_pt1 | contig 12219 bp, 6 predicted proteins | sample SS_ome_FD_132428 | JGI IMG/M metagenome (GOLD analysis project Ga0180429, IMG submission 132428) | Hypersaline lake sediment archaeal communities from the Salton Sea, California, USA - SS_1_S_1 metaG | ecosystem: Environmental > Aquatic > Non-marine Saline and Alkaline > Hypersaline > Sediment ... | reverse complement strand
GTGTGTCGCCGGGGCGGACGATGTAGGGTTCCGTGCGGATAGAGGGGGTCGCGATTATGTGGACCGTATCGGCGTTTTCGGCGTTGTGTTCCGGCTCGGGCGAAGGCTCCAGCGGCGAATCACCCGGCGGTCCGTCTTCTTCGACCGTCGCGGCAGCCGGAGCCTCCCGGTCGGGCTCACGGGTCGGAGACCGCACGAGGACAACCACTCCGACAACCACGATCGCTACGGCGAGCGCCGCAACGATGAGGCGCCGGATCCATGCGTTCACCCTAAAACCGCTCCCTAATTACCCGCGCGGCGAGAGCGATGCAGCGCGAGGGATAATCCCGTTCCCAGAAGTGCCACCACCGCGAAGAGCGCAAGCGCTGCGAGTGTACGGCGATCCGCCGACCCGTAGCGGTCGAGCGCGGCCCCTTCTTCCTGCGCCGACGCCTCACCGGGGGTAATCGCGCCGGTGGCGCCGGCGGTGGTGCCCGGAGGCGGTCCCGCTGTAACGGCGCTCTCGACGGGCGGATCGGCCGTTGCGTAGGCGTCGCGATCGTTGGCCGCGACGTTCTGATCGGCGGGTTCGGCAATGGCCGGAGCCACCACATCGACCGAGGCGGCGGTACTTCCGATAGTGCCGCGCGCGTCGGGAGTTCGTCCCCGTTCAGATTCGTGTGCGGTCCGTGCGGTTGGCAAAACTGCGACGGGCGCGGAGGGAGCGCCGGACCCTGTCGTTGGAGTCGAGGCGGCCCCGGTGGAGGTCGCCTCCGGTGGCTCATCCACGCCGGCGGGCGAGGATCCATCCCGGGATCGACGGGATCGGCTGGAGCCAAAGAGACCTCCGAGGAACGCCCCGGAGTCGTCGGTGTCCCCGTCGCCGATCGGCGATAGGCCCGTGGGAGTGGTGCGGGGGCTGGAGCCGGAGGTGGTGATAGAGGCGAGAGTTTGATTTGAACTTGTGACGGCGACGTCCATGTTTTCCGCGGTATCGATCGTAACTATAAACAGTTGTATTACGTCGGTGGTCGCGAGAGAAACCGATGAACCGGGGACCGAATTATTCACGAAGGCGTAGTTCACGAGTCCGGTCGCCCCGAATGTGGTTGAGTTTGCGCCGTCCACACCGGACGCAACGACCTTGATCACCTTTCGATCGGGAGCACCAATGTCGGCCTCGAGCGAAGCCCGGTCCGTATAGGTCGATTGGACGGTCGCGATCGTTGTTTGGGTCGAATCAACGTGAGCGGCGAGGATATAGTACGTCACCCAATCGGGTCCTTCCTGGTCCGCCGCTGCATGGTTCCACGTAATGAGGTCGTTCGCTATTCCCGTGTCCGCGTCGGTATATCCCACGGTATCTACGCCAACTAACATCGTATCCATGTCTGCCGTATCTTCGGCGGCGGGGGTGCCGGTGTTTCCGGCGACGTCGGTAAGCGTCACCGAGAGGGTGATCGTCCCGTCGCCGAGACCCGAGAGGTCGATGCCGGTCACCGTTTCGCTCGTGCCGGAGATCGTACCGGAACCGGTGACATCGCTGCCGCCGCCGGAGCTCGAGAAGCTGTAGTCGTAGCCGGCACCATCCTCGGCGGAACTGATCGTAAAGTCCACATCGTCTTCGTTGCCGCTATTGATCGGATCGGTATCGATTGTGACGCCGTAGCCCGACGGCGCCACAGTATCAACCACGATCGTGTCGGCGCCGGCGGCCCCGGTGGTGTCGTTGCCGTACTGATCGACGATGACCGCCCGGAAGGACAGGGTTGCCGCCTGAGCGTAGCCGTTGATCGCTTCCACCGTCGCTTCGTTGAGTGGGACAGTGGCATTATAGGCACCGCCGGAGAGATCGATCGTGTGGGCCGCGCCGACGTCGGCGTAGGCGGAGGCACCGCCCCGTGCCTGGATCTGTACCGATCCGCCGTGGAGGGGCGCGTTGTTCGGGATCGGGACGATCACATTGATTCCGGTGTTGGTTGAGTTCCAGTAGTCGGTTGCTCCGGTCACGACGGTACCGCCGGTGACGGTCACGGAATCGACTACGGGAGCGTCCGGGGCGGTCAGCGCCGCGTAGAAGGAGTCGCTGCCGGAGCCCGCCGCGGGGTTGCCCGCCTGATCGGCGATCGTGGCCTCAACAATCGCATCTCCCGTGGCAACTGCCTGCACGACGGGGACAACGTTTCCATCACCGTCGATCGTGCCGGTGAGAAGATCGCCGGAGATGCGGTTGGCGTTGGTGAGCACCACCGTATAGGTGGCGTTCACCTCACCCGCAACGGTGGCGGCGGTACCGCTGGTGTTGTCATCGATGTTGACCGTGTCCGGGATGATCGTCACCGTCGGGTTTGATGGCGCCGATGTGTCGACCTCCAGCGTATCTCCCGCGGTGCTGCCCTCGTCACTCGCGTTGCCCGTCCGGTCCGTAATGACCGCGCGGAAATAGAGCGTCGCACCCTGTGCGTATCCACCGTATCCTTCGATCTGGCCTTCCGTGAGGGGGACGCCGATCGATCCGCCGAGATCACCCGTGTCGATCGCTACCGGATCGCCGATATCCACGAAGGACCCGTCGGATGCATCGCATATCCGTACCTGAACCGAGCCGCCGTCGAGAGCGGGTTCGTTCGCGATATCCACGGTGACAGCGACACCGGTATTCGTACCGTTCCACCAGTCCGCACGGACGGTGCCGCCCGTGGCCGTCACCGCGGAAACGACCGGCGGATCGGGTTGCTCCAGGGCCGCAAAGGCCGTGTCGCTACCGGTGGTAGAAACGTTTCCTGCGGCATCGGTCAACGTCGCTTCCGTAGTTACTTCGCCGGTTGCGACGGCGGATATCGTCAACGACACCGATCCGCCGCCACCGATCGTACCGGCAAACGGACCCGGGTCGGAGTCGGAGGTTCGCACTGCATTGGTAAGGACGATCTCGTACTGCGTTCCGATCTCGCCGCTCACGGTCAGAGCGGTCCCGGTCGTATTCTGCGGGATATTGATCGTCGCGAGATCGATATCGACACCCGGCTCAAGAGGATCCTCCGTGTCTACAGTCAGGGTTGCTCCGCTCGCGGGGCCGGCCGTGGAGTTGCCCGCCGCATCGGTAAGAAGCGCCCGGAACGAGAGGGTATCGCCCTGGCCGTAGTTGTCGAGAGCGGTAATCTGGGCGGCCAAGAGGGTTATCGGAATAGCCGTGCCGATCTCACCCCCCTCGATCGACTCGCTGCTGCCGATGTCTGTGTAGCCGGACCCTCCGGTTGCGAGAGCCTGAATCTGCAGGCTGCCACCGTCGAGGGTCTGGTAATCGGCCGCGCCGTCGTTCGGTATCGTGGTCGTCACGGTAACGCCGGTGTTGTCCTCGTTCCACCATCCCGAAACCACCGGTGGCCCCACTGTAAGGACGCTGTCCGGCGACTGCGAGCTCGGTGCGGTGCGGTCGTACACGATACCGGTGACGGTCGGGCCGGAGGCGCCGCCATTACCGGCGGCGTCGGTGAAGTCGATGCGGTAGGGGATCGCGCCCTGCGGGTCGCCCGCGCCCATCGTGAAGACCGCGGTGTAGTCGGTCCCGTTATCGGTGATGCCGCCGCCGGACAGCGCGCGGGCGTCGCCGGTTCCCGGCCAGAGGGTGACCACCGGCGATCCCGTCGCCGCGTCGCGGTCTTCGTCCTCGGCGAAGTCGATCGTGAGCGTCTCTCCCTGGATCGCCCAGTCCGTGGGCGCCGAGTTGGAACTCGCAACGGAGGTGACGCTGATGGAGGCGTTGCCCTTGTAGAACCGCAGGTTGGTTCCGTCTCCATCGAGATCCACGTAGTCGTACTGGGTAGCATCGTTGCCCACGTCGTCGGTGGCGTCGATCGTGAACGCCGCTACCGGCTCGCCGCCTTGGTCGGTGGGCGTGTCCGCGCCGGCAATCGTGTAGGTCGCCCGCCACACGCCGCTGTTCTCGTCGCCGCTCTGCTGTGTCGGGGTGACGCCGTGACCAAGGATCGTCACCACGGGATCGCTCGAGACACCGGCCTGCGCGTCGGTGAGCGTAAACTCGAGGGTCACCCCGTCGCCCACCATGGCGTACCCCGGCAGACCGTTGCCGGAGACGATCGTCACATTGGAGACGGCCGGGGCAGTTGTGTCGTTGACGATCGTCGTGGCGGTGGATCGTGGCGAGCCCGGGAGCTCGTCGTCGATCAGTTCGATATTCATATTGACCGTTTCGCCGTAGTTTCCGTCAAAAAACTCCTCGTCGGCGGTCTCCGTCGATGCCGGATCGAGGGTGATCGTGTATACCCAGCTCGGATCGGTATTGCCGGGAAGCGTGATGAACTCCCAGTCGTTGGCGGTGTCCACGGTAAGCGAGACAAGGTTTGTGGTATCGCTGTTGAACCAGTAGCCGATCGTCGTGATCCGGTCTTTTTCCGCCTCGCTGAACGCTTCGATCTGGATATCGATCGGACTTTGTACGGAAGCCGTGCTGGAGTAGTAGAGGCCGTCGGGATTGATAACGACCTCGCCGCCGGGAGCCTCCAGGCCAAAGACGCTGTAGATGTAGGCGTTGGTATTCTCATTGCGGTCGGTTGCCTCGAGCTGAAACTCCAGACGGTCCGCCGGGTCCACGCCGCTGATGCGGGGGATCGTGATCTCCACCGTGCCGTCGGTCGTGTTGTATCGAAAGTAGCCGCGGTTGCCGGTTCCTCCGGTTCCGATGTTCTCCACCTGGTACCAGCCGTCCGCGTCGGGGGTGGCGGTAAAATCGATCTCCGCGCTCCAGCTGCCGCGCCGCCAGGAGAGGGCGGTGATGTTGTCGGTGTTTTCGATGTCCAGGGCGGAGTTGGTGAGGGTACCGCGGATACCGAGCGGCCCGAGGACGGTAAAGGATGTCGCCCCGGGAGGGTCGAATATCTCGAAATCGGTAAACGCGGGACCTTCCGTCCTGATCATCGAGACGGTCTGCATCGCCACGTTGGAGTTGGCGTCCTGGGCGGTAATAGTGAGCGTGATCGATCGCGAGGTAAGGTCCGCGGTGTCTACCGTGAGCGAAAACTCACCGGATACCGGATCAAAGGTGATCGAGTCGGTGCTCCCGTCGGCGGCCCATCCTGCGGAGACGGAGGTGTTGGCGATCTCGAAGGTGATCTCCGTTACGTCGCCAAGGCCGTCGCCGTCGGTCAGCGAGGAGTCATGAACGGTTCCGGTGACGGTAATGGACGCCTGGTACTCATCGTCATTTGCCGGGGACACGATCTGAATCGTCGGCGTGATTCGATCATCCACCGTTTCAACGATCTCTTGTGTAAATGACTGGGGGCAGCTTGTGAGAACGAGCGAACCAGAGATCACCAACGAGACGACGGCAATTCGGCTTATCAGGGTGCGGAGTTTCATATCAACTCCCTTCGCCCCGGGGTTGCGCGGTCCCGCGGGCGCCAAGATAGCGATACTCCGAGGCGAGGATCGGGTCGCGATCCTCCAGTCGGAGAAAATAATCCTGGGCGCGGTCGTAGCTGCCGAGGTCGTAGTAGGCACGGCTGATGCTCAGCAGGATCTGCGGATAGCTGCGGCTCCGCTCCCGCCTGTTATCGATGAGGCTTTGTTCCGCCCGGTGAAACTGGCGGAGCGCGTTCTGCGGTTCTTCCTGAAGGAGATAGACGTTGCCCAGGTTGATCTGGGCGGGGAGAAAGTTGCGATCCAGCGCGAGGGCGGTGTTGAACGCGCGTTCCGCCACGCCGAAGCGCCGAAAATCCGCCGCGACGATACCGAGCTGGTTGAAATCGCGGGCGCTCTCGGAACTCTGGGCGGCTCGCTCATACTGGATCAACAGGAGGTCCACGAGCTCGTCGAGGCCGCTGGAGAAGTTGCGCGCGATCGTCGCGCGATCGCCGTAAGGAAGGGGGACGTCGCTGTAACGAAGCGCCACCGGACGGTACACCTGCTGCGCCTGACGCACGAGCAGGTGCTCCCGTACCTCCGGGTTGGCGTCGTACTGGTGCCACTCATTGGCGCCTTCCCGCCAGGCCTCGATAAAGGTCGCCTGTCCCACCAGTGTGATCTCCACCGGCACCCAGACAGTTCCCTCGATATCGAGGGTCATTCGCTCATCCGGGTGAACCAGCGTCCTGCTATCTATCGGGACGCCCGTGTTGATCATCGCGTAGATATGCCCCGGCGTGGCGATAAAACCGGTTTCCACGGCGGAGCTCTCCAGGAGAGATGTGTACAGAATCGTCAGGTCGTCGCATTCTCCGGCGGCGCGCTGCAGCGTCTGCCGGGGGAGGCTGATCGAATCCACGATCTGCGGGTCCGCCTGGGCCTCGTCAAAGGGCACCACCGGATCGCGCTGGTAGATGATGCCGGTCTCCTTGAGCGCGTAATAGAGAATCATCGCGGTCTGGAGCGGCTCCGGGAGCGCGCCTACCGTGACCTCCCGCGTGGCCTGCCGGGCAAAACTGGTGAAGTTCTGGATGTTGGAGTCCGCCGGTGTCACCATGGCGGCGGCCTTGCGCGTGTCATCCCAGGTAAGGGCCCGCAGATCGTACATGTCGTAGTCCACAGCGGCGCGCTGCTGAACACCCTTGGTGCGGAAGGTGTAGTCCACGATCACTTCGCCGGAGAGCGGCGTGATACCCTCGGTGGTAAACACGTTGGTGTTGAACGCGGCGGGGAGATCCACCTCCACGGACTCCCCCGGGGCGAGCCGCTCGAACGTCGCCGCCGGTGTGGGGGTATCCATGTATCCATCCTGGTAGAAGCTAACCGCCACGTCGGTAATCTCCACGTCCTCCTGGTTAGTGAGGCGTGCGTGACCGATGGGGTGACGGACGTAGTAACTCTGCATCGCGGGAAAAACGTCGTCGATGGAGAGCTCGTCAAAGCGGATGCTCCGGATGATGCCGCCTTCCGCATCGGGGTCCACGCCGAAGCGGTAGTTGACGGAGATCCCCAGGTTGAAGGACAGGCCGTCGTATCGGTCGAGCTCGCCCACCGCGTAGGCGTACTGCAGCGCCGGCCGGAACTCGATCCCCAGGTGGTAGTTCGGGTTCATGCTCACGCGACCGGCCACCTCGCCGATGAGGTATCGTTCGCCCACGCTTCCGCTCTCGAGAAGGTCCTGGAAGATCGACTGTCCAAAACCGACACCGATGTCTCCCCCCGCCTCGAACTGCTGCGCAAATCGTTCGGTATATCCGCCTCCCACGACACCGTAGTACCGAAGGTGGTTCCAGCGTCCGTCGGGGCGGTCGTTCTCGAGATCGTCCGGGTCCTCCACGGTGAACGCCTCGAGTCCGAGGCGGGCGTAGGGTTGAATCCGGGGATGCCCGGGTAGCGGCAGTCGCCCGTACGCGGCGGCACCGACGCCGGTTACATCCTGACCGTTGTCGTAGATCGGCGAAAGGTTGCGGAGCTCCACGCCCACGCCCAGGGGATACTGGTAATACAGGTTGTAGTCCACCGATTCCTGGGCGGGTACCGCCGTGGCGACGGCAAGCATGGCGAATAAACCGATTCCGAGAGTCCTGTCGCGCCTTCGAGAAACACCGGGTTCGCTCATACCTTTTTTACTCTGAAGTACAGTCTATCCCGCTTTTAGGGAGAACGAAACGAAACACCACCAAATAGCCGAATATTGTTTCGTGTGTTCACAGAATGGAGAACGAAAATATACGATATCGTAATTGATCGTCGTTAGTGGTACGGATGAACCGGTACAAGCGATACCGCGGCGTCGTCAAAGAAAACGGTGGCACTTCCCGTGGTTCCGACGGGATTCCCGTCGATATCGATCGCTTGAATATGGTCTGTATAGTTGCCGATACCCCAGGTGGTTTGCTCGGAAAGTTCCGTGATCACGTTATCGGCGCGGAGAATCTGTACTCCGTTTTGCCAGATCGTGATCGAACCGGTGCGAATTCTGCTTTTGACAAACCGCGCTTCGAGGTGAAACCACTCGCCGATCGGGACCTCGATCGGGTCGGTCTGTTCCCAGGTCGTATTCTCGTGCTCGTCCGACGACGGGTCCGGATAGTGCTTGGTATCGAGGTAGAACTCCATGCGGCGGGTCTCATCGTTCCACCAGAGATTGAGCACCGCCACGGGCTGACTCCCGGCATCGTTGTCGGACTTGAATTGGAAGATGTTCCACCAGCCCCCGTCGCCGGTATCCCAGGGTTCGAATTTACGGGGATCGTATCGTTCCGGGAGATAGGCCCAGACCGAATAATACGCCTCCCGTGGGAAGTAGTCGCCGTCCTCGTTCCAGGGAGCGTTGGTCCAGCGCATCAGTCGGACCGCTCGGGTACCGTTCTCCGCGCGTATCGCTCCGGTGATCGATGCTGAAACGGCGAAATCGCCGGTGTGGACGATATCGGTCCGAAGATCCGCGTGCGCTTCCGTGGAGGACCCGGTGTTGAACACTCCGCCGCCGGCATAATAGGTATCGGTACCGGCGTCCTCCCAATCGGAGAGATCCCCCTCCTCGTGATCCGCGATCCAGATAATCGACGCGCGGACCGATGCGGGGAGATCGATAAACCATGTGTCCGGTCGTATCACGGCCGCGGGCCACTCGTGTTCGTCGGCCGGTGTGCCCGTACTGGCGCACCCGATAATCGCGGCCCCGAAGAGAATGAGCGTCGTCATGCGTCCAAGGTTCGGCACACTGTACATTCTTATCGATTCGTCAGTGGTTTTCCACAGTCTCGGCGTCGTCATTATCGAGCAGTTCGATCGTCAATCGCGCGCGGCGACGCATGCCCACCTCGGGGACAAACTGCGCGAGCAGGTCGCCGAACTGGTTGTCATCGTCGCGAAATCCGATATGTGCGAACGTTTCGCCCCCCATCTCTTCGAGCTCGTGAAAAATCTCACCTTCGATCTGCATGCGGGAAGTATAGCAGCGCGGGATCGTGGTATACAGGTCTCCAATGAGAACCGAGGAGATCCGCCTGATCATCATCACCGTTCCGCCCGACGACCTGTGCGCGGAGATCGACGCGTTTCGGCGCGAGATCGCTCCGATCGGAGACAGCTATGAGGCGCTGACCTACCCGCCGCATATCACGCTGCGAACGGGGGCGATCGTTCCCGTGGAGGCGCTCGAGGACTACGGCGAGCGGTTGGAGCGCCACCTCGCCGACCGGCGGCCATTCCCGATAGCTACGGCGTCGCTCGAGCAGAGCAGCTACACCGCCGACGGGCAAATCCGCCACTTTGTGGGCTACGGAATCCGCCGGTCCGAGGAGCTGCTCGCCCTCAACCGACGGCTCCTGAGGTTTCGCGACTGGATCAAAAGCGATCGTACCGATTTCCACCCGCACCTGACGGCGGCGTTTCATGACCTCGACGGCGCCGGCGCCACCCGTGTTGACCGATGGATCAAAGCCAACCCCGAGCGGGTTCCCGCCGGTTTCGCCTGGACCTGCGACAACGTGGGTCTCTGGCGACGCGGCAATGAGAGATGGGAGCCGCTGCGGGTGATCCGTTTCTAACACAATCCTAACATACCTAACGGATTTCTCATAAAACATGACGATTTCGCCCCGGTCTGCTATACTTTTAGCGGGAGGACGGGCGATGCGCCGGGGTTTTGCGCAATTTTTCGGTACTTTTGTCTCGGCGACGATCATAGGAGTCGTTGCAACCGCTGCCCCCGGCTTTCTAGCGGCCCAGCCGATCGCGGGCGCCGGGACCGAACTGGTCGACCTGATCCGCGCCAACACCCACTACCGCGAACTCCTCGACGAGGACGCCCTGGAGCTCTCCGTGCTCCGCGGGATCGTGGACGCCCTGAACGATCCCTATGCGGTAGTGGTGGATACCCGCACCGCCGGTCCGGCGGGCCCTGATGGCGCCTACACCGAGGACGCCGCCGGCGCCGAATCCACGGACCTCGGCATCCTCCTCTCCTCGGACCGGTACGGCCGAATCATCGTACAGTCGGTCCTCCCGGGCTCGCCGGCGGCTCGCGCCGATCTTCGGTCGGGGGAGCGCATGCTCCGGGCGGGCGGCGTCAACCTGGCGGGCCTCAGCGTCTGGGAGACGATGCCCCTTTTCTCCGTTCCGGCGGGGACGGAGGTCGCTCTGGTGCGGGAAGCGCCGGACGGGGCGATTCGCCGGTCGGTTCTCACCGCGGAGGCCTGGGAGGCGCGGACGGTGGAGCTGCGGATCGGCAACGCCGTGTTTGAGGGCTGGCGCGACGATCCGGCGGGGCCGGTCGCCTGGCTGCGGGTGCACGCCTTTCTCGACTCCACTCCCGAGGAATGGAACGCCGCGATCGCCCGGATCCACGGGGCGCCCGGGGTGCGGCGGATCGTGCTGGACCTGCGCGACAACGGTGGCGGGAGCAACGCCTGCATCCCGCTGATTGGTGATTTTCTGATGGGGGGTGACGCGATTGTGCGCTTTGAGCGCCTCCTGGGCGATCGCGGCGCGTCGGAGGTGGTGCGAAACCTGCGCGCCCCGCGGAGCCGCCTCATCGCGTACCCGGCGGTGGTGCTGGTAAACGGGAGGACCGCCTCGCTGGCGGAGATCGCCGCGCTGGCCCTCCGGGACAACCGGGCGGTACCGGTCGTCGGGGAGGCCACCTACGGTAAGGGCACCACCCAGACCTGGGTGAGGGTGGGCGATCACTACGCAGTGCACCTTACCGTTGGGCGGTGGTTTGGGCCGTCGGGGACGTCCGTCGACGGCGTTGGTATCGCCCCGGACCGCGTCATCGCCGACGACGAGCGGACCCGATACACCGACGAGCAACTCGCCGGTGCGGTTCGGTTTCTGATGGCGCGGTAGGCGCCGCGCCCGTACGAAACGGCGCCCTTACGGGACGCGCCGGATCGCGCCCACGTCGGCACTCTCCGCGAAGTACGCGTAACTCCTGAGCGCCGCCGACACTTCCCGCTCCCGTTCGATACTCGGTGTCCAGGCCGCGTCACCCCGCGCTTCTTCGGCCTCCCGGCGTCGGGTCAGTTCCGCCTGATCCACCAGCAGCCCGATCGAGCGGGCGGGGATGTCGATCCTGATGCGGTCACCGTCCCTGACCAGGGCGATGATTCCACCCGCGGCGGCCTCCGGGGAGGCGTGGCCGATGGAGAGACCGCTGGTACCGCCTGAGAAACGACCGTCCGTCAGGAGGGCGCAGGCTTTGTCGAGTTTGCGCGCCTTAAGGTAGCTCGTGGGGTAGAGCATCTCCTGCATGCCCGGCCCGCCCCGAGGGCCCTCGTAGCGGATGATCACCACGTCGCCTTCTTTTACGCTGCCGTCCAGGATTCCCTCCACCGAGGCCTCCTGCGACTCAAAGACGCGGGCCGTGCCCTCAAAGGTGAGGATCGACGGGTCGACGCCGGCGGTCTTGACGATGCATCCGCGCTCCGCCAGGTTGCCGTAGAGCACCGCCAGACCGCCCTCGGCGTAGTAGGCGTGCTCCGCGTCGCGGATGCAGCCGGTGGCGCGGTCCGTATCGAGGGAGGTGAACTGGTTGCTCTGGGAACCCATGGTGAGATTGCGACGACCGTTGCCGGGGGCCGCGCCGTACAGAAGACGCGCGTCCTCGCTCGCGCCGGGACGCATAATGTCGTAGCGGTCCAGCGCTGCGCCGAGGGTACCGCCCTCGATTCGACCGGTATCACCGGCGATGAGTCCGATCCGGTCGAGCTCACCCATGATCCCGAGGATGCCGCCGGCGCGGTTGACGTCCTGCACGTGAAACTGCGAGGAGGGCGCCACCTTGCAGAGGTTGGGGGTTTTTCGCGAGAGGCGATCGATGTCCTGCATCGTAAAATCAACCCCCGCCGCCTGCGCCACCGCCAGGATGTGGAGGACCGTGTTGGTACTGCCGCCCATGGCGATGTCCAGGGTCATGGCGTTCTCAAAGGCGGCCTTGGTGGCGATCGACCGGGGTAGGACGCTCTCGTCGCCCCGTTCGTAGTAGGCCGTTGCCATCGCCACGATCCGTTCCGCCGCGGTATCAAACATGGCCGCGCGCTTCTCGTGGGTGGCTACAACCGTGCCGTTTCCCGGAAGCGCCAGGCCCAGCGCCTCGTTGAGGCAGTTCATCGAGTTGGCGGTGAACATGCCGGAGCAGGAGCCGCAGGTGGGGCACGCGGCGATCTCCACTTCCCGGAGCTTCTCGTCGCTCACGGAGTCGTCCGCAGCCATCACCATCGCGTCGATCAGGTCGTAGTGGCGACCGTGGGCGCTGCCCGCCTCCATAGGTCCGCCCGAAACGAAGATCGTCGGGATGTTGAG
>Ga0180429_10003786_pt1 | contig 12220 bp, 12 predicted proteins | sample SS_ome_FD_132428 | JGI IMG/M metagenome (GOLD analysis project Ga0180429, IMG submission 132428) | Hypersaline lake sediment archaeal communities from the Salton Sea, California, USA - SS_1_S_1 metaG | ecosystem: Environmental > Aquatic > Non-marine Saline and Alkaline > Hypersaline > Sediment ... | reverse complement strand
GAAGTGGGCCGAGACGGTGAGTGGGTGCAGGCCGGTGAGCACCGTGATTCCACCGAGGACGGCCTGTGCGACCGTGCCCACGAGTGGGACGAAGGCCATCACGGTGAGGATGCGACGCGGTGGCAGACCTTGACGTCGTCGTCGGCTGCGATCCACGAGAGCTGCCACGATGGCGGCGATAGCGGCTACCGCCAGCACGAAAGTGAGGAGTCGGTTGCCGAATTCGATGTACTTGTGCCAGGACTCCGCTTGGCGCTCGGTGGGGATGTAGGACCCTTCAGCGCACTGTGGCCAGGTAGGACATCCAAGACCGCTGCCGGTGATGCGGACTACCGCTCCGGTCAGGATGATCCCGGATTGCACGACCAGATTGGCTATGTAGACACCGCGTATCCAGCGCGGTGATCTTCCCGATTCCTGTCGGAAGTCTCCGGCGGGCGCGGGGGAGGTGATCGAAGCGGTCACATCTGCACTGTAACCGCAGTGGGCGTGGAGGGCAGGTCAACCTGATGCGTGCGGATCGAGTGTGGTCAACGCCACCGGAAGGATCGCATAGCCACGACTGTCCCCAGGGCACCCCAAGCGATCAGCGTCCCCGCCGCGAGGGGACTCGAACCGCTCGCCGCCTGCACCACCGCACCTGGAGGTAGCCATTCCACTAGGGCTCCGAAGGGCAAGTTCGCAGCGGGGATGAGCACACCCCCGAACAAGATCGCCAGGACGAATATCGCGTTCGCCACTGCCAAAACCCCCTCGGACCTCAGTGTGCCGCCTAGGACGAAGGCCCATGGAACGACGGCGCACAGGCCCAGAATTGAGCCGATCGCCAGCCAGACCCATGAAGGCGACTCATCGGTCGCCTGCTGGCTAGCGCCGCTGAGGATCCAAACGCCGACGACGATTACGAGAGACAACAATGCAGTGAGCGCAATGGCGGCGAACGTGCCGGCGATGATTGCCGATCGGGGCAGGGGAGTGGTGCCCAAAAACGCGTAGCTGCCGTATCGCCGTTCGAAGGCGATCGTGATCGCAGGTGATGTGAATCCCGAACCCAGCACGATCAAGGCGGCGACGACGGCGAGAACGGGGCCGTCGGACACCAGAAAATCTGTTCGGGTCAGTACGAGCACGGCGATCACAGGTATCCCGACGACGAGGAGTAGCTGCTCTCCGTTGCGCCACGTGGTGCGCAGGGACCAGCGTGCATGGGTGATGCTCATGGACCACCACGACCGCGTGCTTGCCGAGGCCGAAGTATCGGTCATGTGACCCGCCCTCCGATCGCATCGCGGATCACCGAACCGAGATCGGCGATAGACACCTCCGGCGGTACACCGTGTTGGGCGCACCAGGAGGTCAGGGTTGCGACCGTTCCGGGATCGATGTCACCTGGCACTTGCACTCGGTACAAGCCGGGCGTGATCTCCATGCAGGTCGATCCGATTGGCAGGGCGTCGAGCAGGGCGTCGACGTCCAGATGCGAAGGTGCGCGTAACTCGATGCGATCGCGCGGGCGAAGTTCGTCCGGAGTACCGCGCAGCACCACGGACCCTGCTCGCATCACAACGACGAAGTCCGCGAGGGCACTCACGTCTTCGATCAGGTGTGTCGACAAGACGATCGCCGACCCGGCAGTGCGCTGCGCATCCAGCACCTCATGCATCCGGGCCCGCCCGACGGGATCGAGCGCGGTTGTGGGCTCATCGAGCATCATCGCGGTCGGATTGCCGATCATCGCCGCCGCCCACGCGACCCTCTTGGCCTGGCCACCGGACAGTCGACGGATGGGGGTGCGAGCGCAATCGTCTATCTCCACCGATGCCATTACCTCGGCGACATTCCGAGGGTGCGGGTACAGCCGAGCAATGTATGCGAGGAACTCTGCGGGTCGGGCGCTGCCCGGTAGCCCACCGTCTTGCAGCATGACGCCGAGTTCCTGACGGTTGGCCGGTGCGCCGGGCGCACGCCCCAGTACCGCCAAGTCCCCGGACGTAAGCCGTCGCAGCCCGCTCGCGGTTTCCAGCAAAGTGGTCTTGCCGGCGCCGTTGGCCCCCAGCACGCAGGTGATCCCGGCACCGGGGACCTCCAGGTTCACTGCATCCAGAGCGGTCACCGCAGGGCTGCCTCCCGCGCTATAGCGGACGGTGGCTCTGCGAGCCTGCAGGAGTGGGGGGCGGGACGACCGTTCGGACACCGCGCGAGTCTAGGTCGCGGGGTCCGATTTGCACCGCTGTCGATTTACGCAACAATAGTGTTGTGAAATTCCCGACCGATGCCGCGGAGCGGGTCGCCCGCGCCCTGGCCGCGCGTGGGCCCTCCACCGCCGCAGCCCTTGCCGGGGAACTCGGCACGTCCGCGACCGCGGTGCGTCGACCGTTGCGCGCGCTGCAGGAGGCGAACTTGGTGCAAGCCTTGGATCGGGCCCCTTATGGACCGGGGCCTCGTCGTGGCCGGGGTCGCCCCAGCGCGGTCTTCACACTCACCGACGCAGGGCGGGCGGCGTGCGATCAGGCCTACGACGCCCTTTCACTGGAGGCGCTGCGCTTCATCGCCGAACGAGACGGCCGAGAGGCGGTAGCGGCCTTCGCGGCACAGCGTGCGCGCCGCGTAGTCGGCACCAATGACGTGGGAAATATCGACGCCGTAGCCCGGCGCTTGACCGAGCAAGGCTTCGCAGCAACGGTCGAGCCGCTCGCCCAAGAGGGAGCACAGTTGTGTCAGCACCACTGTCCCGTCGTGGAAGCCGCAGCGGAGTTCCCGGAATTGTGCGAAGCCGAAACCCAGGCGCTGAGTGCGGTGCTGGGCACGCATGTCACGAGGTTGGCCACATTGGCCCACGGTGACGGAATCTGTACGACCCTCGTCCCCGAGGTGGCAGGCAGTACGCAGATAACCCCGAAAAGGAAGGTGAAGGCATGAGCACGACAGCCGACGAGCAGGCAGCGACTATCGCCGAACTCGGGAATTACGAGTACGGATGGCATGACGCGGATGCCGCCGGTGCCACCGCGCGTCGCGGCCTGAACGAGGATGTCGTGCGCGATATCTCTTCGCGCAAGGGTGAGCCGCAGTGGATGTTGGATCTTCGCTTGAAGGGTCTACGCCTTTTCGACAAGAAGCCGATGCCGACCTGGGGATCGGATCTGGGCGGCATCGATTTCGACAACATCAAGTACTTCGTGAAATCGACCGAGAAGCAGGCGACCAGTTGGGACGAGCTTCCCGAGGACATCAAGAACACGTACGACAGACTCGGCATCCCGGAGGCCGAGAAGCAGCGGTTGATCGCCGGTGTCGCCGCGCAGTACGAGTCAGAAGTCGTCTACCACAAGATCCGCGAGGACCTCGAGGAGCAGGGTGTCCTTTTCCTGGACACCGATACTGCGCTGCGCGAGCACGAGGAGATCTTCCGCGAGTACTTCGGCTCGGTCATCCCCGTTGGTGACAACAAATTCGCGGCGTTGAACACCGCCGTATGGTCTGGTGGCTCGTTCATCTATGTTCCCAAGGGTGTGCACGTCGAGATCCCACTGCAGGCGTACTTCCGGATTAACACCGAGAACATGGGGCAGTTCGAGCGGACTTTGATCATCGTCGACGAAGACGCCTACGTGCACTACGTCGAGGGTTGCACCGCACCGATTTACTCCTCGGATTCGCTGCATTCGGCGGTGGTGGAGATCATCGTCAAGAAGGGTGCCCGCTGCCGCTACACGACGATTCAGAACTGGTCCACGAATGTCTACAACCTGGTAACCAAGCGCGCCATCGCGCATGAGGGCGCCACCATGGAGTGGGTTGATGGCAATCTCGGATCCAAGGTCACCATGAAGTACCCGGCCGTGTGGTTGACGGGCGAACACGCGAGGGGCGAGACCCTCTCGGTGGCGTTCGCCGGGGAAAAGCAGCACCAGGATGCGGGGGCCAAGATGGTACATGCGGCTCCGTACACGTCCTCGTCCATTATCTCCAAGTCCGTAGCGCGCGGCGGTGGCCGCACCTCCTATCGCGGCCTGGTGCAGGTGCATGAGGGTGCGCACCATTCCAAGAGCACGGTCAAATGCGATGCGTTGCTCGTCGATGACATCTCCCGATCAGACACCTATCCATACGTGGACGTTCGCGAAGACGATGTCGCGATGGGCCACGAGGCCACCGTGTCGAAGGTGAGTGAGGAACAGCTGTTCTACCTGATGTCGCGCGGCCTAGATGAGGACGAAGCGATGGCCATGATCGTGCGCGGGTTCATCGAGCCCATCGCGCGCGAACTACCGATGGAGTACGCCCTGGAACTGAACCGGCTGATCGAGCTGCAAATGGAAGGGGCAGTGGGTTGAGCAACGCCACCGCTACAACACCGCGTTCAGACCTCGCACCCCGGATCGCGTCCAATGATCCTGCCGACCATTCCGTGCCGCAGGGGCGCGAGGAGGAGTGGCGCTTCACGCCGCTGGCGGCGATCGAGGACTTCTTCGAGTTAGGCGAGTCCTGGGGCTCGGTGATAGCTCCCGATGGAGAATTCGTCACGACCATGTCCGCGGCGAGCGCCGACCTGTTGGCGTGGGAAGGGGTCGATCGTCCGTCGGCCTTGGTACACAGCGGGGCCGAGCAGATCGTCTCCATCGACATCCCAGCCGAGAACGAGGTCGATGGGGTGATCGTGGTCGATCTCGCAGGGCAGCAGGCATCGAATTACGCCCGGATCGACATCCGAGCGGGTGCCTTCTCACGTGCCACGGTGGTGCTGAGGCATGACATGACTAGCGACGTCAACGGGGTAATCGTCACCGACATCGCTGATCAAGCGAATTTGACGGTGCTGAATATCCACGACGGTCCGCGCAACAGTAGGCACCTTTGGCACTGGCATTCCACCGTTGGTCGGGATGCATCATTACTCGGCCTGTCGATCACCCTGGGTGGATCGTTCGTCCGGATGCAACCAAGCGTGCGCTACGCCGGCCCCGGTGGCTCGGTCGAGATGCTTGGAGCGTTCTTGGCAACCGACGCCCAGTTCCAGGAGTTCCGGATATTCATCGATCACAACGAGCCACACTGCACAAGCAACGTCGTCTACAAGGGTGCGTTGTCTGGGAAGAGTGCTCATACCGTGTGGATCGGGGATGTGCTTGTGCGCCGGGAAGCAGTCGGCATCGAGACCTACGAGCTGAACCGGAACCTCCTGCTCGGCGATGGACCCCGCGCGGATTCGGTTCCCAACCTGGAGTTGGAGACCGGAGATGTTGTCGGGGCCGGCCATGCCAGTGCAACCGGACGCTTCGACGATGAGCAACTGTTCTACTTGCAATCGCGGGGAATCCCCGAGGTGCTGGCGCGGCAGTTGGTGGTTCGCGGGTTCTTCGTCGAAGTTCTGGACAAGGTTGCCAACGAGGAGCTGCGCGCAGATGTCCTACGCCGCATCGAGGAGCGGATCGGGATGGACGTCCTCGACGCTCAGCTCGGCCGCGGCTCGGAGGAATCGGCATGAGTGAGGCTCGGTTCACGGACGTGGGAATCGTCGGTGATCTTCCGATGGACTCGGCAATGAAGGTGAGCGTCGACGGACAGGACATTGCCGTCGTGCGATGCGACGAGGGTGTCTTCGCGATCGGGAACCGATGCTCGCACGCTGATGTCGACCTGTCCGAGGGCGAGGTCGAGGGTTGCGCGTTGGAATGCTGGTTGCACGGCTCGCAATTCGATCTGCGTACCGGCAAACCGCTATCGCTGCCGGCTCTCGAGCCGGTTCCCACTTTCGAAGTGCGGCTCGAAGGTGACGGCGACGATGCCCGAATCCTGATTAACCCGACACCCCACCTAGCCACTGACTGACATTCGAACCGAACTGGAGTAACGATGAGCACATTGGAGATCAAGGACCTGCATGCGAGCGTCATAACGGATGCAGGGGAGACCCCCATCCTGCGTGGCGTGGACCTCACCGTGGAATCCGGCCGGATTCAGGCGGTGATGGGGCCTAACGGCAGCGGTAAGTCGACGCTCGCGTACGTCATTGCCGGTCACCCCAAGTACCAGGTCACCAGTGGTTCGATCACGCTGGACGGCGAGGACGTCCTCGATATGAGCGTGGATGAGCGCGCCCGCGCTGGACTCTTCCTCGCGATGCAATACCCGGTCGAGGTTCCGGGCGTATCGGTTTCGAATTTCCTGCGCACTTCGGCTACAGCCGTGCGTGGCGAGGCGCCCAAGCTGCGAACGTGGATCGGCGAAGTCAAGGACGCAATGGGTAAGTTGCAGATGGATCCGGCCTTCGCCGAGCGCAACGTGAACGAGGGATTTTCCGGTGGTGAGAAGAAGCGACACGAGATCTTGCAGATGTCCTTGCTGAAGCCGAAGATCGCCATCCTCGACGAGACCGATTCCGGACTCGATGTGGATGCGCTGCGCGTAGTCTCCGAGGGGGTCAATCGATTCCGTGAGGATTCTGACGCCGGCATCTTGCTGATCACGCACTACACACGGATCCTGCGATACATAAAGCCCGATGTGGTGAACGTCTTCGCCGGTGGGCGCATCGTCGAGTCCGGTGGTCCGGAGTTGGCTGAGGCGCTGGAATCAGAAGGTTACGAGCGCTTCACGGACATGGCGAAGGCCTAGGTCATGTCCGCTGCACTCGATGTTCCGCGGATCCGCAAGGACTTTCCGATCCTTTCGCGGACAGTCCGCGGTGACCGGCCCTTGGTCTACCTGGACAGTGCTGCTACCAGCCAGAAGCCGACCGCTGTCCTCGATGCCGAGCGCGAGTTCTACGAGACAAGTAACGCTGCGGTGCATCGCGGGGCACACCAGCTTGCGGAAGAGGCGACCGATGCCTACGAAGGAGCGCGGGAGGCTATAGCCGGCTTCGTCAACGCCCGTAGTCGGGACATCGTCTTCACCAAGAATGCCACTGAAGGCCTGAATCTGGCGGCATACGCCTTCAGCAACGCCACGGCTAAGGCTCAGCACGGCGGTGATGTGGACCCACGATTCGTGTTAAAGCCTGGAGACAGCGTCGTCGTCACCGAGATGGAGCACCACGCCAACCTCATTCCCTGGCAAGAACTGTGCGCGAAGACCGGCGCCACCTTGCGTTGGATCGGGGTTACCGATGACGGCCGGCTGCGGCGGGAGGACTTCGCGCTGATCGACCACACAACGAAGGTCGTCTCCGTCGTCCATCAATCGAACATCCTGGGAACTATCAACCCGGTGGAAGACGTGATGGCCGCGGCGCGCAGCGTGGGAGCGGTCGGTGTGGTGGATGCGTGCCAGTCCGTCCCGCACATGAATGTCGACGTTCCCGCCCTCGGTGCAGATCTGGTCACCTGGAGCGGACACAAGATGCTCGGCCCGACCGGGATCGGCCTCGTGTGGGGAAATCAGGAGACCCTGGAAGCCATGCCGCCTTTTCTCACCGGCGGTTCGATGATCGAAACCGTGCACATGGAGTCGAGCACCTACGCCCCACCACCGCAACGGTACGAAGCAGGCGTGCCCATGGTGGCTCAGGCCGTTGGACTCGGGGCTGCCGTTGGCTACCTCCAGGATGTCGGGATGACCTCGATCGCCCAGCACGAGCACGATCTCACCGGCTACGCCCTCGAGCAGCTCGGCGCCATGTCCGGCGTTCGCATCATCGGTCCGCGCGAGAACATCGATCGGGGAAGCGCCATCTCCTTCGTAGTTGATGGGATCCATCCACATGATGTGGGGCAGGTTCTCGACGACCGCGGTGTAGCGGTGCGCGTCGGTCACCACTGCGCCTGGCCCACCTGCCGTCGCTTCGGGGTGCCGGCAACTACACGGCTGTCCACCTACCTGTACAACGATATTTCCGATATCGATGCCGCGGTCACGGGAATCCAGGCTGCGCAGGAATTCTTCGGAGCGGCATGAGTAGCAACGTCGAATCGCTTTACCAAGAGATCATCTTGGACCACTACAAGCATCCACGTGGGAACACGCCACTGGCCGATGCGGCAGGGGAATCACACCAGGTGAACCCGACCTGCGGCGATGAAGTGACCGTGGGCATCAAGGTTGACGATTCGGGACATGTGCACGTCGGTTACGAGGGGCAAGGCTGCTCGATCTCGCAAGCAAGCGCGAGTGTGATGAGTGAGCTTCTCGAAGGTACGGACGTCACCGAGATGGCCCGAGCCGAGAGGGCTTTCGTCGACCTGATGCACTCCAAGGGTGCCGGTGAGCCCGATGAGGAGGTCCTGGGTGACGGGGTGGCGTTCGTCGGCGTGGCCAAGTATCCAGCGCGGATCAAGTGCGCGCTGTTGCCGTGGATGGCTTTGCAGGATGCCCGTTTGAAGGCGGGAATCGAGATCGACAAGTCGGAAGGGTAGGTGTGAGGTGGAATCGACGATCGCCAATGACGACGATGTGCTGGAGGCGATGAAGGACGTCGTCGACCCTGAATTGGGTATCAACGTTGTTGATCTCGGCTTGGTGTACGGAGTTTCGGTCGAGGAAGGCAACATCGCCACCATCGATATGACGCTCACGTCCGCCGCATGTCCGCTCACCGATGTGATCGAGGACCAGACCCGTGCAGCTTTGTTGGAAGTGGTGGACGATTTCAAGATCAACTGGGTGTGGATGCCACCGTGGGGTCCAGACAAGATCACCGACGACGGCCGCGAGATGCTTCGGAGCCTGGGTTTCAACGTCTAGTCCGATCATCGCCGGCGCGTAGTATGCCCCGGCCATGATCTCCGCCACCGACCTCGAGTTACGTGCGGGTTCCCAGTTGTTGCTCACCGCCCCGGCGTTGCGGGTCGGAAGTGGTGATCGCATCGGTCTTGTGGGACGAAATGGGGCCGGCAAAACCACCTTGATGCGGGTCCTTGCCGCCGAGGGGCAACCCGCCGCCGGTTCGGTTTCCTCACGAGGCACCGTTGGGTACCTCCCGCAAGATCCGCGAGCCGCCGATGCCTCGGAGAAAGCGGTCGATCGAATTCTGGGCGCACGTGGGTTGGCGGATGCGACTCGAAGGCTGCACCGGGCCACCGAGGCGATGGTAGGAGCCGCCGAAGGGAGCTCGGAGTGGGATAAGGCGGCGTCACGATATTCGCGCGCGGAGACCGACTTCTTGAACCTGGGTGGCTATGCGGCCGAAGCCGAAGCAGCAAGTATCGCCGCGGCGTTGGGCCTGCCTACGCGGGTACTCGATGCGGAATTGGGCACCTTGTCCGGAGGGCAGCGCCGCCGCATCGAACTCGCTCGGATCTTGTTCGCCAACGCCGACACCTTGCTTCTCGATGAGCCCACCAACCACCTCGACGCTGATTCGATCCGCTGGCTGCGCGAGTTCCTGCGCAGCTATCCAGGTGGATTCGTGGTCATCAGCCACGACGTGGAACTGCTTTCCGAGACGATCGGAAAGGTATGGCACCTCGATGCCAACCGTCGCGAGATCGATCAGTATGCGATGGGCTGGTCGGCGTATCTCGAGGCGCGGGAAGCCGATGAGCGTCGACGACGCCGCGAACGCCGGAATGCGGAGCAGCAAGCCAGCGCGCTGCGGGCCCAAGCCGACAAGATGCGCGCCAAGGCAACCAAGGCGAAGGCCGCGCAGAGCATGCTCAAGCGCGCGGATCGCCTACTCGAGCAGACCGAGGGCGAGCGGGTAAGCGACAAGGTCGCGAAGTTGCGCTTTCCGGAGCCACGGGCGTGCGGCAAGGTGCCGCTGTCGGCCAGTGCCCTATCGAGGTCCTACGGGAGCTTGGAAGTGTTCACTGACATCGACCTCGCTGTGGACCGTGGATCGCGGGTCATGATCTTGGGGCTGAACGGAGCTGGGAAGACCACACTGCTGCGGATCCTCGCTGGCGTCGATGCCCCCGATACCGGGGTGGTCGAGCGTGGGCATGGAGCAGTAGTCGGGTACTACGCACAAGAGCACGAGACCCTGGACCCGACCGCAACGGTGGGTCAAACGCTGGCGAGCGCAGCGCCGGATCTAGACGACACCAGGCGGCGGACGGTGTTGGGCTCATTCCTCTTCCAAGGCGACGACGTCGATAAGCCGACCGGAGTGCTTTCGGGCGGGGAGAAGACTCGTCTTTCCCTCGCCTGTCTTGTGGTGTCTGGTGCGAACGTGCTGTTGCTGGATGAGCCAACCAACAACCTGGACCCCGCGTCGCGGGCAGAGGTACTCACCGCTTTGCGCTCCTACGAAGGAGCGGTCGTCCTGGTAAGCCATGACCCAGGGGCAGTGCAAGCACTGGAGCCAGAGAGGGTTGTGCTGTTGCCGGACGGCGAAGAGGATCTTTGGAGCGAGGACTATGTGGACCTCGTGGAACTGGCCTAGGAGGAATGTCGATGGATGACACCCGGACTTACGTACGTCGCGAACTAGACGCAGAGCACGGCGACGTTTTGCGCATCACCTTGAATCGACCCGAGGTCCGCAACGCACAGACACCACAGATGTGGGACTACCTCGCCGAGATCGGTGAATCAGTGCCCGATGAGGTGCGATTCGTGGTCCTTCGCGGCGAAGGTGTCGATTTCTCTGCGGGGCTCGATCGCGGCATGTTCGCCGACACCAGTTCCAATGGCATGATCGCCGCGCTACAGCGCGATCCTGATGGATTCATCGTTCAGGCGCAGCGCGCCTTCCGGGTATGGACACAGATCCCGCAGATCGTGATCGCCGCGGTGCAAGGCAATGTCATAGGTGCCGGCTTCCAACTCGCACTCGCGAGTGATCTCATGATCGCTCAGCCCGATGCCCGATTCGCACTTCGCGAGACATCGATCGGACTGGTGCCAGATCTTGGCGGAACCGGCGCGTTGATCGACGTCATCGGCTATCGCAGGACCTTCGCGCTGTGTGCAACCGGTGATTTCCTATCTGCTGAGCAAGCTCGTGAGGCAGGCATCGTCGATGAGATCGCGCCGGACCTGGGAAACGCAATCGAGCAGCGGATATCTCGACTGCGTGAGGTCAACGCGGGTTCCTTGACTGACCTCAAGCGCTTGCTGCGAAGCGTGGCGTCGGATCAGGACTCCTGGTCCAACGAACGACGCATACAGATCGAGCGTCTGCAAGCCTTGTTCGGCTCGAGTCAATCGTGACCATGCAAACGGTCTGGCAGACCTACCAATCGATGACCAGGGATCGGTCGGTCACGAACAAGAAGGTCGCGCGGTCGACCGTGCGGAGGATCTTCAGATACGCCAGGCCGTATCGCGTGATCATCGCCATATTCCTGATCACTTTGGTAGGGACGTCGCTGCTGAGCGTCGCACAACCGTTGCTTTTTCGACGCATCGTCGATGATGGCATTTCGGTCGGTAACGCGTCATTGGTCACGTGGACCGCGGTCGCCATTGCCGGTCTGGCTATCGGGGATGCGGCGCTGGGTCTGGTAAGTCGCTGGTACTCCTCTCGCATCGGCGAAGGCCTGATCTTCGACTTGAGGACTCAGGTGTACGACCACGTGCAGCGTCAGTCGATCGCCTTCTTCACGCGTACGCAGACTGGTGCGCTGATCTCCCGGTTGAACTCCGATGTGATCGGTGCCCAGCAGGCGTTCACGTCGACGCTTGGGGGAGTGCTGGGCAATCTGATCTCGGTGACCGTCGTGCTCATTGCAATGTTCGCGCTCTCTTGGCAGATCACCCTCGCCTCGCTGATCCTGGTTCCCTTATTTCTCCTCCCGGCTCGCTATATGGGTCGTCGCCTGCAGGCGCTGACGCGCGAGCAGATGACGCTCAACGCTGAGATGAGCTCGCAAATGACCGAGCGATTCAACGTGTCCGGGGCAATGTTGGTGAAGCTCTTCGGCCGACCGGATGCTGAGGCGGGACTGTTCTCCGGGCGGGCATCACGGGTCCGCGACATCGGAGTGCGGATCGCGATGGCGAACCGTTGGTTCTTCACCGCGCTCACCTTGGTGGCCGCGCTCGCGACCGCCATCACCTACGGTCTGGGCGGCAACCTGGTCATCGACGGAGCCATAACCCTGGGCACGTTGCTGGCCCTGGTGGCGCTCCTGGCTCAGTTGTACGGGCCACTGACGGCACTGAGCAACGTCCGTGTGGATGTGATGACGGCTTTGGTGTCGTTCGAACGGGTCTTCGAAGTATTGGATCTACCGCCGTTGGTGCGCGACCCGGACGATCCACGCCAAGTGCCCGAGGGCGGACTCTCCGTGGCATTCCAAGATGTCGACTTCACCTACCCGACCGGGGCGCAAGT